>JAABUT010000556.1_pt1 | contig 57785 bp, 48 predicted proteins | sample 5559281 | NCBI WGS metagenome assembly JAABUT01 (sample SAMN10711880, study PRJNA513359) | rock metagenome | isolation source: Antarctica rocks | place: Antarctica: Victoria Land, Ricker Hills nord | collected 2016-01-04 | reverse complement strand
TCACTTGACAAAATAAAGATGAACACAACATTTCATAATAGTGTAAATGACAAAAAATAAACACCACCATAAATGTCCACTTGAACAAAACATCTAATAAATACCACCACAAATGTCCATTACACCTGTTTTTGCTATTTCGTTTTTTTATGAAATAAGCTACACAGCTTTCCCTTTATTGCCTTTAAGAATTCTTCTTTTCAGGCTGGCAAAGATTACCCGGAAAGAAAAACAATACAGAAAACAATACAAAAGGTAAAAGAAATAAAAAGTTTGTTAATCTGACCTTATTTTCAAAAAACCATTTTAAATTGTGCTTCAATTAAGTTTTTTAATTATACAATTTCTGCCCATAGAAACAAATTCTACTCTATTTTTTATTTAATTACTATTGTGACTGGTATTGTTTTTTATATTAGATTTACAGTACAATAAACCTGCAATTGCAACGTTTATATTGAAAGTAATCTGATTTTTAAGAAAAATTAATACAGGTTCACTGCGGAAAACTAAATAAATCATTTTATTTTGCTTTATACCTATTAATCGTTACAATCGAATGAGAAGTCAATTGTTTGCATTTGCAGCTATTACGGCCCTTGCATTTGGGTCTGCCAGTTGTGTAAAAAAAGGAAAGGCGAAGGGGGTGCCGGATAATGGTCAGCTAATGGGAGCATCTTATGGAAATACCCAGGGTATGTCTAAACCCTATGGCATGGTATACGTACCACCGGGAACTTTTCATATGGGGCCAAGTGACGAAGATATAAATTATAACTTCACTGCCCGCAATAAGCAGGTATCCATCAGCGGATTTTGGATGGATGCAACGGAGATTACCAATAATGAATATCGCCAGTATGTCTGGTGGGTAAGAGATTCTCTTGCTGCAAAGGAATTGGGATATGGAAAAGAGGTAGATGGAAATTTTACTGTTGACTGGAAAAAAGCTCAGGCAATAAAATATAATGATAAGGCAGTTTTGGAAAAGATATCCAAGCTTACTTTAACTCCTGATAACAGGTTGTATGGCAGAAATGAAATAGATCCTGAAAAGCTGCTTTTCAGAGTTGAATACTTTAATTTAAAAGAGGCCGCTAAGATTGAGAATAAAGGAAAACCACGCAGTTCCTTTATTGTCAGGTACGACGAGAAAGTTTATCCTGATACTTTGGTATGGATGAGAGACTTTTCTTACTCTTACAATGAACCAATGGCAAAGCGGTATTTTGCGCATCCGTCTTTTGGTAATTACCCGGTTGTTGGCGTTAACTGGAAACAGGCAGTTGCGTTTTGCCGGTGGAGAACCAAATACCTGAACGGCTATCTTGAAAGAAAAAAGAAAGTTCCTGAAAGTGATTTTCGCCTGCCTACAGAGGCTGAATGGGAATATGCAGCAAGAGGCGGACGTACTCAATCGCCTTACCCCTGGGGTGGTCCATACTTAAGAAATAAAAAAGGATGTTTATTAGCTAACTTTAAGCCGGGTCGTGGCAACTACCAGGAGGATGGTGGATTTTATACGGTTCGGGCTGATGCCTATTGGCCTAATGATTATGGTTTATATAATATGGCCGGAAACGTAGCTGAATGGACTAACTCACTATACTATGAAGGAAGCTACAATTTTCAGCACGATATGAATCCTGATATACCCTGGGATGCAAAAGATACAGACCCTCCCCGTATGAAGCGTAAAGTGTTGCGTGGCGGAAGCTGGAAAGATGTGGGTTATTATCTGCAGACAAGCACCCGTTCTTACGAGTACCAGGATACAGCAAAATCTTATATTGGTTTTCGTTGTGTAATTGATTTACCTGCTAACAATCCGGGAAAATAATAATTCAGGAAGATAAGTTAAAGCCTATCTAAATACTTTTACCGACTTTACTTTTTAACTAAAAATAACTGGTGGGGAGGATAATACCCCCCACCTTTATACGTTTATATACTATTTTATTTATTCATCTAACTATTACTGTAAAAAATTAAAAAAAAATTTATGGCTTCAGGAACAGGAAAATCAAGACCAATTGACCGTCTTTTAAATATTTTCGTATCAGCCGCAGCGGTACCCGTACTGTTAGGGGCGCTTGCAAAAATTACTCATGCAGCAGGGGCAGATACCTGGTTAAAAGTAGGTCTGTACACAGAGGCGGCTATATTTTTTGTTTATGCATTATTATACATTTTTGCACCACCACCAGATGATGTGGCAGTAGCCAATGCAGGTACGGGGGGAGCAGAGTTAGGAAATCCGGCTTTGAAATCAATGGAAAAAATGTTGGCTGAAGCTGATATTACTCCTGCCAATCTATCAAAATTAGGCGCAGGTTTTCAAAAGCTGGGCAGCACTGTTTCCAACATTTCTGATGTTGGTGACATTGTAAAAGCTTCCGGTGATTATGCTCAGAAAACAAAATCAGCAGCAGCAGCTTTAGACCAGGTAAAAGATGCCTATATTAATACTGTAAATTCTCTTACTACATTTAATGCTGCCGGCGAAAGCACAAAACAATTTCACACCCAGGTGCAGGTGCTTACTAAAAACCTGTCTTCGTTAAATACTATTTACGAGCTGGAATTACAGGAAAGCAACAATCACCTGAAAGCGCTTAACCAGTTTTATGGTAAGCTTGCACAGACTTCAGCAGCTATGGAAGGAAGTGTGGAAGATGCTAAAAAAGCACAACAGCAAATCGGGTTGCTGGCAAGTAACCTTGGCAAATTGAACTCTGTTTATGGAAATATGCTAAGCGCTATGCAGGGAAGATAATTAAAAATTTAATTCGTAACTATCTAAATTGTATTTTAAGTCATGGCTTTACCTAAAGAGCCCCGGCAAAAGATGATCAATATGATGTATTTGGTGCTTACCGCAATGTTGGCGCTAAACGTATCTGCTGAAATTCTTAATGCCTTCAGAACCGTGAACCAAAGTTTGGCAAATGCCAACGAAATTATAGAATTAAAAAATCAGGGTCTTTTTGGTTCTTTCGAAAGAAAAGCAGCAGACCCTAAAACGGCAGAAAAAGCAAAGATCTGGCAGGCAAAAGCATTGCAGGCAAAAGGTTATGCAGATAACTTGTATAACTATATCGAATCTTTAAAAACAGATTTGATGGTAGGTGCAGGCCAGAAACAGCCGGGAGGCGATTACAAGGAAGATAACCTTGAAGCGCCTACAAGATTGCTGGTAGAAGGTGATAAAGGAAAAGATCTTTACCAGAAACTCAAGACATACAAAGGTAACCTGCTGGGTATAGATGAAAGCATCAGAAAAGAGTATGAAAAGACATTACCTATTGACCTGAGTATTCCTAAATCAAATAGCCAGGGCAACAGGGAATGGGAAGCTGCTTATTTTCGTATGACACCGACCATTGCCTCTATTACAATGCTCAGCAAATTTCAGAACGATGTCAGAAATAGTGAAGCCCAGGTAGTTGATTATTGTCATCGCCAGGTTGGCGCTGTTGAAGTAGTATATGATGAATTTCAGGCCTTTGCAGGTACTAATTCTCAATACCTGATGCCTGGTCAGGAACTGGTAATCACGGCGGGTGTCGGCGCCTTTAGCAAGGCTGCAAAACCGAGCATTTCTATTGACGGATCGGGGATGTCGTTAAATCCGCAAGGGGTTGCGGAGTACAAAACTACTGTTGGTGGTCCGGGTAGTTATACAAAAAGAGTTCATATAACATTTATAAAACCTGACGGCACACCGGCCTCACTTGATAAAGAGGTACCATACACAGTAGGTTCTCCTACAGGAGCAAGTGTGAGCGCTGATGCGGTTAAGGTTTTATATATAGGCTTACCTAATCCTTTAACTGTAAGTGGTGGCAGTGCAGGGGCGGAAAAAACCCAGGCTAATATAGATGGAGGTGGTGGTAGTTTACAAAGCCTTGGTGGTGGAAAATACATAGCTAAAGTCAGTACGCCAGGTAAAGCAACTATAAATGTAACAGTAGAGGGCAAGACAACTCCATTTGATTTCAGAGTAAAAAGAGTGCCTGATCCTATTGCCATGATAGGACAAAGTTCAGGAGGAAAAATTCCTGTTAATGCCCTGAAGGCTCAGCAAGGTGTCCGTGCAGATTTAAGAGATTTTGTATTTGAAGGCGTGAAATTTGATATTGTCTCTTATGTTTTTTATGCTACTGGAAATGGATTTCCTGAAGCTTCTTATACTCAAAATAGTGGTCCTTATTTCAATGCCGATGCAAGAAAGTTTTTGGAAAGATGCAAACCAAGTTCTACAGTTGTGATTGATGAGATAAAAGCCAGGGGACCTGATGGCAGTATCCGTGTTTTACCAACTATGGCTTTTAATTTATATTAATAAATAATTGCAGTTATGAATACGACAATGTTTAAAACAGGAGTAGTACTATTATTAACGTTTTTACTTGCTGCTCAGGTTAGTGCCCAGAGAAAGAGAACAACGGGAACGCGTGCGGCAAGGAGCCGTGTAGGTAGTGGTTACGGCAATAGCAGCAGCGGTTATACTACTAACCGTGCTGCAGGTGATACTACAAAAAGGAAGAATGGAACCGGACAGCAAAGCGGCTATGGCAATAGCGGTGGCAGTGGCTACGGCAACAATGGTTCGCAGGCTGCTTCCTCCGGCTCTCAACCGATAAATTCTAATTTGCCCGTAACAACAATAAAAAGCAGCGGCAGTGGCATTGGCGATTCTGTAGCTCCTTCCCTGCGAAATGATAATGCCGTAGACCGGCAGTTGGTAAGAGACCGGGTACCTTTAGCTTATCAGAATATCCGTGAAGATGATGCGGTGTATAAACAAAGAGTATGGAGAGAAATAGATACAAGAGAAAAAATGAACCTCCCGTTCAGATACGCTGCCAATGAAGATAATGGAAATCAACGTTTTATTTCTATTCTTTATAATGCAATCCAGTCAGGTGATATTACCGTATTCAGCGGTGAAGATGACAGGTTTACTACTCCCTTGACTAAAGACCAGGTGGCACAAACTATTACAGGTGGAATGGATACAGTTCCTGTCGTGGATATAAACGGAGAAATAACAGGTTACCAGGCAAGGCAAAGAATGATAGAACCTGATTCTATCTACCGGTTTCGCTTAAAGGAAGAATGGATTTTTGATAAACAAACATCCAGGATGATTGTAAGGATATTAGGGATAGCTCCTGTAATGAGAAAGTACACAACGTCCGGAATAGACGTAGGAGACCAGGTTTTATTTTGGGCTTACTACCCTGACTTACGCCCTACTTTAGCTAAATATGAGGTATATAATGGTAAAAACTATGCCGGCCGAATGAGTTGGGAAGAATTGTTTGAAAGTCGTTTTTTCAGCAGCTATATAACAAAGTCAACTGTTGATAATCCTTTTGATAAAAGCCTGAAAGAATATATTAAAGACCCTTTGTTCAGGTTGTTGGAAGGTGACAATATTAAAGAAAAAATATTCAACTACGAGCAGGACCTCTGGTCTTACTAATTGTTATATCTGATTTTATTAAAAGCCATCTTGAAAATATTTTCAGGGTGGCTTTTTTAGTTGTACTCCTTATTACATTTACTCAATTTTTTCGATATAAATTAATCATCTCACACTTTTGAATTCGCTGATTTTACACATAACTATAACTGGAAGTGAGTAATCAATTTATAGACAAATTAAAACGAGGAGACCTTAGGTCTATCGGAGAAAGCAACAAAATAGTTAGCGGTAATTCTAAAGTGTCTGCTTAGCAATGCAAACTATATTATAATATTAAGGTAACAAAAATGAACAATCAAATTTTAGTTAAGAAGAGTTTTAAAGAAATTAGCGACAAGGTTGACAAAGCATATGACAATTTTATTCTTGAAAATGTAGATGACCATTGTTTAAGAATTGCAGTTATGCAGGGAGAATATCGATGGCATTACCACAAAAAAACGGACGAACTGTTTGTGGTGCTGGAAGGCGAACTCAAAATTGAAATAAAAGACAACGATGCTTTGTTTTTAAAACCCGGGGAGTTCATTAAAATTCCTTCTAAAACAATTCATAAAACAAGCGCTGCTACCAGAACGGTAAATTTATGTTTTGAAAAAAATGCAGAAGACACAATTTTTGTTGACTAAACCTTTTTTGCAAAAAAAATAGCCAGCAGTTTATACAAAAACAGCCCAAAGTATAAATTACATTCGTTCTAAAATGTTTTAAGAAAGTAAGAAAAGGTTGTATGTACAACCCTTTCTTACTTTCTTAAATTCTACTTACTATCTATAATCTTATATTTATCCCTGCCATAAAATTAGTACCGGCCATAGGGAAATAATTGTTTTCGGTAGATGTTTTACCACTGTAGATATAGCTGTAAGTATAACCGTTTGGTTCATACTTTTTATTCAATACATTATAAACCGACGCTATTAAATTCAACTCTTTTAACAATTTGTTTTTGATAGTATAAGTAAACCTGACATCCTGAACAAAGTATGGATGTAAACTACGACTGATATCTTCTGTATTATCGAGGTACTGCCTGCTAACATATTTGCTTAATAAACTTATTTCTCCGTTTTTAACAGGAAGCAGATTAACAGTAACGCCGCTGATAACTGAAGGTGAAAAAGAAATATCGGTATTTTTATGTTTTATCAGAATTTGTCCTCCGTTGTCATAATCATCGATGTATTCATCGGAGTGTTTTATTTTATTTTTACTCAATGTCAGATTCGCCCCGGCATTTATCCAGTCAGTTAAGTTAACTTTTCCCTGTAATTCTATGCCCATTCTATAACTGTTAGGAACATTTACACGGGTATATGATCCTACATCATTGATCTGGCCGGTTAATATCAGTTGGTTTTTATACAACATATAATAACCTGTCGCGCCTATACTGTAACGGGTTGTTCTTTTTTCTACGCCCAATTCAAAGTCATGAAGTGTTTCGGCTTTCGGCTGATGTGCAATACCTGCTTCAAAATCATCCCGGTTTGGCTCTTTGTTTCCTAAAGCATAACTAATAAATGCCTGAAATCCTTTATTGCTGTAGGTAAGACCTGCCTTTGGATTAATAAAATTGAAATCCCTGCTTACAAATATTGCAGGATTATCCTCGAAGCCATGCATATTATAATGCACTTTTCTGTACTGTATATCTGCATATAGCTCCAAATGGCTGCTTAGTGAATGTTCCCATTTTGCATAAGCATTTACGTCAGTTTTTAAAGCATTTAAATCATACCAGTGATAGTCTTTAGGTACGCCCGCTTCAGCCCAGATAATACTTCCGTAGTGCCTGCCGTTATATTGATTCCAACCTCCTCCAAAGGTCAGGCTGTTGCTGTTCTTTTTGTATTGCAAAGAAAATATTTGCCCGTAATAGCTGTTATCAAGCCATAATTGTCTTACAAGGTCTGTGATGGTTAATGTATCATTTCCGAATACAGGATTTGGTAATCCATAACTTGCAAATGATGTTGCTGACGTACTTCCTGCTGCAGCTTCTGCTGCCGCTCCTTTGTATTCCTCGTAATATCCCTTGCCTTTGCTTAGAAAAAAGGCGGTATTAAAAGATAAATAATCGTTGAAGGAATGGGTAAAGAAAAGCTGGTAATGATCCTGTATATAATTGTCTGTTTCATTTACATAAGGTTCGCCTGGTTTTTCCGTGCCGGACGAATTGTAGGTACGGTGTGTTGCGAGCAGGTTTTCCGGAACACCGTTCCACGCCTGGTAAGTCTTTTCTTTGCCCGCTATAAAATTAAAACGTACTGTCGACCTCTTACTAATGTAGGCAGTAGAAAGATATAAAGATTGCATACGCGTAGAAGCTCTGTCGATGTATCCGTCGCTGCTTATACGGCTTAGCCTTGCATCTACTGTAAAGTGATTATTAACAAGACCGGTACCGGCCTTAACTGTATTTTTCTGCGAGTTAAAAGACCCATAACTGTTATTTATTTCTCCGTAGGCTTTTTCATTAAACTCATTAGTGCTTAGATTAAGGCTTGCCCCAAAAGCACCTGCCCCGTTGCTGCTGGTACCAACCCCACGCTGTATCTGAATAGAATTTACCGAGGAGGCAATATCAGGCAGATCAACAAAATAGCTCCCCTGGCTTTCTGCATCGTTGTAGGGAATTCCGTTGATTGTTGTATTTATCCGCGTTGCATCACTGCCGCGGATGCGGATTCCTGTATAACCAATTCCGTTGCCTGCATCAGAATTAATGACGACACTTGGCGTTTGATTAAGCAGGAACGGAAGATCCTGTCCAATATTATTTTTTGCAATGTCCTTAGCCGAAATGTTGGTTTTAGCAAATGGAGCTTTATCAGAAGCTCTTAGAGATTTTACTTCTAATGGCTCGAGAAAGTAAGCATAATTACTTAAAGTAAGGTTTGCAGCAGTTACCTCATTTTCAGCTTCTGCGTAGATTGTTCTTTTTTGCATGCTGATATGCTCTGCTGTTACGCGATAGAGACCTTTCTTCTTCAGACCTTTAAATTCGTAGTAACCACTATTGTCTGTACTTGTGGTTGCAATATTTTTTCCATCTTTTTCCAGCGAGACAGTTGCTTCTTCAACCGGCTGATTGGTTTGTTCGCCTGATACAAAACCTTTAATAGTATACTGGGCGTTGCTGATAAACACAATAAATAAGGCAATAGTCGTCCCCAAAAATTTTTTCATTTTTTTACGTTTACTTCATTAAATAATTTGGGAACAGGGAAATGCAGACAGGAGAGGGCAATAGAAAAATGTTACACCTTCCCTTCGCAGGAATTACCCTGTTCAGGTTCTACGGGTTTAATCTCAGCCTCGAACAATGTTGCTCTCAGCACCCCGGGAAGAAACCTACCGGTTTCTATAATGCAAAAATAAGCGGGAAAAATTGAATAATGTTGTAACTTTTTTCTATCATTACCGTTTAATTTTATAAAAAAAGAATAATGAGGAATTTCATTGTACTGGTATTAATGATTGCAGGTGCAGCTTCTGCAAAAGCACAGAATGTAGTCTACGACGAAAATGCCGAAGTTCGCACAGTGGAAAAGTTTGAAGGCATAGAGGTTTCGGGAGCTGTTTCATTATACATTTCGCAAGGCAGTACAACCGGCGTTGCAGTTAGCGCCGGCGACTCTAAGTATAATAATAAAATTAAAACAGAAGTCAGAGATGGAATTTTACGAATATCTGTGGAAGGAGGCGTATGGAATGGATTTAACTGGACCAACCGAAAACTCAGGGCTTATGTAACTGTTACCGACATAAACCGGCTCAACGTTTCCGGCGCTTCTTATGTAAGCATAAGCGGAACTTTGAAAAGCGACGAAATTAAAATGGAGATTTCAGGCGCAAGTGAAGTGAAAGGCATCCTCAATGTAAATAAATTAGCCCTGGATATGAGTGGAGCATCGGTGGTGAAGTTAGCCGGCACAGTAAATGAAGGCACAATAGATGCCAGCGGAGCCTGTAAAGTAAACAGCTATGATTTAATCTTTAATAAATGCAGGATTTCGTCATCAGGCGCTTCAGGCATAAGAGTTACTATAAATGGAGAATTGAATGCAGATGCTTCCGGAGGATCAACCATCTATTACAAGGGTGCAGGAGTTGGAAAAGCTATAAATACAAGTGGCGGGGCAAGCATAAAAAGCCGCAGCGGGAATGATGATTAAAAGTTTTAAGACACATTTTTTATGCTAACTTTTTATAGTTATCATTCTTAGCCCTCTACCAACTTAATGCCTGTTTTGGTAAAGCTTATTTTTTGTTGTTTGTATAAATTTCCGGTTGCCATTTTAAAGGCTTTTTTACTCATGCCAAAAAAGCTATAAATATCTTCAGGGTTCGACTTATCGTGGTAAGGTAAATAGCCGTTATTTTCATTAAGTAATCTTAGTATTTTTTCAGCCTCATCTTCTACCCGGTTGTAGCCCGGCTTTCCTGCAACTACATCAATTTTGTTTTCCGGTCTGATGGTTTTTATAAAACCTTTCAGTTTATCACCTACGCCAATATTTTGATATATTTCGTTGAAATGTAAAACTCCGGTATGTTTATTATTAATAATGACAAGATAACCGATATCTGTACGGCGATATACAACAAGATCTGCTACATCTTTTTCCTGCACAGTAAGAATCTCATTACTTAAAAAAGGCTCAATCTTTTCTGTAGCAGCTACCCTTCCGGTTTGTTCGTCGATATAAATTTTAACCAGGTACTCCGCTCCTTCACGCATTCCGCTAAGTTGTTTGCTTTTGGGAACAAAAATGTCTTTCATCAGTCCCCAGTCAAGAAAAGCACCCTGGTTAGTGACAGTTACGGCCTTCAATTTTACAATTTCGCCAACCACACCTTTTGGATGCTGGGTAGTTGCAATCAATCTGCCTTCTGAGTCGTGGTAAATAAAAACTTTTAATTCATCACCTGGTTTCAGCCCTTCAGGCACAAATCTTTTAGGAAGCAAAATACCTTCTGCTCCATCATCGAGATAAAAACCAAAATCAGCATCCCTTAAAACTTTCAATACATTATAATCTCCGACTTTTATCATATTCCGTTTTCTGGTAACAAAGTTATACCGATTTGTACAGCGGTCATCAGAACCATTTTATCATTTACAAGAGCTATTACAGGTTAAGAGGAAATAGATCAATTAGCTAAGGAGCAACTTTAATTAATTATGTAAGAAAGAAACGTATTTAATATTAAAAGGCCGGCCAGCAAAGTGATGATTAGCGTAAGGTTGTTTTGAAGCTTTTTATTATTATAACTTTTTTGAGAATGTGAAAGACTTAAATTAGCATTGTTGAAATAAAAAAAATGATGAATTTGCCAGCTATTATTCTTCTTTACCATAAATAATAACAATTTTACAAGGCAAAATATTATTAAAAACATTTTCACGTATGGCCCTGTTTTTAATAAAAAAAGAACTATTTGGTCTATCATAGTTTTTCTTTAGAATTGTAAAAAAGGATTAATTTATTTATGATTTCTATAAAATGACAATTGCTTCAAACAACAACACAATCATATTTTAAAGAATCTACAGATACAAAAGTAGAGATTTCTGTTTAAGTATAAGATTATTTTGCCCTTTCATATTGAACAGGCCACGGTAGGTCTTCGCCCAGTTCTTTTGCAGCATGTAAGGGAAAATAAGGATTACGTAAAAGCTCCCTTGCCATAATTACAACATCCGCTTTGCCTGATGATATGATTTCTTCAGCCTGTTTGGGGTCTGTTATTATTCCTACAGCGCCTGTTAAAATCTCTGCTTCCTTTTTTATTGCTTCTGAAAACGGAACCTGGTATGCGGGGCCAACAGCAATTTTTGCATTAGGAACATTTCCACCTGAGGAGCAGTCTATTAAGTCTGTATTGAGTTCTTTTAAGACTTTTGCTAAATTAACCGACTCTTCAATTGTCCAGCCGCCTTCAGTCCAGTCGCTTGCGGATATTCTTACAAACAAAGGCAATGTTTCAGGCCATACTTGTTTTACCTCCTCAACCACTTCGGTCAATAATCTTATTCTGTTTTCAAAAGAATCGCCATACTCGTCGCTGCGATGATTACTTAGCGGAGAATAAAACTCATGTAACAAATACCCGTGTGCACCGTGAATTTCAATTACCTTAAAACCTGCCTGTACTGCCCTTAGAGCAGCAGCTTTAAAGTCTGATTTTACTTTTTCAATGCCTGCTTTGTCCAATGCTGCAGAAGGTATGTCGCCAGGCCTGTAAGGTGTTGCATCAGCAGCTACCGTCGGCCATCCGCCCTGTTCATTGGTCAACATTTTTCCTCCTTTCCACGGGCTGCTATGGCTTGCTTTTCTTCCGGCATGCGCAAGCTGTATACCTGCAACGCTTCCCTGGGATTCTATAAATGATACAATACGCTTCAGCCCGTCAATATGCTCATCTTTCCACAACCCAAGATCATCAGGCGTTATTCTTCCTTCAGGAGAAACTGCTGTTGCTTCAGTTATTATTAAACCTGCCCCGCCAACAGCCCGGCTTCCCAGGTGAACAAGATGCCAGTCGTTAGAAAAACCATCGGTACTTGAATATTCGCACATAGGTGAAACAACTATTCTGTTCTTTAATTCTATGCTCTTAATTTGTAACGGTTCAAAAAGTTTCGCCATGATTAAAAATTTTAAAATTCCAAACAATTCTTTTTCAAAATATAATAATACAAGATATTTATCAATAGTCATACCTTCTATTAAAACGTTGCAAATGCAAAGAAATCAGCACATTTAAAGAGAATCCAATGACAAAGCTTTATTTTTATTAATCCCTCCTTAAATGCATATTCAGACAGAGCGATATACTGCGGTCAAAAAAACTATCTTAGCTGATTTTTATAGCAAAGCGTACAAGCTATATCTTCGCATTATGATGAAAATATTGAAGCATTCTTTGCTTATAGCTTTTTTCTTTCACCTATCAGCTACCTTTAGTCAGACTCCAACTACTTTCAACAGTGCAGACATATATATGCAGCTTGAAAAATTAAATGTATTAGCAAGTGTTTTGTACGTAGCCGCTCATCCTGACGATGAGAATAACACACTGCTTCCTTATCTGGCTAAAGAAAAACTATACCGGACAGCATATTTAAGTTTAACACGCGGAGATGGCGGGCAGAATTTGATAGGCAGCGAGCAGGGAATTGAATTGGGATTGATACGTACACAGGAGTTGCTTTCTGCAAGGAGAATAGACGGGGCTGAACAATTTTTTAGTCGTGCATATGAATTTGGATTTAGCAAAAGTGCAGATGAAGCTTTGCGCATTTGGGGGAAACACAAAATTTTAAGCGATGTCGTCTGGGTTATAAGAAAGTATCAGCCTGATATTATTATCAAGCGTTTTCCTCCTGATAAAAGAGCAGGTCACGGGCATCATGCAGCATCAGCCATTTTAGCTGATGAGGCATTTACAGCGGCTGCCGATCCGGGCAGGTTTCCTGAGCAATTTAAATATGGCGTAAAGCCCTGGAAGGCTAAAAGAATATTATGGAACACTTTCAATTTTGGCGGAAATAACACTACAAGCGAAGACCAGTTAAAAATAGATGTGGGCGGTTATAATCCTTTGATCGGCAAAAGCTACGGGGAATTGGGCGGCGAGGCAAGGAGTATGCACAAAAGCCAGGGAACCGGAAGTGCAAGAAGACGAGGTGAGCTCTTTGAATACTTTGCAACAACAGGAGGCGATGCACCAAAAAGCAATGACCTGATGGATGGAATTGTAACCGACTGGAGCCGGGTAGAAGGAGGTAAAAAGATTAAAACACTGATAAATAATATTATTACAAATTTTAAGTTCAACAGCCCTGAAGTGTCTGTACCCGGGTTGATTAAACTATATGATGCTATAAAAACATTACCTGAAGGTAACTGGAGAAATAAAAAATTAAAAGAAACACAGGATATTATTGAAGAATGTGCAGGTTTGTTTACCGAAGCGACAACCAATCAGCAATTTGTGGTGCAGGGAGACGTGTTAGGTGTAAACTTTTTTTTCAACAACAGGAAATCAGTAAATGTTGCAATAAAAAAAATACAGATGGAAGGTTTTGATTCAACCCTTTCTTCTGTTCTTGCCTCGAATCAAATACTTGCTTTTGCGAAAAAAATACCTGTCAGTTCCGATAAAAAAATCTCTCAGCCCTATTGGCTCGTCTATCCCCCGTTAGAAGGATCTTTTGATGTAAGAGACCAGGCTTTGATTGGTAAAGCAGAAAATGACCCTTCATTTGAAGCAACTTTCACAGTCAGTATTGAAGGAACTGATTTTATTATAAATCGACCGGTTCAATATAAAGTAACAGACCCGGCAAAAGGAGAATTGTATGAACCATTAGCGGTATTGCCAAAAATTGAATTTAATTACCTTAAAGATAACTACCTGTCTTTAAATGGAAATCCCGTAGCGGCACCTGTTCATGTCAGGACAAATTTTAAGGACAATTCACTTTATATCATCAATCAAAAATATTCTGATAAGTGGTCCAATAGTTCACCTTCCTTTAATTATGCTGCCAACAATAATGAAACTTACCTCACAAGCACTTTCACAGCTAAATCGAAGGAGTTAAATACAACGGAGGTTATCAGTTTAAGAACAAACGATGGCAAATATGACGGTTTTACTAAAGTAATTGCTTACGAGCACATCCCAACCATTACTTATTTTCCAAAAGCTAAGGCTAATCTCGTAAAGGCCGAAATAAAAACAGTCGGGAAAAAGATAGGTTATATTATTGGCCCGGGAGATAAAGTTCCTGATGCGTTGACAGCAATGGGATACGAAGTAACATTCTTAAATGAAGCAGGTATAAACGCAGACTATCTTCAGCAGTTTGATGCTGTTATAGTAGGCGTGCGCGCCTACAACATTTATGAATATCTCAGCGATAAAAATGATATTCTCAACCGTTATATACAAAACGGAGGCAACCTTATAGTACAGTATATGAAGAGTAACCAGGTAGGTTCAAACAGTATTCATGCCGGTCCATATCCTTTCGATGTCAGTTCCACACGCGTAACGGAGGAAAATGCGAAAGTACATTTTTTATTGCCGAATAATCCTGCACTTAATTATCCCAATAAAATAACAGAAAAGGATTTTGAAGGCTGGGTGCAGGAGAGAAGCACCTACCAGGCAGATGTGTCAGATGAGCATTACGAAAAGCTGATCGGCATGAATGATGCCGGCGAGCCCGAAAGTAACGGAAGCCTGGTGATTGCAAAATACGGTAAGGGCAATTTTGCATACGTCAGCCTGGTGCTTTTCAGACAATTACCTGCAGGAGTGCCTGGCGCCTATCGATTGCTGGCCAATTTAATTGCACTTCCAAAAAACAAGTAATATGGCTAAGCAGAACAGACAGAGAAAGAAGATAGGATTTGCCATGCTGATTATTATCGGTTTATTATTAGGCTTAGCCATAAAGCATGTTGCAATCGGTTTAATAATAGGTTTGGTATTTGGCTTATTGGCAAGCGGAATGGTAAGCGGAAGCAGAGATGAATAGGAACCAGGAATTATAAAATCAGGAATTTTGACAACTGTTCTATCATCCGTCAACTGCCAACTGTCATCTTACAAACTTCTAAAATTGAAATCAGAAACCAATAAAATACCGCTTTTTAAAAAATGGAGCCAATGGTACATCTTTGTGATTTTGTTTCTAATACTATTGGTTATCTTTTTTGCCTGGTTTACTAATTATTTTTCATGAGTCATATTGACTGGATAGTTTTATCAGCGACGCTTGCAGGAATAATAGCTTATGGTTTATACAAAAGCCGTACGTCTAAAGACCTTGATGGTTATTTTCGCAGCAACAGCAATCTGCCCTGGTATATTGTGCTGCTCAGTATTATGGGTACACAGGCAAGTGCGGTTACCTTTCTTTCAGCCCCCGGTCAGGCCTATACCGACGGTATGCGCTTCGTTCAGTATTATTTCGGTTTGCCTTTGGCTATGGTTGTATTATGTATCACGTTTGTCCCTTTATTTAGCAGGCTCAAAGTGTTTACCGCATACGAATTTTTAGAAAAGCGTTTTGATGTAAAAACCCGTACACTTACTTCTTCACTCTTTTTACTGCAGCGCGGATTATCTACAGGCATCAGCATTTATGCTCCTTCTATCATACTTTCATCGCTCCTGGGCTGGGATATTTTTCTTACCAATATTGTAATGGGGGGCTTGCTGATTATTTATACCGTATCAGGCGGCGCAAAAGCCGTAGCTTATACCCAGCAACTGCAGCTTGTTATCATTTTCATCGGCATGTTCCTGGCGGGTTATATGATTGTGCATTTATTGCCCGAAGGTGTAGGATTTACAGATGCACTGAGGGTAAGTGGTGCAGCAGGTAAATTGAATGTAATAACAACCGGAACAAACAACGGGCATTTTGACTGGAATGATAAATACAATATATGGAGCGGAGTGATAGGTGGTTTCTTTCTTGCTTTATCCTATTTCGGTACTGATCAAAGCCAGGTGGGGCGTTATCTCACAGCAAAAAACAGCACGGAAAGTAAGCTGAGTTTATTAATAAACGGGCTTGTGAAAGTGCCGATGCAATTTCTCATTTTGCTGATCGGGGCTATGCTTTTTACTTTCTACCAATTTAAACCTTCGCCTGTCTTTCACAACAGATCGGTGGAGCAAAAAGCGCAACGAACAGCTTATAAAGATTCGTTGGCAGAAATACAAATCCGGTATGCAATCAAAAACGCAAGACAGGCTGTGCTTGGCACAGCATATCTTTATTCTTATCACACAAATAATACATTAGAAACAAATGCGCTGAAAGATAGTGTTCAAGTGAATAATAAGCAATTAGATTCTTTGAGAGCGGCTTACAAAGGGTATATAAAAAAAGCAGTTCCTAAAGAAGATGATAACGACACAAACTATATATTTCTTCGTTTTGTAATTGACTATTTGCCTGTCGGCCTGGTTGGCTTGTTAATAGCGATTATCTTTCTGGCAGCTTGGGGCTCTATAGCTGCTGCACTAAACTCACTTGCATCGTGCACCATGATTGATTTCCATCGCCGTTTTCATAATGCCCATGAAGATGTCAGCGATGAGCAGGGTAAAAAAGAATATCGTCTCTCACGTTTATATACTTTTGGCTGGGGAATATTTTGCATTATCATTGCGCAGTTTGCTAATCGCCTGGGCAGTCTGATCGAAGCAGTAAATGTTTTAGGCTCACTTTTTTATGGAGTTATTCTCGGAATTTTCCTTGTTGCTTTTTATATAAAGAAAGTCGGGGCAAAGGCTGTTTTTTGGAGTGCCGTTATTTCGGAAATAATCATTGTTTTATTATTCCTTTTAAATGAAAATGAAACGATAAGTCTCAGCTTTTTATGGTTGAATGCCGTAGGCGCTTTACTGGTAATTATATTTTCGCTTATATTTCAATCAGCAATGATTTTCTTTAAAAAGTAGCTTCTCTTCTTAGAGACTATATAGAAACAAAAATTTAGACCACCATTATAGCTGTTTGTAAAGGCACAAAGAGCGACAGAATAAAGTTGACGGTGTCGCCCCACCGTCAACTTTTGAAACCATACACAATCTCTAAAATCATTTTTAGACAGTTCTTAAAAAAATTGAGAGAGACATTTCAGCGAAGGCGCCTAAAGAAACTACGCAAACGAAAATGAAAGTTGCGAAACCGGCATTTTTTTTCTATGCTTGAAATTAAGGTTACTATTACCATAAATGTGGTGCACCGCTGTTTCTTCAAACCTGGATGCCATGATCATTTTAACTCCGTCTGCATGTGCATCAAACAGCCGCTGTACAAGCTCGGGGCAATTATTATTTTTCGAAAGATGAGACAAGAACAGGTGGCTCATAAAGGCAGGTTTATGTGTTTTAAAAAGTTCGAGCGCCTGTTTATTACTCAAGTGTCCCTTTCCGCCCCTGATTCGGTTTTTTAAATAATACGGATAATTACCTGTATCAAGCATTTTTTCGTCATAGTTTGCTTCAAGAAATGCTGCATGACATTCTTTAAAATATTTAATTACATGTTGGCATGGTGCGCCAATATCTGTAAATATGCCAACCTTTATTCCATTACACATTACAATAAAACTAAAAGGGTCTGATGCATCATGCAGTTTTGGGAAAGCTGTAGTGACAAGATTACCTATTATAACCGGTTCATCTACGGCAAAGGGCACCACCAGGTGTTTATCGAGAATAAATCCGCTGTAAAACAGTGTGGCTGCGGTAATGTATATGGGAACCTGGTATTTTTTTACTAAAGCCGGTATGCCTTTGATGTGATCAGTGTGTTCGTGCGATACAAACACAGCCTTTACTTTTTTTATATCTAACCCAAGCCGTTTCATGCGTTTTTCTATCTCCCTGCACGATATGCCTGCATCTACCAGTATAGCCTCACTTTCGTTGCCAATGTAATAACAGTTACCATTGCTGCCCGAGTTTAAGGATGTAATGTATAGAGACATACGATAGCAAAGTAAGCAGGTTTTAAGGAACTTATAAAGTAAAAAACAAGGTTTTATTGTTTATCAAAAGAAATATTATTTTGATCGCAAAAAAATTTATGCCGCATGATGAGGAGCAATTCGCTCTGGTTTGTCCAATATATTTTTTAGTTGGTGTTTACACGGGCAGGTACCTTTTTGCAATACGGACGACTGCTTTCAAAACGTCCCGTAATAATAAAGACGCTGAAACTATGGCATGCATGGTGCACAATAAAAAAGCCACTTAGTATACTAAGTGGCCCCAACGCTTAATGTGCGTCAGCAGATCATTATAATGGAGAAACCCGGTTAGGCGATACCAACCGAAGGTTTCCATGAATTATCTGTAGATTGCATGAATACCTCCTTTTTCTTTGGTGAGGTGTAAAATTAAGACAAAAATTATTATCAAAAGTATCTTTTAAAACTTTTAAAGTCGAGTGATTATTTTTTTAGATTTTCTTTAGAAATGTTCATTTTAATGCATTTTTTTTTGCAGCAATCATTTCCCTTATTTCCATCTTACGCTCTGTGCCGGCTCGTTAAATATCGTTGTTTTACTATTTCACTCATTGTTTTTCCATATACCTTGCTTTCTACCCACGAAATGATATCCAGGTAAGCAAATGAGCGGGTTGCAAAACGGTTTTTTTCATGCTTTTTTATTGTGCTTAGGAATTTCTCAAATTCAGGTTTCATTTTTTCCGGCGGTGTATGAAATGACTTTCGCAAAAACTTAAACATTTCTTCTTCAATTACAGTAAGTCTTTTCATTTTGGCCATAAACCGGTATACTGATTTTATAAGATAATCCATGATTTCAAAATTTCCCAGTTCATAGTGCGCCATCAGGTGTACCAGCCGTGCATAACATTGAAGCTCGTTTCCTAAATCGACATTGTTGTTTATAATGTCATTAAGATAATCAATGGAAGCTTCATAATCTCCATGGGCAAAGTATAGTGTGGCTATTTTGTAATGTATAACCGCCACCCGGTGCTGGTCTATAAATAGTGCATATTCTTTCAGCTTTTCTTCTATGTAAGGCACAAGGGCAATACCCTGGTAAAAAGTGCCGCACATAAAGTGTTCGTTTATTTTTGCGCTATATATATACACAAAGGTTTGTATGCGAAAGTTGTCGTGTTGCATAGCATCATCTGTCTGCGCAAAGTTTTCAAACCGTCGCAGGGTTTCATCCAGCTTGCTGAAATTTCGCAAATCGAAATGGGCATTCATTAAATTGTGCATTCCCTTAATGTAATGTCCTGTCTCAACGCCTATCATTATTGGTTGTTCATGAAAAAGGTCTACCCATTTTTGAGTATATCTATAGTACATTAAAAAATCCTGGCGTATAAAAGCTGACCAGCAATAGCTTTGGCAGAGATACATTTTTTCGTAAAAGCCTTTCTGATATTGTGCTTCCTGTGGCAGGTTGTCGTTGAAAAATTTTTCCACCTTTTTTTCATCCTCTTCATTCCGGGCATGGCCGTTTTTTATATACCAGCTATACAGTTGCAATGCAAGGTTAGAAAGTTGGGTAATCATTTTTCTCCTTTCACTTATTTCGTTAGCTTCTGCTGTCAGCCGGTCTGCCCGGTCGTGCATGCTTCGTGTTATGTGCAGCGTTTCTATCTTTTTTTCTAACGAAATGACCTGGATTAAAAAGCTGTCCTGGTTGTAAGCACGTGCAAGCTCTTTTAATTTATCTAAAATCTTTAAGCTTTGCAGATACAAACCTTTGTTGTATAAAATCCGCGCATAATCTAATTGTTCGTGTAACTGCAGGTCAATATTTTCGGAAGTTTTCAATAACCTGAGACTGGCCAAAACCTGTTTATACAGGTGAGTTTTTAAATTTGCCAATTGCGGCTTCTCGATACCGGAAAGTTTTTTGAGAAGAAGCTTTTCATCATACTCGTTTAGTTTATCCATTGCGTCGAACAATTGAATAATTTTGAGGTCTTCTTTCGAAGAATTTCTTTTGATATAAAGCTTAAAATTTCTTTTTTCTGATTTTTCCAGAGAGTGAATGAGCTGAAATAATGTGTCGGTAAAACGGTTGGGCATCATTAAAAGAATTAAGTTGAAAGTCAATGCAGGCGCGGGGTTTAACAAAGGCGTTAACCTTTTAGCCGTAATGAAACGATAAATAACTTGTTTATTTTGTTGTAAAACGCAGACCTACATTTGTATTGCAAAAGAGAAAAACAGAAAAAAAGTTAATTTAAAATGTAGTTCTCCAGGCAAGCTAAGCTGTAACAGTCAGCGCAAAGATAGAGTATTCGAAGATTTTCATATGGCAAGCAATCGTTAGAGGCCGCTCCGTTTCCACGGAGAGGCCATTTTTTTTTATAGCTACTTCTGATGATAATATTTCAGAAGCTTAAGCAGTAAATAATTTTAGTTTTAAAAGTTTTCTTCTTTTTTATTTTATTTCTTTACAAAATCATAAATAATCTTCGCAGCATTGGCTGAAGCGTTTCCGCCCTGTAAGAGCAGGTTTTTCAGCGTTGTATAATCTTTTTGCAATTGCTGCTTTCGACCCTCATTTTCAAGCAAGTCTTTCAGCTCTTTTATACAATTTTTGGTCGTCATCTCATCCTGTATCAATTCCTTTACAACTGGTTTGTTCATTATAAGATTTACCAGCGATATATATTTTACTTTAATCACCCATTTCGCTATCTGGTACGAAACCGGGTTGCCCTTGTAGCAAACAACTTCCGGTACTCCAAATAATGCAGCTTCCAATGTAGCCGTACCGCTTGTTACCAGGGCAGCCGTTGCCTGGTTCAGCAAGTCATAAGTTTTTCCGGCTAATGCCGATACATTTGCAAAGCGCAAAAGAAAAGGTTCGTAGAAGCTGTCTTCGAGGGCAGGCGCTTTTGCCACGACAAATTCATATTCAGGAAAAGATTTGCTTACCTCCAGCATTACAGGCAGTTTTATATTTATTTCCTGCTTTCTGCTTCCCGGAAGAAGCGCGATTATTTTTTTTCCGGATGTTGGCGGCTGTCGATGTTGTAGCCTGAAATTTTCAATGACTTCTGCCAAAGGATGTCCTACATATTCTACTTTGTATTCCCACCTGCTGTAAAAATCTTTCTCAAAAGGCAGTATAACAAGCATTTTATCTACATACTTTTTTATGGTGTGTACCCTGTTTTCTTTCCAGGCCCAAATTTGCGGAGAGATGTAATAGATAATTTTTATTCCTTTTTTGCTTGCCCATTCCGCTATTCTTATATTAAAGCCGGGATAGTCAATCAAAATCAAGACATCGGGGTTGAAGTAAAGGATGTCTTTTTTACAAAAATCAATATTTTTTAAAATGGTACGCAGATTGAACAGCACTTCTGCAAAACCCATAAATGCAAGGTCTTTGTAATGCTTTACAATTGTTGCACCTTCTGCCTTCATCAGTTCTCCTCCCCAGCCGCGTATGTCGGCATTTTCATCTAACAGCCGTAATTGCTTTACGAGGTTGCTGCCGTGCAGGTCTCCGCTGGCTTCTCCCGATATTACGTAGTATTTCATCCTGCAATAATTGATGGATTAATGCCTCGTTTCATATTGCTGCAGCAAGTCATACATGTCCCAGTTCTCCTGTATTCGTGCATGGTCCAGCGGGCTTTTCCCTCTTGCATCGGTAATATATATGTCTGCTCCTTTTTTCAGCAACATTTCTACTATGGCGAGGTGACCAAAGGTGGCAGCAAATGTAAGCGCTGTTGCTCCGTTGGCATTTCTTTGATTTACGTTTGCGCCTGCATCAATAAGTTTTTTGGCAATTTCCGTATATCCTTTAAAGGCAACTCCCATCAAAGCAGAATTGTCTGAGCCGTCAGGTGAATTAATAGCGGCACCTTTTTCTAAAAGAAAATTTACTGCTTCAGGCTGATTATTATAAGAGGCGAGTATTATGGGTGTAAAGCCTTTAAAATCTGTGGCATTAATACTATCAGGGCTTTCTTCAAAAAGTTTTTTGATCTTCTCTGCGTTCCCTTGTCTTGCAGCATCGAAAATATCATTTGGATTTGAAGACATTTTTTCTTTTTACTTAAAATGGATTGCAAATATAAGTATGATAAAAGAAGTGTTATAAAATTAAAAATTTAAAAAAAGGAAGTGGCGTTTTCGTAACAATTTAAAAAAGTGAGATAAAATGTTTTGAGCATATGTGAATGTTTTTTTGAACCTTCTTAGCATTTCCATTCTTCCAATTCAGTGGCTTTGCGTTCTAAGACGGATTAAGGTATTGTTGTTTAAAATCCTGCTGTAATTTTTTGTATCAATTGCTGGTCAGGCTTGTGCTGTAGGTCCGCCAAAGTTTAATGGTATTTCTACCTGCTCCAGATCCTGGATAGAGCCATTTGCTGCTTCATAACGTACTACATTGTCTTCGAGCGCTTTCAAAAAACGCTTTGCATGCATAGGAGTGAAAATGATCCGGCTTTTTACTTTACTCTTTGGCGTGCCTGGCATTACATTTACAAAATCAATTACAAATTCCGCATGGCTATGTGTAATGATAGCAAGATTAGCATAGGTTCCTTCGGCTACTTCTTCCGAAATCTCTATGTTCAATTGGCTTTGTGGTTGCTCTGGCATACAAAAATTTTTACAAAAATAACTCAAAACAAGTGCAAAGCGCTATTCAAAAAAAATACTTTACTATGGCTTGCTTAAGGGCAAAGGCAAATAATTCTATTAAAATGGCGGCATCGAAAATTTTATTATGATTAAGCATAAATATAAAAAAACACTTAAGCAATAAATCGGGCAGATGCCTTTTAAAAGTCAAAATCCCTTCTGGCCATATTCCATCTTACGCCTAAAGAAAATACCGTGGTCGGAGAATTACCTGTACTCGCTACGTTATAAGTTCTGTGCTGCAGGTTTGCATCTATAAAAAGGTTTTCTTTTACTTCATATGATGCAAGAAAAGAGGTATTCCATGATTTTACTTTATCTCCATCACCAACATAATAACCATAATTCTTATTGCGGCTATCATAAGAACGGAAAATATTGCTGCCATAATTAAGACTGTCAATATCAAGGCCCTGGTAATAATAAATCAATTTCGCCTGCAAGTACAACTTTGGCAGCGGCTGGTATTTTATTATCGCAATACGTTCCTGAAAATTTGCCCCAAGCGGATGAGCAAACGGCTGATTGAAATGTGTATAATCGGATATAGAATCATAATGTGAATAGGTAAAAGGCCTTACTCTGTTACTTTCGAGCTGAATATCGAGATTTGAAATGCCAAATGCATCAGGATATTTAAGACCAACCTGGTAGCCAAATTTATTTGCCCAGTATCCTGTATTCTTCACCATTTCGTTAAGCTTAAATTCATCGAGCAGCAACTGGCTGTATACCTGCACTTTCCTTTTTATATTTGCTTTTACGTTTAAACCCACAACTGCATTGTCTTTACTTCCGATGTCACTTTCTGCTGCCCGAAGAAACAAAACAGGATTTAAATATTGAAAATCGAAGTGGTCTTTTCTTCCAAACATTACTGCATCGAATAAGCCTACATTTAACCATTTAGTTGCATTCAGGCTCAGATAATTCATGCGAAAGTATTTTCTCGGCTCTAAAGTATTGCCTCTTGCCCTCGGTCCATCGGGTATCAATTCCATAAATAAATTCTCATAATCAAACTTCCAAATTCTCGTATTGATTTTTAAAAACAAAGCATTTCCTGAAAAATCGCTTAAAAACAAACTCCGGTATCCATCGCCTATAAAATTTTTATCATAGCCAAATTGTATATCAATATACTTAGATGCATTAATACTTACTGATCCTCTGCCGTCAAAATAATCTACACCGCCCGGCCCTTTAAAATCTTTATAAAATCGTGCACCCGGTACTGCAGAATGGGCAGCAATCCATTGCTGTACATACCGAGGGTCGCGTTCCTGGTTATCTGTCAGGTAAAAATCAAATGCAACTTTGCGGCTGATCATTCCACGAAGTGTTACACCTCTGCTATTGTAAAAAAGCTTTTGTGAATTGCCTTTTTCAAACATCTGCTCGTATTGAATAACAGGATTTACAGCAAGAAAAAAATCGGGCGTATTTACTTCATACAAATTTCCTTTTGTTTTATAAAAGGTATTAAAAATCGGTTTTTTACTATTAAATGACTCGCGTGGTTTAGACCATTCGCTGTTATTCATTAAAAAGCTTTGTATATTGTACTTATCTGTTTCTGTAAGGTGATACGAAGCGCTATCTCCTGCAGCATACATACTATCTATGGCTTCCACTTCTTTAGTTACCAGCCTGCGGTTGTATGGTTTTATTGTGGAGAAATTAAGGTTAGGATTTCCTGTCTTAATTTCAAGCCTGTCTAATAATTGATAATCTTTAGAGCCGAGAGGCAAATAAGAACTTTGAGAAAAAGAAATAAACGGCATTAATAAAAAAACAAGAGTGCGAACGGATTTAATAATTTGCATGAAAATACTTATTTTGAAATAATAGCTGTATGACGTATTTAATAAAAGATATCCGGGTTGTAAACGAAGGTAAAACTTTAGCTGGTGATGTATTAATAAAAGATGGTTTTATAGATAAAATAGCAGGCAGCATTACGGCAAAGGCACGGGTTACGGAAATTATTGGCGGGGACAAATTTTTATTGCCTGGTGCAATTGATGACCAGGTACACTTTCGGGAGCCGGGACTGACTTATAAAGCAACAATTTACTCTGAGTCAAAAGCAGCAGTGGCTGGTGGCGTTACCTCTTTTATGGAAATGCCCAATACCCTTCCGCCCGTTTTTACCCAGCAACTGCTTGAAGATAAATATGACCTGGCGGCGGCGACATCACTTGCCAATTACTCGTTTTATATGGGAACGGGAAATGACAATATTGAAGAAGTATTAAAAACAAATAATAAGAAAAACGACGTTTGCGGGGTTAAGGTTTTTATGGGCTCATCTACAGGAAATTTATTGGTCGATAATCCCCTTATTCTTGAAAAGGTGTTTGGCGGTGTCGATTTGCTGATTGCTACTCATTGTGAAGATGAAGCAACTATTAAAAGAAATTTTGAAAAACTTAAAAGAGAAAAAGGAACGTTAGAACCTTCAGATCACCCGGTGATAAGAGATGCGGAAGCTTGTTTTGAATCTTCTTTCCGGGCTGTTCAACTGGCAAAAAAATATGATTCAAGGTTACATATTTTACATATCAGCACAGAAAAAGAATTGCAGTTGTTCAGCAACATGCTTCCTTTGAAAGAGAAAAAAATTACGACAGAAGTTTGTGTGCATCATTTACATTTTACCGCTGATGACTATGCAAAGTCGGGAAACCTGATTAAGTGCAATCCTGCCATCAAGGCTTCTTATAATAAAGATGCGCTGTGGCAGGGTCTGCTCGATGACAAGCTTGATGTTATTGCAACAGATCATGCGCCGCATACATGGTACGAGAAAAACGAACCATACGAAAAAGCCCATTCCGGTTTGCCGCTTGTGCAGCATTCGCTGTTGCTGATGTTGCATTATGTAAAGCAGGGAAAAATCAGCATGGAGAAAGTTGTACATAAAATGAGCCATGCAGTTGCTGATTGTTTCAAAATAGACAGGCGTGGATATATAAGAGAAGGTTATTATGCCGATCTTGTAATTGCAGATATTAACCAGCCAACAATGGTAAACAAAGAAAACATTTTATATAAATGCGCATGGAGCCCGCTGGAAGGTTTTGAATTTGGTGCAAAAGTGACACATACTTTTGTAAACGGGCAATTACTTTATGGAAACGGGCAATGGAATGAGTCTACAAAAGGAATGAGAATGAAATTTGCGGGATAACCATTAGCAAAAAAATAAAGCCGGAATATTCATCCCGCAGAAAAACAAGAAAATTATATGCAGGCAGACAAAACCACTGTAAACGATTTATCCATTTTTCACAACGAAGAAGAACAGTCTGTTTTTCATCATCTCGATTTCACCACCACCATTGGTGGAAAAGAATGGCTCAGATACCTCCTTGCTAACCCGTATAGTGACCTGGAAAAGATACAGGAGACGCAGCAAACACTTCAATTAATTATTAAGAATGAAGAACAATGGCCTGCAATCATTACCAACGGAACCGTAATGGTGGTGCAAAAATTTTATGATTCTTCCATCGATGCGATTCCCAACGACCCTAACCTTATCAATAGTTTGTATTATAAAATAATTAAGTCGCAGGATTTTTCTTTGATCAAATTTTCTGTTACACATTTTATTGATTTTGCCATTGGCTTAAAACAGATCATCGATTGTTTTGATAACGAGAACAAACCTAAGCTTTTACAGACTATAATAGACCACATCAAATTTTTGACAGATAAGCCGGTTATTAAAACGATGATGAACTGGAACAAAAAACAGAAATTATCCAACCAAAATTACTTAACATTCGGCCACTATCTGAGATACCATTTTAAAGAAAGAGCGCTTGAACTTGCTGATATTTATAGCAGGTTAGATGCATATCACAGCATGGCAATGGCTACTAAAAAATTCAGGTTTTGTTTTCCCGCAATCAGGAAGGCAGATTCGCCCTTTATGAGTGCCAGGGCGATGTATCATATATTAGTTGCTGCACCTGTAGCTTACGATCTTGAACTAAATCAGCACAAAAATTTTTTATTTCTTACCGGCGCTAATATGGCAGGCAAAAGCACTTTTATAAAAGCTGTAGGCGTTTCAGTTTACCTGGCCCATGTGGGTATGGGTGTGCCCGCAGAAAGTTTTGAATTAAGTTTATTTCATGGCTTATTAAGCAACATACAGGTAGAAGACAATATTTCGCGGGGAGAAAGTTTCTTTTTTAATGAAGTGCAAAGAATAAAAAAAACAATTGACAAAATAAACGATGGACGAAACTGGCTTATTTTAATTGATGAGCTTTTTAAAGGAACCAATGTGCAGGACGCAATGAAGTGCAGTATAACCGTGATTGAGGGACTGCGCAGAATGAAAAATACCTTGTTTATTCTTTCTACTCATTTGTACGAAATCGGCGAAGGATTAAAGCAATATCCCAACATAAAGTTCAATTATTTTGAAACGCGAATTGAAGACGGGCAGTTGATTTTCAGCTACCAGTTAAAGGAAGGCATCAGCAACGACAGGCTGGGTTACCTCATAATGAAAAGAGAAGGCGTGGTAAATATGCTTGAGAATTTATAAGCTTCTTCAAAGGGACTTACAAAATTTATAAGCAATTTTCTAATCCTTTTCACCAACAGGAATTACTAACATAGGTACTTTTGATTTATCTATAATCGATGAAACTACGCTATCACCAAATGTTTTTTGAAGAAAGCTGTGCTTATGATGTCCGATAATAAGCAAATCAATATTTAAAGCGGCACATTCATTCAAAATAGTTTCTGCTGTTGCCCCTTGCAAAAGTAATCCTTCAGCCTCAATGTCATTTTTTTTGAGTTCGTTAGTATAATCCTGAATCATTTTATGTTCTTTTCTTAATTCTTCTGCCCTGTTGTCCCTTATGTATTGCGGGCCAACTTCGTAACCTACGAAATAGGGATCAGGTGCAGCAATATGGACTATCCAGACTTTTGAACCAAATTTTTGAGCCAGTTTTGATGCCTGGTTTAGAAGGAGAAAATTTTTATCCTCAAACTCTATTGTTACTAATAAATTTTTCATACGTAAACCTGGATTTGAGTTTTTGTTTTAAAGTTAGATATTTTGTTGATCATCTTCTCTTATAATACAAGAGTTTATTTATAACTTATAGCAATTTCACGATTTTTTCTTTGAAAGCACGCTTTCCTATAATCATCTGTTACAAATAAACTTTCGCATCAAAGATAGTAAGTGAAATATTTTTCAACCTTTATTAAAGATTATATTTTTACAAGAAATAACGTTTGGAAAGCTGAAACTGTATTATTAATTTCTATGTTTCATGTACCTCATATAAAAAAATTATTCAGAACTTAGTATAGATTAAACTTATATTTGAAAAACCCTAACTGCTAATATATGTACTTGCTGCAGCTTCACAATCTTAAAAAATATTACGCGACTCAAAAAGCCGTTGACGACATTAGTTTTTCTGTAGAACAGGGAAGCATCTTTGGATTATTAGGTCCAAATGGTGCAGGTAAAACTACGTTGCTTAGAATGATCACCGGCATTTTCTATCCTGATGAGGGAGAAATTGTTTTTAACGACAAAAAGTTTGATGCTTTAATCGATAATCAGCACATTGGATATATGCCAGAGGAAAGAGGGTTGTATAAAAAAATGAAAATAGGTGAGCAGGCACTGTATCTTGCCAGGTTAAAGGGACTGAGCAAAAGCGAAGCGATGGAGAAAATAAAATATTGGTTTGTAAGACTCGGAATGGAAAGCTGGTGGAACAAAAAAGTGGAAGATCTGAGTAAAGGAATGAGCCAGAAACTTCAGTTTGTTACCACTGTTTTACACGAGCCAAAGCTCATTATTTTAGACGAGCCATTTAGTGGCCTTGATCCCGTAAATGCCAATCTTATAAAAGATGAGATTTTTGAACTGGCAAAAAAAGGCAGCACCATCATTTTCAGTACTCACCGGATGGAACAGGTAGAAGAAATTTGTGATCATATTGTGCTTGTTAACCAGGGAAAGAAGATACTTGACGGAACAGTGCAGAGTATTAAACAACAATTTAAAGAAAATATTTTTAGTTTAAAAGTTACCAATGCGCCTGTCAATATAATTCATCCTGCGTTCGAAGTTATAAAGCAAAATGATAAGCAGTTTACTTTGAAAATAAATGAGTCTTACAGCACAAACCAGGTGTTGCAGTATTTCATTAATGAAAATTCTCTCATCGAAGCTTTTAATGAAATTTTTCCATCATTGAACGAAGTTTTTATAAAACTGGTGGAAGGAACAAAGACTACGAGACAGTTTCAAACTGTTTCAGCATAGTTTATCTTTTTTAAAAATCTCAGTTTAAAAATTTGTATGAATAAAATATTACTAATAATACAAAGAGAGTATTTGACAAGGGTTCGTAACAAAACATTTATTATTTCAACTATTCTTACGCCCCTCTTATTTGCAGGTTTAATAACAGCCGTTACAGTGATTTCAATAAAAAATATTGATCACGAAAAAGTGGCAGTAATAGATAAAGCAAATATACTTAACGGCCATATAGAAAATACCAAAGCTTTGTCTTTTGATTTTGACGCCACTGCCGACAGTAATAATTACATGGCAAAAGGTTATTCAGCCATTCTTTATACCCCTGAAAGCGGCAGTAACGGTTATAAACTTATATCAAAAAAACAATTTGGAATGGTGGCTGAAGGAGATCTTGAAGAAAAAATAAATAAATCTGTTGAGAACAATCTCCTTGCCTCTAAATATCATATTGATGCGAATGACCTGGAAGCCGAACGGAAAAAAGCAGGTTCAGCTCAAATTGACCAAACCTACCAGGAAGGATCGGAAGTAAAAAAAGGAAACAGCGGCCTGGCTTATGGCATTGGGTATGGAAGCGGATTTCTTATTTATGTTACACTTCTTATTTATGGCACCATGGTGATGCGGGGAGTTTCAGAAGAAAAAACAAACCGTATAGCAGAAGTAGTTATTTCTTCAGTGAAGCCTTTTCAATTGATGATAGGAAAAATTGTTGGTATCGGTGCAGTTGGGCTTACACAATTTTTAATCTGGATAATATTGATTATAGGATTATTTTCTGCGGCCACAGCGTTTATACCTCAGGAGACTTTGCAACAGGCGCAGGAGTCGAGCCAGCAAATACCAGGAGGAAGCATTCATGCGGCATCAGGCGCTGCAAGTGGTTTTAATGATATTAAAGATACTATTTCAGAAGCAAACTGGTTTTTGATAGTTGGCTGCTTTTTGTTCTATTTTTTATTTGGTTATCTTTTTTATGCCTCGCTCTTTGCGGCAGTAGGCAGCACAGTAAACGAAGATGCCCAGGATGCCCAAAGCCTGCAGTTTCCTATTACTATGCCCATTATTGTCTCTATTGTCATAATGATGAATGCCATCACAAACCCGTCGGGAAGCCTGGCCACCGGGGCAAGCCTTATTCCTTTCTTTTCTCCTATCGTTATGATGGGGAGAATTCCTTTTGGTGTACCGGGAACTGTTCCTTACTGGCAATTAATAGTGAGTATGCTATTGCTGGTAGCAGGCTTTTTAATCACGACCTGGATAAGCGCCAAAATCTACCGCACAGGCATACTTATGTATGGCAAAAAAGCTACCTGGAGAGAAATTGGCAAATGGGCATTCAGGAAGAATTGAAAAAAGTTATCTCCTTGCAGGGTTACATGGTACATGTTACAACTGGCAAATCCTAACTGGTACCATGCAATGTTGCAACCACTTATTTCTTTGGCGGAAGAGCAAAGGCTATTGCCTCATGTTCAAAGTGACCCTTGTGAGATGCATCACAAAAAGGTTTATTTTGGGAAAGACCGCAACGACATATTGAAACCCTTTCTCTTCCTCCCAAATCATAGGCATTTCCGTTTTTATCTACTATTTCGAAATCCCCTTCTACTATTAAAGATCCATTATTGTTTACTGTAATTTTAGTTGTAGGCATATAGATTTTGTAATTAATTGCCGAAAGTATAGAATTAGAAACAATTTTTTACTTTTAATTTTTATATATTTTTCTATAGCAATCCTCTGCCCGTTGCCCTCATTACAATTAATGTCTCACTAACTTATTGACCTGATGCCTTACTGACTATTTCCTACCTTGCAACCATGTTTATTAAATCTGCTGAGTACATTATTTCAAGTCCTGATTATACCAAATGTCCCCCGCCTGACAGGCCCGAATATGCTTTCATTGGTCGGAGCAATGTTGGAAAGTCTTCTTTAATAAACATGCTGGCAAATAATCAAAAGCTTGCCAAGACTTCAGGTTCACCTGGCAAAACACAATTGATAAATCATTTTGGAATAGAATCATGGAAAGGAGATGAAGCGCCGGCAGTTCATGTAAAGCCTGATGCGTGGTATATAGTTGATTTGCCTGGCTTTGGATTTGCCAAAGTATCACAAAGCAGCCGCAGGAAGTGGGAACAAATGATAGAAAATTATCTAAGAAAAAGAGAAAACCTGGTAAATGTATTTTTGTTGATAGACAGCCGTCATCCGCCTCAAAAAATTGACCTTGACTTTGCCGAACAACTGCGCAAATGGGAAGTAGCTTTTACAATAGTTTTTACAAAATCTGATAAAGAAAACCAGCGGACGGTAGCGGCCAATGTAAAAGCTTTCTTCGAAGCTATGAGAAAAACATGGCAATTCTTGCCGCAACATTTTATAAGCAGCGCAGTTAAAAAACAAGGGAGAGATAAAATTCTTTCGTTTATAGAAGAATGTAACGGGCAGTTTTATGAGAAATAAGAGAAAGGTTTCACGCAAAGCTGCAAAGAGTGCAAAGAAAAGTTTATCGCGGATTATACAGATTATACACAGATTGTGAGAATTTTTTTTAAAGTATTTTTTATCATTTTAATAGAAAAAACTATTCAACCGGTTTTCCTGATTTCCGCGACAATCCTCTGAAATCGAATTAATCGTAATTCTCTTACTTCCTATCAAGGCCTAAAAAAAGCAGTTAAATCCTGGCTTCAATCCATTAAATCAGCGCTTTAATTCACTACTTTGTTTGCACAACTGCTGCTGGCAAATGCTTCGGGTTTGGCTTTAAAGGCGAAACCCATGCCAAGTATATAACCCATTGCTTCGCGTAAAGCATCGTTACTTTTAAACTGGGGATTTGTGTTGATGTCGGCATGTACTTCCATATCTACATCATATTCAGTAAAAAGATTGCACAGTTCGTATGCAATCTCAATACTTTTAGCTACTTCTACCAGCATCCTTTCTTTTATTGCATACTTGTGGCGCGTCTTTTCGTTGCATATATACATAAAGCCGCCATGACCTTCGCGCAAAAAAACAATAACAGTTGCAAACTCTGTTTCCAGGCCTTTTACCTGGCTGTCTGTACCTATACAGACTTTGAGCTTATTTCCGGCCAAAGTTTCATTTTTAATAACCGTCTCTACCGCATCTTTAATAGGGAGATGAAGAGGTTCCCCACTGAACTTTCTCCAAAGCATAAATAATAAGTTTGCGTAATTTACCTATTATTTTTTATTTCTCTTGCATTTGTCGTATTATTTTATTATTTTTTTAAAGAAAATTGCAAAGACTCAATAATAAATTGTAAGAATTATTACAGCTTTCAACAGTTGATGCATTACATAAAAAAACAGCAAAAAAAATCGCTTACACGGGTATAAAACCGGGAAAATGATAAAGAGAAAAGGCGGGAAAAGCTGCTCAAACAGATGCGGATGAAGTAATGTGTCGCAACGATGATTTAGGAAGGCCTGAAGGCTTGTATCAAAAACAATTAATATTTGCCAGACAATATTAAACAAAGAACTACCGAAAGCTTATTAAAGAACTTAACGGATAGCGAAGATTATCATAACTCATCATGTCTACTTTTACCGAACCGACAAGCAACGGGCTTTCGATTCTTAACGGTATTTTATTTCCGTCGTCGCTTACATATACCGTCATTCTTTCACCACCTTCAAATATTGACCCTTTCAGCAGCAGCGGTTTAAATTTTATAGCACGAAATTTTCCATATCGTGTTTTTATTGTTTCCCTGCCCTCGTACCGTATGTACATATTATACACTTCATTGTCTAAAAACATATTGAAAGGTATTTTATCACCTGGCTTATAATTATTAAAATCTATGTTGCGGGCATAATAAACAGCGCCAATTATATCCTGAATGCAGTTGGGAACTTTATACACACCCTGCGTGGTTATGGCAGTATTGGTACCCTGGTTGAAAGTGATGTTTTCATATTTTTTGAAACCCCCTTCATCTACATTTCGTATAAATTTGTAGGGTTGCAGGGTACCTGTATCAATATACGTTTCGTAGCGGTCGCGAACTTTAAAAATCCAGTCGTATTTGCTGTTGGTAGATCCCGTACCGATAATATGATAAACGGGTTTATTAAATAACCTTTCGGTGGTAACGGTAAGGTTTGCAGTGCCTGCATTAATATAAAGACCAAGCGCATTGTAAAAAACCATAAGACTTAGACTTTCACCGGCACGAAAGCTGTTATTACGAATGCCACAAAAATTGTCACCTGCCGTTAAGCTGATAGTAAAAGAAAATAATATAATAATTAATAAAAGTTTTTTCACTCTACTTGCTCCTGAATAATTTTATCCCTAAAATAAACAAACTCCCTGCCAAAGCAGGCACAACTAAGTTAATAAGCCAAATGGTTGTAGCTGTCAATAAAATGCCAATAGTATTAGTGCTGAAAACGCCAAACAAAAAAATACTTATTTTTCCTCTGACGCCTAACTCTGCCAAAGCAATTGTGGGTATAACAGCCAAAACAAGAAACATAACTGCTATCAGCCAAAAGGCATTCGACGCACCAATGTCTACTTTAAATACCTGCAACAACAGCAGGTATTGCACTGCAAAGACCGTGTACCGCAGAAATGAAATCAGCAATACTTTTAACAATTCAGGCACGGTAAACTCTTCAAGCTTTTGAATAAAAAACGAATACCTGGCAACAAACGGAATTTTTTCTAAAAGCCTGATAAGCCAGCTTATTTCAAAATAAACAGCTAATAAAGCTATTGTAATAACGATTGAACCATAAGTAATTATATTTATCACGGGCAATGACAATACAAAAATTTGTTTTGTTGCATCATAAAAGTGACTGCTGATTAAAAAAAGCCCGATTGTTCCCAGCAGCATTGTTACTATTAACTGGCTCATACTTCCTACAAATGTGAGGGTGATAGCTCTTATACGGTTTCCTTCCTTTACGTATAAAATTCTTCCTACATACTCGCCCGATCCATTTGGCGTATTCATCGCGAGAGAAACGCTTAAGCCTGATAAGATAGCCCGGAACGATCTGAAAAATGATATTTTTTGTATATGGCGTATAAGACTCTTCCATTTCAGCGCCTCAAAACTCCAGTTGGCAAGCATAAGGAGAATGACCAATATTGCTTTCCATGCCTGCTTACCAAAAAGTGACACTTTTATTTGCTGAAATGAATGTTGCCAATCCTTCTGCTGAACTATATTTCGGTATATTGAAACCGATAAACCAATAAGTAATAAAGGACCTAAAAAATAATTGATAAATATTTTGAGCCTTCTGTTCAGAATTTTAAAATTTCGCAAACGTACAAAATAAAACTCCACAACATTTTATTACACAAACATTGGCAGAGCAGCATGTATAAACACATAGAGACATAGGTTGAATAGAAAACATAGAAAATCTTATAAAAATTCTTTTTTATGTTTCTATGCGCCTGGGTAGTTAATAACAACCTTTTATTGCATTAAACATTAGCAGAGCAGCATGTATAAACACATAGAGACATAGTTTGAATAGAAAACACAGAAAACCTTATAAAAATTCTTTTTTATGTTTGTATGCGCCTGGGTAGTTACGAAGTAAATCAATTTTAAAATTTCAAACAGTTGTTACAAACAGATAAACTATTTTCACGTTTTCAATGATAAAGAGCAGAAAAGTAATATTAGGCATCGATCCCGGAACCTTGTTTATGGGTTATGCACTGATGGAAGTAACCTCAGCCACACCTCAGCTTCTTATGATGGATGTGCTGAAGCTGTCGGGAAAAAAAGATGCTTATGAAAGGCTGCAAAAAATTCACCTCACCGTGTGCGAATTGATAGTAACTTATAAGCCTGATACATTTGCTATTGAAGCTCCTTTTTATGGAAAAAATGTGCAAAGTATGCTCAAGCTTGGCCGGGCGCAGGGAGTGGCAATTGCTGCGGCTATGCAGGCAGGATTAAGCGTAACAGAATATTCGCCTAAAAAAGTGAAGCAATCGATAACAGGCAATGGAAATGCAGATAAAGACCAGGTCTGGAAAATGCTGCAGCGAATAATGAGCCTCGAAGAAAAGCCTCATTATTTTGATGCAACAGATGCTTTGGCTGTTGCCTTGTGCCATCATTACCAATCCAATTCAGTATTAGGTAAGCTAAATAAAGGCCTGAAAGGATGGGAAGATTTTATTGCTAAAAATCCCGGCAGGGTAAAATAGTTAACAGGTCAATTTATCAACGGTTAATTTTCAATTACAATTTTCAGCTCCCGTTGTCTATTGCCTTTTGTCAATCTGTAATCAATCATCCTTCATCCGTCACCAAATATCTCATATCAGTCATCCGTCATTGCCTCAATAATCTGGTGCTGTATTTCGGTAAATTCTTCTTTTGAAAATTTCAGCTTGTTATTTGCGAGATTCATATCGCGAAGGTTATTGGCAGGAATAAGGTGAACATGAGCATGAGGCACTTCGAAACCTACAGTTATAATATTTACACGATTGCAGGCAATGGTTTTTTCTATTGCTTTTGCAATGGGTTTTGCAAATACCAGCAACTCTGCCAGGTACTCATCAGGAACATCGAAAATTTTATCAACTTCTATTTTAGGTATTACAAGCGTATGACCTTTTTTTACAGGATAAATATCAAGAAAAGCAAAGAATTTATCGTTTTCAGCAATCCTGTAACAAGGAATTTCGCCCGCTATTATTTTTGAAAAAATAGTCATTCAATTATTATTTACGTAAAGATGTAAGAAGTTTTATCGAAATGAAAAAACCAGCGTATTGCTGGCTTTTTCTTGTCAGCAAAGCAATACTTATACGCTAATATCTTCAACTTTAAATTTCAGTACCCCGGTAGGCGCCTGCACTTCAGCAATTTCACCGATTACTTTTCCAATCAAACTCTTGCCTATAGGAGAAGAGGCAGAAATCTTACCGGCTTTTAGGTCCGCTTCTTTTTCGCCGACAATCTGGTAGGTAACAGTTTTCTTCGTAGCTATATTTGTTATGGTAACACGTGTTAAAATAGTAACCTTGCTGGTATCAATGGTAGATGTATCAACTATTTTTGCAGTAGCAATTACACCTTCCAGTTGTTTTATTTTAGCTTCAAGCATTCCCTGGGCTTCTTTGGCGGCATCGTATTCTGCATTTTCCTTTAAGTCTCCTTTTTCGCGGGCTTCGGCAATAGCACGTGAAGCAGCAGGCCTTTCTATAGTTTTAAGTGAATGAAGTTCCTGCTTCATCGACTCAAAAGTGTCCATAGTCACATAGTTTATCTCACTCATATTTATTTTCATTTTTTTAAAAAAGACAAAAAAAATACAACGCCACAGAGGTTGCAGCGTTGCAATAAACAAAAATAAGAAATTCTATAAATATATTGTGATAAGAGTAAGGTTTCAAAAAGCACAACTCTTTTTGTAATAACTAAAACATTTAACAATGTTTTTTATACGTTGGCTCATTTATTGGGAAAGGGTTTGCCAAATATTCTCAAAATGATAACCTTTCCAACCCCTCTTAAAAACCGAGTTTCAGTCGTTGCCTTCGGCTTTAAAGAAATTGGTCCTTATTATTGGGTTGGTAACTCTAGCAATGGTGTTGATTACTATGCGGGGCAAACATTTCGCGCTCCCGTTCAGGGCATATTAAAAAGCATTAAATTATTTTCTTCCGTTGTTTATGGCTCTGCCGATGCTACGCTGAGTTTGTATGAATTTGACGAATTAAATTTTACGTGGAAGAAAAAGCGCGCAGAAACAACGAAGTATATAACCAAGGCACAGGAAAGCCAATGGATAGAGTTTGACCTGCCCGATGTAGAAGTTAAGAAAGATGGTCATTATGCATTTAAACTCTGCTGCAAAGGCGCAGGAATGGTTGGTATAGCTGAATGTCCGTGGAATATAACTAATCCTTACGCTGAAGGAGTAGAATGGGTCGGCTCCTCCCTACAGGAAGGCAATTTTCACAAAGACTTTGACCTTGCCTTTGAAGGCAAGATAGAGGAATCACTTAATGTTAAGTTTATCTAATAATATTTTTGCCATCTTATAAAAAGCTTCTTCAGAATAACCGGCAATATGAGGTGTTATTATCACGTTGGATCTCGCTAATAAATTACTCAATTCTTGCTGCTCATCAGCGCTGTAGGTATGCAGTTTTTCGTTTTCTAAAACATCAAGCGCAGCGCCTTTTATATAACCCGCGTCTAATGCATTTATTACCGCTTTTGTATCGGTAACCTTGCCGCGGCAGCAGGTTATAAAATAAGGCCTGTTTGTGAGTGACCGGAAAAAACTATCATTGGCAAAATGAAATGTCTCATCGGTAAGGGGAAGGTTGAGGCTTATTACATCGCTGTATCTGCATACCTGCTCGAGGCTTGCCTCTCTTACATAGTCCTTTGCAAAATCAAACTTATATTTATCATAAGCAAGCACTGTAACGCCAAAGGGCTGCAGCAGCTTTGCAAATGCACTTCCCGTATTTCCATAGCCGATAATGCCCACTGTTTTGCCGGACAGTTCAATTCCCCTGTTTTCGTTTCTCAAATAAATGTAGCGTTTTATTTCTTCAAAACTTTTGCTGATGTTATTCATCAGGTTCAGCAGAAGCCCAAGCGAATGTTCGGCAACGGCGTTCCGGTTTCCTTCAGGGCTGCTGATACATATTATCCCTTTGCTTTCTGCATACGCTACATCTATCAACTCCATGCCGCTGCCGAGTCTTCCTATCCATGCCAGCTTGGGAGCGGCATCAATGATGGCCTGGTCTATTTTTAACCTTGTGGTTACTACAATGCCTTCAGCTTTGGTAACGATAGTTTCAAGTTCATCATAAGTAATAGTCGGAACATTTAAAACCATATACCCCTTTCTTACTAATGTCTCTTCAAGGTACGGGTGGCATGGCGCTGTTATCAATACTAGTGGATTCAAAATATTTTTATTAATGTTAGTTAATGACAGTTCATCCTGAAGGTTAAAGCGGCAAATTCTTCAACGCTTAAAACTTCTGCTCTTTTATTGAATAATTCATCTTTTAACTCTTCTGCTGCAAACAACGATTTTACCGCATTTCTTAATGTTTTTCTTCTTTGATTAAAAGCGGTTTTTACCAGGTTAAAAAATGCTTTTTCGCTTTTCATAGCAGGTACATCGTTCCGCCTTGTCAACCTTATTACACCACTCATCACTTTTGGCGGCGGGTTGAAACACGAAGGCTCTACGTCGAACAGGTAAGTTACTATATAAAAGGCCTGAACCAGCACGCTTAAAACTCCGTAGACCTTACCACCTTCTTTTGATGCAGCCCGCGCTGCCACTTCCTTCTGAAACATGCCTACAGCAAATGGCACCTGGTGTTTCAATTCTATTATTTTAAATAAAATCTGCGTAGAAATATTATATGGAAAATTTCCGATAATAGTAAATTCCCCTGCGAACGGGGAAGTTATGTTTAAAAAGTTTTCATGAATAATTTTGTTCCTTATTGCGGGGAAAGTTTTTTCAAGAAAAGCTACTTTTTCCTCATCCAGTTCCACAGCTTTAAAATCAATATTGGGAATTTTTAAAAGATATTTTGTAAGTGCACCTCCCCCGGGGCCTACCTCCAGCAGTTGGTTAAATGTATGGTGCTGCAGCTCTTCTATAATTTTTTTACAAACATTTTCATCTTTTAAAAAGTGCTGTCCTAAAGATTTTTTTAAACTGTATTCCATTGCAACACCAAAAGTAAATTTAATTGGTTAATGAATTGTTGCTGATTTGAAAAGAAACGGGATGGAATTTTTTATAGCGCTCTTTGGAATGAAATCTGCAGATGCAAAATGATATTCGGATAAACGAAATGCGTCGCAATGATGTTGCCATTAAAACAAATGCCGGTACCAAAAGAATAAAAACTGCTTATAAAAACGTCTTAGAAGTTCTGCTTTACATTCATAACCCAATAGATTGCCTACTTTTACTTTTTAAAACAACAACATATGAGCACAGAATTGCAAAAGCCTCTCATCGGGTTTAGCTGTGGAGATTTGAACGGAATAGGTACTGAGCTTATTATTAAAACCCTGGCAGATACGCGTATCCTTGATTTTTGCACGCCTGTGGTTTTTGCTAATAACAAAAGCATAAACTTTTATAAAAAATCTTCAACTGCGGCTAATTTTCCATTTTTAGTTATTAAGGATTTATCGAAGCCTAACATAAAGCAGGTAAATATCTATAACTGCTGGGAGGAAGAAATTACCATTACGCCGGGACAGCTAAACGAAACCGGCGGCAAATATGCTTTCAAATCTTTAAAAGCGTCAGTAGAAGCCTTACAAAATAATCAGATACAAGGGCTGGTAACAGCTCCTATCCATAAAAAAAATATTCAGTCGGATGAGTTTAATTACAGTGGCCACACGCCATATTTGAAAGCGGCGTTTGGCGCCAGGGATGTAGTGATGCTGATGGTAGCAAGTAATATGCGCGTAGGTTTGGTAACAGAGCATGTGCCGGTGGCCGAAGTTGCCGCCCACATAACAATTGAAGCAATTGTAAGCAAGCTGCAAATAATCAACAGCAGCCTGGTAAAAGACTTTGGTATTGATAAACCTAAAATTGCTGTGCTTGGTTTGAACCCTCATGCGGGCGACGAAGGTCTTATAGGCAAAGAAGAAGAAACTATTATTAAGCCGGCAATTAAAGAAGCAAAAAACAATGATATTCTCGCCTTTGGACCTTTTAGTGCGGATGCATTTTTTGCCCGGGGCCAATATGAAAAGTTTGATGCGGTACTTGCGATGTATCACGACCAGGGCCTTATACCTTTTAAATCACTTGCTATTGGAGAGGGAGTAAATTATACGGCAGGTCTGCCTGTCGTACGCACCAGTCCCGACCACGGTACAGCTTTCGACATTGCCGGTAAAGGTATTGCTGATGAGGCTTCTTTTATAGCTGCCACCTTCGAATGTATTGACATCATCAAACAAAGGGCTTTTTACCAGGACAACAGAAAAAATCCATTGCGCAGAATAAGTGCGCGGGTATTTGCAAATGTAGTAGACGAAAGAATTGAAGAATAAGTGGCTCGCGGAAAGCGCTGAATACGCGGAAAAAAAGTTTTTTTTAAAACCATTTTCTTTTTCTGCATTTTCCGCAACAGATTTTTTTTACTTTCTGCTGACTTCTTTACTATCAGGACATATACAGGCGTGAATACAACTGCTCGTGTTGTATGTTTCTTATGTCAAAACCTGTACAGCGCAAGCCTGTTAATTCCGGATTTGGTTGTAAGGAATTTTGAACCAGTTGGTTGATTAAGGGCTGCAATGAAAACAAAAGTTCCTGTCCGTCCTGCTGACCAGGAGGAACCGGTTTCACGCTGTTAGTAACCATACCAGCTGCAGCATTATAATAAAGTCCGGTAAGCGCTTCGGTCTACACTATTTTTAACTCGCAGGCATACATGCAAAAAACAATGGAATAATGACCTGGGGTTTTTGCTTATGTATGGCTTCCTTATACTTAAAAGAAATTTCATTATTACATATTGGTTGAAAAATTTTCATCAGCGGCATTCCCAGCTTGTAGCTTGCAAGCCGGATTTCTGCCGGCAACTTTATGGCACTACATTCATCATCTAACTCCAATATCTTTTTAAGATCATTTTGGGCTGTGGCGCTACAAGGGAGCGAAACAAAAGCGGCATTCGTATGCTGAATATTTTGCGTAAGCGTTTCAGTAAATTTTTATTTGATATATAAAAAGATCAACCCTTACTTTTGTAAACCTTTTAAATAATCTAAATATTATAACGATGGCGGAAAAAATTAAAGTGGCCAACCCGGTTGTTGAACTTGATGGCGATGAGATGACACGGATTATCTGGAAATTTATAAAAAACAAGCTTATTATTCCATATTTAGATGTGGATATAAAATATTACGATCTTGGTATCCAGCACCGGGATGAAACGAACGACCAGGTGACTATTGACTCTGCAAATGCAATAAAACAATGTGGCGTTGGTATAAAATGCGCTACTATTACTCCCGATGAGCAAAGAGTTGAGGAGTTTGGATTGAAGCAAATGTGGAAATCTCCTAACGGAACTATCCGTAACATATTGGACGGTACTGTTTTTCGTGAGCCGATCGTTATGAGCAATGTTCCCCGGCTGGTGCCCAACTGGACTGCACCTATCTGTATCGGGCGTCATGCTTTTGGCGACCAGTACCGGGCTACTGATTTTGTCACCAAAGGAAAAGGAAAATTAACCGTAAAGTTTGAAGGTGAAGATGGCACAAAACAGGAGTTTGAAGTGTACAATTTTAAAGGTGATGGCGTGGCATTGGCGATGTACAATACCGACGAAAGTATTACCGGTTTTGCAAGAGCTTGTTTCAACCAGTCTTTGATGAAAGGATGGCCATTGTATTTATCTACAAAAAATACCATCCTTAAAAAATATGATGGCCGTTTTAAAGATATTTTTGAAAATATTTACCAAACTGAATTTAAAGAAAAATTTGACGCTGCCGGACTTACTTACGAACACCGGCTGATAGATGATATGGTCGCCAGCGCTTTAAAATGGAACGGCAACTTTGTATGGGCGTGTAAAAACTATGATGGTGACGTACAAAGTGATACAGTAGCACAAGGTTTTGGTTCACTTGGTTTGATGACCTCTACCCTCGTGACTCCTGATGGTACTGTTATGGAAGCTGAGGCTGCTCATGGCACGGTAACCCGACATTACCGCGAACACCAGAAAGGCAAGCCGACTTCTACCAACCCGATAGCTTCTATTTTCGCCTGGACGAGAGGTCTTGAATTTCGCGGAAAATTAGATAATAACGAGGAACTGATTAATTTCTGCCATGCATTAGAACAAGTTTGTATAGAAACTGTTGAAAGCGGAATAATGACTAAAGACCTTGCTATAACCATAAAACCAAAGGTAGAGCACGGAACAGATTATTTGTATACTGAAGAATTTTTAGATGCTTTGGATAGTAATCTTAAAGCTAAGTTGGGAAAGTAAAAAATTAAAAATAGATATATAGTTAAATGCCGGGGGGCTTGTCCGGCATTTTTGTTTTTAATTTTCTTTGTTATCTTTTACCTTTCAATATTTGTTATTCAAGTATTATATAGTCTTAACAACTATACGTAACATAATAAGTAAAATTCTTCTCGGTATGGACAATAAAAAAAGCTAAAAACGAAGACAGTTCACTTGTAGAGAAAAGAGGTGGAGAATATCTAAAAAAGTAAAAAAAAATTGATGAAAGCGAACCATAAAAAAGTCATAAATAATGAAAAATTAACAGTTCGCAATTAACCTTTTTTAGCATATTTTTATACTAAAATCATTATTCTTCTATCTACCTCGCTTTTTACACTTTTATATCCACTTTCTTTCCTGTTCTAACCGCCTCATAAATTGCATCAATAATCTTTAAATCTTTTACTGCTTCTGCGCCGTCTACTGGTATGAAGGGTTGTTTGTTTTGAAGAATAATGCCAGACATTTCATCCATTTGTACCGTTTGGTGTGTCACTACAGGTTGATTTAATTCTCCTTTATTAGTACGTCCACGGATAGGGCCGTAACCGGTGGCAGGATATAATTCTGCAAATCCATTATCACCATCCAAAAAAAACCGGTCAAGATTATTCATACTATAAGTTGACAAACAGGAAGCTACTGCTCCTCCAGGAAAGCCAAGTTGAAATTGAATAGTTTCGTCAACGCCTTCTTTAAATTTCTGCGGATTATTTTTCGTTTCCTCGGCAGTGACCCAGATAGGATCTTCACCAATCATATAACGGGAACCATTAATGGAATAAATACCTATATCCATCATTGCTCCACCCCCTGACAGTTGCTTATTCAGCCGCCATTGATTCGGATCGCCTATTACAAAACCTGACAATCCCTGGAAAAACAATGGTTTACCAAACTCGCCCGCCTTTCGCATGCGGACGACTTCTAAAGTATGCGGCTCAAAGTGCATCCTGTATCCTACCAACAGTTTCACATTTGCCTGCCGGCAGGCGTCAACCATCTCCTGTCCAAGTTTTGCATTAATTGACATTGGCTTTTCGGAAATAGCGTGCTTACCTGCTTTAGCTACACGTATAACCTGGTCGTGATGCAGGGCGTTTGGTGTGATTACATACACAGCATCAATATCGGGATTGTTTTTAATGTTGTCAAAATTTTCGTAGTTGTAACAGTTCTTTTCAGGTATATTGTACTTACTCTGCCAGTCTTTTACTTTAGAAGGCGTACCGCTTATAACTCCCACTAATTTTGCCTTTTTGCACGATTGCATGGCTTCGGCTACGCGGGTTCCGTAGCTGCCCAGCCCCATGATTGCTACCCGCAGCGTGGGACCATCGTAAGGTTTATTGTCAGGGCCTTTACTGCTTGCTAATCCGCATTCTGAAAAAAAAGGGACAACTATAGTTGCAGCGGTAATTTTTTGTAAAAAGTCGCGACGTGATTTCATGGCAAAAGTTTTTTAATGCTAAGTTGAAGCAGGTATTTTAGTAAGCCCGGAACTACCTCCGGTATTAAGAAAATTTGCTCTGCGCAATATCAGCATTTTATTTAAACCATTTTAATTAATTCAATGTAAGTCGTTATATTTTTTTATCAGGCTGATAGGATAATCTTTATTTCTCCCAAAACTTTTTTTATCATTAAGCCTCTACCACCCGGGTTTTACTTAATGCATCATGCAAAGTGCGGTCTAAAAAAGGAATAAAAAAACAATCAATAAGTGTTAATCTGAGTATTGACCTTAAAACAACCTGGTACCATGCAGGCCTGCCGCCTGCAACGCTTCTTACTTTTGACACCGATAACCATTTTCCCGGAGTTCTGCTCCATATAAGTTCAAAAAAAGTATAGTAAATAAATATAGTCGCATAAAAAAACAGGTAAAACGGGAAATACCGGTATTCCCAAAACATCACGTAAAAACTCCACCACTTGTACAGAATGTAAGACAATAAGAAAATGAGAATTGTATCTGCTAAAAAATTCAAAACCCTTGTTCCTACTCCAACTTCCTTCATGTCATTTTTTTTTCAAACATCCTTTGCAATAAAGATCCAATTAAAAACACCTCGCATTATTTAAACGAACAGATAACTCCACCTGGTGGAAAAAGGGAAATTATTCTTAATGCAATTCATAATAATTTAAAATAACTTAATGAAACATTTATCTCATCAAATACATTTTTCCATAGCCTTTATTGAAAAATTTGTCGGTATTTACTTTGTCTCCACTGGCATCAAGTGTGTTGAACTTGCCGAGTGAAGCGCCATTGAGATTTGTAATGACACGATACAGGTAAACGCCATTTGCCAGCTTTTGCCCGTATTGGTCGGTACCGTCCCATTTGTAATCTGTAATATTTCTCCCTATGTGCAAAGAGCCTAATTCCAGCTTTGTTATTTCCTTTACGATCTTTCCTGTAATGGTCATTATCTGAATACGAATGTTTTGGGGAACGTCGCTGCCGGTAACGGTAAACACAAATGCGGTAGAAGTTGTAAACGGATTTGGATAATTAAACATGTTTGAGATCATGGGCTTCGTATATACCTGGAATCTCACCCTGTACTCAATGTTGCCTGCATTGTTACCACTCTTATCTTTTGCCCTTACAACTAATTCATAAAAGTCGTCGTTGCTATCCTGCAGAAAGGCAGGGCTAAATTCGATAGTTGCTTCATTTTTGCCTGTAGAAAGATCGGCAGGAATAAACCTGAGCGTATCGGTACCAAAAGCGTATCGGACTGTTGGTCCGTTATTGCCGGGGTAGCGGACAAAAACGGTTGCAAGCGAAGTATCATCGAGGGCGAGATATTTTGATTCATCCTTTAGTTTAATAACGATTTTTGGTTTAGCTGAAACGATATCTCCGTTTAAGATATGCACTCCGTCAAATGTTACATCCATCAGCGGATTGTATGCATCTCCTTTCACAAAGAAATTTTTGTACAGGAAATTATTAAAATGATATTGCTCGGGTTGAGCATTATCAGGATTTACATCTACATATAGTGTATTGTTGCCTGTAAGTGACCTTGTATCTATAGGGTAACTAATATTTGTGGTATCACCCGGTTTCAGGTTTTTATGATCAGGCACAGGAATAACGGTGGGAACATTATTTTTGTCGTATAATATCATTTTTACTTTTAGACTGTCGGGAAATGCTGCATCAGCAATATTTTTAAATGCCACGGTAAAGTCCATTTTTTCACCAACTTCAAGCGTATCTTTTGCACGATAAGAAAGGTTCGGTGCAATTGCACCTTCAGGAACCGGGTCGTACAACAACCGCCAGTACCGCAACTGGTATGGAGTAGGTGCAGCAGTATCCAAATCCTGGTTTTTCATGCTTAAACGGATGTAGGGATACTGCAGCGCATTTACATTGGTCAGATTAAAGTCCTGCTGGTTAGGCTGAAGCGTATATAAAGTATCTTCGCGGCCTGCAGGTGTAATACCAATAACATTTACCGAATAAACATCACGAGATCTCGCTTCGACACTTGATCCGCGCCATTGAACCTGTTTCCAGGCTTTTGCAGGACCAAACCCGGGAGAAGTTATAGTGCCTTCAGAAGAAGGTAAATAAATAGAAGTATTCAGGGTTATCCTGTCAGATAAGCCATTACTCATTTTAGATATAGGCTGAAAAGTTGTATTATTTTTCCTATACACAAAAGCCCAGGTTCGCGCATAGGTGTAGTTATCCAGATCGGAAAAACCCGCGGTCTTTAGTCTGTCGTACAATGTGTTTCCTGCTCCATATACCTGTGCATCATTTTTCCATACATCTACAAAGGGATTTTGATCATAAGGTGCGTCAAGAATTAATCTCGCTGTTACGTAATAACCGGCAGGTATCCAATCGAGGAAATCACGCATTTTTCTTCTCCCTGCTGTATCTAAATATGAAAACTCAAAATTGAATTGCCTGCTGGGCCTGCAGGAAGCCGCACTGTTCATAAATCCTCCTAAAGTACCAGACTGTGTGACAGCAGGTTTAGCCTGGTTATACAGCGGCTGCAAGGTAAAAGGATCAAAGACATTAAAAATCACCGAATGGCCTATACAGGCACTTGCAGTTTTTAAAATCCCGTTTATTGAAATACTAAAGTGACTGTCTTCATCTCCGCTGACAGGATAGATTGAGTTGACGATTGTCAAAGTATTAGGATCAGTTGTAAATTTCCATTTTCTCGAAACACTATCTATATAAATGCTTTTGCCGGCAGACTTTGTATGCTGGTAGAAATGAGATTGATTGAAACCCGGATTGCTGCCGGGCAGATAAACAAAAGAAGCAGTGTTCCAACGGATAACTCCGGAGGTGGCAGGAGCTACTCTCCAGTAATAAACCATGCTGTCTGTAAAAGCAATTCCGGGATCAAATTCTATTAATCCGCCTGCAGAGGTGGCATTGCGGCTTACCTTGTAAGGAGAATTGAATAATTCGGTAGTATCTATTTCCATAAGATATTGCCTGCTTCCGACCAAAGGGTTTGCAGTGCTTGCTGACAGTTTGATATTGTTGTGGTTAACTATAGAAAAATTATAAGGATAAACAGGCGTTAATTCATCTTCAAAAATGGTAAAGGTCTGTGAAGCCGTATTATTAAGCTCGCTTATTTCAGCATATTTGTTATCTGTATCAATTGATACAATTATTTTATTTTCTCCCTTATCTCTGTTACCAACAATAGGCACTTCTATAGAAATAGAGTCTGTATATCTTATTGACCTGATTTTTTTATTAAATATCAAACTATCAGTACCATTGGGATACACGTGTTTAACCTGCAGTGTTACAGAGTCGCCTACCGCCTTTCCAAGATTATAAACCTGTAATTTTACGGTAAATTTATTGTCGGCAACGGAAAGAATATTAGGGACAATTCTTATTTGTGGTTGTTCCACATCAAAATCCGGCTGAGGATAGTTATTCATTTTTATGGCAGGATCACCATCCAGGGTAGTTTCTTCAGCGTGCAGCCGTCCACCTATATTATCAGTTCCAAAATATGAATTCATTGCTTTAATTGCTTCATTCATATTGTATGTTATACTTTTTCCATATCCTGTAACACTAATAGATCGATATAAATTCCGGTTATAATAATCCAGATAAGTATCGATACCAAAGTGTGTGCTTGCTATAAAACCTATTGCTCCTTTATTTTTTGCGAGTACATACCTTTCGGACAATGTACCCAAAACAGAAAATCGTGAAGTATCAAAAGAATAGAGGTTTCCTGCATTACATCCGCCTACGAGAAACATGGGATATTTGCCAGTATTATTATAAGCCGCAGGATCGTCGAGGTTGTAATCGAGAGAAGATGCGGAAGAATGGCCGAAATAATTTAACAGGCTTATTCCCTGCTGAAAAAGCTGGCTCATTAAACTATTAACCAGCGGAGTAACCGGGCCGGTGGTAGTTTTATTGAAATTAGTAACCGTAGCTCCATACAAGGTATCTTCAATTATAGCCTGGTAATTTCGCATAAATGAAGATAAGCTGAGATCGAGATTTACATCGTTGGCGCCAACTACATGAACTATGTTTTTCATCCATCCTTTGCTATCTATTGATTGTGAAGTGCTTTGCTGTGCCTGTTCATATTGTTTCACTTTATCTAAATAGTCTGCCAGCTCCTGCGGATACAAAACAGATATACGGCTTATAAATGTATTCATAACAGGATCGAGGCTATTGGAAGCAAGCAATATATCTGACGCAGGATAGCCAAATGTCGGGATTAAGTCTAACCGGTCGGCGTTAGCATTTGTCTCATTTTCCCGGTACTCAGCATAGGTTAAGCCCCTGCCAACCAAGAAAGCATATTTGGGAGCAGTCGCAAAGCTGGTTCTTGCAAAACGAAGAAAATTTTTAATTCCGAGCGGATTCTTTTTAATGCCATAACCAAACTGGTCAACCAACTGATCGATATCATATATTTTAGCATTAAAACTGCCACCAGGTACAGAAGTGCGGTAGGCCCGGTACTGATCAACCTGGTTAGCGCCGGAAAAAGGAACCTGCAAAGAAGAATGTGTAATGATAAGATAATCTCCCTGGTTAGCAGAAACCCGGAAGTCGGTAAAATTTCTTTGCTGAAATGTGGTTATTGCTGTTGCAGCACTTATGCTTTGTGAAACTAAAACCAGGTTTGCCTGCGCAGAAGAGGGAAGTACAACAAATCTTATTTTTCCCGGTGCAGATATATCCGCTGCATATCTTCTGCTGTTGGTGAGGTCGTACAAAACAGGAGCGACTCCGCCGGTATTAAAGTTAGTGATCTCAAGATATTTTGATGATGCTGAAGCAGCAAGAGAAAAAGCAAAAGCCGGTTGGTTATCAAAATCAAAGAGGCGCGGATAATTAAGTTCAATAAAACTGCACACTATTCTGTCATTAACGTTACTTAATTTGTTAGTTATTTTAATAGCAGCATTACCAGAGGTTAAAACTGATAACGGAACGGATGGATTATAATTAACTCTTGCATCAAATGAATTTAGTATAGTATCTATAATAACAGAAGTATTCAATTCCACCTTGTAGGATCTTGGTGTGACAGAGTTTCCAAAGTATGCATCACCTGCCATAGCGACATTAAAATTAGCCGCAGGACCAGTCGCTGCAACATGCAGATTAGTAAAATTGAAAGTAAGCGGTGTTGCCGGATAAATATCCTGGCTTGACCACATTTCACCCTGATCATAAGAACTTGAGTAAACATATTCACTGCCCGCAACCAGAGCTATTCCCTTGTTGATGCGGTCTTTAAAATTGTTACGTGCGGAATACATGAACCACGGTTCTGCAGTAAGCGTATTTCCGGTTGTATTATTTGCTGTTGCTGCGAAACGAAGATTATTTCCTGCGGGATTAACCGTTAAGAAAAAAGCAGCCGTATCTGTTAAAAGGCTTTCCTTGTTGGATAACTGGTTAGCCGGTATTCTGTACAAATCTCTATCTGTAACACCATCATTTTTTTCGCCCCAAAACTCCAGGTATCCATTAGCGCCTAAAGGCCCTGTTGCGGCACTGGTGTACAAAGGCACTTCTTTGCCATTCCTCCATAATTGAAAACTTTGCGCGGGCTGACTGGCTAATCCTATAGCATTTAAGTCATTGTTATTTATACGATACAAACCTGTTGCGCCTACTTTAAACTTATAATAAGTCTTATTGTAATCGATCCATTCGTTATAATAAGACTGGCTTATTGCAACGGCTGTAGAAAGGATCAGAACAATAAAGACAATAATTTTTTTCATGCTTTTTTTAAATTAAATAACTGCTGTGCTCACTTTTATTGGTCTTTTTTTCTTAAATCAACCTTTATAGAAAAAATGTGTGTGTACAAAGGATTTGATTGATTGGCAAGGTTGGTAAATGCATAATCTATTCTTACATTTTTTATTTTAAAACCTGCGCCTACTGCCGGTTGAAATATCCATACTTTTTTTTGATTAAGGGTATCGCCGTCTGCAAGGGCTCTTTGAAAGTTAGAGACACCTGCACGGAGGAAAATGCTGTTTTGATAGGAAGCTTCCAACCCGAGATGCGGATCTATGTTAATAAACTTGCTGCTGACTACCGTATTTCTGCGGCCGTCAAAAGTCAGATCAAGGTTAGCTTCTGCCGTTAGGCTGATTTTTTCATTGACATTAAAAGTATGTGCTGCACCAGCTATAAGTCTCGGCGCTGTAAGCTCAGTTGATTTTACCGGAATATCATTTTTAGTAAGGTATAAAACCTGTTTTTCTTCGTCAGTAAAAGAAAAAGACCATGCGTTGAAAGTAGTAGTAATGTCGCGGGCCGTCAGTCCAAACTGCCAGTTATTGATTTTATAACGAACCCCTGCATCAAGACCAAAACCCCATGCAGTGGCAAAAGCGCCCACTTTTCGATAGATTATTTTTACGTTACCTCCAAAACTCAGCTTCTCATCGTCATCATCTTTTACTTTCTGGGCATACGATAGCAAAAAAGCATAATCTGCCGAGGAAAAACTGCTGATATTATTATAATCAATTGAGCCATCGGGTTGCACCAGGAACAAGGTATTTGGAATATCATCAACTGCAAAACGCAAAACAGAAAAGCCGACCACTCTTTTTTCATCATGAAGGGGCACAGCTAAACTCGCATAATCGTATTTCCCTATACCGGCAAAGTATTCTGCATGCATTAAATTAAGAGAAGGAAAATCTTTAACTCCTGCAAGACCGGCAGGGTTCCAATATCCTGCGGTGCCATCGTCAACAGAAGCTACCTGCGCACCCCCCATTCCGAGACCGCGGGCACCTGCGCCTATATTCAAAAATTCGTTAGAATATTTTCTAAATTGCCCGGATACACTTACATATGCTACCAGGGCAACCGCACAAACAATTAGTTTTTTCACATTCATTTACGAAAAGTTACAAAATCAATAATGATTTAAATAAAAATAATGGATTAATGGCATTTTTATTAAAAATGGTTAAAATTATATTTTTCAAATCTTAGTTTTTTATGAATAGTCCGGTTTGCATAATTTTTAAAGAATTTAAACGCAGATAAGAAATACATCGCAAAAATTAGAAATGATAACAGAAAATGAAATTACAGAAGTGATAATTGAGATGTGCCGAATTAACCAATGGTTTAAAAAGGGTTGTAAATAATTATTAAACTCTACAGTACTCTGCGAAAACCTTCGGGAGCTTGCATTTTTAAAAAGACCTCAGTAGTAACAAATATCAATTGCTTTAGCCAACCTGTGAAAAAACAGGTGTGTAAATTTTATTGATCCTAAAACCGTTTATTCTGGTTGCTCTTTTGCAGCATTACGCTCTCTTACAAAGAGGAATAAAGAATAACACGGTTGCTATACCCGCCAATCCTTTACTGCTATACGTTGCATCCAGGTACCAATAAGAGATATAGCCTGTCCCGAAAAATACAACCGGAAGTTATAGAATTTCAAAGCGCGTAACGAGACAGGTAAATTTATTGATAACAATATTTTCATTATTTCCTGAAAATCTCATAACCCTCAAAAAAACTTTATTACTGCAAAGAAAATGAAGCTCCCGGTAAAACAACAAATACATTTTTCTAAGGAGGTTTAACAATAACGGATTAAGTTATTATCAAGGTTGAAAAGAGTTACTGTTTATTCCAAAATATTCCTTGCTTCAGTGCTTCATTCTTCAGCGTTTCTTGTATTTTAACTAATCCTGGAAAATTATTTACCTGCTTCATCCTGATAGCTTTTTATGCTGCCGGCTTTTTTGTTAGTTTAGTTAGCATAAATTTACTTTGCTAACGCGAAAATTTAAACGTGCGCATTTTGAGAAAACAGTTTAAATCTTTTTCTGCAAATTCATCTATTTGCCGTTAAATTTTTACTATAAAATATTAATCAGCTATGCATTCAATTTCTAACAACACAATATCGGTTAAAGTAGCAGATAAGGGAGCAGAGCTGCAAAGTATTCACCACAATCAGCATGGGTTAGAATACATGTGGAGCGGCGATGCCGCCTATTGGGCAAAGAAAAGTCCTCTATTATTTCCTGTAGTGGGGGGATTGAAAAAAAATACATACAACTACAAAGGAAAAGATTACCAGTTAGGCCGGCATGGTTTTGCCCGTGATAATACCTTTGAGCTTGTTGAAAAAACAAATTCCTCTCTTCTGTTTTCTTTTAAAAGCAACGAACAAACAAAAGCTTCTTATCCTTTCGATTTCGTATTCAGCGTAAAGTATTCCCTGCAGGAAAATAAGTTGCAGGTGACTTTCATAGTTGAAAATACAGGTGCAGAAAATTTACTTTTTTCTGTTGGCGCTCATCCTGCTTTTGCTGTTCCTTTGGTTGGAGGAACAAAATACGAAGACTATTATTTACGTTTTTCGCAAAACGAAGACGCGAACAGATGGCCTTTATCGTCAGAAGGTTTGATAGAAACAAGCCCAATTCCTTTACTGAAAAATGAAAACAAACTGCCCTTGCAAAAGGAATTGTTTTATAAAGATGCAATTGTTTTCAGGCATCTTAATTCAGATGCTATATCTGTCGTAAGTGATAAAACACAGCGTGGTATCAAAGTTCAGTTTGCCGGTTTCCCTTACGTAGGTATATGGGCAGCCAAAGACGCGGACTTTGTTTGTATAGAACCGTGGTGCGGTATTGCAGATAGTGTAAACACATCGGGCAAATTAGAAGATAAAGAAGGGATAAATATTTTAGAAGCAAAAGGCAGGTTTGAAGTTAGTTATTTTATTGAAGTTTTTTAGAAAAAGAATTATTTAAACTTCTCGTTAGAATTAGAAACTAATGCCTTTCCTTAAGTATCCCGACAGAAGTTTGTACAAATATTGATAGTGACCTGATAATGTCCATGGGTGAGATTAATAAGCTAAATTACTTAGAAACCTCTTCTCAACATATCAGCATACTCATTTGGTAATGGGCTTTCTTCAACAGCTTTTGCTGCCTTTTCTACGTCATAATCAAATCGTATAAACTCAACCTGTACAGCATCTTCATTTGTAATAGAACTATCGTGATTTATAGTGAGGACAACATAACATCCCTGTGGATTACCGTCTTTAGGTTTGCCTACTGAGCCAATGTTGATAGCATGACGATAGTGTGCGTTTTCTGTCGGCTCTGTTGGTAGTATCCGGTGATAGGGTTTGTGGGTGTGACCGAAGCACATGATGTCTGCATTGGCTTGCTCCATTATTCTTAATAGACTTTTCTCGTCCCGGTCTTCAAACAAGTATTCGTTTGTTTTTCTTGGGCTGCCATGTACCAATAATAAGTTCAGCTTATCGTTGTTTAACTGAAACTCTACTCTGATCTGTGCCGGTAATGTTCTTAGATATTTTCTCTCTTCCGGTTTTACCAATGAGTTGGTATAAGAGATGGATATTTTGCCCATATCTTTTTCGGGTTCTGTTTTATAGGCACAGCCACATTCATCACTCATTAAACCAATGCCCTGGTCATAATTACCTGCTATTGTTGGGATGCCTCTACGCCTCACTTCACTAATTACTTCATTAGGCCAAATGTTGTAACCTACTAAGTCGCCGAGGCAATAAATTGCATCGGGCTTTTGTTGTTCAATGCTTTTGAAACAGGCTTCCAAAGCTGGAAGGTTTGCATGTATATCACTAAAGAGGGCAATTCGCATAAGATAATTTTAAGCGTTTTGTAATTGTTGTTTTGTATAGTATTTCCGTCTTAACCAAAAAGCTACGTTCACCAAAGCAATGAGTGCGGGGACTTCTACTAATGGTCCAATAACACCCGCGAAGGCTTGTCCGCTGTTGATACCAAATACGCCTATTGCTACTGCTATTGCTAATTCAAAGTTGTTATCTGCTGCTGTAAAAGCTATAGATGCATTGGTTGAATAATCTGCTCCCATTTTCTTGCCTATAAAAAAGCTAACAATAAACATGATGGCAAAATATATTACTAATGGAATGGCTATTCTTACTACATCAAAAGGTATCTGAACGATTAACTCACCTTTGAGGCTAAAAATTACAACAATTGTAAAGAGTAATGCTATTAACGTTATCGGTGAAATGAAGGGAATGAATTTGTTTTGATACCAGTCTTCACCTTTTGCTTTTCTTAATATTAAACGGGTCAATACGCCGGCAGCGAAAGGAATACCTAAATAGATAGCAACACTTTCTGCAATCTGTCCTATGGTAATATTTACTACTGAACGTGTTATACCAAATAACGGCGGCAATAAGGTTACAAATACATAAGCATACACACTATAAAGCAGTACCTGAAAGATGCTGTTTAATGCTACTAAACCTGCTGCATATTCCCTGCTGCCTTCTGCAAGTTCATTCCATACAATAACCATTGCAATGCACCTGGCTAAGCCTATCAAAATAAGTCCTATCATGTATTCAGGATAGCCGTGTAAAAACACAATAGCAAGGATGAACATTAGAATTGGACCTATTACCCAGTTCAGGAATAAAGACGTTCCTAAAACCTTTGTGTTCTTAAAGACTTCTTTTACTTTTTCGTATCTCACTTTGGCAAAAGGTGGATACATCATGAGTATTAAACCTACCGCTAAAGGAATGTTTGTTGTTCCTGATGAAAAGGAATTGATGAATGTGGAGGATGAAGGAATGAAGTAACCTATAGCTACTCCTAATCCCATCGCTAAAAATATCCACAGGGTTAAAAACCTGTCTAAGAAACTTAACTTCTTTCTTTCGTTTCCCGGAGCACAATTGTTAGCTGACATAGTGAATTTAATATTAGAAAAATTAGTTACAACATTCAGTACCGCAACACGCTTTCTTTTCTTCTGTTGGTTTCTCTGCATATACAGTAATGCTTCTTATGCCTGTACCTGATTGCTTGAACTCTGCAATCTGTTCTGCTGATAAGTAGTTGCTTAGAATATCATCAGGTATGATAATAACTTTGTCTTTTTGAACAGTAATGTTCTTAAAGCCATTCGCTTCTATTAGTTCTAAATACACCTGCTTTTGAATTGCTCCGGCAACACAACCTGCATACATTTCAGCAGCTTCTTTTATCTGCTTTGGTAGTTCTCCTTCTAAAACAATGTCAGAAATAGAGAAGTGTCCGCCTCGCTTTAGTACCCGATAGATTTCTTTTATTACTCCGTCTTTATTTGGAACAAGATTGAGTACACAATTGCTTACAATTACATCAGCAGTATTAGCTGTTACCGGCATTTTCTCAATATCTCCCTGTCTGAACTCTACGTTATTAAAACCACGAACTTCTGCATTCTGTCTTGCTCTTTCAATCATTGCCGGTGTAAAGTCAATGCCTATCACTTTACCTGTTTCACCGGTTTCGTGTCTTGCTATGAAAGCATCGTTGCCTGCACCGCTTCCTAAATCAATTACTACATCACCTTTCTTGATCTTAGCGAATTGTGTTGGCAGTCCACAACCTAAGCCTAAATCGGCATCGCGGTTATAACCTTCTAACTGCGTGTAATCATCAGCCATTATGTTGTACACTTCTGTTGAACAACAACCAGAGCCACAACAAGAGCTTTGATTGGTTTCCTTATCCTGTAAGGCGATTTCTGAATACTTCTGCCTTACCAGGTCTTTTACTTGTTCTTGCGTTTCCATTGTATTTTTTTTAGTTTATAAATATTTTATTTTTTTCTTGCCCCTCTCCGTGCGGAGAGGGGTTGGGGTGAGGCCTATCGAAATATTACGATGATTAAAAACAAAAAAAGGTCAGCAACAATTGCTGCCACCTTTGTATGTTTCAAACATTTGATTTAATACTGCCTGCGCTGCTTTCCACTCTTTAGCATCAATACAATAGCACACCTTTGCACCTTCAATTTCACCGGTTATTAAACCGGCTTCTTTCAATTCTTTTAAGTGCTGCGAAACTGTACTTTGCGAAAGGGGTATTTCATCTACGATATCTCCACAAACACAAGCCTGGCGCTTTGCCAATAAGTTTAAAATAGCAATTCTTGCAGGATGCGCTAAAGCCTTTGCAATTTTTGCAATCTTGTTTTCCTTTACACTGAACTCGTATGATTTTGTTACTCCCATAATTTACATCGCAATATTACGATCAGTTTTTTAAGTTACAAATGTTTTTTTAAAAATAATTTGCTATAGCCAAAACGGTGATTAAACAAGACCGTAGATGTGATAGATACAAAGACTAACACGAAAATAAAACAAATAGCGAGTGGGCAGGCTAGAGGGTATTGACGAATTGGTGCTTTTAAAAAAGGTAGCATATTGTATCGACTTATTTTTTGACGACAATCATAATAATGCCTGTATAACTGCTGACGTTTAATGCAATACCGGAGCAGACTGACTGAGTCATAAGAAAAATAACAGATTTTTTTTTGATGAATGAATTAAAAATAAGTGGGGAAAAATTAAAAAAATCTGCAAAAGAAAATACAGAAATTAAAGAAAGCAAGACCATTAAATGATTGAAGTATTAAATTTATACCCACAAAAGTTTAGTACTATAAGGTTACTAATTTGCAGGCGTTATCAGCCTTTATACAGGCGGTTTATAACAGTTGGAACACTATCACCTGCTGCAAATATAGTAAGTAAACCAAATGAATTTTAATTGTGTAAAAAAGTTTTACTGTTTCAATGAATATTCCTTTTAAAAAAACTTACTTTAGCAAATCAATGGCGATGGAGTTCGCCTTTAAATGTCCTACCCGGGAATGATGACTCCTGTTTCATAGCTTTGACAGAATTAATTTATAACTATGATCAGAAGTTTGATATTAATTGGAGTCGGAAGTTTTACAGGCGGTATTTGCCGGTTTCTATGTCAGGTATTTGTTCAAAAACACTATCCCACTTCTATTCCTTTGGGTACTTTGGGTGTTAACATCATTGGCTGTTTTCTTATAGGCATCATATATGGCCTGGGAAACAGAGGCAATATCCTTTCCCCTGAATTAAGACTATTGACAGCAACAGGCTTTTGTGGCGGATACACTACTTTTTCTTCTTTCGCTTACGAAAATATAAACATGCTTCAGGATGGAGAATTTTTTTATACAGCTTTATACATTTTATTAAGTGTGGTTATCGGCTTTGCAGCAGTATATGCAGGCGTATTATTCACTAAAATAATTTAACTGATTATGGAACTTAATGGTGATTCAAAGTTGTTAAGAATATTTATTGGAGAGATAGATAAGTTAGGTCATCAATGTTTACACGAAGTTATTTTATTTGCTGCGAGAAAAAATGGAATGGCAGGATGTACCATTCTTCGAGGTATTATGTCATTTGGCGCTTCTTCAATGGTACATACTGCAAAACTAATCGACATTTCAGAAGACCTGCCAATTGTAATTGAGATCATCGATCATGAAGATAAAATAAATTCGTTTGCAGAAGTGGCAAGTGAGTTAATGGAAAAGGCAGGCTGCGGAGGCTTGATTACAATTGAAAACGCAAGTGTATTATATTATAAGCCCAGGCATAACAAATCAGATATATGAGTATATAATGGCTAACATTCGGTTTGTAGCTGCCATCGGAGGCAGCCATCTTTTATTGCAAGTATTGTTTCCATCCTGTTACGACCCACTTATTTTCTCAAAAAATATTTCAGGCTAAGTGAAATTAAAATGAATGCATCGCAACGTTTAAGAAAAAGAAAAAAAGCAATAGTTTATCAAATAAAGGATGTTGAAGTGGTATAAAGATTTATCAGGAACCGGAGTAAATTAAATGTCTGTTTTATGGAACAATGAGTACAGGAACAGAAGAATGTTGAAGGACATATTGAGTTTTATTGGCTTTTTGATTTTATGGCTTCTCCTGTTTTTAGATATATTCTAAGTTTTCCGATTTTACTTATTTTAATTTCATCAGTCATTTTTCTTTCTGTTAAGGGAACTTCTAAAAACTCTTTAAATTTCGATTAGAAATTTTCATGGATAATTTTTGTATTTACCTACAATAACCTAATATTTTCATGATATATTGATTTTCAATTATTTATAATTTATATTGTTTCCAACAGGGCATACCTCTCCTATTAAAAGGCACTAAGCTGAATTTTTCTGAACATATTGTACGTCAAATTCATCAACCCTATTATGGCC
>JAABUT010000554.1_pt1 | contig 57847 bp, 48 predicted proteins | sample 5559281 | NCBI WGS metagenome assembly JAABUT01 (sample SAMN10711880, study PRJNA513359) | rock metagenome | isolation source: Antarctica rocks | place: Antarctica: Victoria Land, Ricker Hills nord | collected 2016-01-04 | reverse complement strand
ACCAATGATCTGTCTAAAGAAGTTATATTTTCTATTGCCTATAACTATAGCGTTGCAAACTTTGAACCAGGATGGCCAGGAGAATTTTACCACTTTAAACAACAGGAAATATATGGCGGCGGCCGTAACGGAAACGATGGTATTGTGGTAATTCCCGGTGTTTATACTACCTATGATGCGGCTGATCTGCGCAGATCCAACTGGTTACTGATTGGTCCGATGGTTAAATTTGCAGACGGAAAAACACCTGTATTGGCATCTGAAGAATACAACGGGTCGCAGTTGGTATTTGTGGATAATATCCAAAAAAATAAAGTTAATTCTACGGTTTCGACAATGAGCGAAGGAGAGGAAAACAGCGGCGTACGTTTCAATAAATATAAACTTGGAAACCAGATTCCAGGGCCAGGCGGTGTTCCTGCCATTGATCCAAATTATGATAATACAGACTGGAACATTTATCGGTTAACCTGGATTTATTTTGCAAAAGCCGAAGCAATTATGCGAAAAAATGGCGGTGTGGCTACTGCTGATGCTGTTAAGTTAATTAATGATTGTAAAAAACGTGCTTTTTCAGAGACGGATTTTGTTACAAGAGCTTATACTCCTGCAACACTAACCTTAGATGAATTATTAGCGGAACGCGGAAGGGAATTTATTTTTGAAGGCTTTAGAAGGGATGATTTAATTCGTTTTGGAAAATTTGCCACCGGAAGCTGGTGGGACCATGCGCCTACATCTCCAACAAGGACGCTTTACCCAATACCGCAGCAACAGCGCGATCTAAACACAAACCTGAAACAAAACCCCGGGTATAATTAACATTAACAAAAACAAGATAAGGTGCTTTAAAAAAGGCACCTTATTTGTTTTTAAGAAAAATCAAAAGAAACAATAATACAAGTTATTAATAGCGTGCTTAAATTCTATTAACTTATTTTCTATGCTTCTTTTACCACCTACGAAAACATTAGGGTGTCCTGCTTTTTGTATCAATACAAATACAAACTTTATATGCCTAAAAGAAGCGTTATAAATTTTTTTGATATAAATTTAACAAACTTTATTTTAATGAAAAAAATATTACTTTTTACATTGCTGTTTATCGTAAGCCGTACGTTTGCACAACAAGTTACTACCGTAACCGATCCTGTTGAATGGATTAACCCGTTGATGGGTACAGATTCTCATTATGACTTATCCAATGGTAATACTTATCCGGCTATTGCCTTGCCCTGGGGCATGAATACTTGGGTGCCGCAAACAGGCCGTATGGGTGATGGCTGGATATACACTTATGATGCCCATAAAATACAGGGTTTTAAGCAAACCCATCAGCCATCTCCATGGATGAATGATTACGGACAGTTTTCTATTATGCCGGTAACTAAACACTTTAAAAATACAGAGGCAGGTCGTGCAAGCTGGTTTTCGCACAAGGCCGAAACTGCTAAACCGTACTATTACAGCGTTTATCTGGCTGATGATGATATGACCACAGAAATCACACCTACAGAACGCTGTGCGCAATTTCGCTTTACCTTCCCCAAAACGGATAGTTCATTTATCGTGGTTGACGCATTAGATAAAGCTTCTTATGTAAAAATCCTTCCCGGCCAAAATAAAATAATAGGCTATTCTACCAAATATGCCCGTGGCCCTTTGCCCAATTTTAAAAACTACTTTGTTATTTATTTAGATAAGCCGTTTACAGTATCACGCACTTATAGTGATACCGTTTTAACTGATTCGCTTGAACTGCATGCCAAACGTTCACTTGCGGTAGTAGGTTTTAAAACGAAAAGTGGCGAGCAAGTCCACATGCGTGTTTCTTCCTCATTTATCAGTTTTGAACAAGCAGAACTTAATTTAAAAAATGAAGTTGGCAACGATAGCTTTGATGTTACCAAACAAAAGGCCAAAGCAGTATGGAACAAAACGTTGAACCATATTACAGTTTCTGGTGGTACTGTTGAGCAAACGCATACTTTTTACTCATGCTTGTACCGTATGTTGTTTTTCCCAAATAAACTTTACGAGATCAATGCTCAAAATAAGATTGTACACTGGAGCCCTTATACCGGCAAAACCGAACCTGGTTATCTGTTTGCAGGTACTGGTTTTTGGGACACTTTTAGGGCACTATATCCATTTTTAAACCTGGTTTACCCTTCAATAGATAAGGAAATGCAGGAAGGATTGATCAACGCATACAAGGAAGGTGGCTGGCTGCCGGAGTGGTCAAGCCCTGGTTATGCGGATATTATGCTGGGTAATAATTCAGCCTCTGTTGTGGCTGATGCTTATTTGAAAGGTGTACGCGGTTATGATATCAATAAACTGTATGAGGCACTGTTGCATGGCGCTAATAATCAAGGCCCTAATGCAACCGGTCGTAAAGGCGTTGAGTTTTATAATACTTTAAATTATATACCCCGTGATGTAAAGATAGGTGAAAGTGTAGCCCGTACGCTGGAATATGCTTATGATGATTTTTCTATTTACCAGTTAGGTAAAGCTTTAAACAGGCCAGCTTCTGAAATTGACATATACAAAAAACGCAGCCTGAACTATAAAAATGTATTCGATACATCAACAGGTTTTATGCGCGGAAGGAACAAAGATGGCAGTTTTGAAACGCCGTTTAGCCCCTATAAATGGGGAGGCCCTTTTATTGAAGGAAATAGCTGGCACTATACCTGGTCTGTTTTTCATGATATACAAGGATTAATAAACTTAATGGGTGGTGATAAAAAGTTTGTTGCCAAGCTCGACTCGGTATTTACAGCACCACCTATATTTGGTGGTAAAGAATACAATGGCGGAATTATACATGAAATGCGCGAAATGCAAGTTGCAAATATGGGGCAATATGCACATGGTAATCAACCTATCCAGCACATGATCTATTTGTACGACTACGCCGGTGAACCCTGGAAAACGCAGTATTGGGTACGTGAAGTTATGAGAAGATTATATAATGCAACCCCGGATGGTTACTGTGGTGATGAGGATAACGGGCAAACATCAGCCTGGTATGTGTTTTCGGCTATGGGTTTTTACCCGGTATGCCCTACATGTGGCCAGTATGTGCTGGGTACGCCTCTATTTAAAAGCATGACCATAAACCTGGAGAACGGTAAAAAAATTGTTTTGAACGCGCCAAACAACAGCGAAAGCAATAAATACATCAACAGCATTAATTATAACGGTAAGCTTTATAATAACAACTGGCTGAACCATGCCACATTGTTAAAAGGCGGTATTATTAACTTTAATATGTCTGCACAGCCTAATAAACAACGCGGTATTCAACCAGTCAACTTTCCGTATTCATTGTCTAATGAAAAATAAGATTCAGATGAAGTTCATCTACTTTTATCATAATGCTTCTTTTATACCCTAAAAAATAGTGTTTGCATCTAATTTAAACCATAGAAAAAGCAATGTTTTTTTATGGCATAAAAGAAGCATCAGGAACAGGTTGAACATGATTTAAATAATTTCTTATCTTTCTTAAATTTTTACCATATGCCAAATTCAGCAATTATGACTAAAAGATTATTAGCGGCACTTATCCTGTTTTTTGCCATTGCCACCGTCAAGGCACAAGACTGGGCCAACATCAAAAAATATGCAGAGGCAAACAGCAAAGTGCCGCCGCCCGCCTCCGGGGAGAAACGGGTAGTGTACATGGGCGATTCTATCACAGATTTTTGGATAAGCAACGACTCCACGTTTTTTGCTGGCAAGCCTTATTTTGACCGTGGGATCAGCGGCCAGACGACCGGGCAGATGCTGGTACGATTCCGGGAGGATGTGATCAATTTAAAGCCAAGCGTTGTTGTGATACTTGCCGGTATAAATGACATTGCCGAAAACAACGGGCCTTCAAAAATGGAAGACGTATTTGGCAACATTGTTTCCATGGCCGAACTGGCAAAAGCCAACCATATTAAAGTAGTGCTTTCGTCTGTAACGCCAGCCTTTGCTTTTCCGTGGCGGAAATCTATAGACCCGGTACCAAAAGTTGCTGCACTTAACGAAATGCTAAAAGCTTATGCCGATAAGAACAATATAACTTACCTTGATTATTTTACCGCAATGGCCGATGCAAGAAAAGGTTTGCCTGCCAACCTGTCAAAAGATGGCGTACACCCAACTTTGGAAGGTTATAAAATGATGGAACCGCTTGCAGAAAAAGCAATCGCTGCAGCAATAAAAAGAAAATAAATCCTGTTGAAATAGGGTCTGCTAAATTTTATCCTATTATTATCATGCTTCTTTTAGTAATAAAAATTTAAAAACTTATCACCAATTTTTAGTGCTAAAAGAAGCATCGTTATGTTTTTGGATGCAAATTAAATCAAAGTTCAAAAACCACATTAGCCCGATTACTAATCCTTAGCCTAATCGATTTTTAATGTTAAAGAGAAATTTTGGTACAGTTATACCGGTAACTTCTTGAAGATATTAGGATCGATCTAAAACCTATCTAAACATGAAAAAAAACGCTTTATTAAGCACGCTGTTTTTATTTGCCCTACTTTCCTTTTCGCAGCTTAAAGCGCAAGATGTTACCCGTAAAAATGGCTACACACTTACTTTTGAAAGTAATTTTGCAGATTTTAATCCGCAATTGAAGAAAAGGCTGATTGAAACTTTTTTTATCGTTTATCCAAAACTCGCTAAAGAATACAATCCGGAAACTTCAAAAAAAGTTACGTTTTTTGTAGATACCGCTTACAAAGGTGTGGCTGCAACTTCAAACGGCAGGGTTGTGTTTAGCTCTGCGTATATGGCCAAACATCCGCAAGACGTTGATGTGGTTACGCATGAAGTGATGCACATTGTACAAGATTACGGTAACAGCGTGGGCCCGGGATGGCTGACGGAAGGGATTGCTGATTACGCACGTTATAAATTTGGCGTAGATAATGCCGGTGCAAATTGGACTTTGCCGGAAGTAAAACCAACCCAAAGCTATAAAAATAGCTACCGCATTGCGGCCAGGTTTTTTGCCTGGATGGAAGCTAAAGTAAAACCGGGAATAATTAAAGCAGTAGATAAAAGCCTTCGCAACCATACTTATACAGATGATAGCTGGAAAACGCTGACCGGAAAAAACTTAGACGAACTTTGGGCCGAATATCTAAAAAACCCAGCAATAGCATAAATAAAAATACTAAACAGCTTCTCTATTTAAAGCTTGTTTGAATTTCTATCCTTCTCATCAACAAGTCCAAGATTAATAATTGTAATGCTTCTTTTACCCTATAAAAATTAGTGTTGGCATAAATTCAAATGCCAGTTATTTTGGGGCGATAAAAGAAGCATCAGAATATTCAAAACTAAAATTTATACAGCCTCTTGCTTAACCCGGCTTTGCCATGAAAAATATAAAATTTTATCTTGTCGTTGCTGTTTCTTTTAGCTTCGTTTTTAATTATGGAGATACTTTCGCGCAAACAAAATCGAAAGAAAAAACAGCCTTTCAAATCTCAGAACCCTGGAAGGCCGCTTATGATGTCCGTTCGGATGTAGCTATTGTTTATGGGATCAATGATGCAGGTGGCAATTTTGAGGAAAGGGTAAAAGGCTATCGCGATAAAGGTTACGAGGTGCAGTTTATGACGGGCATTGCCTGGGGCCAATACCAGGATTATTTCACCGGGAAGTATGACGGCAAAACGCATTGGGACGAAGGCCAGGTTACGGCCAAAGGCGATACGATTTGGCATGGAAAGTTTGTGCCTTACGTTGTGCCGACAGGAAATTATCTCAGCTACATGAAATCACTGGTTAAGCGGGCTATAGATGCAGGCGTAACCGCAGTTTATCTGGAAGAACCGGAATTTTGGGCAAGGGCCGGTTATAGCGACGCGTTTAAAAAGGAATGGCAAAAGTATTACGGTTTCTCCTGGATGGCGCAGCATGAATCGCCGGAAGCCACTTATTTATCCTCCAAATTAAAATACCAGCTCTATTTTAATGCCTTAAAAGAAGTATTTACTTATGTTAAAACCTATAGCCAAAGTGCGGGGAAAAGGGTTAAATGCTATGTGCCCACGCATTCTTTGATCAATTATTCGTCCTGGCAAATTGTAAGCCCTGAGGCAAGCTTGGCCAATTTGGATGGCATGGACGGCTACATCGCACAAGTTTGGACAGGAACATCGAGAGAACCGGTTTATTACAATGGCATTTCAAAAGAACGCGTTTTTGAAAATGCTTTTCTCGAATACGGGTCGATGGTTTCCATGACGGCACCAACCGGCCGCAAACTCTTTTTTCTGACCGACCCGATTGAAGACCGGCAAAAAAGCTGGGATGATTATAAAGTGAATTATGAGGCAACTTTTACTGCACAACTGCTTTATCCAATGGTAGATAGCTATGAAGTAATGCCCTGGCCGAGCCGTATTTATCTGGGCAAGTTTAAGGTGGAAGGTATGGACGGGAAACAACCGATTTCTAAAGCTTATGCCACGCAAATGCAGGTGATGGTGAACTCGCTCAATCATATGCCAAAATCTCCAAACAAGCTAAACGGCAGCCACGGCATTGGGGTTTTATTGTCCAACTCCATGATGTTCCAGCGTTTTCCTACACATGCCGGTTATGACGACCCGCAATTGTCAAACTTTTATGGCATGGCTTTGCCGCTGTTAAAACAAGGCGTTCCGGTAGAGACTGTGCACATCGAAAACCTGATCCATGAAAATACTTTAAAAGATATTAAAGTGCTGATTATGAGTTATGCCAACATGAAACCGCTGGCTGCCAATTACCACGAGCTGCTGGCAAAATGGGTAAAATCAGGAGGTGTTTTAATTTATTGCGGCAGAGATAATGACCCTTTCCAAAACATAAAAGAATGGTGGAACACCAGTGGAAACCACTTTACCGCGCCATCGCAGCATTTGTTTAAGCAGATGGGCATCAATCCAATTGTTTCCCAGCAAAAATATATTTACGGCAAAGGCAAAGTGTTCGTCATCCGCCAGGACCCAAAAGAACTGGTGATGAAAGAAAACGGCGATACAGCTTTTCTTGCCATCGTCAAAAATGCTTATCAGCAAGATGCCAAAGCAGGCGAGCTTCAATTTAAAAACAATTTTATTTTAAACCGTGGACCGTACGTCATCGCTGCAGTTTTGAACGAACAGCAAAAAGACGAACCGATTACGATTAAAGGCTCGCTGATTGATCTTTTTAACCCTGAAATGCCTGTTTCAAACCAAAAAATTGTTGCGCCAGGAACGCAGGCTTATCTTTTCGACCTGAATAAGATCGAAAACAAAACAAAGCCGATGGTTTTGGCAGCTGCAGCAAGGGTTTACGATGAAGTTGCCGATGCGCATAGCTATAAATTTTTGGTAAAAAGCCCGGCAAACACCAATAATAGGATGCGTATTTTGTTGCCGGGAAAACCTAAATCAGTTTCGGCATCGCAAGCCATGGCAGGGAAATTAGACCTGCAAAAAAATGAATGGGACGAGCATTCCAAAACTTTGTTGTTGGGCTTTGAAAATTACAGCGAAGGCGTGCAGGTGAACATCGGCTGGTGAAATAAAGCTGGTTGTTTGAACTTTATTAAGAATTATCCAATGCTTTTTTTACAGTATAAAAATTTAAATTGCCCGTATTTCTTCTCTATAAAAAAGCTATAAACACCAATTTTTTAGTGCTAAAAGAAGCATTGCATTTTTTTGAATTTAACAGGTTCTTATCCACAAAAATGAAACTCAAAACCTTAATCTCCCTGATGCTGTTTTTACCGGGCAAATTTTTGTTTGCGCAGGAAATAGACTTGGTGAAATACGTAAACACTTTGCAAGGCACCAATTCTAAACAAGAACTGACCCATGGAAATACATATCCGACAACCGCTTTGCCTTTTGCCATGCACACCTGGACGCCGCAAACCGGTAGAAACGGCGACGGTTGGAAATATCAGTATTTTAAAGATTATATCCGCGGGTTTCAGCAAGCGCACCAATGCAGTTCCTGGACGCGGGATTATGCCGTTTTTTCTTTGATGCCCGAAACCGGAGAGCTGGTGGTAAATGAAAATGACCGGGAATCGAAATTCAGCCACGCCAACGAAACTGCCAAACCGAATTACTACAAAGTAAAGTTTGATAACCAGATCACTACGGAAATTTCTCCTTCAGAACGTGGCGCCCATTTGCGTTTTACTTATCCCAAAGGAAAAAAAAGCTACCTGATTTTGGATGGTTATACGAGGATCAGCGGCGTAAAAATCTATCCGAAAGAAAATAAAATTACCGGTTATGTAAATAATGGGGAAGGTTTTAAAGCAAGTTGGAAAAGTTTTTTTGTCGTGAAATTTGATCAGCCGATCAAAGCTTTCGGAACCTGGGAAAATAAAAAAAATACGGTCCATGCAGATTCTACCGAGGCAGAAGGCTTGGGCAAAGGTGCTTATGTCCAATTTAAAGACGGGGCAAAAGTGCAGGTAAAAACAGCATCGTCTTACATCAGCATAGAGCAGGCCGAATTAAATTTAGAAAGGGAACTGGGCGGAGATAAAACGCTGGAACAAACCAAGGCAAAAGCGGCAGCGGTTTGGAACAAGTCTTTAGGTAAAGTTTTGGTCGAAGGCGGATCCGAAGAAGATAAAGCCACTTTCTATTCCTGCTTTTTCAGGGCAAGTTTGTTTTCGAGGAAATTTTATGAGTTGGACAAAGACGGCAAACCTTATTATTTTAGTCCTTACGACGGCAAAATCCATCCCGGATATATGTTTACCGACACTGGTTTTTGGGATACTTTTCGTGCACAATTTCCTTTAAACACAATTTTGCAACCTGAAATGCAGGGACGGTACATCCAGGCGTTATTGGCTGCTTACGAACAATGCGGCTGGCTGCCTTCCTGGTCTTTCCCAAGTGAAGCCGGTAGCATGATCGGTAACCACGCCATTTCTTTGCTGACCGATGCCTGGGCAAAAGGCATCCGTACTTTTGATCCGCAGGAAGCCTTGAAAGCCTATTTTCACGAAGCAACCAATAAAGGTCCATGGGGACCGGCAAATGGCCGCGATGGCTGGAAAGATTATTACGAATTAGGCTACGTGCCGTACACGCAATACCGGGAGGCAACCGCAAAAACGCTGGAATATGCTTACGATGATTTTTGCGGATACAAGCTGGCCAAAATGACAGGCAATGATTTTTATGCCGGGATATTTGCCCGCCAGATGTTCAATTATAAAAATGTTTACGATCCCTCCACCAGGTTTATGCGCGGAAAAGACAATATCGGCAAATGGCGGCCAAACTTTGACCCGGACGAATGGGGCGGCCCGTTTACAGAAGGAAATGCCTGGCACTGGCAGTGGTCTGTCTTCCATGATATACAGGGTTTGATCAATTTGATGGGAGGCGACCAAAACTTTACGGCCAAATTAGATTCGGTATTTTCAGAACCAAACCGTGTAAATGTAGGTTCGTACGGCGGGATGATCCATGAAATGACAGAAATGGTAATGGCCAATATGGGGCAATATGCGCATGGAAATCAGCCGATCCAGCATATGGTTTATTTGTACAATTATGTCGGCCAACCCTGGAAAGCTCAGTTTCATGCCCGGGACGTGATGTATAAACTGTACAATTCCACAGAAAACGGTTATCCCGGAGATGAAGACCAGGGACAAACTTCTTCCTGGTATGTATTGAGCGCACTTGGTTTTTATAGCGTTACACCCGGTACAGATGAATATGTAATGGGCAGCCCGATGTTTAAAAAAACAACAATCACGCTGGAAAATGGTAAAAAGTTTATCATTGATGCACCGGCAAATTCTAAAGAAAACGTGTACATCAAAACAGCCATTTTGAACGGGAAACCTTTCGACCGGGATTTTTTAAAACACAGCGAAATAATTAATGGTGGAATTTTAAAATTGGAAATGGACAATAAACCGGCTACCAATCGCGGTATCAGTGCAGAAGACAAGCCTTTTTCGGTAACAAAAGAATGAAAACAACAAGCTTATTTAATTTTGTCGGAAAATTTAGAGCCTGTTTAAATTTCTATTGTATTCTTTAACAAGCTTAGGATTAGTAATTATCGTGCTTCTTTTATGCCATAAATTTTGGTGTCTTGCTATTTTTCTTTTTCGCTAAAGCCTTTGTTTGTTGCTTTTGTCCACGGCCTGAAGGCCGTGGCAATTGAAGTTCCATGGTTATCCTGCCGGAACAGGCCTTGTTTGTTTCCGGTAGATAAAAAAAGCAAAACAAGACGGCCAAATTGCCACGGCCTTCAGGCCATGGATTCTAAATAACTTAGATATGGCTTTAGCCAAAATTTTTAAACAGGCTCTTATAATGCTTCTTTTACACCTATAAATTTTGTTTGTTTAATTGCTTGGTCAGGAACAGATCAAACTGCATTTACCGAATCATAGATGGTTACTTTTTCCCAAAGGTGCTGGCAGTTTTTCACAAATTCCTGATGTATCGGATGCACTTGATACCTTTCCTGGTCTTCCAGGTTACTGAAGATCAGCAACAAAGAAAAATCATAAGAAGTATCAATTACCGGCCGGTTCGTACTTGCTTTTACGCCGACATGGATTAGGTTTTTCGGTTCGATAGCAGCTAAAGTTTGTAATCCTTTCAATAAATTTTCGCGGTCTGCATCGCTGATTTTATTTTTCAGCCAGAAAAAAACGTGGTGTGTAAACATGGTTTTATAAATGAATAACAAGTTCAGATTGATTAATGTGATACTTTTTTTATCGGTATAAAATTAAGATTACTTACGCCAAAACTTTCTTCCAGCTCACCAAATCGCCAATAATTTTCTCCAGGTCATCAGCCTGAACACGTTCCTGCACCATGGTATCACGGTGGCGGATGGTTACAGAATCATCTTCCAAAGTTTGGTGATCTATGGTGATGCAAAACGGCGTTCCAATCGCGTCCTGGCGCCGATAACGCTTGCCAATGGAATCTTTTTCGTCGTACTGCAAATTGAAATCAAGCTTCAGTTTGTCCATAATTTCGCGCGCTTTTTCCGGCAAACCATCTTTTTTGGTCAAAGGAAGGACCGCTGCTTTTATCGGTGCCAAAGCGGGAGGGAACTTTAATACAATCCTGCTGTCTTTTTTATCGCCGTCGCTCAAATCCTGTTCTTGGTAAGCATTGATTAAGGTGAGCAAAAACATACGGTCCAAACCGATGGACGTTTCGATCACGTAAGGCACATAACTCTGTTTTTCTTTATCTGTTTCCTGCGGATCGAAGAAACGCAGTTTTTTGCCGGAGAATTTTTCGTGCTGGGAAAGGTCAAAATCGGTTCTGCTGTGGATGCCTTCCACTTCTTTAAACCCAAAAGGAAACTCAAACTCAATATCTGTAGCGGCGTTTGCATAATGCGCCAGCTTGGAATGATCGTGGAAACGGTATTTTTCGGGAGAAATGCCCAAAGCCAAATGCCATTTTAAACGCGCTTCTTTCCAATGTGCAAACCATTCCATTTCGGTTCCTGGTTTGATGAAGAATTGCATTTCCATCTGCTCAAATTCGCGCATCCGCAAAATAAACTGCCGCGCAATCACTTCATTTCTAAAAGCTTTACCAATTTGCGCAATACCAAACGGAATTTTCATCCTTCCTGATTTCTGCACATTTAAAAAGTTGACAAAAATGCCTTGAGCCGTTTCCGGCCGTAAATAAACCTGGTCAGAACCTTCTGCCATCGCCCCAAATTGTGTGGAAAACATCAAATTAAACTGCCGCACTTCTGTCCAATTCCGTGTTCCGGAAACCGGATCGGCAATTTCATGTTCTTCAATAAGTTCTTTTAAACGCGAAAAATCTTCAGCTTTCAAAGTATCATCCATTGCATTTTGCAAAGTTGCTGCTTTGTCTGTTTTGCCTTCTTTTTCGTATTTCGCAATTTTATCTTCTAATAACTGATCGGCGCGGTAACGTTTTTTAGAATCCTTGTTATCAATCATCGGATCGTTAAAACCAGCTACGTGTCCGCTTGCTTCCCATATTTTTGGGTGCATAAAAATAGCAGAATCGATGCCTACAATATTTTCGTTCAGTTGCACCATCGCTTTCCACCAATACGTTTTGATGTTGTTTTTCAGTTCGGCGCCGTATTGACCGTAATCATAAACGGCACTCAAACCATCATATATTTCGCTGGATTGGAACACAAAACCATATTCTTTGGCGTGGGCAATCACGTTTTTAAAAAGCTCGTCGTTGTTTTTACTCATAACGGGGGCAAAGATAATTTTTAGTGTGGAAGAATGTGTAGAATTGAGAAATGTACATTTCTCACAAATGTGAAATTTATTCACAGTTTAGCGTAGATTTGTACAGCATCTGATCAACAGAAAACATGACCGAGAATGAACTTTTAAGCAGAATTACCATCAATCAGGAAATCTGCCATGGTAAACCTACGATCCGTAATAAAAGATATCCCGTAGAAGTTATTCTGGATTTACTTTCCGGCGGTATGACTTATGCCGAAATTTTGGAAGATTATCCCGAATTAAAAGAGGAGGATATTCTGGCTTGTTTAGCTTTTGCAGCTAAATTACTTCGGGTAAAATCTTACTCTGCTGTTTTATAGTGAGGTTTTTGATTGATGCACACCTTACACATTTGATCTGTGATGTTCTGCATCAAAGAAAACATAACGCTATACATGTAAAGCAGTTGCCGAAAGGTGATGATATGCCTGATCATATCATTATTAGAATTGCTGACATGGAGAACCGAGTAGTTGTTACCAAAGATTCTGATTTTTATTATTCCCACATCTTAACAGGAAAACCAAATAAATTACTGCTGATTAAAACAGGAAACATTAAAAATAAACAATTTTTAACATTGATAAGAACAAACATTAGTTTAATAGAATCACTTTTTGAAAGTTACAATTTTCTTGAACTTAACTCTGAAGGAGTAGTAATTCGTGAAAGTTAAATTAAAGCAAAAAAACACTTTTTAGATTTGAAGAAGATTTCTCCTATCGTCGAAATGACAGCTGATAGCCGAAAGCTGATTGCTAAAAGCTAATTTATGAGCATCCAAGTCCAAAACCTAACCAAAACCTACGGCGCACAAAAAGCCATTGATGCCATTTCCTTTTCCGCAGAACCTGGAAAAGTTCTGGGTTTTTTGGGTCCGAACGGTGCCGGGAAATCTACCACCATGAAGATCCTGACCTGCTTTATCCCGCAAACTTCGGGCACGGCAACGGTCAACAGTTTTGATACCGTAAAAGAAGCATTGCAGGTGCGGCAACAAATTGGTTATCTGCCCGAAAGCAACGCGCTTTACCAGGATTTGTATGTAAAAGAAGCATTGGCGTTTGTGGCTTCGATCCATAAAATCAATGAACCGGAAAAGCGGATTGCGGAAGTAATTGAACAAACCGGACTAGGCCCGGAACAGAAAAAGAAGATCGGTCAACTTTCAAAAGGTTATAAACAACGTGTCGGGTTGGCGCAGGCAATTTTGCACAATCCGCAGGTTTTAATTTTGGATGAACCCACTTCCGGCCTCGACCCAAACCAATTGGTTGGGATTAGAAGTTTGATCAAAGAGTTGGGCAGAAATAAAACCGTGATTCTTTCTACCCATATTATGCAGGAAGTGGAAGCTATTTGCGATCAGGTGGTCATCATTAACAAAGGGAAAATTGTAGCGGATCAAACGATTCCAAACTTGTATCAGCAATATCCGCAGCAAACTTTGGAACAGATTTTTATCAGGCTAACAAATTAAAGCAATCCCGATACTGTTTTTATCGTATAAGTTTTGGTGCCCCGCTTATCGGCACAAGATTTTTGCTTTACAGTAAATTGTATATTTTCGACATTCAAATTTATTCGGTGCTCACAATCCTTCAAAAAGAAATTAGTTCTTACCTCAGTTCGCTGGTTGCTTACGTTACCATTGGCGTTTTTTTGCTCGTTTTGGGCCTGTTTTTGTGGGTTTTCCCTGATACCAGCGTGCTCGATTACGGTTATGCTGATCTCGGCAGCCTGTTCAACACTACGCCTTATCTGTTCATGTTCCTGATTCCGGCCATCACGATGCGCTCTTTGGCTGAAGAAAAAAAAGAAGGGACTTTCGAGCTGCTTGCTACAAGTCCGATTACCGACTGGCAGATTGTTTTGGGGAAATATCTGGCTTGCGTGCTGCTGGTTTTGCTGGCTTTGATCCCAACTTTAGTTTACGTTTATTCCGTTTCTCAGTTGGGAAACCCGGTTGGAAACCTGGATTCCGGTGCCGTAATCGGTTCGTATATCGGTTTATTTTTGTTGGGCGGAACGTTTGTGTCCGTTGGGATTTTCGCTTCATCCATTACCAAAAACCAAATTATTGCCTTTACGATTGCTGTTTTTATGTGCTTTTTTTTATTCAGCGGATTTGATTCTTTAAGCGGACTGCTATCGTTTCAAAATTCGGAAATACAAAATTTTGGTATCAACGAACATTATCAGGCCATCAGTCGCGGTGTGCTGGACACGCGCGATCTGGTATATTTTTTAAGTGTGGGCGGTTTGTTTCTACTGCTGACAAAAACTGTTTTGGGAGGAAGAAAATGGTAAGTTTCCGTAAGAAAAAGGACCTGTTGCAGGTTGGCTTTGTGCTGCTGATGCTTCTTTTACTGAACATTTTTTCGAATTACTTTTTCACCCGTTTTGATTTTACTTCCGAGAAACGCTTTACCCTTTCGCCCATTACCCGAAACCTGGTAGACAGTTTGAAAAAGCCGGTTACGATCACGGTTTTTTTGCAGGGAGATTTTCCGGCTGGATTTAAAAGATTGCAACGCGCCACACGAGATTTGCTGGATGATTACAACGCATTCGGCCACAACCGTTTAAAAGTAGAATTTGTGGATCCGCTGGCAGGCGCAACTTCGGATGAACAAACCAAAATTTTACAGGATTTACAAGCTCAAGGTATCGAGCCAACCAATCTCAGCGTAAAAACGGAAAGTGGATTATCCCAGAAAATCATTTTTCCGGCAGCTTTGGTGAAATGCAACGACAAGCAAATCCCGGTTAAACTATTGCAAACGCGCATTGGTCTGTCACCGGAAGAAGTGCTGAATAATTCGATCCAAAATTTAGAATACGCCTTTTCTTCTGCCATAAAAAAAGCATCCAGCGGCGGCAAACCACGCATTGGATTTACAGAAGGCCATCACGAACTATCTGATTTACAGCTAAATGATGCGTTGCGTTCTTTGTCAGACGGATTTGAGGTCGGCCGTGTCAACCTTAAAACCATTCCTTTTGCCAATATTGAAAAACTGAGTTTATTGATTGTGCCAAAACCGGATTTACCTTTTACGGAATTAGAAAAGTTCAAAATCGATCAGTATTTAATGCGCGGCGGAAGGATTTTGTGGACGATCGATCCGGTAACTGCAGAACTGGACAGCTTGCGCGGCCATGGCGGCGAGCAGTTGGCTTTCAACAAACAATTGAATTTAGACGATCAGCTTTTTAGCTACGGTATCCGTTTAAATTTTGATCTGATTGCTGATATCAGCTGTGCACAAATCCCGGTAAATGTGGGCAATGTAGCAGGGCAGGGGCAAATTCAACTATTGCCCTGGCTTTTTTATCCGATTTTGATGCCGCTTGTCAAACATCCGCTGGTAAAAAACCTGGACGGCATCCGTACGGAGTTTGTAAGTTCGATCGATACCATTGCCGTTCCCGGAATAAAAAAAACGGTGTTGCTGGCTTCTTCTCCGTACAGCCAAAAAATTACGACACCGCATTTGATTTCGCTGCAAATGCTGGAGCAGGAACCCGATCCGAAAGCTTTCCAAAATCAACCCAAAATAGTTGGCGTTTTGCTGGAAGGAAAGTTTAAATCCGATTTTAAAAACCGGCCTGTTCCGGATGGTTTTACAGAGAAAATCAAAGTTTTGCAACAAAGCAAACCTACTAAAATGATTGTGATCAGCGATGGAGATGTATTCAAAAATCAGATCAATGAAACAGACGGATCGCCTTTTCCGCTGGGTTTTGACCGGTACACGCAGCAAACGTATGGCAATAAAAACCTGTTGCTCAATATTGCCGATTACATGACGGATGATTCCGGTTTGATCAGCCTGCGCAACAAAGAAATCAGGATCAGGTTGCTGGACCGGGCACAAATTAAAAGTTCAAAACTGTACTGGCAATTAATAAATACTTTACTTCCGATAGCCATACTTCTTTTATTCGCTATTTTTCAACAATATCTCCGCAGAAGAAAGTATGCCGCCTAAAATTTCTACTTTTGGTAGATCAATTTTTAATTTATATGAGATTTATTGTTTCTACATCAACCTTGCTCAAACAGTTGCAAGCTGTAAGCGGGGCCTTGAGCAGCAGCACTGTTTTACCGATATTAGAAAATTTTTTGTTCCGTATCCAGGACGGAAATTTAACCATTTCTGCAACAGATCTGCAAACCAGCATGACCACTTCTTTGCCGGTAGAAACGCAGGAGAACGGCCGTATCGCCATCCCTTCACGCATTTTGCTGGATACATTAAAGTCTTTACCAGAGCAACCGGTTACGTTTTCGGTAGATGATAAAACGTTTGCGGTAGAGATTAAAGCCGGTGACGGAAACTATAAACTAAGTGGTGAAAACGGTGAAGATTTCCCGAAAATCCCAACGGTAGAAAACGCCTCGTCTGTGAGTTTGCCGGCTTCTGTTTTGGCCGAAGCGATCAATAAAACCATTTTTGCAGTGAGCAATGATGAGCTGCGCCCGGCGATGACAGGTGTTTATTGCCAGCTTTCGCCGCAGCATTTTACTTTTGTGGCTACCGATGCACATAAATTAGTTCGTTATCGCCGGAAAGATGCGCACTCGGAAACGGCTACTTCTTTTATCATGCCAAAAAAAGCATTGACTTTGCTGAAGTCTTCGCTGCCTTCCGAAGATGTAGCTGTTTCGGTAGAATATAATAGTACAAGTGCTTTTTTCAAATTTGGCAACATCAATTTGGTTTGTCGTTTGATTGATGAGCGTTACCCGGATTATGATGCTGTTATCCCGTTAAATAACCCAAATAAACTAACCATTGACCGCCTTTTGTTCCTGGGTTCGTTGAGCCGGGTAGCTATTTATGCCAACAAAACTACACATCAGGTAAGATTGAAAATTACAGGAACTGAGCTGAATATTTCTTCGGAAGATATTGATTTTTCCAACGAAGCCCATGAAAAACTGAATTGCGCTTACGAAGGAGAAGATATTGAAATTGGTTTTAATGCGCGTTTTCTGATTGAAATGTTGCGGAATTTAAGCTGCGAAGAGGTTTCGCTGGAAATGTCGACCCCAAACCGCGCCGGTTTATTATTACCGCAAGGTGGCGATGAAAACGAAGATGTGCTGATGCTGGTGATGCCGGTAATGCTGAACTCGTATGCTTAAAAAAATATTGCAGATACTTCTTTTATCAAGGTATTTTCATTGTAACAAACCGCTTGATTATTCGTAAACTTTACGAAATCAAGCGGTTTTTTTTATGAGGACAACGTATCCATTTTATAAACTAAGCGGATTTTTCTTTTTTGCCGCAATGCTATTTAGTTTATATTCTTGCAAAAGCAATGTACCAACGGATGTACCTTTGGGGAACTCACATTTATTAGTAGTCAATAGTTCGCCCAATTCTTCAGCTATAAACTTCTATTGGACGGGCAATAAATTCAACGTTGTTCCGCTGGTTTATGGCAACACAACTGGTTATCGTACGCTTGTTTCCGGCGTAAGAGATGTGCAGATCAAAGCAAATATCAGCAATAAACTCCTGGCTGTCAATACGATACATATTAAGCAAGATTCCAGTTACAGTTTTTTTGTGTATGAAGCCAACAACGCGGTTGCAACGGTAATTTCTGAAGATGATTTGAGCGTTCCGTCTTTCGGAAATGCCAAGATCAAACTCGTTAATTTATCAGCTGGATTGTCTTCTGCAGATTTGTTAATCAGCAACGGACCCGCATTTGCTTCGAGTGTTAGTTTTGGTTCGATTGGAACTTATGCTGAATTGAAAGCCGGGGTTTATAACATAGAATTGCGTTTGCACGGAACCACAACCAGCTTGCTGAACCTGCCAAATGTTCGGTTGGATAACGGCAAAATATACACCATCTGGAGTGGCGGCACAGTAAACGGAACAGGCACAACAGCTCTATCGGCACGAATAATTAGTCAGTAAAAGAAGTATCCGCCCAAGCAAACGTTACATTATATTAAAATGTAATTTTGGCTTATGAATAAATTGAAAACGATTTTTGCCGGGTTAATGATCTTTTATTTCAGCCTAACCTTTTTGTCCTGCAATACCACCGGCGTTTCCCCAACACACTATGCGCGTTTGCAAGTAATCAATGCGTTGTCGGGCAGCAGTCCAATCAATTTTACATTAAATTCTACTCAAAAAAACAAAAGTACCATTGCGTTTCCGGCTTCCTCCGGTTATATTAGTGTTGCACCGGATTCAAATTATATTCAGTTTGAAACGGCTTCGTCTTCAGTGTATTTAAAAACAACTTCTAATGATATCAACCATTTATCTTTGAGGGTTGATAGCAGTTACTCTGTTTTTTTAACCGGCTCAACTAGTAATTACACTATTTTAAAAATCAACGATGTGCTTACCAATCCGGTTAATACCAGGGCAAAAATCCGGTTTGTAAATGTAGCTACCGATGCCGGTGCTTTGGATATTACGATCAATGGCACAAGTATTTATCAAAATATTAACTACAAAGGTGTAAGCACATTTAAAGAAGTGCCGGCCGGCACTTACGAATTTAAAGCCATGAAAACCGGCGTAACCGGCACGTCGCTGGCTACCTTATCAAATCAAATGCTGGCAGACGGAAAGATTTATACCATTTACGCGGCCGGACTTACTACTTCTACAGCTACAAACGCAGCATTTGGCCTTACTATAGTCGCAAATTTGCTGCCAGCCATCAAGTAAATTTACGACCATACTGTTTTTATCAGGTATATTTTTATTTTTGAAAGCTAAACCACCACATTTTGGATTTTATCAAAACTATCATAGATTTTATTCTTCACATCGATAAACACCTAATCGGGATTACGCAGCAATATCAAGGCTGGACGTACCTCATCCTTTTCTTTATTATTTTTGCTGAAACTGGTTTTGTGGTTACGCCTTTTTTGCCCGGCGATTCTTTGCTTTTTGCTGCCGGAGCGTTAATTGCACATGGCAACTCCGGGTTGAATATTTATTTATTGTTGCTGATTTTGATCGCAGCCGCCGTGGCCGGAAACACGACCAATTACGAACTGGGCAAATTTTTTGGGGTGAAAGTTTTCAAGCCTGAAAATAAAATCCTAAAGCTTGATTATTATCTCAAAACCAAAGAATTCTTTGATACACATGGTGGTAAAGCGGTGATTTTCAGTCGTTTCCTGCCAATTTTCAGAACGGTTGCACCTTTTGTTGCAGGTGTTGGTAAAATGCCAATCGGTAAATACACCTTGTACAATTTTGTTGGCGGTGCTGCATGGGTCACTTTATTTTTGTTCCTGGGTTATTTCTTTGGAGGCATTCCGGTTATAAAACGGAATTTCACTATTGTTGTAATGCTGATTATCTTAATTTCCATTATTCCGCCAATCATTGCAGCCATCAGGAGCCGCACATCTAAACCAAAAAATGTTTAACGTTTTTAGGTCGATAAAAGAAGCATTAAACTTTCACGCATTTTTAACTATTTTGTCATTTCGACCCAAAGGGGGAAATCTCATTTAAAGCGGTTAACTTGTATTGTTTAATGAAGATTTCTCCCTTCGGGTCGAAATGACAATGCACATTACAAATCTTCTCTGCCCAAAATCTTTCCATTTTGGAAGTGATATTCTTCCAGTTTTTCCTTCATTTTATCTTCTTCGGATAATTCACGTTTAATCATTCTGCTCAAATTTGGCTGGCCTGCATCAACCCAAGCCGAAAACCAGTAACTGCCAACAGCGAGAATGGAAGCGCGCATCTGTTTTTCTACCATTCCATGCAGTAAATCATGATAAGCATTAGCATAAGGTTCTGAATAATTGCGGATGATCTTGTTATTATTTTTGATAAAAGTATATTTTTGATCCGGCCGAAAAGATAGCTGCAATTGCTTTTCGATCCGTAAAACTGAATCCAGGCAGCTATAAGTATTGCGGCAAATTAGCCAGGCATTTTTCAGCGGATCATTAATATAAATGGCTTTTCCGGTAAAAAAATTATAATGTTCGGCAAAAAGCTCAGGCAAACGGCTTTCCCAAAAAGCATGGATACCAATCTGGTTAGTTAATTGTCCGTTGTAATTGCTCGTCATGTGCAGCGGAACATGTGCATCTGCAATATAATGACCTAAATCCGCAGAATATTTCAGTATTTTAATCGAATCCAAATCTTTAAAAGCTTGTACCAGCCGATAGTAATTGCGTTGGATCGTCCACGGAACGGTGCCATATTTGTTCAGCGTATCAGCAGAATATTTTACGGCGGCATCGTTCCATTTTTGCGGGATGGAATCAAACGGAAACTCGCCATAATGATCTGCATCCAGAAAATGTCGCGGAGCTTCCAACGGATCTGTATATCTTCGTTTATCAGGGTCAACTGCATGTGCTGTTAAGTAGGCAATATTATTTTTATAAAAACCAATCATCGCTTTTGGCAGGATAAAAACAGCATGATGATTAATTGTTTTATGCCCGAAAAACCCCCAGCTACTGCAAACGATCATCAATAAAATCAGCAAGCAATTTTTATGAAATGTATTTTTACTAAACTTTATCAAAGACTTTAAAAACTAAATTATTTAAAAGTTAAAAATATTAAAATATATGATAAAAAAAGTATCAATGCTTTATGTATTATCATTAATTAGCTGATAATTATTTGTTGTAATTAGCGTTTGATTTTTAAAAATATCACACTATATTTGCAACCTTAATTTCAAAGAAGAACATCCGCTAAACAATGGCAAATCATAAATCATCCATCAAAAGAATTCGTGCAAACGCTGCAAAACGCTTACGTAACAGATACCAGGCTAAAACGACCAGAAATGCGATCAAAAAATTGAGAAGCACTACGGTTAAAACAGATGCTACGGAATTGTTGCCAAGAGTAATTTCTATGCTGGATCGTTTGGCAAAGAAAAATGTGATTCACAAGAATAAAGCATCAAACAACAAATCAAAACTGACTAAATTTGTAAATGCTTTAACGTAAGCTTTTCAGTCTTTTTTTATAAAAGAAGCAGGTAATTTTTATCTGCTTTTTTTATACTTTTATTGTTTCTTTTAAATTAAATAATTTTCCATATTTGAATGTTGGAAAATTACGAAGCTAAAATCAGTATCAAATCCTGGGCAGAAGAAGACCGTCCGCGGGAAAAACTTCTGGCACAAGGCAGGCGGATTTTGAGTGATGCCGAACTGATTGCCATTTTAATTGGTTCCGGCAGTATTAATGAGTCTGCGGTTGATTTAAGTAAACGTATTGCACATCATTTTGACGGAGATTTGAATTTGCTGGGGAAAGCTTCAGTTAACGATCTCTGTAAATTTAAAGGTATTGGCGAGGCAAAAGCCATCACTATTATAGCTGCGTTGGAGTTAGGCCGGCGACGGAAAGAAACTGAGCATAAGCAGGCAGAAAAAATCACCAGTAGCAAAGATGTTTTCCAATTGATGCACCGTTATTTTGCCGATTTGAATCACGAAGAGTTTTGGATTATCTTATTGAATCGTGCCAGTAAAGTACTTTCTCAGCATTTAATCAGCAAAGGCGGGCAAGCAGGAACGATTGCTGATCCGAAGATTATTTTTCAAACCGCACTCGAAAACCATGCGGCTTCTGTTATTCTCGCACATAATCATCCTTCCGGCAATTTGAAACCGAGCCAGGCCGATCTAGATTTAACCAAAAAATTGCGTAATGCAGGCAATATGCTGGATATTTCCGTTCACGATCATTTGATATTTACCGATGCCCATTATCTTAGTTTTGCAGATGAAGGACTGATGTAGTTTTTGGTTAATGGTTCATAGATCATGGTTAATAGTTCATAGATCATGGTTAATAGTTCATAGATCATGGTTCATTGCTGATAGATGTGAACTATAAACCAAAAGCAATGAACTGTAAACCATGAACCAATAACCCCTTTCTCCTTACCGCCGCTTTTTCTATCTTTGTGCTTTTTCGTTCACATCAGGCATGAAAATTTCATACAACTGGCTTAAACAATACGTCAATATCACACAAACTCCGGAGGAAATTTCGCAAATTTTGACCGGAATTGGTTTGGAAGTAGAATCATTAGAAAAAGTTTTGGCGATACCAGGCGGTTTGGAAGGATTGGTAATCGGTTACGTAAAAGATGCTGTGCAGCACTCAAATGCTGACCGTTTACGCGTGACAAAAGTTGATGCTGGCGGAGAAGAATTGCAGATTGTATGCGGTGCCGCAAACGTAGCAGCAGGGCAAAAAGTGGTTGTGGCAATTGTCGGAACTATGGTTTATCCAACTGTTGGCGAGCCTTTTAAAATTAACAAATCAAAAATCCGGGGCGAAGTTTCTGAAGGAATGATCTGTGCCGAAGATGAAATTGGTTTAGGAACAGACCATGCCGGGATAATGGTTTTGGACGAATCTGCAACAATCGGAATGCCTGTAAAACAATATTTCAAGTTGGAAGATGACTATTTGTTCGAGATTGGTTTAACGCCAAACCGGGCAGATGCGGCTTCACATTTGGGTACTGCACGGGATATTGCAGCTTATCTAAAAACGCAGGTCATCTGGCCGGATGTTGCTTTTTTTAGCACACAAAATAATGATTTGCCGATTGAAGTGGAAGTTTTGTCTGAAGTTGCTTGTCCGCGTTATTCCAGCCTAACAATTTCCAGCATCGAAGTTAAAGAATCACCGGATTGGTTGAAGCAAAAGTTGACTATGATTGGTTTGCGGCCCATTAATAATGTGGTTGATGCAACCAATTACATACTGCATTCGCTTGGACAGCCAATGCACGCTTTTGATGCGGATACCATCAAAGGGAATAAAGTAATTGTCAAAACCTGTGCTGAAGGAACGATTTTTAAAACGCTTGATGGTGTAGAACGGAAATTATCGGCTGATGATTTGATGATTTGCAATGCTGAAGAACCGATGACAATTGCAGGAGTTTTTGGCGGGATCAATTCTGGTGTAACGCTTCAAACTAAAAACATTTTCCTGGAAAGTGCTTATTTCGATGCTGTTTCTGTGCGTAAAACGGCTAAAAGGCATGGTTTGAAAACTGATGCTTCTTTTCGCTATGAGCGCGGAACTGATCCGAACATTACCGTTTTTGCTTTAAAATATGCTGCTTTATTAATTCAGGAGCTGGCTGGCGGAACGGTTTCTTCAGAAATATCGGATTTCTATCCAAAGCCGGTTACTTCTTTTATCGTGCAAATTTCATACAAACATGTGAACCGTTTAATCGGAAAAACGATTGCTGCGGAAGAAATAAAATCGATCCTGAAGGCTTTGGATATTAAAATTACCACGGAAACGGATGAAGGACTTTTACTGGAAATTCCGCCATATCGGGTTGATGTAACGCGTGAAGTGGATGTGATCGAAGAAATCCTGCGGATTTATGGTTACAACAATATTGAAATCCCGACCCAAGTTCGGGCATCATTAAACAATGCTGCAAAACCGGATAAAGATGCCGTGCAAAATACATTGGCCGACTTGCTGACAGCCAATGGTTTCAACGAAATTTTGGCCAATTCGCTAACTAAATCTTCTTATTCAAACGAATTGGAAACTGCGGTTAAAATTTTAAACCCGCTGAGCATCGATTTGGATGTAATGCGGCAAACGCTGCTGTTTTCTGGTTTGGAAGTGATCAGCTATAATCAAAACCGGAAATATGCAAATTTAAAGTTGTATGAATTTGGGAAAGTTTATCATCAGTATGCGGATAAATTTGACGAAAAACACCGGTTATCGTTATTTTTAAGCGGATCAGATCAGCCTGAACAATGGAACCAAAAACAGGAAGAAGTCAATTTTTATCAGCTAAAAGCAGCAGTAGATACTTTGTTGCAAAAGGCTGGTGTAAAAGATTTTGTGGTGGAAGATGCAGAGCTGACCGCGCTGGATTTCGGACTGAATTATAAAATTGGAAACAAAATTTTGGTTACTTTTGGTGCTGTGGCGAAAGAGGAACTGAAAAAAGCAGACCTGGGCCAAACAGTTTTTTATGCTGATTTTGATTTTGATTTACTGTTGAAACAGATCAGCAGAAATAAAATTGTTTACCAGGAAGTTTCCAAGTTTCCGGCTGTAAAACGAGATTTATCTTTGCTGGTTGATGAACAAACCACTTTTAATCAACTGAAACAAACGGCTTTAAAAAGTGAACGTAAGCTGATTAAAGAAGTAAATGTTTTTGATGTTTACAAAGGCGATAAAATCTCCGAAGGAAAAAAATCTTATGCTTTGAGTTTTGTATTGCAGGACGAAGAAAAAACGCTGACCGACAAAGCAATTGACGCGGTGATGCAAAAAGTGATTTTTAACCTGCTAAAAGAAGCAGGCGCAGAAGTCAGAAAGTAGTTTGGATAAAATTGGTTCGGGCAAAATTGATCAGGTTTGTAACCAAAAATATTACCTTTAAACTTTTAACTATTCAATTCTAAAATGTCTGTAGTTGCCGAGCAATTAGTTAAAGTTGTTGAAAAGACCGAACGCTTGATTGATCTTTGCGCGGCTTTGCAGGAAGAAAATGAATTGTTGAAGTTTGAAAATAAATCTTTAAATAACTTGCTGGAATCAGGCAAACAAAAAAATAAAGATCTGGAAGATAAGCTTCGTGTATTGAAGCTGGCCAAGAGTTTTTCGGAAACGAATGAAAAAAGCCTTGATATCAAGCAAAAAATTAACGATTTTGTGCGGGAAATTGACAAGTGCATTGTGTTACTAAAAAAGTGACGACTTAATTGAAATAAGCTTAATGGGAGATATTTCCATAAAAATAAATATTGCAGACCGCGTTTATCCATTAAAGGTAAGCACGGAAGAAGAGGAAATTATACGACGGGCAGCCAAACTAATTAACGACCGGATAAAAGATTATCAGGAAAATTATGCGGTAAAAGATAAACAGGATTTGCTTTCGATGTGTGTATTGCATTATGCAACGACTTCATTAAAAGCAGAAAAACAGGTAATGATCGAAGATATAGAAGTTACCGAAAAGGTTTATCAGTTGGATCAGTTGCTGTCGGATTTCTTTTCAAACTAATAATTTATATTGTAAAAGAAGCATAGGGTTTAACCGTTTTTGAATTTAGGTTTTGCTGTTTTTAGGTAACAAATTATTTGATTGATCATCAATTAGATAATTTTTGCTTGCACTAACTTAAATTGAATAACGGGTTTTTTTATTTATATACTTTAATTAATTATCATTAAAAATGGATGTACTATATATCATCATTGGATTATTGCTTGGCATCGGGCTTGGCATTGTTGTGGGCCGCTATCTGCTGCAAAAATTATTCACAAGTCAGGAAGTTGCGGCGCAAACCAAAGTGAAAAAAATATTAAAAGATGCTGAAAACAACGCGGAGATTTTAAAGAAAAATAAACTTTTGGAAGCAAAAGAAAATTTTTTACAATTAAAGTCAGAACACGAACAGGAAGTCAACACAAAAAATAATGGCATCAATCAGCGGGAGAATTCTTTAAAGCAAAAAGAGCAATCCTTGAACCAGAAGCTGGAAAATGCCAACCGCAAGGATCAGGAACTGGAAAACTCCCGTAAAAACCTGGAAAAACAAACAGAAGCTGCTGTTAAAAAACAGGAAGAAGTGGAGCAGTTGAAGTTGCAACATGTGCAGCAATTGGAGTCTATCGCAGGTTTAACGGCTGAAGAAGCCAAAGATCAGTTGGTTGATAACCTGCGTGAAGAAGCCCGCACAAAAGCCATGAGCCAGATCAAGGATATTGTGGATGAAGCAAAAATGACGGCCTCGAAAGAAGCTAAAAAAATTGTAATCCAAACGATACAGCGGACAGCCACGGAAAGTGCTATCGAGAATACAGTTTCTATTTTTAATATTGAAAATGACGAAATAAAAGGCCGGATTATCGGACGTGAAGGCCGAAATATCCGTGCCTTGGAAGCTGCAACCGGAATTGAGATTATTGTGGATGATACGCCGGAAGCCATCATTTTATCAGGTTTCGATCCGGTTAGAAGGGAAATTGCACGTTTGGCAATGCACCGTTTGGTAACAGACGGACGGATTCACCCGGCGCGTATTGAAGAAGTTGTAGCCAAAACCCGCAAGCAAATTGAAGAGGAAATTGTAGAAATTGGTGAGCGGACAGTTATAGATTTGGGTATTCATGGCTTGCATCCTGAGCTGATCCGGATGGTTGGCCGGATGCGCTATCGTTCATCTTACGGACAAAATCTGTTACAACACTCGCGGGAAGTTGCAAATTTTTGTGCAACCATGGCAGCAGAATTAGGTTTGAATGTGAAGATGGCAAAACGTGCTGGTTTACTGCATGATATTGGTAAAGTGCCTGACGATAATCCGGAGCTGCCACATGCCATTTTAGGAATGCAACTGGCCGAAAAATATAAAGAAAACCCGGAAGTTTGTAACGCCATCGGTGCCCACCATGATGAAATAGAGATGACTTCTATTATTTCGCCGATTATTCAGGCTTGTGATGCAATTTCTGGTGCACGGCCAGGCGCACGCCGTGAAGTGGTTGAAAGTTATATTAAACGTTTGAAAGATTTGGAAGCTTTAGCTTTGTCTTATCCGGGTGTTGAAAAAACATTCGCTATACAAGCTGGTCGTGAATTGCGTGTCGTGGTTGAAAGCGAGAAAATTACGGATGCACAATCTGAAGTTTTGGCCGCAGACATTTCTAATCGAATTCAAACAGAAATGACTTATCCCGGCCAAATCAAAGTAACGGTGATCAGAGAAACAAGATCAGTTGCTTTTGCTAAATAAGTTTGTATAAATTCTAAATTAAAAGCGATGAATGATTCATCGCTTTTTTTATAAAATTAAATTTGAAGATGCCAATAAAAAATCAGCTGCGAAAACTGGATATTGACTTTGATTATTATTCAAAAAAGTACCCAAGTTTAAATGGTAGAATTATCCAGGGAATTTGTGCATTTGTAGTCTATTTCAGCATTTTGGGTTTGTGCTGGGCTTTGCCATTTCCATACTTGCATTTTCTTGGCCAGTACAACAGTTATTTCAATTGGGCTTCTTTTATAATCGCTTTTAGTATTTATTATTATTCCAATTTATCACCATTGTTGTCTTACCTGATGCTGTTTTTAGCACTGGTTTTTACTTATCTGATTTCGATTATAGAAAAGCAAATAAATAACAATATGCAAATGGGCGAGTTGTTTAGCATGATTTTATTGTTGGCTCTAATCATTCATCACTTTAGTTATAAAAACATTGCAAAAAATAATTTACCAAAAACATTATTGAATTTTGTACTGATAGGTCCAATTTGGACATTAAGTTTCTTAGTAAAAAAATTCAAAATCAATTACTGATTTTGCATCATGCTTCTTTTAGAATATCAATTTTTGTGTGCTAAAAGAAGCATTGTGCTGATGTCTTATAAGTTTTTACCTAATTTCTCCAACATCTCGTGCGGGACTTTTTCCAGATCTAAAACTAAAAACCCATCCAAACAATCTGAAAATTTTGGATCAATGTTGAAGCAGATAATCTTGGCATTAAGCGAAATATATTGCCGCAGCAAAACCGGGATTTTCATATTTCGGGTTTCTACTTCCGAAATTAGATTATCCAAAACTTTGAACGAATTTTCACCTGCTAAAAGAAGCTCAGTATCAATCTTGGAAAAATCAACTTTAAACTTTTTGCGCGGTTTTACATATTGCGCCATTTCGTGGTCAAAATGGTTTTTGCTGATATAATCTACAATCAAAGATTTGGAGAATTTGGAAAAACTATTGCTGATACTTACCGGGCCAATCAGATAACGATAGCGCGGGTTATCGATCAAATATTTTAAAATCCCTTTCCAAAGTAAAAATAAAGGAAGCGGTTTCTGCTGATATTCTCTGCGGATAAAAGAACGTCCTAATTCTAAACTTTTTTTCAAAACCGGCGTAAATCCGCCTTTGATTTTAAAAAGTTCAGCCGTGTAAAATCCTTTTTTGCCCATGCTATAATAAATCTCATCACCTTTGCCAATCCGGTAAGCACCAACAATCATTTTTGCTTCTATATCCCAGATAAACAGGTGGTTATAATAAATATCATACTCATCCAGGTCGGAACTTTTATTCGATCCTTCGCCAACTTCACGGAAAGTGATTTCCCGCAATCTTCCGATTTCTTTAATTATATTGGGCAAATGAGAGGGTGGGGCAATATAAACTTCGTAGTTCTTTTCGACCCAAATCAAATAGTTTTCTTTTAGTGTTTCTACTTCGTTTTCAATCAGGTTTACTGCTACAGGTAAAGCGATTGGTTCTGGCCTTTCTTTTATTTTAAACAGATTTCTTGGGTTAAAAATCTTTTTATCTTCTTCCAGTCCGGTTCCTAACGCGTATGTTTTGGCACGAAGAAAATTTAATAGTTTGGTTGTATTTCCTGCATAAGGCACTTCATTCAGGTTGATGGGTTTGCCAATACGCAACTTAATTTTGTGTCCTTTTTTGTTAAACAGTTCTGCCGGAAGCATTGCAGTCCTCAATGTCGGATGGATCAAACTCAACAAGTTGAAAAGTAATCCGTTGTTTCCATGAAAGTAAATTGGCACAACCGGTACTTTTGCCCTGGCAATAATTTTTCCTACAACGGGATGCCATTGTCTGTCTGTAACTTCTTGATTCTCAATTTTATAAGTAGAAACTTCTCCGGCAGGAAAAATACCGATCGGCGTTCCTCCGTGCAATAATTCTAAAGTATTTTTGAGGCCGCTGATACTGGACGAATGTTCAATATTTTCAAAAGGGTTAACCGCAATAAAATAATCACTGAGGTTAGGTATTTTTTTGAGTAAAAAATTAGCCATCAGTTTGGCATCCGGCCTTACCATGCACAAGATTTTCAGCAAGACCATTCCTTCTACGCCACCATACGGATGATTGGCAATTGCAACAAAACCGCCGGAAGTTGGGATGTTTTTCAGCTCGGCAGGATCAAATTCTATTTCAACACCCATACCTTCCAAAATAGCATCTACAAATTCCGGCCCTTGTTTTGGCTGAGCTTGTGCAAACAATTTGTTTACATCATTGATCTTCATAATTTCCATTAAGAAAGCAGCCAAGCCGGGCATTTTAAACTTATCAATTTTGGTCGCCTTAGCAAATTCTTCTTTGGTAATTACTTTCATTCGATACAACGCTGTTTTAAAATTCGATTTAAAAAGTAAATATCATATAATTATACTTAGATTTCTAACCTAAACTAGAGTTGTATGCTTTCGGCAGTTAAAAACTACTTTGCAATTACTAAAAAGGAGTGGAATGGAATGCTTTTTTTAGCAGCATTAATATTGATTGTATTGCTTGCACCAGATGTTTATCAATTATTTGAAAAGCCAAAGCAAGTAGATTTTTCCAGGATAAAAGAAGCACAGAAAGTTTTGGCTGATGCAACTGAAGAACAGCCAACATATGATCGGAAATATGATAAAGCTGATTATTCCAAACATGCTTCTTTTAACGAGGTAAAATTGAAGGCTGAATATTTTGCATTCAACCCAAACCATTTGCCGGACGAATTATGGAAAAAATTGGGTTTAAGTGAAAGGCAGATCAAAGTGATCAAAAACTATGAATCTAAAGGCGGAAAGTTTTATAAAAAGGAAGACTTGCAAAAGATATATTCTGTTACGCAAGAAGATTATGCACGATTATCGCCTTATATCGATATTCCTGAAAGAAAATTTGGCAAGGATTTTTCAGATAAAGCACCAGTTTATAAATCAAAGCCAACAATAATGGTTGAAATTAATCATGCTGATTCTGCACAATTGACTGAAATTAAAGGTATTGGGCCAGCCTTTGCAAATCGGATTTTGAAATATAGGACCCGTTTAGGTGGTTTTTATAAGAAAACACAATTGTTGGAAGTGTATGGTTTGGATTCGGCCAAATATGAAGAAATTGTAAAACAAGTTGAAATTGATGCTTCCGGAATCACTAAAATCAATATTAATACTTGTGGTTTTGATGATTTAAAACGGAGCCCGTATCTGAATTTTAAGCAAATGAACGCTATTATACAATATAGAAAGCAGCATGGGAATTTCAAAAATTCCGGTGATTTGAAAAACGTAGCTATTTTGAACGAAGAGACCATTTACAAACTGGAACCTTATTTTAGTTATTAAAAAACACTTTGATATGTGATAATCAATGTAATTTCTCTTTTAATAAAATAAATTTTATCGTATTTTTGGCCTCCTTGAAAGGAGGTATTGTAGGACTTATGATTATTATTAATGTAAAAGACGGCGAATCTTTAGATAAAGCACTGAAACGTTTTAAAAAGAAATTTGAAAAAACAGGTGTTTTAAGAGAATTACGTAGTCGCCAGGCATACGAAAAAAGATCTGTTACCCGCAGAAATGTTGTTAAACACGCTGTTTATAAACAAAATATGTTTGCAGATAGCATATAAAATTTTCTAGGAATTTTGTTTCGCATCTGATGTAAAAACTATTTGTATCTTCAACTTTAAGAAGAAGCAAATAGTTTTTATGCATTTAGACCGTTTTTATACTTATCTTCAACATGAAAAACGCTTCTCAGCCCATACTTTTATTGCTTATAAAACTGATTTAACACAGTTTTTTAAATTTGTTCAGGTTGAGGACGATGCTTCTTTTACCGATGTTTTTTTGATACGAAGCTGGATTGTGCAAATGATCGATCAAAAAATGGATACACGTTCTGTAAAACGCAAAATCACATCACTCAAAACTTATTTTAGATTTTTAGTCAGGGAAAACCTGGTTCAGGATAATCCTATGTCTAAAATCCAAAGTCCGAAATTAGCAAAAAAACTTCCTGTAGTTATGCGGGAAGAAACAGTTAGCCAATTATTGGATAGTAAAGATATTTTTAAACAAGATTTTGCAGGAATCCGGGACAAATTGGTTATAGAGATGTTGTTTGGAACGGGTTTGCGTTTAGCAGAACTGATTAGTTTAAAAGAATCGGATATCGACTGGTATGAAAATGCCATAAAAATCATTGGTAAAAGAAGTAAAGAGCGGATTGTGCCTTTGAACAAAGAACTTTTATTGTTAACTAAACAATACATTGCTGTTAAGAAAAATGAAAATTTTGATAACAATTCTTTAAAATTAATCGTTACCCATACTGGTAGCGATGCCTACCCAAAGCTGATTTATAGAATTGTGCAGAAATATCTTAGTTATATCACCACCCAAAATAAAAAAAGCCCCCATGTGCTCAGACACACATTTGCTACAACTCTTTTGAACAATGGTGCAGATTTGAACGCGATTAAAGAGCTTTTGGGCCATGCAAATTTGAGTGCTACTCAGATTTATACACATAATTCGGTTGAGAGATTAAAGTTGATTTATAAACAAGCCCATCCAAAGGCATAACAAAGGAGGAAAAATGAAAGTTACAGTACAGGCAATACATTTTACTGCTGACAGTAAACTGGTTGATTTTATTCAAAAAAAAGCAGATAAATTAGATCAGTTTTACGATCAAATCATCAGTGCTGAGGTTTATCTAAAGCTGGAAAAAGTGGAAGATGAAGCAAATAAAATCTCTGAGATAAAATTATTAATTCCTGGTAATCAGTTATTTGCAAAAGAGAAATGTAAAACTTTTGAGGAAGCGACGGATTTGGCACTTGAAAGCTTGCGTAAACAATTAGAGAAACACAAACAAAAAATTCGTGCACACGAAACTTCTTTTAAAGAATCGGCAAATAATAATTTTTAATATATATTCTTCAATATAAAACATGTTTAAAAGCTGACAAATAATTTGTCAGCTTTTTTTATAAAAAAGTTTTGTCGAATATATAAAAAGTGTAGATTTGCATTCCGTTTTCAGAAATGTACGTACGATTTCACAAAAACGAATTTGTTCTTTAAAATCTATATATTCTGCCTCCTTAGCTCAGCTGGTAGAGCGACTGACTTGTAATCAGTAGGTCATTGGTTCGATCCCGATAGGAGGCTCTAAAGGGAATAGTAACATATTGCTTTTTGGGGGGATACCAGAGCGGTCAAATGGGACGGACTGTAAATCCGTTGCTTCGGCTACGAAGGTTCGAATCCTTCTCCCCCCACATTTTTTAAAGCGGAAGTAGCTCAGTTGGTAGAGCGATAGCCTTCCAAGCTATAGGTCGCGAGTTCGAACCTCGTCTTCCGCTCAAATTGAAATTATGAGCTACGATTGATGGTTATGAAATTGTAAATCCTGATCAACAATTGTAAGGTATTAAGCCGACGTAGCTCAGCGGTAGAGCACTTCCTTGGTAAGGAAGAGGTCATGGGTTCAAGTCCCATCGTTGGCTCGCACTATAAATGTATAAACAAGTAAATTAACCTAATAACAATATATAAAATCATGGCAAAAGAAAAATTTGACCGTAGTAAACCGCACTTAAATATCGGTACAATTGGTCACGTTGACCACGGCAAAACTACTCTTACTGCAGCTATTACAAAAGTTTTAGCCGATAAAGGCTATTCAGAAGCCCGGTCTTTTGATTCAATTGACTCTGCACCAGAAGAAAAAGAGCGTGGTATTACGATTAATACAGCACACGTAGAATATTCTACCGCACTTCGTCATTATGCACACGTTGATTGTCCGGGTCACGCGGATTATGTTAAAAACATGGTTACTGGTGCTGCACAAATGGATGGTGCAATTATTGTAGTTGCTTCTACAGATGGTCCAATGCCACAAACTCGTGAGCATATTCTTTTGGCTCGTCAGGTAGGTGTTCCTTCACTGGTTGTATTCATGAACAAAGTGGATATGGTAGATGATCCGGAGTTACTTGAATTGGTAGAGATGGAAATCCGTGAGTTGTTGTCTTTCTACGATTATCCGGGTGATACTATTGCTGTTGTTCAAGGATCTGCTTTGGGTGGTTTAAACGGCGAACCAAAATGGGTTGATAAAATTATGGAGTTAATGGATGCTGTTGATACACAGATTCCAATCCCTCCACGTTTAACTGAATTACCTTTCTTAATGCCTGTTGAAGATGTTTTTTCAATTACTGGTCGTGGTACTGTAGCTACAGGTCGTATTGAAAGAGGTATCATTAACTCAGGTGAGCAAGTTGATATTTTAGGAATGGGTGCAGAGAACTTAAAATCTACTGTTACAGGTGTTGAAATGTTCCGTAAAATTTTAGATAGAGGTGAAGCAGGGGATAACGTAGGTTTGTTGTTGCGTGGTATTGAAAAAGAATCTATCCGTCGCGGTATGGTTATTTGCAAACCAGGTTCTGTAACTCCTCATACTGATTTTAAAGCTGAAGTTTACGTATTATCAAAAGCAGAAGGTGGCCGTCATACGCCATTTTTCAACAAATATCGTCCTCAATTCTATTTCCGTACAACTGATGTGACAGGTGAAATTTCTTTAGCTGAAGGTGTAGAAATGGTTATGCCAGGCGATAACGTTACAATTACAGTAAAATTGATTAACGCAATTGCAATGGAAAAAGGCCTGCGTTTTGCAATCCGTGAAGGTGGCAGAACAGTTGGTGCAGGACAGGTAACAGAAATCCTGAAATAGAATTTTTAAATAAGTTTTTTATTTGAAAACATAAGCTTATTTTATCGGCTTGTGTTTTCTTAGTAACATACGGGCATAGTTCAATGGTAGAATAGAGGTCTCCAAAACCTTTGATCAGGGTTCGAATCCTTGTGCCCGTGCATAGATGAATGATAGAATTAAATTGTGATGGCTAAAGTAACTGAGTACGTTAAAGAGTCTTACATAGAATTAACTCAAAAGGTGACATGGCCAACTTGGAGTGAATTGCAAAATAGTGCTGTTTTAGTATTAGTGGCTTCAATTATTATCGCTTTGATTATTTTAGCTATGGATGAATCCGTAGGAAATTTACTCAAATATTTTTACAAATCTCTTGCATAATATTTGAATATGAGTGATCAGTTAAAATGGTACGTTGTGCGGGCTATCAGTGGGAAAGAGAAGAAAGTTAAGCAATATATAGAAGCGGAAGTAAATCGTTTAGGTATATCGCATCAAATTCCTCAGGTTTTGATTCCGATGGAAAAATATTATCAAATGCGTGAAGGAAAAAAAATTGCGAAAGAACGTAATTATTTTCCTGGTTATGTTTTAATCGAAGCAGCACTGGACGGTGAAATGGAACACATTATTAAAAATACAAATAGTGTTATTGGATTTTTAGGTGATAAAGCAGGTAATGCAGTTCCTTTACGTCAGGTAGAAGTAAACCGTATTTTGGGCAAAGTTGATGAAATGACTGTTCAGGCAGAGACCATGAATGTACCTTATTATGCTGGTGAAAATGTTAAAGTTATGGATGGACCATTCAATGGTTTTAATGGAGTGATTGAAGAAGTGAATGAAGAGAAGAAAAAGTTAAAAGTGATGGTTAAGATTTTTGGAAGACGCACTCCGTTAGAACTTAACTATATGCAAGTTGAAAAAGAGTAGACAAAAGAAGTATCATTTTCAAAAATACAATTAATAAAAAATCTTAAATGTTACATTGCTTCCACATTATAACATTTGTTATCAATTAATACTACAAAATGGCAAAAGAGGTTGGTGCACTAATCAAGTTACAAGTAAAGGGTGGTGCTGCAAATCCATCACCTCCGATTGGTCCTGCATTAGGAGCAAAAGGTGTGAACATTATGGAATTTTGTAAACAGTTTAATGCCCGTACACAAGATAAAGCAGGCAAAATTTTGCCTGTTGTAATTACTGTTTATGTTGACAAGTCATTTGAATTTATTATCAAAACCCCTCCTGTTGCTATTCAGTTGTTAGAAGTTTCAGGTTTAAAAGGCGGTTCTGCAGAGCCTAACCGTAAAAAAGTTTCCAATATTTCTTGGGATCAGGTTAAAACAATTGCACAAGATAAGATGACTGACTTAAATGCTTTTACCGTTGAATCAGCAATGAAAATGGTGGCAGGTACAGCACGCAGTATGGGAATTACCGTAAATGGTAATGCGCCCTGGAATAATTAACAATTAAATTCAATTTAAGACAGTGGCTAGATTAACAAAAAATCAAAAAGCAGCACTTTCCAAGATTGAGGCGAACAAATTATATTCTTTACAAGAAGCTGCTTCTTTAGTGAAGGACATAACTACTACTAAATTTGATTCATCCGTTGATATTGATGTTCGTTTAGGAGTTGATCCACGTAAGGCCAATCAAATGGTTCGTGGTATTGCTACTTTGCCTCACGGGACTGGTAAAACTGTTCGCGTATTAGTTTTGTGTACTCCTGATAAGGAAGAAGAAGCTAAAGTAGCAGGTGCAGATTATGTAGGTTTAGATGAGTATATTACCAAAATCGAAGGTGGTTGGACCGATGTTGATATCATCATCACTATGCCCAGTATTATGGCAAAAGTAGGTAAACTTGGACGTATTTTAGGTCCGCGTAATCTTATGCCAAATCCCAAGTCTGGTACTGTAACACCCGAAGTAGGTAAAGCTGTAACAGAAGTTAAAGCTGGTAAAATAGATTTTAAAGTAGATAAAACAGGTATTGTTCATGCTTCTATTGGAAAAGTTTCTTTTTCTCCTGAAAAGATATTTGACAATGCAATGGAAATTATCCAAATAATTTCAAAATTAAAACCATCTTCAGCAAAAGGGACTTACTTTAAAAGTATCCACCTTTCTTCTACCATGTCTAAAGGTATAGAAATAGAAACTAAATCAGTAGCGGGTATCTAATTATGAAGAAAGAAGATAAATACGAAGTAGTAAATGCACTCACAGAGAAAATAAAAGAGTATGGGAATTTTTATGTTACCGATACTTCAAATTTGACTGTAGCGAAAATTAATGCTATTCGAAGAAAGTGTTTTGAAAGCGACATTAAAATTCAAGTTGCCAAAAATTCATTGATAAAAAAAGCAGTAGAAGAGATAGGCGGTGATTTTACGCCTATGTATGATGCGCTAAAAGGTTCATCTTCCATTATGTTTTCCAAATCAACCAACGCTCCGGCCAAATTGATTAAAGAACTTAGAAAATCTGGTGAAAAACCATTGCTAAAAGTAGCATATATCCATTCATCATTTTTTATTGGAGATAATCAATTAGACACTTTGATTAATCTTAAATCAAAGGAACAATTGGTAGGCGATATTATTAGCTTACTACAATCTCCTGTAAAAAATGTTGTTTCTGCCCTTCAATCAGGTGGCAACAAGTTATCAGGTATTTTAAAAACTTTAGAAAATAGAGGTTAATCAGACACCTAAAAGTTCTGAATTATTAAACAATTAAAGCATTAATATTAAATTAAAAATAAAATGGCAGATCTAAAAACGTTTGCTGAGCAGTTGGTAAACTTAACAGTAAAAGAAGTTAACGAGTTAGCTCAGATTTTGAAAGATGAATATGGTATTGAACCAGCTGCTGCAGCTGTTGCAGTTGCAGGTCCTGCTGCTGGTGGTGATGCTCCTGCTGTTGCAGAAGAAAAAACAGCTTTTGATGTTATTTTGAAAGAAGCAGGCGGTGCTAAATTAGCAGTAGTAAAACTGGTTAAAGATTTAACTGGTTTAGGTTTGAAAGAAGCTAAAGATTTAGTGGACAGTGCACCAAAAGAAGTGAAAACAGGTGTAACTAAAGAAGAAGCAGAATCATTAAAAAAACAATTGGAAGAAGCTGGAGCTGTAGTTGAGGTTAAATAACTCTTCATTTTCTATTCATATTTTAAGACTCCGGCCTAATTTGGCCGGGGTCTCTTGTTGTTTATAACACACCCATTTTGTTTAAAGTTCACGAAACAACTTTAATCAAACAAGACTAAGTTTATTCATAAACTAAAAAATCAATCCCTTGGCAAACAACAATAATCAAAGAGTAAATTTTGCAACCAGCAGGCACGTAATCGATTACCCTGATTTTCTGGATGTTCAGTTGCAATCTTTTCAGGAATTTTTTCAATTAGAAACTACTTCAGACAATCGTCATAAAGAAGGTTTGTTTAAAGTGTTTGCTGAAAATTTTCCTATTTCAGATTCCAGAAATATCTTCGTTTTAGAATTTTTGGATTACTTTATTGATCCGCCACGATATGATATTCAAGAATGTATCGAACGCGGATTAACTTATAGTGTGCCATTAAAAGCGAAGCTTCGTTTATCATGTAATGATGAAGAACACGAAGATTTTGAAACAATTGTCCAGGACGTTTATTTAGGGACTATTCCTTATATGACACCTAAAGGAACTTTTGTAATCAATGGTGCAGAGCGTGTAATCGTATCACAATTACATCGTTCTCCAGGTGTGTTTTTCGGACAAAGTCGTCATACAAATGGTACAAAATTATATTCAGCCCGTGTTATTCCATTTAAAGGGTCATGGATTGAGTTTGCGACAGACGTTAACAACGTAATGTATGCTTATATTGACAGGAAGAAAAAGTTTCCTGTTACTACGCTGCTTCGTGCTATTGGTTATGATTCTGATAAGGATATATTAGAATTATTTGAATTAGCCGACGAAGTAAAGGTTAGTAAATCTGGCCTTAAAAAATATATCGGTCGTAAACTTGCTGCCAGGGTATTGAAAAAATGGGTTGAGGATTTTGTAGATGAAGATACTGGTGAGGTAGTTTCTATCGATCGTAATGAAATTATCTTAGAACGTGAAACTATTTTAGAAGATGATCATATAGACATGATTATCGATGCTGGTGTTAAAAGTATTATTCTCAACAAAGAAGATGCTTCTACCAGTGGTGATTATACAATTATATACAATACGTTACAAAAAGACACTTCCAATTCTGAAAAAGAAGCGGTTGAACATATCTATAGGCAGCTGCGAAATGCGGAACCGCCTGATGAAGAAACAGCACGTGGAATTATCGACCGTTTGTTTTTCTCTGATAAACGTTATGATCTGGGTGATGTAGGCCGGTATCGGATTAACCGTAAGTTAAAACTGGATACTTCTTATGAAACTAAAGTTTTAACCAAACAGGATATTATCGCAATTGTAAAATATCTGATCAAACTGATCAACGTCAAAGCTGAAGTTGATGATATAGACCATTTATCTAACCGTCGTGTTCGTACTGTTGGTGAGCAACTATACGCACAGTTTGGGGTAGGTCTTGCAAGAATGGCGCGTACTATTCGTGAGCGGATGAACATTCGTGACAACGAAGTATTTACGCCGACTGATCTTATTAATGCCAGAACTTTATCTTCAGTAATTAATTCATTCTTTGGTACAAACCAGTTGTCTCAATTTATGGATCAGACAAATCCATTAGCTGAAATTACGCACAAACGTCGTTTATCAGCACTTGGGCCAGGTGGTTTGTCTCGTGAACGTGCGGGTTTTGAAGTTCGGGATGTTCATTATACCCATTATGGCCGTTTATGTACGATTGAAACACCAGAAGGACCAAATATTGGTTTAATTTCTTCACTTTGTGTACATGCTAAAATTAATAATTTAGGTTTTATTGAAACACCATACAAACGTGTGGTAAATGGAGTAGTATCTGTTGATGAACCGGTTATTTATTTGTCTGCGGAAGATGAAGACGGAAAAACGATTGCTCAGGCAAATGCCCATTATGATGATAAAGGTAATTTTGATACACCGCGTGTAAAAGCCCGTTTTGAAGGTGATTTTCCGGTAATTGAACCGGAAAGGTTGGATTACATGGACATTGCCCCAAATCAAATAACATCAATCGCAGCATCTTTAATTCCGTTTTTGGAACATGATGATGCCAATCGTGCCTTGATGGGTTCTAATATGCAACGTCAAGCGGTTCCGCTTTTGCGCCCTGAAGCTCCAATTGTAGGTACAGGTTTGGAAGGTCGTGTGGCTAAAGATTCCCGTACTCTAATTAATGCAGAAGGCGATGGTGTAGTAGAATATGTGGATGCAAATGAAATTAAAATTAAGTATGATCGTAATTATGACGATCGTTTAGTTTCATTTGAAGGTGATACGCAAACTTACCGTTTAATAAAATTTAAAAAGACCAATCAAAGTACCACAATCAACCTAAAACCAATTGTAAAAAAGGGACAGCGGGTTGAAAAAGGACAAGTTCTTTGTGAAGGTTATGCCACTCAGGATGGTGAATTAGCTTTAGGCCGAAACATGAAAGTTGCTTTCATGCCATGGCAAGGTTATAATTTTGAAGATGCTATTGTAATTTCCGAACGTGTTGTATCTCAAGACATTTTTACTTCTCTGCATATTGAAGAATTTGAATTGGAAGTACGGGATACCAAACGTGGTGAGGAAGAGCTGACACCAGATATTCCAAACGTTTCTGAAGAAGCTACAAAAGATTTAGATGAAAACGGAATAATTCGAGTTGGAGCGGAAGTTAAAGAAGGTGATATATTAATTGGTAAGATTACGCCAAAAGGTGAATCTGATCCATCACCTGAAGAAAAACTTTTACGTGCCATTTTTGGTGATAAAGCAGGTGATGTTAAAGATGCTTCTTTAAAAACACCTCCTTCAATTACCGGCGTTGTAATTGATACTAAATTATTTTCACGTGCTAAAAAGACTTCCAAAGCGGAAGAAAAAATAGCACTGGAAAAATTGGACAACAAGCATGAGAAAAATATTAAAGACCTTAAGAATTCTTTAATTGAAAAGTTGTTTGAAATTGTAAACGGTAAAACTTCGCAAGGTGTTTTCAATGTTTACAAAGAATTGCTTGTCGCAAAAGGTGTAAAATTCACACAAAAGATTTTGGTAGAGTTGGATTATAATAACATCAACCCAACTAAGTGGACTACTGATGAGGAAAAGAATGATATGATCAAACTGCTTCTTCACAACTTTAACATTAAAGTGAATGAAGAACTGGGTGCTTATCGTCGTGATAAGTTTGCCATAAGCGTAGGTGATGAATTGCCTTCTGGTATTGTGCAAATGGCTAAAGTTTATATCGCTAAAAAACGTAAGTTAAAAGTTGGTGATAAAATGGCTGGCCGCCATGGTAACAAAGGTATTGTTGCCCGTATTGTCCGTGATGAAGATATGCCATTTTTAAGTGACGGAACACCGGTTGATATTGTTTTAAATCCGCTTGGTGTGCCTTCGAGGATGAACTTAGGACAGATTTACGAAACTGTTTTAGGATGGGCCGGAAAAGAATTAGGAATGAAATTTGCAACTCCGATTTTTGATGGTGCTACTCATCAGGAAGTAGAAGAATGGGTAGCAAAAGCTAAAGTTCCGGCATCTGGAAGAACTTATTTATACAATGGTTTAACTGGTGACCGTTTCGATCAGCAAACAACTGTGGGTATTATTTACATGCTGAAATTAGGGCACATGGTTGATGATAAAATGCATGCCCGTTCAATCGGACCATATTCATTAATTACACAACAACCTTTGGGCGGTAAAGCACAATTTGGTGGTCAGCGTTTTGGTGAGATGGAAGTTTGGGCGTTGGAAGCATTTGGTGCAGCTAATATCCTGCAAGAAATTCTTACCATTAAGTCAGATGATGTAATTGGTCGTGCTAAAACTTACGAGGCAATTGTTAAAGGTGAAAATTTGCCAACGCCATCAGTTCCGGAATCTTTCAACGTATTGGTTCATGAATTGAGAGGTTTAGGTTTGGACATCACTTTAGAATAAGATCTAAAAGATAAAAATGAGTGATAAATTTAATTTTATCACTCATCACTATAACAATTGTCTATAGCTAATTTATCATGCTTCTTTTATCATACTAAAGTTGGAAACTATTTTGCCTTAATAAAAGCAAGATCAGGAATATCAAATTTTTACCCGATAAAAGAAGCATTATTTATTTGTCACTTAAAATTAAAAAAAGAACTATGTCGTACAAAAAGGATAATAAAATCAAAAGTAATTTTACCACGATTACGATCAGTTTGGCTTCGCCTGAATCCATCTTGGAACGTTCAAGTGGCGAAGTTTTAAAACCGGAAACTATCAACTATCGGACTTATAAACCTGAACGTGATGGTTTATTTTGCGAACGTATTTTTGGTCCGGTAAAAGATTACGAATGCCATTGCGGTAAATATAAACGTATCCGTTATAAAGGAATTGTTTGTGATCGTTGCGGCGTAGAAGTTACTGAAAAGAAAGTTCGTCGCGAGCGGATGGGCCATATAAACCTGGTTGTTCCGGTTGCACACATCTGGTATTTCCGTTCTTTGCCAAATAAAATTGGTTATTTATTAGGTTTACCAACCAAAAAATTAGATCTGATCATTTATTACGAACGTTATGTAGTAATAAAACCAGGTATAAAAGAAGCAGACGGAATTTCTAAGATGGATTTTCTTACCGAGGAAGAGTATTTGGATATTTTAGATACACTTCCAAAAGAGAACCAATATTTAGACGACAAAGATCCGCAGAAATTTATTGCCAAAATGGGTGCAGAAGCTCTGGAGGAATTGTTGCGAAACCTGGATTTAGATCAGTTATCTTATGATCTTCGTCATCAGGCTGCGAACGAAACTTCCCAGCAACGTAAAAATGAAGCTTTAAAACGTTTGCAAGTTGTAGAAGCTTTCCGAGATTCCAAAACCAGGATTGAGAATAATCCGGAGTGGATGATCGTAAAAATAGTTCCGGTTATTCCACCAGAGTTGCGGCCGTTAGTTCCGTTGGAAGGTGGTCGTTTTGCTACTTCGGATTTAAATGATTTGTATCGCCGGGTAATCATTCGTAACAATCGTTTGAAAAGATTGATTGAGATTAAAGCTCCGGAAGTGATTTTGCGTAACGAAAAACGGATGTTGCAGGAAGCTGTTGACTCTTTGTTTGACAACTCACGTAAAGTTAATGCTGTTAAAACAGAAGGTAATCGTGCATTAAAATCATTATCTGATATTTTAAAAGGTAAACAAGGCCGTTTTCGTCAAAATCTATTAGGAAAACGTGTTGATTATTCAGCTCGTTCAGTAATTGTTGTTGGGCCGAATTTGAAACTGCACGAGTGTGGTTTACCAAAAGATATGGCTGCTGAACTTTTTAAACCGTTCATCATCCGCAAAATGATTGAAAGAGGTATTGTAAAAACAGTAAAATCAGCCAAGAAAATTGTGGATCGTAAAGACCCGATTGTTTGGGATATTCTGGAAAATGTATTAAAAGGACATCCTGTACTGTTAAACCGTGCACCAACTTTGCACCGTTTGGGTATTCAGTCTTTTCAACCCAAACTAATCGAAGGTAAAGCGATTCAATTGCACCCTTTAACCTGTACTGCTTTTAACGCGGATTTTGATGGTGATCAGATGGCTGTACACGTTCCTCTTGGACATGCTGCAATTTTGGAAGCCCAAATTTTGATGCTTGCTTCGCATAATATTTTAAATCCTGCAAACGGAACACCAATTACTGTTCCGTCTCAGGATATGGTTTTGGGATTGTATTATATCACAAAAGGCCGTAAAACCGATGCTGACCGTGTAATAAAGGGCGAAGGTTTAACTTTCTATTCAGCAGAAGAGGTTATTATAGCTTACAATGAGAAGAAACTTGATTTACACGCTTTTATTAAAGTAAAAGCCAAAGTAAAAGAGGCTGAAGGTAATATTGTAAGCAAAATTATTGACACAACTGTTGGGCGGGTATTATTCAACCAACATGTGCCGGAAGAAGTTGGCTATATTAATGAGTTGCTTACTAAAAAATCGCTTCGTGATATTATTGGTGAAGTGGTTAAGAATACAGGTATGGCTCGGGCTGCCCAATTTCTAGATGAAATCAAAGAATTGGGTTTCCAAATGGCTTTCCGCGGAGGTTTATCTTTCAATTTGCAAGATTTAAATATTCCGGCGGAGAAAGTAACTTTAATTACTCAAGCATCCAAAGAGGTTGAAGACGTAATGAATAACTATAATATGGGATTCATTACCAACAACGAGCGTTATAATCAGATTATTGACATCTGGACACGTATTAACAACCGTTTGACGGCCAACGTGATGGACATTCTTTCCAACGATAACCAAGGTTTTAACTCTGTTTACATGATGCTTGATTCTGGTGCCCGTGGTTCTAAAGAGCAGATTCGTCAGCTTTGCGGGATGCGTGGTTTGATGGCTAAGCCTCAAAAATCAGGTTCTGGTGGCGAGATTATTGAAAACCCGATCTTATCTAATTTTAAAGAAGGGCTATCCGTATTAGAATACTTTATTTCCACTCACGGTGCACGTAAAGGTTTGGCTGATACTGCTTTAAAAACAGCTGATGCAGGTTATCTTACACGTCGTTTGCATGATGTGGCGCAGGATATGATTGTTGGTGAAACAGATTGTGGTACTTTAAGAGGTATTTATACAACTGCTTTAAAAGACAATGAAGATATTGTTGAACCACTTTATGATCGTATTTTAGGTCGTAATACATTAAGTGATGTGTATGATCCGCTTACAAATGAGTTATTAATCGAAGCTGGAAATGATATTACAGAAGAAATAGCCAGAAGAATAGAAAATTCTCCTTTGGAAGGTATTGAAATTCGTTCTGTATTGACTTGTGAAGCAAAAAGAGGTGTTTGTGCTTTATGCTATGGTCGTAATTTGGCCAGTGGTAAACGGGTTCAACGCGGTGAAGCTGTTGGCGTAATTGCCGCACAATCTATTGGTGAACCGGGAACACAGTTAACATTGCGTACATTCCACGTGGGTGGTACAGCATCCAACATTGCTGCAGAATCTCAGATTAACGCTAAATTTGATGGTATTATTGAATTTGAAAACGTAAGAACTGTTCATTATAAAACAGAAGAAGGCGAAGTTGATGTTGTATTAGGGCGTTCAGGTGAGTTCAGAATTATTGAGAAAGATACCAATAAAGTAATCATGACGAATAATATTCCTTATGGTTCTTATTTGTATATTAAGGATAATACACAGATATCCAAAGGAGACCGTATTTGTTCTTGGGATCCTTACAATGCTGTAATTATATCCGAATTTGCTGGTAAAACACAGTTTGAAGCCGTTCAGGAAGGCATCACTTTCCGCGAGGAATCTGACGAGCAGACAGGCCACCGTGAAAAAGTAATTATTGATACCCGTGACAAAACCAAAAATCCGGTTATTCAAATTATTGACAGCTCTAAAAATGTAGTAAAAGGATATAATATCCCGGTAGGTGCACATATTGCCGTTGATGAAGGCGAAAAAGTACAAACCGGACAAGTTATTGCCAAAATTCCACGCTCAACCGGAAAAACACGTGATATTACAGGTGGTTTACCGAGGGTGACGGAATTGTTTGAAGCTCGTAACCCATCAAACCCTGCTGTTGTTACTGAAATTGATGGTGTAGTTACTTTAGGTGGAATTAAAAGAGGAAACCGGGAAATCACTATAGAATCTAAAGACGGACAAGTTAAAAAATACCTTGTGCCATTGTCTAAACACATTCTGGTTCAGGACAATGACTTTATCAAAGCCGGTATGCCATTGTCTGACGGATCAATTTCTCCAGCTGATATTTTGGCTATTAAAGGCCCTGCAGCAGTTCAGGAATATCTGGTAAATGGTATTCAGGAAGTTTATCGTTTGCAAGGTGTAAAAATCAATGACAAGCACTTCGAGGTGATTGTACACCAGATGATGCAGAAAGTAACGATTGAAGATGCAGGTGATACACGCTTTTTGGAAAGAGAAGCAGTTGACCGTTGGGATTTCATGATGGAAAATGACGAAATTTACGACAAGAAAGTTGTTGTTGATCCGGGAAGTTCCAACAATATGAAACCAGGACAGATTATTTCTGTACGTAAATTGCGTGATGAAAACTCTGTATTAAAGCGGAAAGATTTAAAACTGGTGGAAGCACGCGACGCAATTGCGGCTACCTCAAGCCAAATGCTGCAAGGTATTACCAGGGCTTCATTAGGAACCAAATCATTTATTTCTGCAGCGTCCTTCCAGGAAACAACTAAAGTATTAAACGAAGCTGCCATTGCTGGTAAACGCGATAAAATGCTTGGATTGAAAGAAAACGTAATCGTTGGCCACTTAATCCCATCAGGAACCGGTTTGCGTGCTTATGATAATGTTCGGGTTGGTTCTCAGGAAGAATTTGACCGTTTATTAGCTTCAAAATCAGAAGAAGTAGAAGCATAATCACATTGTGTTTTATCATAAAGCCCAAACATCTAAAAAGGTGTTTGGGCTTTTTTATGTGATAAAAGAAGCATTGTGTCAAACCGTTAGCTTAACAACTTTTTACGAGAATAAGAATGCAGCTCAATTTTAAGGCGGTAAAAGAAGTATCACCAAAAATTAGTCATTTGTTTTCATATAATCTTAGCAAACTACTTTAATTTATAATTACAGCATGGAAAATTTGCTAAAAATTTACACTTTTACAGAATAGAAATTTGTCAATTTATGTACGATTATTTAATAGTAGGATCTGGTTTATTTGGAGCTGTATTTGCCCATGAGGCTAAAAAAAGAGGTAAAAAATGTTTGATCATTGATAAAAGGGACCATGCCGGCGGAAATGTTTATAATGAAAATGTAGAAGGTATTAATGTGCATAAATATGGTGCACATATTTTCCATACAAATGATAAACGTATCTGGGATTATGTAAATTCTTTTGTAGAATTTAACAGATTTACAAATACGCCTGTTGCAAATTACGAAGGGATTTTGTACAATCTTCCTTTCAACATGAATACTTTTTACCAATTATGGAAAGTAAAAACACCTGATGAAGCAAAAGCAGTGATAGCAGATCAAATTAAAGATCTAAACATCACAAATCCGCAGAATCTGGAAGAGCAGGCTTTGTCATTGGTTGGAACTGATATTTATGAAAAACTGATTAAAGGTTACACCGAAAAACAATGGGGCCGGGAAGCCAAAGATTTACCTGCTTTCATTATTAAAAGGCTGCCGGTAAGGTTTACTTACGATAATAATTATTTCAATGATACTTACCAGGGCATTCCAAACGGAGGGTACAATAAGTTGACTGATGGTTTGCTTGAAGGAACAGAAGTAAGACTGAATGAAAATTATTTTGACAATAAAGAATACTATGATTCTTTAGCTCCTCAAATTGTTTTCACCGGAAAAATCGATCAATATTATGATTATCAATTTGGAAAACTACAATATCGTAGTTTAAGGTTTGATCAGCAAACGCTTGACATGGAAAACTATCAGGGAAGTGCATTAGTAAACTACACCGAAAGGGAAATTCCTTTTACCCGTATTATTGAACATAAGCATTTTGAGTTTGGCACACAACCCAAAACCGTTATCACACACGAGTTTCCGGCAGAATGGAATGAAAGCAATGAACCATTTTATCCAATCAATGATCAATTAAACAACGAAACTTACAAAAAGTACAAAGAACTTGCTGATCAGGAACAACATGTAATTTTTGGAGGACGTTTAGCAGAATATAAATATTACGACATGCACCAAATTATTGGTTCTGCGTTGAAAAAAGTAGAAACGCATTTCAATTAACTGTAACTAATAATTGTTTATTTTCGTTTAACAGTTAAGAAAAATTTTTAATCAGATTATTTCTTGATTTATTGTGATTTCAATTAATTGATTTTTTAGTTGCTAAAAGAAGTATCATTGAAATATTACGCCGATGGAAGAAAAAGTCGATAACCCGTTGAACATAGAATTGTCTGAAGATATGGCTGAAGGGATTTATTCTAATTTAGCCATCATTACGCATTCTGATTCTGAATTTGTGATAGATTTTGTTCGTGTGATGCCGGGCGTGCCCAAGGCGCGTGTAAAAAGCCGAATCATTTTAACACCGGAACATGCAAAACGATTACTAACTGCTTTAGAAGATAATATAAATGGTTTTGAAGCTATCAACGGAAAAATCAAAATTAAAGAAGTAACAGCTTTGCCTATGAATTTTGGCGGTCCAATCGGGCAGGCTTAAAAAACATTTATAATTGAATTGATGAACTTGACATTCTTATTAATTCAATGCAAACGGCTTTTTTTAGCATATAAGTAAGGAAAACAACTTTTGAGAACTGCTTAGTATGGTCTATACGCTTAAAGTTTTAGAAATACGTCAAGAAACTTGTGATACGGTTACAATTGCCTTCAAACAACCAGGTTTAAAAAAAGTAAAGTATCTTTCGGGGCAATATCTTACTTTGATTTTTAAGATCAACAACCGCAAATATATCAGGCCATATTCCTTTTCATCAGCTCCCGAAATTGATCCTACCTTAAATATAACCGTAAAAAGGGTGCCAGGTGGTATCGTTTCCAATCACATTGCAGACTGCTTGAAAGCTGGTGATCTAGTTGAAGTAATGGAGCCGATGGGCAATTTTACTTTAGAAAATCAAGGAATAACCATAAACAGCAACATTGTGTTATGGGGGGCAGGCAGCGGGATTACACCATTACTGTCAATAATTAAACATGCACTTCACCATCAGGTAGCTAAACATGTTACTTTGGTTTATGGTAACAGGAATCATGAAAGCATGATTTTTAATGACCCAATTATTGCCTTGCAAAAGAAGTATCCAAACACTTTTACTGTCTGGCATTTTCATACAAAACCAGTAATTGAGGAAAGTAATCCAACAGTTGTTCAAGGGCGCATTGACGCTAAAAGAGTGATTGAAGTTTTAACCCGTGAAAAAGAACTGCAAGATACGTTTCATTACATTTGCGGTCCGGCTGGGCTTAAAGAATCAGTTAAAACGGTATTGGAAGATTATGGTGTAGCAGCAGCAACTATTTTCTCAGAAGAATTTAATTTGGCAGCCAATCCGAAAAACTTTGAAAGTGTCGTTACCAGAAAAATTACAATCATTAAATCAGGAAAACTTTATCCTGTTGAAGTAGTAAAAGGAAGAACAATTTTAGATGCTTGTTTGGATGCTATGATCGATTTGTCCTATTCCTGCCAAACCGGAAATTGCTTGTTGTGTAAAGCGAAACTGTTATCAGGTGAGTTGCGTTCGATATCAACCCAGGCTACTAATCATAATTTAGAAAAAGATGAACACTTGCTTTGCTGTAGCTTGCCATTAACAAACAATGTTGAACTTGCAGTTGACTAAATAAAATGCTGAAATGAAGGTTGTACTACTTGCAGGAGGTTTAGGGACACGTTTATCGGAAGAAACTGTAATCAAACCAAAACCAATGGTAGAAATTGGCGGTATGCCGATTTTGTGGCATATCATGAAAATTTATTCCTCCTATGGTTTTAACGATTTCGTAATCTGTTTGGGTTATAAAGGCTACATTATCAAAGAGTATTTTGCAAATTATTTCCTTCATAAATCTGATGTAACGATTGATCTTAGTAATAATGAGTTGAAAATTCACGATTCTCAGGCAGAACCCTGGAGAATAACGTTGGTAGATACCGGAAACGAGACCATGACTGGCGGGCGGATCAAAAGAATAAAGCAACATATTGGAGATGAAACTTTTATGTTGACTTATGGTGATGGCTTGGCTGACGTAAACATCACAGAGCTTTATCAATTCCACAAACAAAGTAATAAATACTGTACAGTAACTGCTGTTCAGCCTTCCGGCAGGTTTGGTGCCTTAAACATTTTGGACAACAAAGCAGTACATTCTTTTATGGAAAAACCAAAAGGGGATGGTTCATGGATCAACGGCGGCTACTTTGTTTGCGAACCACAAATTTTTGATTATATTGAAGGAGATTATACCTTGTGGGAACGTGAACCCATGGAGAAAATAGCAGCAGAAGGGCAAATGGTAGCATTTGAGCACAAAGGTTTTTGGAAGCCAATGGATACATTACGTGAGAAACACGAGCTGGAAGAAGACTGGGTATCGAACAAGGCTAAATGGAAAGTTTGGTAAAATGAGTTTTTGGAATTGTTATCAGGGGAAAAAAGTACTGCTGACCGGGCATACAGGTTTTAAAGGCTCATGGCTGGCCATTTGGCTGAAAGAACTTGGTGCAGAAGTTTATGGATATGCTTTGGCTCCGCTTTCTGATCTTGATAATTTTGTAACCTGCAATTTAGCCCAAGAAATTAATCATTGTTTGCTATTTGTGGGAAATTTATTAAAACAGCCTGCCTATACAAATATTAATCATCGTCTTGTGAGCGATTTAAAGAATACGGATACTGTTATGAATCAGTCTTTCTGGTTGGGCGTATGGCCAGGCCTCAACGAAAACCATTACGATTATATTTTTGAAACCATTAAGCGCTATTTACAATAAAGGCTTCATAGGCTGATGCTTCTTTTATCACCTTAAAACAATCAACTTCTCAATTTTTTCTGATTTGCTTGTACTATTAGAATGAAACTTTTGATACTGATTTTTACATTTTTGTAGCAGATCTCAACATAAAGTTTGATTGACTAAACATTAAGTTGTTGATTGGCAGTTTGTTTGGTACTAAGCATTACAGGGAGTTATGATTTGTAATAAAGAGTTAAACCAGATTTCTTTAAAATCATAAATTGGTTTACTTTTACAAAAAATATACGGCTCATTTGAGATGTATTGCCATCCTCTGATGATATAAACCAAATGGATAGAATTAAACTTTTAGTTTTTGCACTTATTTTTGTTTTATGTTGCGGTGCAACCTTAAAGCTTTCTGCTCAAACCACCCTCCAAAACATATCTTCTGTAAACGTAGATAATCTTACTGATCAGGATATTAACAAAATTTTAGGCCAAGCGCAAAATGCTGGTTTATCTGACTCGGAATTGCTCCAGCAGGCGCAGAACAGAGGTATGTCCAACGATCAGCTGCAAAAATTACAAACAAGGATAAAGACCATCCGCAGTAAAACCACAACTTTAGGAAATACCGGCAACGATACTACGGGTTTCGGTAAAAGGAAGTTCAATTACAAAACAGATAACAGCGATACTGCTTCCTACCAAAAGGATATTTTTGAAAATCTTAAACCAAAGATATTTGGGTCAGATCTTTTTAATGCTAAAAACTCCACCTTCGAACCAAACCTGCAAATTGCCACACCTGTAAATTATATCCTTGGCCCAAATGATCAGTTGAATGTTAATGTTTACGGTAATTCTTTAGTTAACTGGAAGTTAGATGTTTCGCCGGAAGGTAACATCAATATCCCCGGTATCGGAATTGTAAATGTGGGCGGCAAATCGATAGAAAATGCCACTTCTTTAATTAAAGCGAAATTAGCAGCAAATAATTATGCTGTTGGCCGCGGCACCAGCGTTCAGGTAACTTTAGGGAATATCAGAAGCATCAAAGTGATTATGGTAGGGCAATTGAAAAAGCCCGGTACTTATACGCTGCCATCACTCGCTACTGTTTTTAACGCCCTTTCTGCAGCAGGTGGGCCAAATGATAATGGATCATACAGAAATATTTATGTTATCCGCAACAATAAAGTAATCAGAAATTTAGATGTTTATGATTTTTTAACAAAGGGAGATCAATCAAACAATATTAGTTTAAGAGATCAGGATATTATCCGCGTGCCAACTTACACCACCCGCGTCGAGATGGATGGGCAGATAAAAATCCCGGCTTTATTTGAGGTATTGCCTGGGGAAACTTTAGCCGATGTGATCAAATTTGCCGGAGGTTTTACAGATAGTGCTTACACGGCAAGAATTAAGGTATCGCAAATAAGCGATCAGCAGCGGAAATTAACAGATGTAGTTGAGGCGGATTACAGTAATTACATACCGCTGCGTGGTGATAAATATTTTGTTCAAACCATATTAAACCGCTACGAAAACCGCGTACGTATTTACGGTACTGTTTTTAGACCGGGAGAATACGAGCTTAACAAAGGGTTGACATTAGCGCAGTTGATACAAAAAGCTGCCGGATTAAAAGAAGATGCTTTTACGCCTTTGGGTACAATAACGCGCTTAAAGCCGGATAACACTACTGAACTGATATCTTTTAATGTAAAAGATGCTGTGGATGGCAGAACAAATATCCTTTTGCAGCGAGAAGATATTGTAAACATTGCCTCTATTTTTGATCTGCGAAATAAATATCAGGTAACCATTAATGGCTCGATCAGGAAACCGGGTATTTTCGCTTATGCAGAGAACATGACTGTGGAAGATCTCATCCTGAAAGCTGGCGGATTCGAGGCTGGTGCCAGCCCGAAAAGAATTGAAGTGGCACGCCGGATAAGTAATGCAGACCTAACATCTAAAAGCACTAAAATTGCCGAGGTGTTTAATGTAGATGTGGACGGGCAATTGAAGCTGGAAGGTGCCAACTTTATCTTACAGCCTTTCGATATTGTTTCCGTTTACAATTTGCCGGGTTATGAAAAACAGCGAACAGTAAAAGTGGAAGGCGAAGTTTTATATCCGGGGAATTATACCATCCAAACAAAAAACGAAAAAATTTCGAGTTTGATTGAACGTGCAGGTGGACTGACTGCTTCAGCCGATGTATCCGGCGGCTCTTTAAAACGCGATAATATTGCCATTTTGGGCATAGATAAAAGTAAAGTGGATTCTACAACGATTGAACAGGAGCGTAAAGACAAATTAGATCGGCTAAACAAAAATTTTAAAGATTCTACTAATAATCAGAACATACAACCACGTAATAATTATGTTGGGATCGATCTGCAAAAAATATTAGCCAACCCGGGATCAAAAATTGATCTTTTACTTGAAGATGGGGATGTTTTACGCATACCAAAACAACAGCAAGTTGTTCGTGTAAATGGAGAAGTTTTATACCCGAGTGCTATAGTTTACGATCAATCAAAATCCTTTAAAGGTTATGTTTTAAATGCAGGTGGTTTTTCAGCTAACGCTTTGAAAAAGGGGGCCTATGTAGTATATCCAAACGGAACAGTAAAAGGGACACGTAAGATTCTTTTCTTTAACAGCCATCCAACTGTGAAGCCCGGAAGTGAGATTTTTGTACCGGTGAAACCAAAAAGTGTGGGTAATACGATTGCGACGATTTTAGGATTCACCACCGGACTTGCATCATTGGGAGCGATTATATTGGGAATAATTAGTGTTAGGAAATAAGTTTAGTTGATTCTGAAATTGGAAAGTAATTCAGCACAAGGAATGGTGGATAACCTAAACAACGTTGATCCTGATGAGATATCTTTAAAAGAAGTTATCTTAAAAGTAAGAGTGGGCTGGCGTTATCTTTTGTCGAGATGGGTTATTATTTTGGTAGCGGCGGTAATTGGTGGATTATTAGGTTTAGCTTATTCGTTTATCAAAAAACCAGTTTACACAGCCACGAGCACTTTTGTAATAGAAGATAATAAGTCTGGCGGCATGAGTCAGTATGCCGGACTTGCCTCTCTTGCGGGTATTGATCTTGGAGGAAGTTCAAATGGTATATTCCAGGGCGACAATATTATAGAGTTATATAAGTCCAGGGCAATGATTGAAAAAGCACTATTGAGTCCGATAACAATTAAAGGAAAAAAGAAACTTTTGATAGACCGTTATATCGAATTTAATTACCTTCGCGAGAGCTGGAAGAAAAATGATCATATCAACGAAATTAGTTTTCATGGTGATCCGGATAAGTTTGGCAGAAAGCAGGACAGTATTATCACTGATTTGGTGGATCTATTTAATAAAAAAGTTTTAAATGTAGAAAAGCCAGACAAAAAACTAAGTATCATTAAAGTCGATGTAAGTAATACCGACGAGTTATTTTCGAAAGCTTTCAATGATAAATTAGTTAAAACTGTGAATGATTTTTATGTTCAAACCAAGACAAAGAAGAGCTATCAAAATGTTCTCATTCTGCAAAAACAAGCCGATAGTGTAAGAAAAGTTCTTAACGGTTCTATCAGCGGTGTTGCTGCAGCAATTGATGCTGCACCCAATGCAAACCCGAACCAGTCAATTTTACGTGTTCCTTCACAACGAAAGCAAGTAGATGTGCAGGCAAGTACAGCCATTTATAGTGAAATTGTAAAAAATCTAGAAGTTTCCCGTATGTCTTTACTTCAGGAAACGCCTTTGATACAGTTGATTGACGAGCCAGTTCTGCCTTTGTCAGTAAATAGATTGGGCAAATTAAAAGGTATTGTTTTTGGTGGCGTTTTAGCAGGAATGTTGGCAGTTTTTATACTGACCCTGAAAAAAATATTTAAAAATGTTATGAAATAAGCGAATTACAAATGCATTTAATCGAGTTAACAAGATCAAAAAATACTACTAAATGAAAGTTGTACTTCTTGCAGGAGGGTTAGGTACACGTTTATCAGAAGAAACGATTTTAAAGCCAAAACCGATGGTCGAAATTGGAGGTATGCCAATACTTTGGCACATCATGAAAATATACTCTGCCCATGGTTTTGATGATTTTATCATCTGCCTGGGCTACAAAGGCTATGTTGTAAAAGAATACTTCGCCAATTATTTTCTGCATAAATCTGATGTTACCATTGATTTGGTAAAAAATTCGATGGAAGTGCACGACACGCAGGCAGAACCATGGAAAATAACTTTGGTAGATACCGGAAACGAATCGATGACGGGCGGGCGGATCAAAAGAATTCAAAAACACATAGGCAATGAGCCTTTTCTGTTAACTTATGGCGATGGCGTTTCTAATGTTAACATCACAGAGCTGTTAAAATTCCATCAAACCCATGGAAAATATTGTACCGTAACAGCCGTACAACCATCCGGCAGGTTTGGTGCCATCAACCTTAGCCCTGATAACCAGGTGCAATCTTTTATGGAAAAGCCAAAGGGCGACGGTGCCTGGATCAATGGTGGTTTTTTTGTTTGCGAACCGGAAATATTTAACTATATTAAAAATGGCGACAGCACAATTTGGGAACGGGAACCGATGGAAAAGATTGCAGAGGAAGGGCAAATGGTAGCCTTTAAACACGATAAGTTTTGGAAGCCGATGGACACACTTCGTGATAAGATGGAGTTGGAAGAAGAATGGAACCAGGGAAATGCCCGTTGGAAAATCTGGTAAGATGTTGAAACAACTACAGGAAATATATCAGGGAAAAAAAGTTTTTTTAACAGGGCATACCGGGTTTAAAGGTAGCTGGCTGTTAAAAATCTTGTCCATACTTGGGGCTGAGGTGAGAGGCTATGCCTTGGCGCCCCAGCATCCTTTTGATTTATACGATGTTTTAAACGGAGCTACTTTATGCGATTCTGTAATTGCCGACCTTCGTGAAAAAGTACTGCTAAAAGAAGCATTGCTTGATTTTCAGCCCGACTTTGTTTTTCATCTTGCGGCCCAGCCTTTGGTGCGGCTGTCTTATGAGGTTCCGGCAGAAACTTTCGAAACAAATGCAATTGGTACAGCTTATTTGCTCGATGCCATCCGTAATCTATACAAGCCATGCCAGGTTGTATTGATCACAACAGATAAAGTTTATCATAACAACGAATGGCTTTACCCTTATCGGGAAACAGACCGTTTAGGCGGATACGACCCATACAGCGCAAGCAAAGCAGCGGCTGAAATTGTAATTGATTCTTATCGTAACTGTTTTTTCAACGTAGATCAATATCCCGAACATAAAAAAGCGGTTGCTGTTGCGCGCGCTGGCAATGTTATTGGCGGCGGCGACTGGTCGAAAGACAGGTTAATACCCGACATTGTAAGGGCACTTTCAAAAAAAGAGGCCGTTCAAATACGAAACCCAAATTCGATCAGGCCATGGCAACACGTTCTGGAACCTTTAATTGGGTATTTGATATTAGGTGGAAAACTTGTATCGGAACCGCGTTTACATGCCCAGGCTTACAACTTCGGCCCTGATAGCCAGGATGCTTTACCAGTTTTTGAAATGGTCAATACAGCCATAAAATGTTGGGGCGAGGGAGGGTATGAAACAGTAAAAATGTTAGCTGAACCACACGAAGCAGGTTTACTAAAGCTGGATATTAGCAAGGCGGTTGCACAACTCAAATGGAAGCCTAAACTAAATGCTTTTCAGGCAATCGAAAAAACGATAAACTGGTACAAACATCATTTGGATGATGAGCAGGATATAATAGCTTTTACAGAAAAACAAATTAAAGATTTTATAAAAAATTAGCTGCTAAAAGAAGCATCATGATAACCTATTAAAACATTCTACTCTATGGATTACAGTAACTACAGTATAGATTCTATTAAACAACGGGTCGAAAAAGCAACTAAGAAAACGATTATTGCAGGGGAAAACTACATACCTGTAACAGGTAAGGTTTTAGACGAAGAAGATATATTAATGGGTGTTGACGCCGCTTTGGACGGCTGGTTAACAGCAGGTCGCTTTGCCAATCAATTCGAAAGCAACTTTGCAGCCTATTTTAATGCTCCAAAATGTTTGTTGGTTAATTCCGGGTCTTCGGCAAACTTAGTTGCTTTTTATGCCTTAACCTCACCAAAATTAGGGTTACGACAAATTAAACCTGGGGATGAAGTAATTACAGTTGCGGCCGGTTTCCCAACTACAATCAATCCAATGATCCAGTATGGAGCTATTCCTGTTTTTGTTGATGTAGATATTGCTACACATAACGTAAAAGCCGAAATGATCGAAGCTGCGGTATCACCAAAAACGAAAGCCATCATGATTGCACATACGCTTGGTAACCCTTTTAATTTGGAAGAGGTGATGCGTGTTGCAAAGCACTACAATTTATGGGTTGTGGAGGATGATTGCGATTCGTTAGGGGCAACTTATAACGATAAAAAAACAGGCACTTTTGGTGATCTGTCAACATTTTCATTTTACCCGGCGCATCATATTACAATGGGCGAGGGAGGGGCTGTTTTAATAAACAATCCTGAGTTGGCTAAGATTGCAGAAAGTTTTAGGGATTGGGGGCGTGATTGTTATTGCGAACCCGGGAAAGACAATACTTGTGGCTGTCGTTTTTCGCAACAATTAGGAACTTTGCCTTATGGCTACGATCATAAATATACTTATTCGCATATTGGCTTTAACTTAAAAGTAACGGATATGCAGGCAGCAATCGGTGTATCACAATTAAAGAAAATTGAAACTTTTATTGCTAAAAGAAGGGAAAACTTTGGCTTGCTGTATGAAAGGATGAAGGAATTTGAAGATGTATTTATCCTTCCGCAGGCTACGCTAAACAGCAATCCTTCCTGGTTTGGCTTTTTACTGACTTTACGTGAAGGCGATGCGGCCGACAGGCACATGTTGGTACAACATTTGGAAGAAAAAAAGATTGGCACTAGGTTATTGTTTGGCGGCAATTTATTGCGCCAGCCTGCTTATGCTACTATTAACCATAGGGTTGTCGGAAGTTTGGAAAATACAGATACCATTATGAACCAATCCTTTTGGTTAGGGGTTTGGCCGGGGTTGAATGCAGCACACTATGATTATATGGCAGGTATTATCAAAACATACATCAATAGTTGATCGAAAAAATATTAATGTTTTTAATTTATCAAGCAGGAAAGCTTAATACTCCTTTTAACACTAAATTTTATGATTGTATTATGTTTTACAACAAAAGCACACGAACGTTGCATATTTTTATAGGGTAAAAGAAGTATGAAGATGCAGAATAAAATTAAGTTAGTTGAAAATTCAAATACTAATTTTTCTGTCCTTTATTGTTAGAATATAGTATGAAAAGGATTTCGGAAGAAGACTTACAACATACATGTGATCATACCAAGGATATTTGGGATGAGGTGAGAAATAAATCAATTTTTATTACAGGTGCAACAGGTTTTTTTGGTAAATGGTTGTTAGAAAGTTTTATTTATATTAATAGAAAGTTTTCATTAAATGCCCGGGTTTGTGCATTGTCCCGTAATCCTAAAGCTTTTTTAAAACTAAACCCTTTTTATAAGAATGAACCATCGGTAAGTTTTATAAAAGGTGATATTCAAGATTTTGATTTTCCTTCAGAAACTTTTCAGTTTATTATCCATGCTGCTACAGATGCAGATGCAAAATTAAACGATGAAAATCCCATATTAATGTTGGATACCATAACTGCTGGTACCAGGCGAATATTAGATTTTGCAAAAACGCAACCGTTGGAATCCTTTTTACTAACAAGCTCTGGAGCAGTATATGGCAAACAACCTGCTGATGTAGTGCATATAAAAGAAGATGAAGGCTTTTTTATCGATATTAATAATCCGGCTTCGGCCTATGCCGAAGGAAAAAGGATAGCAGAACTATACTGCTCAATCTATCATAAACAATATAACTTACCTGTAAAAATAGCAAGGTGTTTTGCTTTTGTTGGCCCTTACCTGCCTTTGGATAAACATTTTGCCATAGGCAATTTTATTTTAAATGGCTTAAACAATGAAGATATAATTGTTAAAGGTGATGGCAGCCCTTATCGTTCTTATCTGTATGCAGCTGATTTAACTATTTGGCTTTGGACAATTTTATTAAAAGGGAAAGAAAATGTTCCTTATAATGTTGGGTCAGATTTTTCATTAAATATTAAAGACACAGCAGCAATAGTTGCCGAAAG
>JAABUT010000553.1_pt1 | contig 57891 bp, 61 predicted proteins | sample 5559281 | NCBI WGS metagenome assembly JAABUT01 (sample SAMN10711880, study PRJNA513359) | rock metagenome | isolation source: Antarctica rocks | place: Antarctica: Victoria Land, Ricker Hills nord | collected 2016-01-04 | reverse complement strand
CCATATACTTCCACCATTTTTGCATTACAGGAGTTGATGGTAAATCAGCAAGCTTTGCAGCATCTTCTGCTTTCATCACTCCGAATAAGCTATTTGTTGTGTCATCAAGAAAAATGGAATAATCACTGATTCCGATTTCTTTCAGCAAACTTTGCAGCTCGGGCCATATTTCATCATGCCTTTTCTTATACTCTTCTTCAAAACCTTTAAATAACTGCATTTTAAAAGCGATGCGGTGCATATTTACTAACTTTTTTTTTGAACCACAAAGGCTCGAAGACACGAAGATGCACTAAGACTTGGTGCTACTTTGTGCTCTTTGTGTCTTTGTGGTTCAAATCCTTCATCCCACAAATCCCAATAATCCCACTAAATCCAGGGCCAGACTAACGAACAAATGCCGCCGCCACTCCCCCATCTACATTCAATACATTACCCGTTGACTTATTCAATAATCCTCCCACAAATACAAAGCAGGCATTGGCAATGTCTTCAGGCAAAATAGTTTCGTTCATTAAAGTGCGCTTTGCATAATAAGCAGGTAATTCTTCAACAGTAATACCATACGCTTTTGCACGTCCTTCTGCCCAGCCGCCTGCCCAGATGTTTGAGTCGGCAATAACAGCATCAGGATTTACAGTATTCACACGAACTTTATCAGCACCAAGTTCTGCTGCCAATAAACGGCTTAGATGTGCCTGTGCGGCTTTTGCAGATCCATAGCCTGCATTGTTTGGTCCGGCAACTACAGAATTTTTTGATACGATATTTACAATATCTCCTCCAAAACCTTGTTTACGTAAAACCCTTACGCCTTCTTTGGATACAAGAAACTGGCCTTTTACCAGAATATTGTATAGCTTATCCCAATCTTCTGTACTATGATCCAATAGTGCTTTTGATATACTGATGCCCGCATTATTAATGATAATGTCAACGCCACCGAAAGCTATTGCAGCGGCATCGAAAGCTTTTTCTATTGTTTCTTCATTTGTTACATCGAGCAATGCAGAAGCAGCAGTATCACGGCCAAAAAGTTTGTGAAACTCTGCCATCGCTCCTTCCATTCTTTCTGCGTTAATATCGTTAATAATAACACATGCTCCTTCTTCAGCAAACTTTTTAGCAATAGCTTTACCTATACCACCGGCACTTCCGGTAACCAAAGCAATCTTTCCACTTAACGGTTTAGGCTTTGGCATGCGTTGCAGCTTTGCTTCTTCCAGCAACCAATATTCAATATTGAAAGCTTCCTGTCTGGGCAATGAAGTATACTCTGAAACAGCTTCAGCGCCACGCATCACGTTTATTGCATTGGTATAAAATTCTGCTGCTACTCTTGCTGTTTGTTTGTCTTTGGCAAAAGTGAACATACCTACTCCCGGAAATAAAATAACAACAGGATTATTATCACGCATCGGGGGACTATTTGGATGCCTGCAACTATTGTAATAATCAGCATACATTTTTCGATAGCCTTCAAATGCAGGTTGCAATCTTTCTTTTACAGAGGGTATGTCTGTAAGAAATTCTGAAGGCTCAAGGTCTAAAACAAGCGGACTGATTTTAGTTCTGAGAAAGTGGTCGGGACAACTTGTGCCCATAGGAGCTAAACGATCAAGATCATTTGAATTAATAAATTGAAGCACTCTTTCATCATCACTAAAATGACCTATCATGCCCCCAGAAGCCCCAACCCTAAAGGGAGAAGAGAGAGAAGAATCAGTTTCCGGGGAGTTTTTTACAATATTTGAAGAACAAAGTCCACGCAGTACAGGAGCTAATGTAGCTGCTTTTTCAAGCCTTTCTTCTTTTGGCAAAGACTGAATTTTTTGTCCACCAAACGTTGGCCTCCCTTTAGGGACGGGAGGGCTTTCTATATATTCTGCACAACGTTCTATTACTTCAAGCGTGTTCATATAAGATTCATAAGCAGTGTCGCCCCAGGTAAATAAACCATGAGAGCCTAACATAATACCACGAATACCAGGATTGTCATCGAGACATTGTTTTAATTTCAATCCTAAATCAAATCCCGGTCTCTGCCATTCTACCCAGCCGATGGTTCCGTTGAATAATTCCTCTGTTATGCGTTTACCATCCTTTGCGGCAGCAATTGCAATAGCCGCATCAGGATGTAAATGGTCAATATGTTTAAATGGTAAAAAACCATGCAGAGGCGTATCAATTGAAGGAGCTTTTGAGGAAAGATCATAAATGCAATGATTAAAAAGCTCCACCATTTCGTCTTCATGTTCAATTCCCCGGTAAACATTTACCAGACTTCTTAACCTATCTACATATAGTGAGGCAAGTCCGCTTCTCTTTAAAGTTCCCAAATCACCACCCGAACCTTTTACCCACATTATTTCTTTTTCTTCACCGGTTAAAGGATCTCTTGCCATTGCTTTGCACGAAGTATTTCCTCCGCCATAATTGGTAAGCCGCAAATCAGCGCCTAATAAATTGGACCGGTATATCAGCAGCGCCACTTCATCACCTTCGAGCTCTGCAGCTTTAGCTTCGTCCCACAGGTAACTTACATAGCTGAAGCCCCCAACCCCTGAAGGGGGGTTATCAGAGCGATCCAAAGTTTTATTTTTCATAATGCTTATTTTTATTTTAAATTCCTCTTTATTACTTTTTTTTATTCTTTTAACTCCCTTTAGGGTTAGGGGCTTAACTCCCTTTAGGGCTGGGGCGTGGCTGCGGGCTTTATTGCATTACCATAGCCTACCAATATCACAGACAAAAAGATAGCAATTATTCCCATAGTAATTGTTGTTTTTGTTTTTTTACTAACCCCGTTCCATTCTCTTAAAGCAATACCCCACATATTGGCAACAAGAATAATGAATGCCATGTGAAGTATCCATGAACTGGCGCCGTTGCCCAACTTACTTTCTCCCATACCATAGAAGAAGAACTGCAAAAACCAGACTGTACCTGCAAGCGCGGCAAAAAAGTAGTTGCGGGTAAGCGGCGTTTTTTTGTTAATGTAGTCGCCAAATGTTCTGTTACGTATATTGAGGATCATGCACCAGATAAAATTGGTGGTTAAACCACCCCACAACAATATTATATAAATCACATTGTTCTGGTATAAAAATTCGGTTGTCTCTTGCGGGTGTGCGGTCTTCCATAAATTATTCGCCGCCTCAGCCATAGGGGTGCCGGCCTCTATACCATAATTGAAACATGCACTGAGAATACCGGAAATCGTACAAACGATCAAACCTTTTACAAGATTAAATTCTTTAATGCTTTCTTTCTTTTTTTCTGCAGAAAGCTCTTTTTCTTTCAGCACTCCTGCCCTTCCGCAGATATAAATGCCAACCAGGCAAATAGCGATACCTGCAAGAACAACACGTCCCCACGAAGTTGTAAGAAGTTCAGTAAATGTTGTTTTTCCGGGCGTATGCACAATGTTGTAATATATAGAAGGAACCAGTGCGCCAAATGCAGAGGTAAAACCAAGCAATACAGAGTTGCCGAGAGACATGCCAAGATAACGCATTCCTAAACCGTACGTCAATCCGCCAATACCCCACAACAGCCCCCAAAAGTAGGTCCAGCCAATAGTTGAGGAAGACGTTTGTGAAATAATTTCAGTAAAATTTGGTATAGTTAACCACGCTGCTAAAGGAGGAATGATGAGCCAGGAAAAAAGCCCGCCAATTATCCAGTAGCTTTCCCATGCCCAGCCTCTTATCTTTTTGTAAGGAACATAAAAACTGCCGGAGGCAAAACCACCGATAAAATGAAAGATAACGCCGAGGATGATTTGCATGTTGTGTTTTTCTTTATGGCCTGAGCAATGAATCGAATGCTAATGTAGAAGTATATAAAGGCTTTACTATCATGTACTATCATGCTCCGTAGTTGTGGAAAAAATTATTTAGAATAGTAATTGAGATTTACGTTGATAATTCTGATGATATAGCTGCTTCACCATCTCATAATCAGATTAATTCTTCTTTCGTGGAAAATTTAAATAGGCTTAATAAAGAATTTCTACAGATTTAAAGAGACTATTTAATAACATTTTTATCAACGGAAGAAAGTTATGGCAAAATATCTTTACAGACCAGACAGTCAAAGAAATATTCATTAGCAGCCATCAGTAACTTTTCTTCAGTTATTCAAAAGTTTCATAATTATAATTTACTTCAATCCGTTCAGGCCGGGGTCCGGCGTACACCCAGATCATTGCCATCGGTTCTTGTGAATTATTGATAAAATAATGAACACGCCCGCGCGGTTGAATAGCAGTAGAAAGGTCAGACATGATGTACCGGCGGCCTTCAACAAAACAGGTTGCCTCTCCTTCAATAATGCAAATGGACTCATCAAAATCATGAAAATGAGCGGGCAGCCGGCCTTTATTATAGAACAAGCCATAACCGCCACTCATACCTATTTTAGGTATGAGTGTATCATTAAAGTAATCAATAAATTCGGTGTTTGGCCCTGCAGCATAACGCCATGCTGTGTTATACCGTGTAATACGTTCTGGTCCCTTATGACCATTAAAATCATTTGGCACCTCTTTCATCAACCCATTAAAGTGTTGAGCAGGGTCACGCTGAGGATCAACGGTCGGCATTGCAATGTGAAATATAGCTGGTTGATCATCAGATATGTTCATCACACTATGTGCACAATCCCAGGGGATTGTAATATTGTCTAAGGGACTAAGGGTGTAGCGGCGATCTTCAACATCAACATAAGCATGGCCACTTAACAAAGTTATAGATTCGGAATGTGGATGGGAATGGGTTGGTAATAAAGTATTTCCCGGCTCAAATGTTACGATGGCGGTAAATAAGTTCACAGCATCAGCGTGCTTTCCCACGAGCGCCTCGCATACAATACCGGGAGCTAACTCTAAATAATTACCTTCTCCAATTTTATAGATTTTTTCAAAACGGTCAGGTTGAATTCCTGCCGGCGGCGAATGTGTTGATGAATCGTCAGTTGCAACAAAGTTTGCAGACAAATCCGGAGTGATTCTGCGATCAAGGCCTGCTCCTGACAAAACTTGCCTTATACTTTTCAACAGCAGGCCTGTATCTAACCCGCAAGCCAACATTCGAAATCCCTCATTCTTTCTTCTGTCCATATCTTCTGCATCCGTTGTTACAATACCACAAGACTTACCTGCTTTAATAACTGAATCTTTTACGTAATTAATATGCTTATTGACAATTGGCACATCCCACTTTCCGGCATAACCTGCAGATGCGCAATAATCAGCCGGGCCAAAAAAGAAAATATCTGTTCCCGGAACATCAAGCATAGCTTGAATATTATCACCACCAGTTAATGATTCAATTATTGGAACTACCAGTATATTATCATTGGCTTCACTTACATGCTCAATAAAACATTGACCCCAGCCGGTAGCTCGTTCAGATCCTATCCCACGAATACCTTCAAGGGGATATTTGGAGAAAGATATAGCACGCTTTAACTGTTCAGCAGTTTCTACACGAGGAATAACAACTCCGTCTGCTCCGATATCCAATACCCGTTTAATTAGCCCTTCCTGTAGTTCAGCAATACGAACGAGCGTGACCGTGTTACTGCGGACCGCAGCGCGAATATGATTGAGAATGTCTGCCCAATCAAGGTGACCATGTTCGGCATCAACTACTACCCAATCCATTCCTAATGCCACCGCCATTTCAGTGATGCCTGGTGATTCAAGAGTAACCCATAATCCATACACTACTTCTTTATTAGCCAACTTACGCCTTAGTTCTTTCAGAGCTTTAGTCTTCATATTATTACCTTTTCCCGAAATACCTTTTAAAATGATTAATTAATATTCCATTCAATGTCGTTTACTTAAGCTCGTGCTCGTCATTGTAAGGAGGAACGACGAAGCAATCTGATGACAAAATAAACAGACTTTCAATTTAAAGAGCAGATTGCTTCGTTCCCCGCAATGACGAATTGATCGTGTTTTTCTCTTTATAAATATTAAGTAAACGCAATGATATTCCATTAGTTATTTAATTTCTCAAGCATTCATAAGCACTTTTTATCGTATCCCTTAATCGAATGGTTTCAGACAGAGTATCCACTTCATTGCAGCGTTCCCAGTTAATCCAGATATATTCCAGGCCTATCCAGCCGTTATAATGTACCTTTTCCAGATTTTCTACTATTTTTAAATAGTCAATACAGTTATCGGTCATCGATACCTGCAAGCGGTCCTTCATTGCCCCACGGGCATGGAAATGACTTGCATAGACCAGTAAAGGATCTACCTCCTCCTGCGCATAACCATTACGTATAAAATGGGTATAGTCTAATGTAAGCGTCAACCCGGGAACAGCATCAAGTAAAGCTTTCGTATCAGAAGGGCTCGTAAAGGGAGAGCCTACGTGGGCCTCCACACCAAAAGAAAGCGCGGAGCGTTTAACCTTTTCCAGTCGCCAGTTCAACTCTTCGTGACACCGTTTAACAGAATCTGTTTTTTCTTCGCCTGTAAAATACATTCCAGGTAATGTGGTTATATGATCAGCTCCTAATTCACTCGCATAATCAATAAGTTTGAGAAAGCTGTCTCGTGCAAATTGTCTGCGATTATTTTCAGGATGATTTATGGCATATAAAGAAAGATCGGTGCCCAGTTGCAAGTAAACATCTGTAGCAACCAGGCCAAGGTCATCCAGTTGTTTTTTGAGTGATTTAGCCCGGTGATTGATTTGCTGAAATTCGCTTTCGGCAGTTAAATGCGAGCGACCGCTAAAAAGGCCGATATCCACCCCTTTACAATCCAGCATCGCAATAAGTTGCAGCACTTTATCATGTTCCAGAAGAGGAAACGTAAAATCGGCACAGGCAAATTGAAGTTTTTTCATGTTGAAAGCCCTCCTTTCCATTCGGCAGTTGCAAGGTAGCCACCGTCAATTAATATACTTGTACCTGTAACCCCGCTGGAGTCATCACAACAAAGGTAAGCGACCGTTTTAGCAATGTCTCGTGGACTAAGTATGCGTCCTGACGGAACACGTTGCAATCGTTCCTGCAACAGCTCATTATTGCCCATATGTTCTCTTAACATTGGCGTATCCGTGATACCAGGACAAACAGCATTGCAGCGGATGCCCTCAGCAGCATAATCAATAGCAATGGACTTTGTCAGCATAAGAACAGCACCTTTTGAGGCGATATATCCAGGTGTTTTTGCCTGTGCGACAAAACTGCTGACTGAACCCATGTTTACTATATAGCTTGCTTCCTGTTCTCTTAAATAAGGATAAGCATATTTAAAACTTAAAAAAATTGCTTTCAGATTTATTCCCATCTGCCAGTCCCATTCCTCGCTGCTGTATTCATGCAAGTCCTTTACGATGTTCACCCCCGCATTATTAATTAATATATGCAAACTGCCAAAGCATTCTATTGTATCAGACAGTGACTTTTTAATGGAGGCTTCATTATTTACGTCGCATAAAAAAAATTCTGCTTTCCCGCCCTTGTTTCGTATCAGCGTTACCAATTCTTTACCAGCTTCTTCTTTAATATCAGCAAGCGCAACCGCTGCACCATCCTCAGCAAAGTATTCAGCAATGCCCCGACCAATTCCCTGGGATGCACCGCTTATCCAAACAACTTTACCGATAAATCTTTCGTTCATTTAAAATCCTGTTTTTTGAAGTTAATTGTTTTATGAGAGGGTGCAGTTTGATAATCTTGATCAGCAGCGACGGAAAAACGTGCTTCAATTATTTTTCTCCAGGTACCTTCAGCGGTAATTCCAGCCAGGCTAATCCAATATCACGTCGCATATGGCTGTCGTAGCCACCGGGAATTTCAGCAGCACTATTTCCATCGTAAAATATTGCCAGCCGTTTACCGACCTTAACTACCGATGGTAATCCAATTATATGTTTGCTCCATTTGCAATTAGCCGAATCAAGTACCACCGCTTTATTTTCAGGATCCCATTTCTTCAGATCTTTAGTCCAGTAAAGCCAGATCGCATCTGTGTATTCCAGTTTATTCCTAATACCCACATGATCCGTGAAGACAAACCATGTTTTATTTGCAGGCTCATAATAAACAGCAGAATTTTCCACCTGCTCTTCCAAAGGCAGGAAGGGGGCAGAATCGGGTACCCAGGCACTATCAAGGTTTTTTGTACGGGCATAACTTAAAGTGCGCTTTATCACAGGCACATCAGTTGATGCAGCAAAAAGCATCAGGTATTCGTTTTCCTGTTTAATAATGTATCCGGGACTTACAGATCCGGCATAATAACTACCCGGCCTGGTTTGTATGGGATTAATATCATAACGTTTTTTCCAGGGTCCGCCAGGCGTATTGCTTTCGGCTTTTTTGGTAAGATATGGAAAGGCAGGAATATAATTAGGAGCCGGTGATACATGAGGCGTTCCCATATAGAACATATGCCACTTGGTTCCATCAAAATAAACACTTCCGTAAGATGCTGATCTTGAATCGTCACTGCCTGGTTGTCCGTAATCCAGCACGGGGCCTTTTACCTGCCAGTTTATCAGGTCTTTGCTGGTTGCCAGACAGGCCAGCCAACCCTTAAGCCCCGCTCCGTCGTAATGCATATAATAGGTTCCTCGATATTCATATACAAAAACATCTCTTGCGCCCAGATAATCGCTGCTATCCGGGCCGGTACCATATTTTAAAACAACACCCTGATCTTTAGCATTGAGCCTGTACTTAGCTGTAGGGCGACCATCACTGTAAGAACTAACGGTTGCAACGGGTTTCACCTGCGACCTGGTTTTTGAAGCACTCATGCAAGAAGCAATAGCGAGCATAAGCGCACCTAAAAAAAATACTTGCAATAATTTAGGCATCCAAGTAAAGGGTTTTTATTTATGTACGATTGTTAGAGGAAGTCACCGAATTTTATTTCTTATTTCAAGTTTCCTGTATGTATACTGTTTTAGTTTGCAGGTATTCCTCTAATCCATGTTTTCCATCTGCCCCACCGATACCTGATTTTCTCCAACCAGCATGAAAACCCTGTATGGCTTCAAAATTTTCTCTATTGAAATAGGTTTCTCCAAACTTTAGCTCTTTTGTGGCCCTGAGCACTTTATTTAGATCATTGGTATATACCGAAGAAGTAAGTCCGTATTCACAATCATTGGCAAGGTCAAGAGCTTCATTAAAATCTTTCACCTTCATTACCGGCAAAACAGGCCCGAAGATTTCCCTTTGCATGATTTCAAAATGCTGATCCACATCTACTAATATGGTCGGTTCGTAATAAAAGCCTTTGGAGAAATTACTATCATTTTTTCCACCTAATATTACCCGCGCACCTTGTGACACTGCTTTTTCCACCATCCTGCCTATCTTATCCAATTGTGTCTTGTTAATCTGAGAGCTCATATCGACGCCCTTATCTTCAAGCGCATTTCCTGATTTGACAGCCTTCATAGCAGGAAGCAATTTCTTAATAAAGTCATCAAATACTTCTTCTTCTACATAAACCCTTTCTGCGCAGTTGCATACCTGTCCGCTGTAAATAACCCTGGAGGCTACAATAGCTTTTACTGCTAAATCAAGATCTGCATCCTTGCAAACAATCGCAGGTGCTTTTCCTCCAAGCTCGAGAGAAACCCGGGTAATATTTTTTGCTGCAGCAGCCATTACTTTATGTCCTGATTGTACACTGCCCGTTAAGCTGATTATTCCTACGTCTTTATTATTAGTAAGCGCTTCCCCGATTTCCGCGCCGTAGCCGGTGACAATATTGAGCACACCATCAGGCAGGCCTATTTCTTCTATTAACCTGGCAAACTCTAAACAGGTTAATGGCGTTTCTTCACTCACTTTTATTACAACAGTATTACCTGTCAATAAAGAAGGAGCTACTTTTCTTGCCATTACAAAAAATGGAAAATTCCACGGACATATACCCACTACAACCCCGATGGGAAATTTATGCAGGTAGATCTGTTCACCGGGGCGGTCACTTGGAATGATCTCTCCTTCGTACGAACGTGCCAGTCCAGCATAATAATCATAATACTCTGCTGTTACATCAATTTCCACCTGGGCGAGTGATATTACCTTGGCTTGTTCTTTAGACAATGTTTCTGCTAGTAAAACCCGGTTTTTTCTGATCACCTTTGCCATTCCTTTAAGAAATGAAGCCCTTTCTACCGAAGTTCTTTTGCTCCATCCCACATGTGCTTTTCTGGCCGCCTCAACTGCCATATCAGCGTCATCGCTTGTTCCCCTTGGTACCAGCGCAATTAATTCTTCGGTACAGGGATTAAATACTTCGATGTATTCGTGGGCGGGATTATTTTCTACAAATGCCCCGTTAATATATTGCTGGTAAGTAGCTACCGCCACTTCCTGCAAGCTGTTATCGTTATACATAAAAAGTCTTTTGAATTTATTTACTTTAAAATATTTTACATTACCTGTTTCGATGCCAGCTATTGAGAATATCAGTATTGACGACATCATCCGGAATTTTGCCCTGTGCGATCTGCACGACCTGCTGACAAGCCTTTCGGCCAATCTCCTGGAATAATTCATGCGTCCAGGCTATGCAATGTGGCGCCAGAATAACATTGTCGAGCTTAAACAAAGGGTTATCTTCAACAGGCGGTTCGTTTGCAAATACGTCTGTGGCATACCCGGCAATTAAATCATTAGTCAATACTTTAATTAGAGCTTCCTCATTAATAATTCCCCCACGCGCAGTATTAATGATAAAAGCTTCCTTTCTAACCAAAGACAACTCATGTTCGCTGATGAGGTTCCGTGTTTCATTGGTGAGCGGACAATTAATAGATATAAAGTCTGAATTTTGCATCAGGAATTCAAGATCAACTAACTGAACTCCAAACCCTTTGGCTCTATCTTCTTCAGCATAAGGATCATAGGCAATAGGTTGATGCATACCAAAAATACCAAGCATCTCCACCAGCCTTCCGCCAATACCGCCGATACCAACAATGCCAAGTGTACGCCCCCGCAGCTCGCTACCCATGTATTTAGCTCGCTCCGACCATTTTCCATTGCGCACCAAACTGTTTTTATTAAGTACACGATGAGAAAGAGCCAGCATCCAGGTAATGATCGCTTCAGCCACCGAATAATTCACAGCGCCTCTTGTGATAGTAACTATTATATTAGCATCGCTGCAAGCCTTAAGATCAATCATATCATAGCCAACACCAAAACGACATATAGCTTTCAGATCATGAACACCCTTAAAGCTTTCTGCATTGTAAGCGGGAGCCAGTGAAATGATGGCGTTGTAACCCATCAGCATCTCTGCGGTTACGGGTGAATAATGTTGTTTCAAAAATTCATATTCTACTCCATCCGCCTTTTCAAGAATGTCCAATCCAATGTCTTTGTAAGTCAGGTTGCCTTCAGGAGCTAAGAAATCTCTTGTTAACCCTACTTTAAACATTTATCAAATTTTCAGTTTCTAATTGCTGATCCTGACTTAAACCGATGGAAGAGGCGAGATCTTTTTTATAAATAAGCGGATTTTGATCATTATTATTTAACAAATCACCTATTTTAAGTTGGCTGAGATAGCTTTCAGGAAGAATATTAGGTTTACCATTAAAAACGTTTCCATCCGGCATATACGCACAGGTCATGGCCCTGCGAAAACCTGACGTCATATTAGCATGCGCGCCATGGATAGTTAAACCATTATGAAAAGAACAGCTTCCTGCTTTCATAACAGCAGGTACTGATTTAGCATTTTTGAATTGAGGATAAAAATCAAAAATATCACCTAAATTTTTGCCTATTTGAGGAGACTCGAAAGTGGTGTGCTTATGAGATCCGGGAATGAAAAACATGCATCCGTTTTCTAAAGTCACATCATCGAGAGCGACCCAGATGGACAAAGCCCTGCGATCTGAAAAAGACCAAAAAGGTGTATCCAGATGCCATGAAGTCGGGTTAGCCCATGGTCGTTTTATTAATGCCTGATCATGCCATATCCTGATGCCATCTGCTCCTGATAGATCAGCAGCCATTTTGCCGATAGCTTCATCAAACATCAGCTCTTTTACTTTATCGTTTGTTTGCCAAAGGTTTAGCAGTTGGTCAAATACGTTTTTGAAATAATCAGCCTCTTTATTAATTCCATCATCTTCACCTGTTTTGACGGATTTTCCCGGCATTTTCTGTCCCTTCCTATCTTCAACAGCTTCTGTAACGCTGCTTCTCCAGTGTTCCAGTTCCCGGGCACTTAGAAAATTTTCAATAATAATGTATCCATTTTCTTTGTAAAAATCTAATTGTTGAGGAACAAGTTCACACTTCATAATTGTTTATTTTATTGTTTTAGAACTACGTTCAAAGTTATTTCCTCTATATAGAGATAAAAATGGATAAAATATCTTTTTTTTGTATTTTTTGATATATTTCCTGGTTAACAAAAAAAATTTATCCCTTGATTATCAGGTGATGCATCTGTTTAAAATAAAATGGGCTAAACAAATTTTTTTTTGTACTTTTTGATAAATTTGATGACTCATCTTACTTGCCAAAGCTTAATAAAGCGTTATGAAAAACTTCTGCGAATATCTTAATATAGGTGCTCAGGAAGAGAATTGGGGATTATATGTAAATACAGTAGGTTATTCAAAAGTTGGCCCCCATCAACATTACCCTAAAAACGAAGAACATCCCAAAAATCATTCTTTTGAATGGAATAAAGGGCGTATTTTAAGTGGTTATTATTTAGTTTTTATTTCGAAAGGTCAGGGAATGTTTGAATCTTCCTTTACCAACCAAACAATAGTAAATGAAGGAACTTGTTTTTTTCTTTATCCCGGCGTATGGCATCGGTATAAACCGAATTCAAATTCGGGATGGGAAGAATACTGGATAGGGTTTAACGGAGCTTATCCCCATCAGTTAATGCATAAAAGTTTCTTTACTGAAACCAGGCCTTTTATAAATGTAGGCCTGCATTGCGATTTGTTAAACCTTTTTCATAATATCATCGAAACTGTACGCAATTGTTCTTCAGGCTATCACCAGGTAATAGCAGGGATCACTTTACAAATTCTCGGAGTGCTAAATGCTGCATCAATGCACAAAGAGCAACAAGAGGATTCCATAGAGGGACTAATTACCAAGGCAAAATTCCTCTTACAGGAATCACTTGATAAGCCTATGGATATGGAATTACTTGCGAGAAACCTGCCTATGGGGTATTCGGCATTCAGAAAAGCTTTTAAAAAAGCGACAGGAGAGCCGCCTAATCAATATCACTTAAATTTACGGTTAAACAAAGCTATGCATCTGCTTTCTTCCACTACCTTAAGCATTAGTGAAGTAGCATACCAGACCGGCTTCGATTCGTTATTTTATTTTTCTAAGCTATTTAAGCAGAAAACCGAAAAATCTCCTAAAATATATCGTTCAGAAATAATTACTCCTGCTAACGATACCGGGCGTATCGAGTATTAAGAGTGTCTTTAATGTAACAATTGATTTCAAATTGATCAGCCACAGGCTTATTAGTAAAAGGTATAGTATGTAAGTATGGTGGCGGGCCAAACTCTGTGGTAAAAGCTAAAATGGCTCGGTTGCGATCAGCATTTACATCAACAATCTTATCCCACCATGCAAGAAAATAATCTACAGCATATTTCCATTCAGGAGCTCTTGGATCGGGCACCTGGGGACCTTGTTCGTACCCCACCCGTGCATGCACATGCCTGGTGCGTTCTATAGCTTCAGACAATATCTCAGAAAAATTTTCCAGAAAACTTTCTGTAACGCACACCCAATGAGAGAAGTCGGCTGTGATCGAAAAGTTTTTGTTTGCAATCAAAATCTGTTCGGTCATTTGAGGACTATATCCTACCCGGCCACGATGCGTTTCATGAGCTACCGTGATCCCGCTTTTTTCTGAAAATTCCTGTGCAATATTTATCAACTCCAGATTTTGCTCAAGTGAAAAATAGTCTCTTCCCGTATGTGAATTAATTAAAATCGGCCTGGGTTCAGCACAAATAGAGAGATTTTTGAGAAACGACGATTTAAATTCCTTAAATGTATTTCCCGATGCTTCGTGCTGATGGGTGACGAGATACATTTCATGCTTTTGCAGGTAGTCAAACAATTGCTTTTTCAATACTGCATTTTCCGGTAACCATGTATCCAAGCCATCATAACCTGCAATTCTGACTTTATCTAAAAAGACCTGCTGGTCCAAATGTTCATGCCCCCAAAGGGGACAAAGAATTTTAATTTTCATTTATATAATTGTGATAACAAGCTTTTTTTTAATTAATAGTCTAAAAAAAATAGCTGATAATAAGAATAGATAAAGCAGGTCTTTCACTTTTATGTGATATTATAATCTAAAGTTTCTTCATCAATACTAAGGACAGAATAAAAGCATTATAAAACCCGTACCTGTCCAATTAATCCCATTGGAAATAATGGTTGGTTTTTTGTCCATTCCTGCGCTACTTCATTATTTTTTAATGATTTCATATAATTACCCAAAGTGGTAGTGAATTTTATACGTATGGTATTAGCTCCTTGCTTTACAAACTTTGAAATATCATAGACAGGAGTACCGTACCACTGAATACCTATTTTCTGGTTATTGATCTCTACCTCTGATACTCCATATGTTTCTCCCAGATTCAGGTATTTGATACCACCACTTTTTGAAGACTGAAATTCATTTTCATAAATAATTGTTCCGCCAAAATTTTTAAGATCGTCTCTCGTGCTAAAGTCAACAAGTTTTTCTAAAGTAAGAGATTTAGAGCTTCCATTTACCGAGTTGAGCGTCACCTTCCAGCGTTTTGTAATTGCAGTGGCTGCATCTTTATTAAAATCCGGAACAGTAAATTTCTCACCATTTTCTTCTTTATCAAACACGATCATTTTTGATTCGGATGGTCCCAACGGAATCAGGAATTCGTTGTTTGTACTCTGCGGCGGATAAAGGAACCTTTTACCTGTTTCCGGATCCCATATCCATGCTTTTTTGCCATTTATTGAAAATTTGGTTTTAAGCACATGTTCTTTTTTAGAATTGTAATTACTAAAAAAGAAAATATCTATGTCATCATTCTTATAATACACCTGGCTTACAAACCGATCCGGATTGCTTATTGTAACATAAGGCTGAATAGCAAATTGCTGTTGAATGTTTTGATACCATTTTACAAAATCTTTTTCAGGGGCAGGAACAATTCCAGCATTACTTGTTTTCCTATCTGAAACATTTATAACTTCCGCAATTTTTTCCCCCCGCAATTTTTTATTCGTAGGAGAGATGGTTGGATATCTTTCAATACAAACCAGTTTTCCTCCCGCAGCAGTAAATTTTTTTATTGCTTTTGCAGTGTCGGGCAATAACGATTCTACATCAATAAGCAGAAGCGCTTTATAACTACGTGTTCCATATGTCAAACGTCCGTCTTTAATAGTAGCCTGTTGGATAATGTTTTCAGTAACATAATCGCAACCGCTGCCATTTTGGTGAATAGCTTCCCAAACCTGGTATACATAAGCAGGATAAGCAAATGATGGAAAAGGATCGCGCTGAAAGCCGAATTTCATAGACAAATCTGCCAGAGGAGGTAATACAGCAATATCTGCCTGCATCTCTGAATGCTGCAGCACAGCATAAAGCCTGGTTTTGTAATCCGCCCAGTTTTTAAAATAAGGCCACCATGTGTTACGTTCATTAAAAAAAGTGCCATAACGCACCCACCCCGGGAAAGGAGCTTTTAACGGGCTATAATTAAATCCGTGTAATATGGAATGAGTAACACCCGATAAAATACTCTGATCGCCGGCTACTTTAATCAGTTCAAGAGTAGCATTAAATACCATTCCGGTATTAGTCATTTCCTCGCAACTAATCAGTTTTTTGCCCGATAAATGCGAGGCGGATGATACATACTTATTGTTCATGGTATATGCCCTTCCCTGTCTATAATCTTCATCACTGAATTCCACACCTACATTGCTGCTTAACCAGGTTTCGCATTCCGGGATGTCAATCAACATGCTTGCTTCGAGGGGATTGCATTCTCTGCCGTAAGCCTGCATTCGTGATTTCACCCCGTTTTCCCTGCACCAACTTACAAAAGTATCAATAAACCGCTCCTTAAAGAGTTGCACACGCGTGTCTTCAAAGTCGTAACGCACCCGGTTGATTTTTTGCTGCAACCCAGGTGTAAATTTTGCGCCATATGCTCCCTTCTCTGCGTTTCCCATTTCACCGACTTTAAATAATATAAAGGGAAAATAAGGTTCCAGATCATATCCTTTTCTTTCTTTAAACTGTTCAAACATATCCTCACACCAGTTGGCGCCTTCCAGTTCGAGGCTATCAGTAAAAAATGCCCTGAAATAGTTTCCTAACTTGCCGATACGTGCTGTTAGCTTATCTGACATCTTGTTCAGGTATCTTTCCACCGCCGGTTTGCTGTAATGATTTAAAACCGGTCCACCAGCTCCGGGCGCACCATTGATGACCGCCATAAATCCCGTTAGCTTTACAAGGTAATACAGCACATATTCCCCGGGAGGAACTGTTATGGTAATTGTATCGTGTTTAACCTGGTCTGTCAAATCTCTGCACCCGGCTAAATCATTTATGTTAAGCGGTACAAGTTGTACTGTCATCAGCTCCTTAAGCTTGTCATTATATTTAGAGTGAAAATCCGGATTGACACTATCTAAAAGTTCTCGTTTCGGGATTCGGTATGTTTTTCCTCCTGCCAGATTTTTAGTCCCCAACGCAACCATTTTAGTCTGATCTTCCCGGCTTAAAAACTCACCTCCAAAAGGCCAGCCGGAGCCAACTATCATATCACAAACAATTCCTCGCTCTTTAGCCCCTTTTAGTGCATTTTCCAACATCATTATCCACTCATCACTTAACCATTCGAGGGAGTTTATTCCTAAGGGGTCTGCTTTATCAGGGAATCTTATGGGATTAATTTCCACTCCACCAATTCCCGCAGCTTTCATCACGTCCAGCTCACGAAGTATTTCAGTTTTATCCAAACGGTCACCATTCCACCACCACCTTACAAACGGTCTGTAACTATTATCAGGATCTTTAAATAACTTATATAGTTCCTGGTCAGATACAAATGGAAGGTCTCCGGAGTTTTCCTGCATTTCCGCCATGCTCTTTAGGCTGAGGAAAGTTAAGCCCGCTGTGGTAAGTGAACCCATTTTGATAAAACGCCTTCTGTTAATACTCATAAGTCTAAGAAAAAGTTTAGTTATTGAATTATAGCTTTCCGTTTTTGAATTCTATAAGATTTATTTTAGTGAAGGCACAGCAAGCAATGTATTACAAAAAGGAGTTTTGGGTAAAACAATTTTGGAATAGGAGGAAAACGAACTTTACACAATAACTTTTTATTTTTCGCTTCTTCTTAAACTCACAAATTGAAGGAAGATAAAAACTCGTATGATCCTGACCCAATTTTATAAACGGCTGCGCCTTTTTCTAATCCCATATATTTCACATTCGGGATGCTATTAATTGTACGACCTCCCTTTTTTATTGAAGCTACATTATTGGTAGGAATATGCACCGTAGCTGTTGTATTTGCAGGTACTGCTACCTTCCATTTAAACAGTCCATTTTCACACTTCCAATCACTGGTTATTAAGCCATAAAGTGATTCAAAGGAAGCATTCACCCACTTTAAATCTCCAACAGGTTCAGGACGCATAATAATATTTTTGAATCCCGGTTGCGTGGTATCATAGGCTATACCACCTAAGGTTTGGTACATCCATGCGCCAAGATAGCCGGCAAGAATAGTTTGGCTTTGTCCGTTCATGCCCGGGTCGCGGGTGTCACGATCCCAACGCTCCCAAATTGAAGTTCCGCCTTTGCTCACCATGTAGCCCCAGCCAGGGCGTGTAGTTTGCGTGAGAATGGTGTAGGCAACGTTGGTATGTCCGGCATTGGTGAGCGTTTGCATCAACCATTTAAGTCCGGGACAGCCAACGGTGAGATGCCCATTATGCTTTACAAGAATATCATTTACGAGGTTGTCAACAACGGATTTATTATATTTTGGGGTAACTAAACCAAAAGCCAAAGGCAGCACATAAGCAGTCTGCGTTTCACTTAAATAATTGTGCTTACTTGAGTCGAAAAAGGTTTTGATGAATGCTTCTTCCACTTTTTTTGCTGCTTCCCGGAAATACGCGGCATCTTCAGGTTTTCCAAGAAAGTCAGCCGTTTTTTCGACGGTTTTAAAATCATAATACATGTATGCTGTTGATAGAAGTTCCCGGGAAGTTCCTCCATTATCAGAAGTTTTTTTATCCATACTATATGCGTCAACCCAATCTGAATATGTTCCTTTACGGTAAATGAAATCCGAGTCGATATTTTTTTCGAGATACAGAACCCAACGCTTCATAGTAGAGTAGTTTTCGGAAAGAACACTTCTATCTCCATACATATAATAGCACGACCAGGGAGTTGTCGTAATCACAGCAGGCCAACAGGGGTCTTTTGTATTCCAATCCCAAAGAGAACCGGCCTCTGATATCAATCCGTTCTCACGCTGGCTGCTTCGTGTTTCTGCTAAAAAATTATTATAAAATGCAGACACATTATACATGTAACCTTCTGCCTCAGAGGTCTTCTCTGAAACACTGAGCCATGCCTGACGCTCATCCCGATCCGGATCCATTGGCACTCCACGCTCCTGCATGCGCACACTTCGAAGCGTGTTAGCATATATTTTGTTGACAAGTTCATTAGAGCATGTAAATTCGCCCACCTTTGTCAGGTCGGATTGAACCGCCAGAAATTCGACATCTTCTTTTTTCAAAGCTCCCGGCCACCCTGTAATTTCGGCATACCTCGTTCCCTGTCCTCTGAACCGGGGCGCCCATACTTCCAGTCCCTTTCCTTTAAGCGTATAAATGTCCGTGGATAAAGCACTCCGGTTAGGAGCCATGTTTAAGTTACCTGTGGAATCAATGTCAAAAGCGGTGCGGATGACAACCTTTGTTCCCTTCGGTCCTTTGACCTTTATTTGACACATCCCATATAGATTTTGCCCAAAGTCCACTACGTATCTCCCTGATTTTGATTTGTATATTGAGACAGGTTTTAATTTTTCAATCACCCTCATTGGCTCTTGCATTTGTGCCACGAGCTTGCCCGCCGGAGCAGATACCATTTGTACGGGTTGCCATTTAGAGTCATCAAATCCTGCCATATCCCATCCCTCTTGCTCCATATTGGCATCATACTCCTCCCCATCAAACTCGCTATTTGCACGGATCGGTCCCCGGTCAGTAATTTTCCACTTTTCATCACTTACGATAAGCTTTGAAGTTCCATCAGCGTATTGTATTTGCATTTGCAACAACATTTTTGGAAATCCAAAAGAGGGCGTTTCAACAGGTATACGAATACGAGGAGCAAAAAACCTTCCATTCCCAAGCATTCCACCTACTGCATTGCGACCTTGTTTTAGAAATTTCGTCACATCAAAAGCTACGTACATCACTCTTTTTCCGTAATTTGAGTGCGTAGGATCCATAATGCGGTCATCAACCTTTCTTCCATTTAGGTAAAGTTCAGAAAACCCTAAACCGGAAAGAAAGATTGTAGCATTAGCAATTGATTTAGGCACCTGAAACTCACGACGAACCATACGTGCCGGTAGCCTTCGATGGTCATTAGGAGGATTTTTATAGTCCACATCGAGACCAATCCACTTTCCTTTCCAATCTTCGGGCGCAAGCAGCCCCATTTGCCAAAATGCCACATCGCTCCATTCTGATACATTTCCTTTATTATCCCATACACGTACCTGCCAATAGTACTTTTGACCCGACTTCAAGGGTTTTCCTGCATAAACAAGGTGTAAAGACTGATTAGAAGATACCTTTCCTGTTTGCCATGCAAGCTCGCTCTTGTGAGAAAGAGCTTCCGCATCTTTCCCCACACGGATTTCATAAGCTAACTGCAGCACATTTTTCCCCTTACTTTTGAGCTGCCAGCTCATCCTGGGTTGTTTTGCATCTATTCCCACAGGATTTTTCAAAAACTCCACCCGTAGCTCATTTACCCGAACCTGAGCTTGTACTGATACCCAAAACATCAACAAACATCCTGATATGATTAACTTTTTTATTCTCATTTTGAGATCCTTAGTAACCTTTTAAGTTCTACAATAGATAGTATGGGTAATTATGATTAGGCTTCATTGCTACCTTCGGATTGTGGACAAAGAATAATAAATGAAAAGCTTTAGCTAAAAACTAACACAATATACATACACTAAGTATTGATACATCTCATTTAGAATCGTGAACATTTAAAAAGCAAGAATTGAAGTATTCATTTTCAAAAGAGTTTTGGCTAAAGCCAATACCTAAATTTTTTATACGATCCACGACCTGAAGATCGTGGCAATTTTAGCTACACAAATCGTCATAGAACTTCTTTTTATCTGTTACATACGTATTATCATAATTATGTTATGCAAGAGATTATTAAAGTCCTCCCAATTTAAGAGGACAAACTCCTGAAAGGTATGAAGCTATATCAGTCATCAGTACCTTTCTAATATCCCGGATTCTGGACTAATTTATTATTTATTTGTATTTCCCTGAAAGGTATCGGGTAAACCAATCTATTTTCAGTTACATTAAAAGCACTAGGTAATATCCATCCGTACTTAGCTTTAAGTCTCACCCCTTTTGCATTTAATACTTCGATTGCTTTTCCTGTACGAATAAGATCAGTCCAACGATGATTTTCAAACGCTAATTCATGACGCCGTTCATTAGAAACATTATCAGCGGTGGCTTCAGTCAGGTCAGGAAGACCTGCTCTTCTTCGTACCTGATTTAGATATGGCAGTGCCTCGCCTGCTTTATTTTCATCTACTAAACATTCAGCTAATAAAAGCAATGCATCTGAATAGCGATATATCGGAAAGTCATCAGGCGTATTAAAGGTTACTGAATAAGGAGGGTGAAAATATTTTTTTATCATGTAAATAGGAGTGATACCGGCTGCAGGAGTATAGCCAACCGGACTTTTAAGACCTGTAATAGTAAAATCTTCTACCCCACTTATAGTTCCCTCAACAACAGCAACAGAGGCTGGCAGTCGTGTATCATTTGGTTCATATGAATTAACCATTTCATCAGTCGGCACATTCCAGCCACTAAATATATCCATAGCTCCGTCATGGTATCCGGCAATAATTTCAGAGTTTGTTGATTTAGGTATAAAAATCCACGCGAAAGAACTTTGCTGTCCACTGACAAGATCAGCCTTATACTGAACTTCAAATATTGACTCCATGCTGTTTTTATTATTGGGATCAAAAACATCAGCATAATTAGGCAGGAGACCATAATTCATTTTTGTAATATCTAAAAGTTCCGTCTCAGCCTTGGGATATTCCTTAGTTGGTTGTGTCATATAAACATAAGCTAATAACATTTTTGCAGCTCCTTTAGAAGCCCGTCCGGACTGAGGAAAAGTTGTCACTGCAGGAAGTAAAGGAATAGCTGTTGCGAGGTCAGCTTTTATTTGGGTGTAGACCTCTTCAACAGTATTTCTTGGTTGAAAAGACTCCGCCGCCGATTTTATTTGTGTAAGTTGTAAAGGGACTCCACCAAAATGAGTCACCAGGTCATTATAATAGAAGGCTCTAAGGAATAAGGCTTCTCCCGACATCGAATCCTTTGCTCCTTGCGACATAACAGTAGTATTGGTAAGCTGATCTAAAAGTGCATTTATCATGGAAATTCCTGAATAATTACTACTCCACCTGTCACCAGGTGAATTTGGTGTCGCAGTAGCGTTTGCATCATCGGTGAATTGAGCATATGCTTCCCTGTGCCTTTCGAATCCTCTGTTAGCCTGATAAACAGTAAAAAAAGTATTATCAGAACGCATTTCGTCCATATAAAAACCAGCGTTTACAATCACCCGCAATGGTGTATAGGCTGCATTCAGTGCTTGTTGAAACTGTGCCTGGCTTTTAAAGAAAGAAGCGGAACTTAAAGAGGTTTGCGGAACAAGGCTTAAAAAGTCTTTTTTACAGGAAAACAAACTCATTACCACTATTATTATTAATAATTTATTTTTCATGTATTAATTTATCAAGATTAAAGTATGATTTTTAGAAATTGACATTTACACCTAATGTATATACTCTTGCAATAGGAAAGGCGGTGAAGTCACGTCCCTGGCTTAAACCATTAAGTCCGTTTAGGGTTATTTCAGGATTCATCCCTGGATATTTTGTAAACATAAAAGGGTTCTGAGTGCTAAAATACGCCCTTACACTCTTTATAGAATTGCTTCGAGGTATGGGAACAGTGTATCCTAAAGTAATATTTTTTACCGCAAGATAAGTTCCGCTGAATACCTGCCTCGTTGTAAAATTGCGAAAGTCTGCTGTTGTACCAGCCCTTGTTCTTGGATATATCCCGGCACCCGGATCTTCTTCTGAACGCCACCGGTCAGCTACTCCTTTTCTTACATTAAAAACGCCATCAAGATTTTCGGTTGACTGAAAAGCATCGTCTGCTATTTTATTGCCTACAGAGCCTGCCATAACAATACTTAAGTCAAAAGTTTTATAGTTAAACGTGTTAGTCAGTCCGTAAATGAAATCAGGATTTGGATTACCTATCCACGTTCTGTCGTTTATATCAATTTTACCGTCAGGTTTTCCATCAGGCCCGCTAATATCTGCAAATCTTGCTGTTCCTACCATAGCCGTTGCATCATGAGGTTGGGTTTCAAACTCATGCTGAGTCATGTATACACCAGTATTTATATATCCATAAAACGTACCTATAGGCTGACCTACTGCTGTTCTGTTATCATCCCAGTATTCCTGGTAACCACCAATCGGCGCATTACTTGTTCCAAGTTTTTTTACAATATTTCGATTGAATGAAATATTAAAATTTGTATTCCAGGTAAATTTGCCTGTGAGGTTTCTGCTATCGACAGAAAATTCGTGTCCCCAGAAATCAAAACGGCCAATATTAGAAGTGATAGAGCTAAAGCCGGATTGAACGGGAATATCAATCGCATAAAGCAATCCATCCGTTTTTTTCCAATAATAATCATATGTCAAAGAAACACGATTATTGAAAAGTGAAAGGTCTGCACCAATATCGTAACCGGTTGTGGTTTCCCATGTTAAGTTTGGATTTCCTATCCCATTCAATGAACTGCCTGGAGCAAGTTGATTATTAAACACGTAGTTATTTTGATTAACCCCGGCTAAATAGGTATAGTTTCCGATATTATTATTACCAACTTTTCCATAACTGCCCCTGATTTTTAAAAAGCTGATTTTACTAAAATTTCTCATAAAGTTTTCATCCGAAACCACCCAACCAGCAGAAACAGAAGGAAAGTTACCATACTTGTTATTAGAGCCAAATTTTGAGGAACCATCACTTCTGAAAGCCAGGGAAAGTAAATACTTACCTTCATAGTTATAGTTTAGCCTACCTATGTACGATAATAGAGAAAAGTCGCTAACTCCATTTTGAGAATAGCCGTTAATTCCGTTGTTTACTCCCACATTGCCAATTCTTGTAGCAGCGACATTAAGCCACTGAATGTCATCATTAGGAAATTGAGATCCATTTATAGCGCTGGTTTCATAATTAACCTTTTGAACAGTGTAGCCAACAAAAGCATCAATATTATGCTTTTCTCCAATTTTTTTAGTGTAAGATAAAGTGTTCTCGGATAACCATGATGCGAAATTTACAGTGTTGTAGCTGCCAGATGCAGATGCGGCCGGAGTGGTACCGCCCAGTATAGTTGAAGGTCTGAATTGCCTGTTAATAGTATTGTCCATATTAACATTTATACTGGTTTTAAATTCCAAACCTTTAAAGATCTTATAAGCAGCATAAGCATTTCCTATCAGTATCAGATCCTTTGTTGGATTGACAGTTTTCATTAGCACCTGGTAAAAGTTCGGAGTTGAAAACATACCGGGTGGTGCAAAACCAATTGGATATGTACCGTCAGGATTTTTATAATTAAGTGTAGGGTCGGTTAAATAGGCAACCTGAATTATATTACGACCATTTCCTAAACCAGGTGTGATATTGCTGGTCTGATAGGTTACACCCAGGTTTAAACCAAACGTTAACTTATCAGTTGCATTGTATATATTGTTGCTTCTTGCGGTAAATCTGCTGGCGGTTTGATTAATCATAACACCATCCTGCTTATTATAATTAAGATTTACGACAGATTTAATATCCTTTGTGCCTGAAGAAAGATTTAAATTATAATTCTCCGTAAGGGCTTTTCTTAATAATACGTCGAACCAATTTGTACCAGAACCAGGACTGTACTGTGATGGATTCTGATATTGCGCCGGTACCCCTCCGGTATAGCCTTCATATTTGGCAGCATCTTCATAATATTCTTTTTTAAACTCAGCAAATTCAGGGGCATTCATTAAATCCGGTTTGCCTCTGTCAGACACTGACTGTACACCTACATAAGAATCAAATTCAATATTTTTTTGACCTGCTCTGGCCTGTTTGGTTGTAACGAGTATAACTCCATTGGCCGCACGGGAACCATAAATAGCTGAAGAAGCAGCATCTTTTAAAACCGTAATGGATTCAATGGCATCCGGACTTACGGAATTAAGTCCGCTCTCAGTAGGGAATCCATCGATAACAATCAGAGGACTGTTACCTGCATTTATTGATGCCGCCCCACGGATACGAAAAGTCATTTCTGCACCCGGTTGACCTGTGTTTTGGTTGATTTGTACACCTGCAAGCTTTCCCTGCAGTCGCTGACCAATATTGGCAGCCGGCATATCCTTAACTTCCTTCTCGTTGACTTGGCTGATAGCACCGGTTAATTCCCGTTTTCTCTGCGTACCATAACTTACTACCACTACTTCATTAAGTCTGGCACTGCCCGCTTCTAATCTGACAGTTATTGGAGAAGAATTATTAACCGGAACTTCCTTTGTTTGGTATCCTACATAAGAAACTACCAGTGTTGCTGAAGGGCCTCCGGTTAATTGAAAAAATCCATCAGCATTGGTTGATGTTCCTTTACCAGTACCTTTTATTCCAACAGTAACTCCCGACAAAGGTTGATTATTCTGAAAATCTATTACCTTACCGGAAATTTTTCCCTGCTGAGCGTAAATTGTTAGAGAGGGTAACAGGCATATTAATACGTAAAATAACAAATGCCTACGTGATCGAATAGAGAATAATTGTGTAAACATAATAGTCTTTTTGGTATATTTTTACTCTATAAAGTTTTTTGTAAGGTTGGTTGTACACCCTTAGATAGTATATAAATAGCCGATACAGTTTTTTTTTGGCTAACTTTTTTTATTCTATGTTTATTGTTTTAAAAAAATGTGGTAAGATGGCAAAAAGAGTAATAGAATTAAATACAAGAAATTGTTGAAGGGTGATTTTAGAAATAATAATAGAGGAAAAAAAATTTTCATACAGCAATCGTTTTTTTAATTTTATAAACTTAAATACTCCTTTCATTTTAACTATCCTGACCTATCCTGCTATAGCTGTTTGCCTTCAGAAATTATAATTAATTCAAAGGGTTTTTGATAGTAAAATCAACTAAGCAAATATAATTCTGCTCATCCTCAGCTTAAATGTAAATAATGATATATTTTTTATACTTTTTGATATTTTCATAAAGTGCATTACAACATTGGTTTATTAGTTGTTCAGTAAATTTTATGGGTCTTCCGCCTTACTTTTTTTACTGATAGGCATACCTGAGCATAACTCGCCTTATAATAATTCATCCTACAGTGATTCAAATGAAACTAAAATTTATAAGATGCTTGCGGAACTTAATACAGCACTTAATAGTGCTGCTACAAAAGAAACGAAAACAGAAGAGGATAAAAACAATTTTCGACCAGCTAATACTACCGGTATCGATGGTAGTGATGTTAATCGCTTACAGCAAATGATGCAGACCATGAATCAAAAAAATGGCGACGACCCTGAAATGCAGCAATTAAATATAATGATAGATAAGATATTTGATATGCAACATCCCGAGCGGCTGCAGGAAAAAATTCAACAGACTTCTGAAGCAAGAAAAGGACAGGTATTTGCGGTTTCGGCAAACAATTAACCATGTTTCATTTCTTGGTAATGAAAGCAGCAGGAACCTGGCCAGCGATACCGGCAGGAAATATTCTAACCAGCAAAACTCTTTTTATTCCTTAGAAGATGCTTCAGCAATAAATAAAAACGCAAATGCTATCCAGGCAGTTATTCACGAAACGCAAAGTATCGTGGATGGTTCAACGGTAAAGTTGCGATTAGTAAATGGTGTATTTATTAATGGTGTACTAATCCCTGCAAACAACTTTGTCTTTGGTACAGCTGCTTTAAGTGGTGAAAGACTCGGTATTACTATCCATAGTATCCGCTATAATAATTCATTGTTTCCTGTAGAGCTTTCCGTGTTTGACATGGATGGCATGAGCAGCCTTTATATTCCCGGAGCTATAACGCGGGATGTGGCCAAACAATCGGCTGAGCGAGGGTTGCAGGACGTTGGCTTTACCAGCTTAAATCCATCCATTGGCACTCAGGCAGCAAGCGCCGGAATTGAAGCGGCTAAGACACTTTTGCGCAAGAAAGTAAAGCTTATAAAAGTTAAAGAGTGGGTATATGTTGGTTTTGGGATTACTTCAGTTTCTGGAGCAATAGCCCATTTCAATAGTGGTGACCCGGTTGGGTATGTCGTCAATGTTCTTTTCTGGTTTATCCTTTTAGTAATTTCATATATCTATTGGCACAGAAGAAACAACGAAAGAATAAATTCATTATTGACTTAAATTATATCATTAAAACAAGTATGGCAAAGCAAATAGAAGTTACGAAAACCTTTAACGCTCCGGTTGAAATGGTTTGGGAAGTTTGGGTGGACCCCGAGGTTGTTAAGCGTTGGTGGGGTCCAAAACATTTTATATCACCTGTGGCAAGGCTTGATTTCCGGGAAGGAGGTAAATCCTTAGTAAGTATGAAAGCCCCAAAAGAAATGGGGGGTCAGGAATGGTATTCCGTTTGGGAGTACGTAAAAATTATTCCTCTAAAAACAATTGAGTTTATTCAAAGCTTATCTGACAAAGAGGGCAATAAAACTGACCCGACGAAAGTAGCATGCCGTCTGACTTCCCTGTAGATATTAGAACCGTTGTAACTTTCAGAGAAGTGGAAAATAGTAAAACCGAAATGACCGTTACAGAATACGCTGATTTTGGCACGATAAGCAACTTTGCACAACTCGGTCTGGAACAAAGCCTCGATAAGATGGCTGCTATTTTTAGTTAAACATGAAGCAGAACCAAAAACAAAGAACCGCTGATGCCTGGCTGAAAATACAAATGCTTAGTTTGCGAGGCAAAGTTAGTGGCTGGAATTGTTTATTAAGTCCTTAAATGCGTTGATAAACCTCATTAGGTCGGCCTTTGTTTTACTGTCCTTAATTTCTCCTGTTTCACTTACTTTGCTTTTAATGCCTTGAATAAGTAGTATTGTCTCGTCTGTAAATTTCGTCATTACAGTCTTCATTAATAAGTTGTAACTCCTGGTGTCCTTTTCCGACCATCGGCTGAAGCTGTAATAATTCTAATTGGTTTGTTCGAAAAAACTGTTGTTGAAACACACCATTCAATTGCATTTTTTAATCCGCTGGGAATGCTAAAAATATATTAAGGAGTACAGATTATAATTCCATCAGCTTTTTCATGGCATTTCTAAATTCAAGAATTGTTTTTGGAGGGTTATCTATCGATAGTTCAGGGTCGAAATGAGGAAGTGTTTTTATGTTGTTGAATACTGTTACACTGAGTTCGCCTTTGGTGAAATCTGCAATATTTTCAACAAGTTTTTGGTTTGCTGAATTTCGACTTGCGCTTCCTATAATTACAAAAATATTTTTCCTTACAGAAAAATTGAGGGGTTAGTAACACTTACTGCCAATCAACGATACCAACAACTCTTAAAAGAAAATCCTCATTTTATTCAACGTCTCTCAAACAGAGTATTGGCTTCTTATCTTGACATACGTGAAGAAACCTTAAGCCGCCTCAAATCCAAGTAATACGATTTTGACCTATATCAAACTTTAAGCTATTACTGCACGCTACTTTTACCAACAAAAAGTTATGGCAGAAGAAAAGTTGAAAATGAATTATTGGGCAGTAATTATTACAGGACTTGCTGCACTTCTCCTAAGTATTATCTGGTATAGCAATGTTTTCTTTGGAGAAATTTGGCAACGCTATCGGCACGCACCTAATCCCGCAATACCTCAATGGACAATGGCCTTTGCACCATTAAGAGAAATAATTGCTTCATTCGTTTTGGCAAAGTTGATAGTTCAATTAAACTATAAAGAATGGAAACTAACGACAAGGTTAATGTTATTGCTATGGCTCGCATTTCAGGCAGGCGACTGGTTAATGAAGATGGTTTTTATGGGTATTATTCTAACAATTTGGCTCAACAAAAATCTTAAATCAACAAAACTATAAATCACAATAAAGAGATGAAAGAATTTGTATTACTGTTTCGTATGGATATAACAAACCAGGAAGCACAGCCCGATAAAGAACAGATGAAAATTTATATGGAGCGATGGATGCATTGGATTAACTACATTTCCGAAAAGGGACAATTGGCTAACGGAGGCAATCACTTTTCAAAAAGCGGCAGAGTATTGACTCCAAAAAACAAAATTATTGAAAGTCCTTACGTTTACGACAATGTTTCTGTTGCGGGCTATATCATCATTACGGCTACAAACCTTACTGGTGCAACAAAGATTGCTGAAAAATGTCCAATCTTGGAAGGTGAAAACACAAGTGTTGAAATACGAGAAGTTGCATCTGCAGGAGAATAAAAATAAACAGACTGAAGAATCTTTTGACTGACCAAAGTAATTGAGTATTTGTAATTCTATTAAGAAGTAATACTAAAATATCGCCCTTTAGCAGTAACTGTTCGGTTGTCCGTACGTATAAAACTGTTGTTCATGGATTAGTAAGCACTGTATTTGATTTATTTAAGAATTTTATAGCTATATAATTATTTTCTCACCTTATGGTTCCTAAACTTTCAGCATTATTTGCAATTCTATTTTTAACGGCATCTTCATTTACTCAATTAACTGTGCCGCCCGATGGTGGGAATAAAAAGGCTTCTGTAAGTGAACGGATTGGTATTGGTATTACAGATGTAACAATTCATTACGACAGGCCAGGTATAACGACAAAATGAATGGAAAAATAGAACATATCAATCCTGACGGACTTATGAAAAATCCCGCTTTTTCACAAGTTGTAACGACACAAGGCAACGGAAAGACAATTTACATTGGTGGGCAGGATGCTGTCAATTCAAGAGGAGAGATAATTGGCAAAGGTGACATTGCAAAGCAGACAGAGCAGGTAATGCAGAATTTACAAACCGCTTTAGATGCTTCCGGAGCGACCTTTCAAAATCTCGTAAAACTTACCATCTATTTGGTTCAGGGACAAAATTTGTATAGTGGGTTTGAGGTTTCTCAAAAATTTTTGGGCAACCTGACAAACCCACCTGCAATTTGCGTCCTTATCGTCACAGGTATAGCAAATCCTAACTTTTTAATTGAGATTGAGGCAACGGCATTTACTCCAGAATAAAATTTGACTTTTGGGAAAATGGAAAAAATTATTGGACAAACGCAAGATAGAGGTTTTCAAATTGGTGTTAGAAAAACATTGCCTGTTTCTTATGACATAGCTTGGGACTTCTTGTTTTCAGACGAAGGACTTAAAATTTGGCTAGGTAAAATAAATTCAAACGAATTTGAACTCGATAAATCGTACAAAACTAAAGACGGAATTGAAGGCAAAATAAATGTATTCAAAACAAACTCTCATATTCGACTGACATGGAAACCTAAAAATTGGGCAAATACTTCGGCTATTCAAATTAGAGTAATAAATGCGAAAGGCAAGACAACAATAAGTTTTCACCAAGACAAACTTCTTAATAGCATTCAAAGAGATGAAATGAAAAAACATTGGGACACAGTATTAGAAAAAATAGCAGAAACATTAAAATAGAACTCGAAAAACAACAATGACCTGCTAACCCGGGTGTGCTAAAATGAGGGCAGAAGTACAAACTTCAACATTTGTACTTCAAATTGGCAGTAGTGCAATACTGACCTTTGGTTTAAACCTGCGGAAGAACTAAGAAATTTATTTGCAAAAATCATTAATGCTGATAAAGAAAATATCGGGTTGATTACATCTGTTAGTATGGGATGGCCATAGGGAGGAAATAATAAATTTATAAATCCGCCTTGAAAAGAGCATTTCAATAAATGGTTGATCGAGCTAAGATCTTACAGAGGACTCTAAAATAATTCTAAAAATTGTCACAAAAGAACCTGACTAGTGGTCTTATTAGAATTGTAAAATTTTAAACTATGGAAAGAATTTCAAAACAGGATTTACCGGAAGGTTTAATGCACGCCATCATGCAGGTTCAGGCTTATATTAATAAGGCAGGCCTTAATAAGAGTATGATAGAATTGATGCAGACAAGAGTGTCGCAAATTAACTGCTGTGCCTATTGCCTTGATATGCATTCTAAAGAAGCTGTTGAGGCCGGAGAAAGCATACAACGGCTTGTATCTGTATCCGCATGGCGGGAAGCGCCTTATTATGCGCCACAGGAACGTGCTGTGCTCCAATTTGCTGAAGTACTTACGAGATTGGAGGAGGGAGCAGACCTTGACCTAATTCATGAAGAACTGTTGAAATATTTCACAAAACAGGAGATTGCACTTCTTACCCTTTCCATTGCCCAGATAAATTTGTGGAACAGGCTGGTAAAATCATTTGGTACTGTTGCCGGAAGTTACCAGATACAGGGTGAGACATCAACAGTTTAGGAGGTTATAGTAAACACAGTGTGAAATTGTGCAATAGCTCGAAGCGCTAATTTGCATAACTCAAGATGCAATGTGTGGTTAACAAAGGGAAAAGGTTTAAGAACTCCAGGAGAGCTTAATCATTTTATTGCACATTTTATCATAAATACGCGTCAGAATTTTGCATGAATGGATGAAATATTTCAATAGTTGGACCTGTATTTCTAATAATAAATAGCTATAACGCTACACATGAATAAAGCAGATATAGACACTGAATTTATAGATGAATTAAGACCATTATTAAAAACCTATGCATATAATATTTGTGGTACGCTTGAAGAAGCTGAGGATGCTGTTCAGGATGTTTTCCTGAAGTTTATGCAACTTGATTACAACACGATTTACGACTTCAAGTCATATCTTATCCGGATGGTCATTAATCGGTCCATTAATCAGAAAAAACTGCTTAAAAGGCAATTAACGGCCTATCCGGGAGAGTGGCTTCCTGAGCCGGTTGCGACAGAAAAAGCAGATGCAGGCATTAGCAGGAAAGAATTATTATCCTATTCATTAATGGTGCTTCTTGAAAAATTAAATGCCAGGCAAAGGGCTGTTTTTATATTAAAAGAAGCTTTTGGCTATGATCACAATGAAATTTCTTCTGTGCTTGGAATTACAAGCGACCTTTCAAGACAGCTTTTAAGCCGTGCCAAAAAGCAGATTGGAATGCAGCAGCCGTTAAAAAATAGAATAGCGCCGGCAAACTTTCTTAATAAATACCTCGAAGTCCTTCAGTCAGGTGATACACATAAGTTAGAAGCACTGTTGAACGAAGATATAAGAGTGGTTTCAGACGGAGGCGGAAAAGCAACTGCTGCACTTAAAATAGTTTTTGGAAAGAAGTCAGTTGCTGCCTTACTGATAGGTCTCCATAAGAAGTTTAACAGGTATTGCGACATCAGGAAAGACTTAATCAATCACCAGCCAGGCTTACTTTACTTCTCGGATGATAAACTGATTAAATGCCAAACTTTTTTTTATACAGAAAACGGTATAAGCAATGTATACATCATTAGAAACCCGGATAAACTAAACGTTCTGAAATAGTTTTAATAACTGCTTTGTCATAATCACAATTAAAGCAATAATGAAATATAAAATCATAATAACCTTACTGCTGCTTTCCAATTTTATAAATATAAACATAGCACAAAGCATTGTAAATGGCTTTACTTTACCAGAGAGCATCACTTCAAATGGTAAGCGTTTCTAACCAGGGTAAAGATCCTTTGTCAAAAGATGGCGATGGCTTTATCACCGAAACAGACAGGCATGGTAAAATCATCAAAGCCCGTTTCCAAAAGGGAATTTTAAATACACCAAAAGGTCTGGCAACTATTGGTGATGTCTTATATGTTGCTGATTTGGACCGGGTGGTAGGATTTAACATCAATAACGGCAAAGCCGTTCTCATAAGAAAAGTAAATGTGGCTGAAGTTCCTTGTGTAACCGTTACCGGGGTTAAGCTGTTTAAGGCAACATAAGGCGGCAAAGAGTTATCGAACTTATAAGCATCTCCCTGCTAATCTTTTTTGCAGGCTGTAACGGCAAATATTAAGAGTAAAATCGCAAAGATTAATTTTTTCATATTAAATGTGTTTATAGGCAGTTATATAATTACAGGTCAACCTCCCGTACGCAAAACCCTGAACGTTAGCTGAAAGCGTGAGAATTTTAAGAATTTTAAAATAAATTAAAATGGAAAAAGTAAACATCGAACAGAAATTATCTCTTTTTTCAGATTATGGTAATCAGAGAATTGTAGGTCAATTAAACGGACAACACGTTAAACTTGTAAAGCAGAAAGGCGAATTCATTTGGCACAAGCATGATAACGAAGATGAATTGTTTTATGTGATAAAAGGAAGTTTTAAAATGGAATTCAGGGATAAAACGGTCGTTGTAAATGAGAACGAATTTTTAATAGTGCCTCGCGGAGTTGAACACAAGCCAGTTGCAGATGAAGAGGTTTCAATTATGCTCTCCGAACCTGCCACAACTCTAAATACCGGCAATGTAGAAAGCGAGTTAACAAGACATGTGTTGGACAAAATATAAACAAACCATAAAACCGTCATGAAGAAACTTGGACTTGTAGGTGGCATCAGCTGGGTGTCAACCATCGATTATTACCGCTTTATTAACGAAGGCCTTAATGAGAAATTAGGTGGGCTAAATTTTGCCGAATGCATCATATATTCCTTAAACTTCGATGACTTTCAAAAAAATAACACAGCAAACAACTGGGAAGCCACTTTTGAATTGATTGCTGATGCTTGTGAAAATTTAAAAAGAAGCGGAGCAGAGGCTATTGTTTTATGTGCTAATACCGCACATGCTGTTGCAGAAAAAGTGGAACAAAAAATTCAGCTTCCCCTAATTCATATAGCAACCGCAACAGCCAATGAACTAAATAAACAAGGTATTAAAAAAGTAGGTTTACTTGGCACTAAGTTCACAATGGAAATGGATTTTTATAAAAGCAAACTCAATGAGCATAATGTTGAATCCATTGTTCCCGCAAGCCAGGAAATAAGAGATTATCTGCAGCAAACGATTAAAGAAGAATTGGGCAGAGGGGTAATAAAGGAAGAAACAAAGAAAGCATTCATATCAATTATCCATCAGTTAATTAAAGATGGAGCTGAAGGAATAATACTTGGCTGTACTGAAATACCTATGCTCATTAATCAACAGGATGTCTCTGTTCCAGTTTTTGATACCACTAAAATTCATTCTCAGGCTGCAGTAGAGTTTGCGCTTTCATAATAGAAGTTTTAGTTGTTAAATAAAAAATTACCTCGATTTAAAGTGATTAAAATTTAAAGATGACCCATATACCATTTTCAACATTTAATTGGGCAAGTGTTGAAAAGATTGAACATAAGGGAGAAACTGGAACATCTATTTGGCAAACTATTCAATTAGGTAATCTTAGAATCCGAATAGTTGAGTATTCGAAAAATTACTTAGCCGACCATTGGTGTCAAAAAGGGCATATTGTTCATTGTTTAGAAGGCGAATTTATGAGCGAACTTGACAACGGTGAGAAATTTATAATCACAAAAGGCATGACGTATGTTGTTTCTGATTAATTGAGTACACATCGATCTTTATCTACAGTTGGAGTAAAACTCTTAATTATTGATGGGGATTTTCTAAAGTCGTACTAAGAACAAAATGTTTAGGAGTAAAAAAAAGATAATATAATCCCATCTTCAAAAATGATGGTTCATTTTTTAAATTGCCTTTTTTTAAACATAACCGAACTAACAAGCATGATAGCAGATGAAATTAAAATAAAGTATATCGGGGGTGCAACAGCATTGCTGGAAGTTGGAGGATTGAGGTTATTAACTGACCCCACTTTTGACCCTAAAAACTCTAAATATGATACCGGATTGTATGTATTGCATAAATTAACGAATCCATCTATTCAAGTTGACAAATTAGGTAAGATTGATTTTGTGTTGCTTAGTCATGACCATCACTTTGACAATTTGGATAATGCAGGCAGGCAAATGTTATCCTCTGCCGATAAAGTATTTACCACACCAAGTGGGTCAGAAAGACTTGCTGCAAATTCAGTGGGTTTAAAAAATTGGGAAACTGTAGAAGTTCCTACCAAAGACAATCGAGTTTTAATGATTACAGGTACCCCCTGCCGTCACGGTCCGATTGGTGGAGACCGCGGACCTGTGACAGGCTTTTTACTTTCTTTCAAAGACGAAACTCAAGGTGCAGTTTACATTACGGGCGACACCGTTTGGTTTGAAGGTGTAGAAGAAGTTGCCAGGCGGTTTGACGTTAAAATCGTAGTTCTTTTTATGGGAGCCGCAGTAGTGAAAAACGTAGGTTCAGCTCATTTAACAATGACAGTAGACGAAAGTCTTAACGTTGCAAGACTTTTTGATAAAGCCACTATAGTCCCTATGCACTTTGAAGGATGGGAACATTTTACAGAATCATATGCCGAAATTGAAAGAAAATATAAAGATGCAGGACTTAGCCATCGGTTACAATGGGCAAAATCATTAGCTTGATCAAAAAGTGTGCTGCTGCCTTTAGTAACAATTGGCGGTGAATTATTAAATGATAAAGCATTGATCAACGGTATCGAAGAAGAGAAACATCGAATTTTCAAATGCCAACTTTAAATGATAGTATGGATATTAAAGCAAAAGACATCTTTAGCGCAAGTAAAAGAATCAAACCCTACATCAACAAAACACCCATTAAATCCTCGGCACAATTAAATACCGACCTTGGGCTTAATGTAATTTACAAACTTGAAAATCTACAGGTTTCCGGGTCCTTTAAGGCAGGAGGTGGTTTTAATAAGATATTAAAAACCCTGCAGAAAAATCCCAATGCTGAATTTGTTGCTCCAACAGCGGGCGGACATGGTGTTGGGCTTTCGTATGCTGCCACAAACTACATGCTAAGGTTCATATTCTAATGCCCTGAAATGCGGACAAAGACAGGATAAGAGATATCACTAACAACGGTGCCTCTATTCAATTTTTTGAATCTGTGGAAAAAGCCAGGTTACAGGCAAAACAAATTGAAGCTGAAAAGGGGTATATATACGTCTCTGCCTATAATGATATTGAAATGATTGAAGGGGGTGGAACTATAGCAGTTGAACTTTTATCCCAATTACCAGAAGTGGATTGTTTAGTGTGCGGCGTAGGTGGTGGAGGATACCTTGCAGGAATGGCTTTGGTTTTAAAAACCATAAATCCTGATATTAAAATAATAGGTGTTCAGCAAAATGGAACACCATGTATTTATAATTGGTTTAAAAAAGGGAAGTATGACGTTTTGCCTTATGTGCCTTCCATTGCTGAAGGTGTAGGAGGAATGGTCAAGGAAGACTGTATTACGCTGCCTTACATAAAAAAACATGTAGATGATTTTCTTTTAGTTACAGATTCCCAAATCCAGAAAACACTTAACTGGACTTTGTTAAACGAAAAGATGTACGTTGAACCGTCTGGCATTGTTGGGTTAACAGCAATTCGAGAATATCCTGATTTGTTTAAACGATTTAAAAATGTTGTCACTGTTATTTCAGGAGGTAACATTTCATTTGAAAGATTAAAAACGCTTCAATAAAAGACGGAAACTACTTTAAAAAGGATATTGAAATATTAATAACAACGTTTCGGTTTGCGAAAAAATAGCGCAACATCTCAGGATAAAAAAAACAAGGAGAAAAAAGCAAAATGAGCATTACAAAAACAGACAGACCCGCATTAATTCTTATTGACATCCAAAAAGGATTTGAAAATATTGAGTACTGGGGTGGGCAAAGAAACAATCCATATGCAGAAGAAAATGCAAGTGAACTTTTGAGACTTTGGCGTGAAAATAATCTACCAATTTTTCACATAAAACATTGTTCGTCCAATCCCGCATCACCTCTAAATGAAACTAACGAAGGAAATGAATTCAATGACCTGGTTAAGCCGATAAGCAATGAACCGGTAATTAAAAAGAATGTAAACAGTGCTTTTATTGGAACTGACCTGCAAGAGAACCTTATAAATTCAAAAATCACAAAACTTGTAATTGTGGGGTTGACAACTGACCATTGTGTTTCAACAACAACACGGATGGCAGGCAATTTAGGCTTCGACACATATCTTGTTTCAGATGCAACCGCAACCTTCAACAAAAAGGGACTGCAGGGACAAAATTATTCAGCAGAAATTATTCACGAAACTACACTTGCAAGTTTGAACGAGGAATTTGCCACAGTAGTTACTACAGATTTCTTGAAGCAAAATTTAGAAAGATAAATTATTTGAATCCTACAAAAAATCAAAAACAACATCAATTAAAATAGCAAGGGCAGTGAAAACAAAGAGCCGCATAATTGTATGGAAGGGCAACTGCTTAAACACTGCAGAATTTGTCAAAGTTGAAACAAGAAAATCTATTGCAGTAAACGGATACATAACCGGCGAGGTAGAAGGAATATTATTTCACGTTTCTTATAAACTTACAATTGACTTGCTGTGGAATATCAAAGCAGTTTTTATTGATTTTCAATCGGACACTTCTTTTAAAATATCCCTTAAAAAAATAAGGATAATCAATGGTTTAATGAAAAAGGTGAATTGTTATCTCAATTTAATAACTGTACAGATATTGATATTTCAATAACGCCATTTACTAACACACTTCCAATCGATCGGCTTAATTTATTAGCAGGCTCATCAAAAGAAGAAACAGTTCTTTATATAAATTTACCTTCGCCAGAATGCATGCCAGTTAAACAGCGGTATACTAACCTTGGGGGCAAAATTTATAAGTACGAAAACTTAGATTCAGGATTTACATCGAATATTGACTTGGATGAGGATGGGTATGTAGTCAACTACCCAGGAATTTGGTGTAGGGTATTTGCAGGTGCTTTGAAAAAAAATGATTAAATACTATGTCTTACAAAACAACATCACAGGCGTTGAACTAAAAATTGAACAATTACGACATTGACAATATTTTAATACTTTTTTATAATCAATTTTAACACCCAGCCGCAGCACATATTCATTTGTACGTAAAAAACTGTTGTTTGGATATTATTTCAAAAAACTCTTCTTTTTTTTATGAATTTTACTATACATGAAAAGAGTTGTATTACATATTATTTTCTGGTTAGTGTATCTGTTTCAGGATGTTTTATTAATATTTTTTTTAAATACTACCCGTTTTAATTTACCTCCGGGAAATCAATTACTATTGGCTATTGAAAATTGTTTGGTAATTCTTATGCCAAAATTGTTGTTCACTTATTTTATGTTGTATGTGACCCTGGATAATATCGGTAAAAAAGGTATTCAAAAAAAAGGAATTATTTATTCAATATTTGCTTTAATAGCTTCATTGTTTTTGTATAGGGCGCTTGTAATTTATTTTGTAGACCCCCTAATAAATGACTTGCCTTATACATCCTCATTCTTTTTTCCTTTGGGTTTTTTGGTCGCTTTAATGGATATAGGTTTTGCATCCGGGGCGGCTATTGCTGTAAAGCAGATTAGGTTACAGTTAACCGGAAAAGAAAAAGAAAAGAACCTCATCAGGGAAAAACTGGAAGCAGAATTAAAATATTTGCGCTATCAGACCCACCCCCATTTCCTCTTCAACACCTTGAATAATATCTACGCATTAGCAAGAAAAAAGTCGGACCAGACCCCCGAAGTAGTAATGAAGCTGTCAAAATTATTACGTTTTATGTTGTATGAAACAGTGAAACCTTCAATAAAAATCGGGGACGAAATTAAAATACTGGATGATTATATAGAGCTGGAAAGAATTCGATACGATGGACGCTTAACAATAAATTTCCTGAGAGAGATAGATAGCGAATTAGAACAAATTTCACCGTTGCTTTTATTGCCTTTTGTAGAGAATGCGTTTAAACACGGTGCCAGTGAAAGTCGCTTTGAATCATATATTCATATTGATATGAAATTGGAGAACAGCATTCTTCATTTTAATATTGAAAACACAAAAGAAAATAATCAAAAGAGTGATGTAAATGAAAATATCGGTTTGAAGAATGTAAAAAGGCAATTGGAATTAATGTATAAAGAATATAAAATGGTTGTAAAAAGCGAGCTTTCTTTATTTAAAGTATGTCTAACAATAAATCTTAAGAGCAATGCAGAAGTTTAATTGTCTCATAGTGGAAGATGAGCCGCTTGCTGCGGAAGTGCTGGAAGATTACATTAATCAGGTTCCTTTTCTGCAATTAGTTGCAAAATGCAACGATGCTATTTATGCGCTTGAAACGCTACAAAAAGAAAAAATAGATTTGATTTTTTTAGATATTCATTTGCCCAGGATAAAAGGGATTGATTTTATAAAAACATTAAGCAATTCACCCAAAATTATTATTACATCTGCATACCAGGAATATGCATTGCAAGGTTATGAATTAAATGTAGTTGATTATTTACTAAAACCAATTGAGTTCAGTCGGTTCCTTATGGCTGTAAATAAACTTAAGCATTTAAACGAGATTGACCAGGTTAACAATGCAACTTCTATTGCATCCGAAAGAGCTTACTTGTTTTTTAATGTTAGCAAGAAGAAAGTAAAAATGTTTCTTGATGAAATCCTTTATATTGAAAGTCTAAAGGAATACGTTAGAATTATTTCCAGGGATAAAGTAATTCTTACAAAATTTCAATTAGGAGAAATTGAAGATTTACTGGAAAAAAATAATTTTTTGCGTATTCATCGTTCTTTTATTGTCGCAAAAAATAAAATAGATGCATTTTCTGCAACAGATGTCGAAATAAATGGAAAACAAATTCCAATTGGAAGAAGCTACAAAGAATTAGTAATTGCTTCTTTAGAAGAGGAGAGGCAATAAACAGATTTGATAAAGATACCTTTCTGGTTTTCTCTGCAAATTGCTGTTCATACATATTAAACTGCTGTTCATAGAAAATCAACTGATAGCCTTTCTTATAAACATATATTCGAAATCAATGTAAAAAGCGTATGAAAAATGATATATAAAAATTCAAAAATCTCACAAACCATAAAATCACTATCAACATTATTTCTTATTTGTTTTTCAACATTTTCCTATTGCCAAAAGCCCGATAAAGAAATTGTAACAGAGAAGCCTTTCGTCCTGGGAGTGATTGACGAAATTCAATCTACAGAATTGGCTAAAAAAAGAATTTTAGATATTTATCTGCCGGATGGTTACAATAAAAACGATACGGTACAATATCCTGTTGTTTATTTATTAGATGGTTCAGCAGATGAAGATTTTATCCATGTTGTTGGATTATATCAATTCAATAATTTTCCCTGGATAAACAGAGTTCCAAAATCAATAGTGGTAGGCATAGCAACGGTTGACAGAAGACGAGATTTTACCTATCCAACAACTATTGAAGCTGATAAAAAACGCTATCCAACTACTGGTCATTCTGAAAAATTTATAAATTTTATTGAAAAAGAATTGCAGCCTTACATAGAAAAAAAGTATAAAACAATTCCATCAAGAACCATTATTGGTCAGTTTTTGGGCAGACTTTTAGCAACTGAAATTTTATTAAAAAAACCTGAATTATTTAATCAGTATATAATAATCAGCCCGAGTATTTGGTGGGATAATGGTTCCATTTTGAAGCTATCTTCTTCAGTTTTATCTGAAAATTTTAAATCGAAAACTGACATTTATGTAGGCGTTGGAAAAGAAGGACTTGTGCCGGGCATCAATCCAAGAGTTATGGAGGTTGATGCAAATTTATTAGCAGAAAAAATCAAGTCAACCAAGAGTAAAAGTGTAACCGTATATTTTGACTACCTGCCCGAAGAAGACCATGCAACCATTTCGCATCAGGCAATTTCAAATGCTTTGAAACTTTTACATCCTATAAATCCTAACAATAAATAAAGTAGCAGGAATAGATACTTAATTTATCAATACCAATCATGAAAAGAATTCTTAGCATTGATACAGTAAGAGGATTAGTAATGATTATTATGGCATTAGATCATGTACGTGATATGCTGCATGTAAACTCTATAACACAAAGCCCTACAAATTTAGTAACCACCACGCCAATGCTATTCTTCACTCGTTGGATAACCTATTTGTGTGCGCCTACATTTGTTTTTTTAGCTGGCACATCCGCATACATATCTTTTCGAAATAAAAATGATATTGTACAAGTCAGAAATTTCTTATTGAAACGTGGATTGTATTTGATACTACTTGAATTTGTGGCTGTAAATTTTGGACTCTTTTTTGATTTGGGTTTTCACACATTTATTTTTGAAGTAATTGCTGCTATTGGTTTTGGGTTTATCATTCTTTCTTTAATGCTAAAATTATCTTCTAAAACCATTGGCATTATTGGGCTGATAATAATTTTTTGCCACAATCTTTTTCCACTTATTCATTTTCAGGAAGGCTCATTGATAAAAACTGTTGCATCTCAGTTTTTCATGCCTGGCGCATTACCCCTGCTTTCGCATTCTGTTTTTATTATGGGCTATCCACCTATTCCATGGTTAGGTATAATGTTGGTTGGTTTTGCATCAGGAAAGTTTTTTGAATTGCCCGATATAAAAAGAAGGAATTTATTTCTGCAAATTGGATGTGGTGCGCTTTTATTGTTTATTATTATTCGCATTATAAATATTTATGGTGATTTAGTAAAATGGTCTTTCCAAAAATCAAGTGTGTTTACGTTTCTTTCTTTTATGAATGTCACAAAATACCCTCCGTCATTGTTGTTTTGCTTGGTTACTTTAGGCATCATGTTTTTAGTTCTTGGATTTTCAGAACAGGCAAAAAACAAGTTTATAAATATTTTATCAGTGTATGGAAAAGTTCCACTGTTTTATTTTCTCATTCACTTTTTTTTCATACATTTTATACTGCTCGCAGTAATGTTTTTGCAGGGTTTTCATTGGTCTCAACTTGATTTTGCTTCGGGAAGTTTTGGCAGGCCAAAGGGAGTAGAAAGCGGCTTATCACTTTGGGCAATTTATTTAATATGGATTGGTGTTGTAGTTGTTTTATACAAACCTTGCAAATGGTTTGGAAAATATAAAGCAGTGCATACCCAGTGGTGGCTGAAATACATTTAATAACTATCTACTTCTGAAAATGAACATTAAAAAAAACATCCTTATTTATTTGCTGTTAACATTTTTCATTAGTTGCATTTTTTATGTATTACTTATAAAAGCGGGAAACATGAACGCAGCTTCTAACCGTTATGTTTTTGCTCTTATGTGGTCCCCGGGTTTTGCAGCATTACTTGCCTGCAGAATTCTAAACAAACCAATATCTTCCCTTGGCTGGAGATGGGGGCAAACTAAATATCAAATCCAGAGTTACCTAATTCCCTTAGTGTATGCTGCAATTGTATATTTAATAATTTGGTTACTGGGTTTAGGCGGATTTCCTGACAATACATTTATTAAAGCAACTGCTGATACATTCGGATGGAGGAACTATTCAGTATTTGAAGTTGTGGTTTGGCAGTTTTTATTAACAGCTGTGTATAGCGTTTTAAAAGGTTGCGCTAATACATTTGGCGAAGAATTAGGCTGGAGGGGATATTTAACTCCTGAATTTTTTAAAATAACATCTTACACAAAAACATCTTTAATTATTGGCTGTATTTGGTCTTTATGGCATTACCCCGTTTTAATTTTTGCAAATTACAATACAGGCGGAAATTTATTATTCAGCTTAACATGCTTTACTGTAATGACAATAAGTTTAAATTTCGTATATACATGGTATCGTCTAAAATCGAAAAGTTTATGGACCGGTGTAATCATTCATTCCAGCCACGACATATTTATTCAAAATTTTTTTACACCTCTCACTACAAATACAGGTAACACAAAATTTTGGTATGACGAATTTGGAATTTTGCTTCCATGTATTTCACTGGCAATAGCTATTTATTTTTGGACAAAAAGAAATGAATTAAATGAAGCAAATAAAAATTGCGCATAACAACAGGTATTGGTTTTACTAACGTTTATTGTTCGTTTAACGCAAGAATATACTATGCAAAAAAATATATTGTGGAAAGGAAAAGCATATCACTCTTTAGAGAATTGTATTTTAACAGGCACTGAAAATGGCTTTGAAGTAAATTCTGTAATTATTGGTTTGCATGACCAAATAATTTATAGAGTTGGATATCTTATAAAGACAAATAAAAAATGGGGAACAATTTCTTTTGAAATTAAAACACAGCTTGTCAAGGTCATTCGATCATTTAGCTTTCAAAGCGATGGTTGCAACAGAATTATATAAGACTATTCAAAATCGCAATACAAGTATGAAAATATATCCAACGATTTTTAAGCAGCGATAAAGGTTGATGAATCAGGGCTTTGTTAATTATCCAGAGCTAAAGAACTGCAATAAAAGACATTAGCAATCATTAAATGTTTAAATTAAAAAATTAAAACATAAAAACGAAATCAGGAATAAAAATCCCAACATCTTATCATCGCATTTGCAAAAAAACAAATCATTAAAGGAAGCATGGGATAAACTACGTCCGGGTTGTCAGCGGGATTATGTGGAACAAATAAATAAGGCAAAAACAAATGAAGTTCTCAAAACAAAGGTGGATAGAATAATTCAACTTACCCTCGAATATGCTAAAAAGCATTCTGATAAATACAAGAAACGGCGGAAAGCAAATGAAACCAATACTTGATATTCCGGCATGAGCAATCTGATAAAACAAACATAGAATTTTTGCACAACAATAAAATGAAATATAAAGAAATCACTTTTGATAAGCATAGTAACAAAAATGAGCATAGAACTAAGACAACAAATAGAAAAAATTGGATCGTTGACAGATGATGAATTTGAATTGGTTTTAGCACTCTTCAAAGAAAAAAAATTTAGAAAACACCAAATCGTTATTCAAGAAGGAGATTATGTGCAATACGACTATTTTGTAGTGAAAGGTTTAATGAAATCTTCACACACCAATCCAGAGGGAAAAGAACACGTCATTCAGTTCGCTATGGAAGATTGGTGGATAACCGACCCGCAGGCTTTTCATAATCAGACAAAAGCGACTTTGAGTGTAGATTGTTTGGAGGATACAAAGGTTCTTGCCCTTACTTTGGAAAATAAAGAAAAGCTATGCAAAGAGCTTCAAAAAATGGAACACTTTTTCCTTAAAAAAACAATAGCAGGTTATATTGCTTTGCAGAAAAGAATTTTATGCTTCATCAGCAATACAGCAAGCGAACGCTATAATAACTTGATCATGCAATATCCGGGACTTATCCAACGAGTACCTAAATCAATGATTGCTTCCTATTTAGGCGTTACCAGAGAAACACTTAGCCGTTTAGCGTGATAAACGTCACACAAAATACGCGACAATTGTCCTTTAGTACGTTTACCATTTATTGGAATTTTGCAAAAAGCAATTTAAAAAAATGGAATATAGAAATCTAGGAAATTCAGGATTAAAGGTTCCTGTTCTAAGCCTTGGTACAGGTACATTTGGTGGTACCAATGAGTTTTTTCAACGTTGGGGACAAACAGATGTAAAGGAAGCATCAAGGTTAATTGACCTTTGTTTAGAAAGAGGTGTCAATTTTCTTGACACAGCAGATGTTTATTCTCAAGGTGCATCCGAAGAAATATTAGGACAAGCACTCAAAGGAAGAAGAGAGCAAGCTATCATTTCTACCAAAGGAACATTCAAAATGGGGGAAGGTATAAATGACAAAGGTTCTTCACGGTTTCATATTATCAAAGCTTGTGAAAATAGTTTAAAGCGTTTAGGTACGGATTATATTGATGTGTATTTTATGCACGGATTTGACAGCGACACACCAGTTGAGGAAACACTGAGAACGCTGGATGTCTTAGTTACAAGCGGAAAAGTAAGATATATTGGTTGTTCAAACTTTGCTGCGTGGCAACTGATGAAGTCAATATCTGTTTCCGAAAAATATAATTTAGATAAATATGTCGTTTATCAAGGTTATTATTCCTTAATCGGTCGTGATTACGAACAGGAACTCATGCCGCTCCTAAAAGACCAAAATATGGGATTAATGGTTTGGAGTCCACTTGGTTGGGGCAGATTAACAGGAAAAATAAAAAGAAACCACCCTCTTGCAGAAGGACGGATAAAATCAGGTGGAGCAGTGGGCTCACCACCTGTTGACGATGAACTTTTATACACGGTTGCAGATACTTTAGAACGAATTGCAAACGAAACAGATAAAACCATTTCACAGGTTGCCATCAATTGGTTGTTAAACAACAAAACTGTTTCAAATATTATAATCGGCGCAAGAAACGAACAACAGCTCATCGAAAATATAGAAGCAGCCGGTTGGTATTTAACCTCAGAACAACTAAATGAATTGAATACCGTTACAACTCAAATGCCAATCTATCCGCATTGGGTTGGGGGAAGATAACCACTAAAAATGAATAAAAAAGCCGAAATGTTTTCGATATCTATTAGAACAAAGTTTAGACTTTTTCGAACTCCCAACTACTTGATACTATAAAGAAAAATTATAACATAAGAAATTTTAAAAGATAAAGTTGCCGTCATTACAGGTGGCAATGGTTTGAAAGCAAGATCAATAACGAAGGTATGCTGGGTGATTTGCCTTACCTTGATTTTTTAGACACTTTTTATCCCAGAGATGAAATACTGAAAGCTTCTAAAAGTAAAAGCCTTACTCCCTATGGTTTGTTTTATGTGTACACAGTACAACAGCTAAAGCCTTTTTTTCAGCATTTTGGGAGAAGTTATGAAATTGCTTATTATGAAAAAATAGCAAATGATGTAAGGAAAAATATTATCAGCAAATGTTATGATTCTTCAAAGGGATTGTTTGCAGATAACCCGGAAAAAGAATTTTTTTCGCAACATGCCCATGTTATGGAGATGCTTACCAGCTGCGTCCCCCCGACACAACAAAAAGTTGTGATGCAAAAAGTGCTTGGTGATACTGCCCTCATTCCTGTTTCACTTTACTTTAAATTTTACCAGTTTGAAGCCCTGAAACAAGCAGGCATGGGCGAAGATATTTTAAACGAATTAGGCGATTGGAAAGCGATGTTAAACAGCGGCATGAACACCTTTTCCGAATGGTTGAAAGATCCGCGCAGTGAGTGTTATTCATGGAGCGCCTATCCTGCTTATTATTTTTTGAACACTATTGCAGGAATTGAGCCTGCAAAGCCGGGATTTACATCGATAAAAATACAGCCGCGACTCGGTTCTTTGAAAATGTTGACAGCGCAAGTACCTCACCCGGATGGTATAATAAAAACGATGTATAAAAAAATAAATGATAATACATGGAATATTCAAATAGAATTGCCACCCGCAATTAAGGGCGTTTTTATTTGGAAAGAAAAAATATATCCATTAAATGGAACTAATAAAGTGTGCGAATTTTTATTGAGGTGATATATTAGCAAAGGTTACAGGGTTGACTGTTTTGCAATACTTGAACAAATTCATTTATCTCTAAAATTTATTGCAGAATTAAGCAGGCTTTGTCAAATTAATTCCGCCACGGTTTATTTATAGTTTCAAATTAGTTACTTTTAAAACTTAAATACTTAAATTACTGTTGTCTTTTGTACAGCTAATTTAAGATAATAAAGGTTTATCTGAATGTATGAGAGATAAAATGAAAATAATCTTTTCAATAGTATTATAGAAGAATTGAAGAATTCTATTTTTCAATCAATAGTAAAAACATTTCGGCAGCATGCCAGGTATGCGGCATGCTTAATTTCATACTCACTAATTTTTCATCAATTACTTTCATGCCCGGGTAATAGGCGTCACTTGCATAAGCTTCCCAGGAAAGCGGGTACGAACGTTCGCTCACTATTCCTTTTTGCTCACCGAAAAAATGGTCTTCTGCCCAAACGAGGTAAGGATAATTCTCACTGCTGTCTTTATCAAAACGGGCACCGGGAACATGCTGGGTTTTGTAATCACACCAAAAAAGAGACGAGTAACTATCATAGGCTTTTGGAATATGAAAACTATCAGGCAAACGCAGCGATTTCAATCCATACTTAATCCATTTTGTTTGAAATACCGGATGCAATGCATAATCAGTTTTCCCTTCCAGATAATTTCCATCTGCTCCCTGTTTAAGGAATTGTCGCGTTGAATCCATAATGGTTTTCACGACGGGATGAGAAACATCGGAAACCAATGAAACCAGGAAGAGCACTTCACCTAAATTATCGGCTTCGCTAATGCCGTGGTTGTTTCTGTCAAAAGGGTCCCGGATAGCCATAACCCAATCTTTAATCAAACGAAGATTCCGCGTTTGTTGCAGCACTTTTCCCATCACGTAGCATCGCGGTACCATGGCTTTTTATATACAAAAAAATCAGGGACAGGTTTGCCATTGATGATATTTATCAGAATTTCATGATGCAATACTTTTAAAACCGGCGCAAAAAGATGCCCTTTAAAATCAGGCAGATGAATAAAACTCTTTGATAATTCACTAATGCTCTTTCCTTGTTTCAAATAAATGCCTTTCTCATTTTCAAAAATATGCACGTCTTTCCCGTAGGTAGTTTTAAGGTATGCATAATATTCGGAAGGAACAATGAGGTCATTTTTTATGTTCCAATGGTATAATGTATCACCAGAAACTGCATCTATCAGATTTCCGTTTTTATACACCATTTTTTCCGGTCGCCCTTACCAAACAGGTAGAAATCAATAACGGGCATTTGCCGGTGATTACGGTGCTCTTTTTTTAAAAGCTCAAGATTGGTATTATGTTCCTGCCATTTTCTTTTCAATACAGTTTCCGGCATTTGAGCAGTACTTTTATACTGCATGGATAATAGAACAATAAAAGCTGATAAAAACCGTAATACTTTTTGCATCCTTTATTTGTTTTTGTATTTCCTGGTACGATGACGTATTAGTTGCCTTACTAAAACTTAAAGCATTGGTTTTTGCATTAAGATGTTTTGCTTTTCATTTTCGTGATTATGCTCATGCAGTAAGGTACCATTTGTTTATTTTAAACCACTTTTTGCCAGTACTTCATTTGCACTTAATCCGTTGGCTAATTTATCAGAATACACAATAGCCTCGGATGATTTTATTTCTTCTTCTTTCGTTGGATTTAATATTTTCAATTGAACCGAATGCTTGCCTTTGGGCAAATCATATTTCCAGCAAAGCTCATGTCGGCGGGTGATATAGCTGGATGGCAGCTTGGGCGATTCTACAAGTTTGCCGTCAACATACAATTCTGTGTTACACACATAAGTCGAGTTACTTTCCCATTTAGCAATGTCGCCTCTCAAAACAAAACCGGTTCCTTCAAAATCAAAGCTGATGACATCTCTGTTAGCCGACCATTTTACCGGTATTTTAGCAGTGGGGTATAAGCCTTTAAAGCTCTTTTCAAATTTTACGGCTGCAGGTAATTGTGTTTTAATACTGATAGCATCACCATTGGTTTTACCACCATGGCGTTTGATATTTTCGAGGGCATGTTTGAAGCCAATTTCGTACACATCATTCAACGACATAGTTGTGTATTTAAACTTAATAGGTTCTGCTTCTGCCAATCCCATTTTCCAGTAAGCAGGAATATTGTCATAACCTAACACAACACCCAATATACCACCGGCACTGGAAGGATTGCAATCAGCATCCTGCCCGCAACGGGTAGCTATTTCCAACGTTTTGGTAAAATCCTTATTACCATACAACAAGCCTATGACAACATAGGCAGAGTTTACCGTAGCATCAATATTAAAAGGAGCAAAAACGCCTTCAGGACAGCTAATATCATTAGCCCATTTCTTTTGAACTTCGAGCCAGGTTTGCTTCCAGTCTGCAGGATATTTTTTGTGCCATGAAATCACATCAGAAATGCATTGATAAAACGCACTCTGCTTCGGTATGGTTTTCAAACCTTCTTCAACAATATAATTAATATCGCTTGACGTAAAGGCAAGCGCATACATCGCTCCAAAATATACCCCACCATACCAGCCATCTCCATAGTTCATAATATGTCCAATTTTGTCGGAGATAGCAGAAGCGGCATTCGGCATGCCAGGACTCATTAATCCTGCAAAGTCGGATTCAATTTGGTAATCAATGCAATCAGCATGTGGATTGTTAACCCAATAACCGGATTGAGGCGCTTTAATGCCGTGCAGAATATTATATCTCGCAGCCTGATTGGCATGCCATAAACTATAACCTGCATTTGCGAATGCATTGGCAAACGAATCAACCGGGGCATCAAGGCCATTCTTCTCAAATACATCTACAAAGGTTAAATCCATATACAAATCATCATAGAGGCCGGGATTGTTTACCATTGTTTTTTTCAAATAACCGTTGTACCACAGCAAGGGCTGATAATCGCCGATAAAGGTGCCTTGAAAACGAAACTCGTAAGGTCCGCCAAACGTTACACCAATCGTTTGACCAGCCCAGCCGCCCTTAATCTTATCTTTTAATGCATTCTTAGTAAAATTCACAGTTTGTTGTGCATAAGAGCTTATCACCAGCAACAATGCAACACTAATTACAACACTTTTTTTCATCAGCTTTACAATTGTTTTATAAAATATTTCAAAGTATTTTCTCCATTTTAATTTAGCAAATACAATAACAAAAAATTATATAAAGTAGAATGAGGACTTAAAGAACAGGAAATTTAATGCAACATAAACATTCTGTTCGCGTTACAATGAACTTCTTAAAGTTGAAGCAACGCAACATAGTTTACAGGGAAGCCAAAGCAATAATAAATTTTACAACACTTTTTATTTATCCTGTTACTTTTTCTTCGTTTACTTTATCTTTTATAGCAAAAGCATCTACTTCATTTTTGTAGGGAGCAGAAGATTGTGCACCAAGTCTTGTTACTGAAATTGCAGAAGCCTTACATGCAAAAGCCGTTGCATCTAAAATGTTTTTACCCTCAGACAAAGCAACTACTAATGCCCCGTTGAACACATCACCGGCAGCGGTGGTATCAATAGCTGCAACCGGACAAGCCGAAACATGTGTAAAAGTGCCTTCATGCAAAACCACAGCGCCGTTACTGCCTAACGTTATAATGACTGTTTCTACGCCACGGTCTTTTATTTTTTGTGCTGCCTTTTGCGCAGACTCCATATTGTGTACTTTAATGCCTGTGAACATTTCAGCTTCTGTCTTATTGGGCGTAATGATGCTTATATTACGTAGCAATGCATCTGATAAATCACAAGCAGGAGCAGGATTTAAAACAACTTTTATCCCTTTTTCAAATGCAGTTGAGGCAACATACGCTACGGTATCTAAAGGTATTTCTAACTGCATCAATACCATTGATGACTGTTCTACTGCTTGTTTTGCCTGGCATAAATCGGAAGGACTTAATGTGGCGTTGGCACCTGATGCAACGACAATACAATTTTCTGCATTTTTATCTACTGCTATCAATGCTACACCGGAAGGATGTTTCGAATCTGATACAAGATAGGCTGTATTAATTCCTTCTTCCTCAAACAACTGAATTGATTGCCTGCCAAAAATATCATTACCTGTTTTGCATATAAAAGTAACATTGCCACCGAGACGTGCAGCAGCAACAGCCTGGTTTGCTCCTTTACCGCCTGGATTCATAAAAAAAGTTCCACCTAAAATAGTTTCACCAGGGGCAGGCAAGTGATCAGCCTTTATAACCATATCTGTATTGGAACTTCCAACAATAACAATCTTTGGTTTCATAGTAAACAATCGTTTATGGAGTATAAAAATAAATTTAAAATGAATAGACCAACTACCTAAAAAAACATAAAATAGATAATCCCAAAACCATAATAATCTAAAATTGCTGTTGTTATAATTAAAATAAATGCAGTAATTGTGTATAATTTTTTTTAAAGAAAAAAATAATTATAAAACATGGCTAAAACGAGTTCTTTAATCTTGCTTGTTAATTCTTTGTCTAAAGGCGAAAAACGGTATTTTAAATTGTACACAGCTTTGCAGGAAGGTTCAAAAGATTATTTATACCTGTTTCTGGTGCTTCAGAAAGGTGGTTCAGCAGAGGAAATAAAAAAAGCATTTTTACAAAAAAAACCAACAGCTTCTTACGAAGCTACGTGTAAATATCTATATAAAGTTATCACCGATTGTCTGCTGCAGCTACGTACTGAGCAGGGGAAATCTACAAAACTTGTTGTTGATTTATTGAAAGCAAATATCTTGTTTGAAAAATCGATATATGACGAAGGCTTTAAGCAATTGCAAAAAGTGCAGACTGCGGCGGAGAAATACGAACAATACGTTATTCAATTATGGGCTGCAAGGCTCGAATTATACTATTTGTGCAATTTAAACTTCTATCATGTTACAGAAGCAGAGCTGATAAAAAAACAAATGAAAATTGGTGAGCTCCTAAAATATATCAGAACCATTCATCAGCACATTTCTTTATATGAATTGTTGCGGCATCGCCTGCTATATAAAGGTGGTGCAAGAACAAAGCAACAAAAAGAAGAACTGAACGACCTTGTGGTAACAGAATTAAACCTTACCTCTAATCCGATTGCCGAAACATTTGAAAGTTATAAAACACATTTATTGTTCCAATCGCATTATTTTATTACAATAAGTGATTACAAGTCTGCACTCAAGACCTTTTATGAGTTAAATGAACTGCTGGAAGAACATAATTATTTATGGGTTGATTCTCCGCTTGATTACCTCTCTACTATGGAAGGTATCTTAGATAGCCTGCATACCATAAAGCGTTATGATGAAATGCAATTCTTTTTGGATAAATTAAAACACCTGCAAAGCCATTCGGTTTATTTTGAGGTGATGATACAAAGAATTATTTTTATTTATAAAGTTGTTGGGTTATTAGACCGCGGCGATTTTAAAGATGCAATTGCATTGAAGGAGCAATTTGAAGAAAGTCTTTTTAAAAAAATTCATTTGCTCGATTTAAGCAAACAGGCTGAAGTATATCTGTATACTGTGTTAATTTACATGGGCAGCAATAATTTTTCCAAAGCACATTATTATTTAAACCGCATCTTATTGGAAAGTAAATTGTACTACAGCCTGCCGGTATATAGAACCTTCAGGCTTATCCATTTGCTTGTGCATTACGAATTGGGAAATCACGACTATATAGAATACGAAACACGTTCCATCAAACGCGGGCTTAATTCAGGTCAAAGCAAATCTTACTTACTGGAAAAAATAGTTTTTAGTTTTGTTAAGCAAGCATCGGATGCCAGAGGCAATGCAGCAAAAAATGCTTTATGGCAAAAGGTACAAAAAAATTTTGAAGCCATTCAAAATGATAAATATGAAACACAAATTCTAAAAATATTTGATTTTAGTTCTTGGATAGAGGCAAAACTTCTTGCAAAATCTTTTCCTCAACTGCTTAAGGAAAAATACCAATAACAAAAGTTTGGTGAACATTTTTCTTGTAATCTTTTAAAATAAGCCCAAATAATAATCTGGTACATTCCTCAGCACGGAAATTTGACAATACAAAATGACAACTCAAGAGCAATACCACGAACTTTCGTTTTACACTTTGGCTCATAAAGGCAAAAATTTTATTCATCAGCATATTGTTGACGCTTATGCTGCACAGACAGCTGATACAAAGACAAAACCTATAACTGTTTTCTTTTCGCTTGCAGGGCTCTATTTGTTTGTAGATAAAAATTATACAGGCAGACAGGTTCAGGAAGCACATCTGCAAATGTCAAAAAAGACAAAGGATTTTGTAAAAATCATTTTACCGGAAACTAGAGGCAGCATAACGGTGAAAAACGTTTTAGACACACCACCCGGAGTCCAAAGGGACGAAATGATTCGGCAATGGTGTATTTCAGTCTGGAACGCTTTTTCGGATCAACATGATAAAATAATTTCTTTGACACAAAAGCTGGTAACAAAATAAATCTATTTTATAAAAGGTATGACAAATCTATATTGAAAGATGTGTTTATATTGTAGACAAAGGGCAACTAATTGCGGCAGTAAATTCTTTTCAAAAGAAGCTAAAAAAGACAATGAACTCACGATAGTTTAAGAGCATTCTTATGCATATTGAAAATGCCGTGATTTCACTTTATCAATAGCCCGGGTTTTGCGGCAAATTCGGATTCTTATTGATTTCATTCCGCGGTATGGGCAAATAATTAAAACCATCTCTCCATGCTCTCTCTTCCATTACTTCTGCTTGAAGTGTAAAGCCACCATTACAGTGGGAATAATATTGCCTCAGCTTTTGCACGCTCAAGGCGTCGGGAACGAGATGCATAGCCTACAGAGTGTCTTGGATCAGTTATACGATGAGATGCTGCCCTTATGCAGCAAGCTCATTGGAGTAGGGCAAGGTATTGCAGGATTTGCTGCGACCTGGTATATAGCTTCTCGTGTATGGCGGCATATTGCTAATGCGGAGCCGATTGATTTCTATCCTTTGTTCCGTCCTTTTGTGATCGGATTTGCAGTTATGATATTCCCTTCTGTTTTAGGGATGATCAATGGTGTAATGAAACCTGCAGTTACAGCTACTGCTCAAATGGTCAAAGGTTCCTATCAGGCAATAGCGGTGCTCTTAAAACAAAAGGAACAAGCAATAAAGGGCAGTGATTCGTGGAAAATGTATGTTGGAGAATCAGGAAGCGGAGATAGGGATAAATGGTATAAATATACTCACCCCGACGATCCTGCCGGCAACAACGAAGGCATGTTTGGGAGCATAGGCAATGACATTAAGTTCGCTATGTCTAAAGCTTCATACAATTTTCGTAATTCAATAAAAGAGTGGATGAGTGAAGTATTGAAGGTAATTTTTGAAGCCGCTGCGCTTTGTAAATTATTAGAATTGTAATGGGAGCTTCGCCACGAAATAATATTGAAAGTAAAGAAAGACAGTAATTGAGTTGATGCAATTATAAATCAGCAAAATACATTTATCTACGGCTTTTCAAGCTTGCAAGGTCTTTTCAAGAGTAAATGTCTTTTTCGTCTGCAAAATGTATTCTGTTTTATCAATCTCTTTCAATTGTCTCACAACCTGTAAGATAGTTGCCTTATAATATAAGTCCAGCAGATTACTTTCGATCTTATAATTCAATTAAAAAATAATGTATCGAAGACTAAAAAACTATTCTATTCAAGCTGCTTTTTAAGTTCTTTCTTACTTGGCAGGTAAAGCTTATATTCTTTAGCAAATATCTGGTCATTGTTTTCGGGGCAAGGTAAATTCTACAACTGTTTTGTTTTCTTCTTTACAAAGTATGATGCCAATAGTTGGTTTTTCTTCCTTTGTTTTTACCATGCGATCATAATAGTTTACATACATCTGCATTTGCCCAATGTCCTGATGGGTCAGCTTGCCAATTTTTAAGTCAGATAATATAAAGCACCTCAACAAGCGATTATAAAATACCAGATCAACGAAAAAGCTGTCTCCTTCGAACGTGAAGCGTCTTTGCCTGCCTGCAAAGAGAAAGCCTTTACCTAATTTCAACATAAAGTGTTCCAGCTTATCAATTATAGCTGTCTCCAAATCACTTTCAGAATAGCGACTGTCTTCCTTCAGATTTAAAAATTCCAAAACGTAATGGCTTTTTAAAGCATCCAAAGGTTCCAGTCCTGCATCTATAACTTTTTTGCCATAGTGAGGGTCACCGCAATAAATATCATAATCAAGTAGCCGGGGATAGTACTTGCCCTGTTGAAGCAGCTTAATCGCTTCTTCACGGGTTAATTCTTTTGATGTACAACCTCCTATTACGATGGTAAATATTATTAAGAATGCCGATAATTTTTTCATCATAAATTGTATTTTATTGGTTTGTAAAATTACTAAATGTTTTGGCAAAAGTGAATTGACATTTGTTAAGAAAACAGAGTTGTCAGCAGGTATTATTAATAAAAAAAGGGGCTTAAATCAGCCCCTCATCAGCAAATGAAAAATAATTTTCCTTAGCAATAATAACATGATCCAGTAACTTGATTTCAAGAAACTCTCCTCCATGTTTTATTTTTTGAGTAAGTTCTTCATCCTGTCTGCTTGGTTTAAGATGGCCTGATGGATGGTTGTGAGAAATGATTATTTGGCAGCAGTTAGCTTTAAGGGCAGCTACAAAAATGACCCTGAGATCAGCTACAGTTCCTGATAATCCTCCTGTTGAAACTTCATAAATTCCTAAAATTTTATTTGCTCTATTTAAAAATAATACTTTAAACTGTTCTACAAATTCAATTTTATTTTTGTCCCAGGATTGTATTAAAACATCGTAAGCATCTTTAGAAGAGCTAATCTTAGGACGGTCAGAAGCTTTTACTTTTGATTTGTATATCAATTCTATTTCAGCAACTTGATACAGGGCTGATGCATCCATTTTACTTTTCATAACTCATGATTTAAAAGATTAAGAAATTAATTATGGAGCATCACCTGGCTTAGGGCAATAAAGCAAAAAAGGAAACGGAATAAATGAGGGCTTTGTGAGATGGCTTTGTGTTTATGCCGTAAGCTTTCTTTGCGCTACAGCAGCCCTAAGCCTAACTTTGTTTGAATGATTAATTCTTCAACCATTTTCTTTTTAATAATATCTATCTCATCATCAATTTTTATTCATATTATAATACTAAACATAACGAGCCCGCCCTTGAAAGGGCGGCTCGTTAAACAGCCTTAAGAGAATATTTATTGGAATGAATTACTTAAAAGTCTAAACAATTTTTATGTAGAATACTCGTTTAAGTTACAAATACCTAATTCATTTAATTTATCATGTTAAAATCAGTTTATTCTACTGGGCTGTATACTTTAATTATATGCTTAATGTTTAGTGCTTGCGCTATCAACCGAACCATACCGGTTAAGGATCTCGATGCAGCTATTGTACCGGCAGATTTCAATCCTGAAAAAAATGTATTACTTGTTGTGGAACTCTACCGCAGATATAAACCAAGCCAGAAAGACGAGAAGCGAACTAAGCAAATGGAAGATTTATTTAAAAAATACTATCCTTATAAATTCGAAATAGTGTCCCGGGAGGATGTGAATTTCAATAATTCAAAATATGCCGATACCTCTGTTTACAAATATGCCCTATTGCATAAGTTTAACGGAGTAGAGCATACTTCCTATACTACTTAGCTACTTCAGGAGGTGGTTCACATACACTCAGTCCAAGTGCAACCACGACCTATATTGGATACTGCTTTTTGGACAGGGTTAGTAATAAGGAATCCAATCTTAGTTATCAATCTCCATGGCTAAAGAGTGCAGTGGAAGCATTTGCCAACATTGTTAAGAAAGCCAAAAAAATATAGTGCGGTCTACTAAATAAACATAACGAGCCGCCCTTGAAAGGGCGGCTCGTTAAATGGCTTACAAAACAAAAAGAGGCTGTCTCAAAACTAAGAGACGCCTCTTTTTACTCGGATCCTATATTGGAAACTTAATGTCGTTTAATCAATTCTTAAGCCCTTAAATTAGTATTGATACAGCCTCTCCTCAATTAAAATTTCCTGTTAATTCACCTTTAAAAAAGTCTTCGCACAAGTTGAAAGCCTTTTGAGTTTTCACTTGTGCAGTACCTCCAAACAAAACTGACTTAAGTTTCGCTTCATCATTTTTTATAAGTACGCACATTTTGAAAGTAACCTGTAACGGCATTATAAGCACCAAATAAAGTACCTCTGGTTGTTTCCTGCTGTTGGGCAGGATTGCTCATTGCATACTCATACTCATAAACAGTATCACACATATTTTTAAAGCAGGTAGAAAGTTCATCATCTTTACCAGCTTCTATATTTTTATATACCTCCTTATTCGGAACTAATGCAAGTTGTATTAGCTTCTTTACTTCGGGGTTTTATTCATCTTTGTGCAGCCTAACAATTTAAATCATATTTCAATGAGCAAGATGAAATCTTCAAGCCTTATTTTCGTTAAAGCAGTTTTATGGGGAACAATCTTTTTTTCGTGTTTAGCCTTAGTTTATCACATAAGATGGTTTATACCGTTTTTACAAAGCAAAAAGAATTTTGTTATTCCAAATGAACAAGTATCTATTGTTTGGTATGTTGTGCAAATCGGCAGCAATGCTATTTTTCTGCTTAATAGTGCCTTACTAATAAAGCTTTTTAGAAAATATCAACAGACTGGTTTCTTTGATACAGAGAGTTTAAAAATATTTGACACTGTAATATTGTCGTGTATTGTACTTGCTTTATTCGGGAGTGTATTAACAGTATACAATAACTATAACGAGGTTCATTTAGAACAATGGACAACTTTAACAAGTGTTGTCAACTTAATCTCAAGGTCCTTCACTAGGCTCTTGGTTTTCAAAGAACCACAAACAATGTACTTTTTATTGGCAGTAATTCTATGGGCTGTTAAACAATTTGTTTCAAAGGCTTTGATTATTAAAAAAGAAGACGAGGCGTTTGTATAATATGGCTATTATTATTAATTTAGATGTAATGATGGCTAAGCGAAAAGTTTCACTCAATGAACTTTCCCAGCGTGTCGGGCTTACAACTGTAAACCTATCCATTTTGAAGACTGGAAAAGCTAAAGGTGTAAGGTTTGATACACTTGAAGCCATTTGTAAAGTACTAAATTGCCAACCTGGTGACATTTTAGAGTTTAGAGAATGACAAACTTCAAATGGTATAAACACCTAGAATTGTCATGGCATAAAAGAACGAACGCACAACAGTGTGTTTATAATATTGTGGCTGGACATGAAGCATTCAACTGAAAATCGCTATTTTACTTTTGCGGTTAATAATTTCAATCCTTCGACAGGTGATTGGGAATTTTTCTTACTCACTTCTTCCGGCAGCATAGCAACGGACAGCATCGGACTGCCAATGAGAGGCGCTAACTTAATGGGTGGAATGTGTGGCAGTTGTCATGCAGGAGCATCCGAGAAGGATTTTATTTATTCGAAGTAAACCTCAGTTACTTATTTCTTTCCTTGGAATAACATTCCTTTGTTTTTTTGATAAGCTCTGTTTGCTGGCGAAGAGAAATCGTTATTGCCGTTCCGAGCAAAGCGAGGAAACTTTGAACCAACCAATCAGATGCTTCGCTATGCGCAGCATGACAAGCAGGAGCCCCTACAGTACATATCTCTACCCTTTAGGCGCTAAGGCGCAAATATCTAAACTTTTTTTTCGATAATCTATGCGGCTATTTTTACCGGGCTTAGCTTAACAAAATTCCTGATAGAACCCTTTAATTGAAAGTAAGCATCTCTATAATTT
>JAABUT010000552.1_pt1 | contig 57939 bp, 54 predicted proteins | sample 5559281 | NCBI WGS metagenome assembly JAABUT01 (sample SAMN10711880, study PRJNA513359) | rock metagenome | isolation source: Antarctica rocks | place: Antarctica: Victoria Land, Ricker Hills nord | collected 2016-01-04 | reverse complement strand
TGTCATTCTGTTTTTGTTAAATAAATTTAGTGCTGTAAATTATCAGAAAAGATGGCAGCCTTGATAAAATTAATGTTAATTAATAGCGTATTTTTTTAAAATATAAAAGTAATATAATTGGATTTTTGACTGAATTAATAGGAAGGATTGGATAGCAAATAAAATGAGCCATTACTAAACAAATTTATACCGATAAAAGAAGCATCACGTTTTCTGCTTCTTTTTCTTTCCGGCCAAAAACAAAACAATCATTTAAAATCAAACGATAGTTGGAATTTATGATGCTTCTTTTAGCACTATAAAATTGGTGTTTAGATCAGCGGTCTTTAAAAGGATATACAAAGCATTGATTTTTATGGGATAAAAGAAGCATGTTAAATAGTTTGACTGAACTTTAACAGGCTTTTTAATCAGGCTGCATAAACGGAAACTTTTTGCAGTTGTGCAGCTAATCGGTGTAAGGTTTCTTCTATTTTTTTAGCCTGGTTTAACGACGGATGCTTTACACCTGATGCATATTGACGCAATAATCCAGCATTGATTTCTGCATATTTTGCAACTTTACTGATATTCAGAAAATCAAATTCCTGAAAAAGGGCAAATACATCGTAAGTGTGCTGAAATATCACAGTTTCAGGATCAACGCCTTCAAGTTCTTGTAAAAGACTTTTCAATCTATTTTCAAGATTGGTAAGATTATTACCGTAATCGGCAATCAAATTGTTGTTATATTTAACACTGCCCCACAAACCTTTTTCACCTTTTTCGATGACTAATTCTACTTTTTTCATTTCCATCATGGTGCGATTTCGTATTTAATAAAAACAATATATTATTTTAATCCTGCCTGTTTTAGTATCGAATTTAATGTTCCTTTTGGAATATCACCTCCATGAACCGGGGTAGTAACTTTCCCTGATTTGTCAGGATGAATCAATTGTAGGTGGCTGCCTTTTTGATCTTTTTCTTCCCAGCCGTCCTGTTTAAGCAATTTGATCAGCTCCTTAACTTTCATTAATCAAAGGTAGCAATTTCGCTACTAATTATTTAAGATTTATGCCGATAAAAACAGCATCACGTTTTCTGCTTCTTTTTCTTCGCGGCCGGAAACAAAACATTATTTAAAATCAACCGATAACCCGGAGAATTTGGATGAAGTTTTAAATCTGTTGGCGGATCGCCGATGGCGTGCTGATAATCTTCCGGGTCGTGGCCGCCGTAAAAAGTCCACTGCCCTTTGCCGTAATCGCCGTGAATGTAACGCGCTTCTCCGGCAGATTTCAGTTCGCCCAAAATCAACACATTTGGCTTAATCAAATCCTTGCGGAAGGCCGTCGTCAATCCCATAAAACCTTTTATAACCTTATCATGATTTTGGGTGAGCATCGACGGAACCACATCCCATTTGGCCGAAAAATCAAACAAAGTAAAATAATCATCGGCACGGTTAACGCTCCGGGTTGGCGTTACATCGATGTTGCTGAAACTGTGGCTATACGGGTTTTCGTCGAGCTTGAAATCTTTAAAAGCAAAGGTTTTGTTAAAATCAAGCTTGGACTGTGCGTTCGGATCAGCGGCATCGCCGTCAAACATGCGTTCGCAAATATCGGCTCCATCGGCTGCCAAAGCAATATCAAAAGTATCCGTGCCGGAACACATCGCAAACAAAAAACCGCCGCCCGAACAAAAATCCCGGATATCTTTGGCCACAGCCAGTTTCATTTGCGATACTTTTTTAAAACCCAGTTTTTTGGCCAAAGCTTCCTGCCGTTCCTGATCTTCAATATACCAGGCCGCATTGTGAAAAGCCGAATAAAATTTGCTGTATTGGCCGGTAAAATCTTCGTGGTGCAGGTGCAGCCAGTCATATTTGGGCAGCTCTCCTTTGATGATTTCTTCATCATACAAAACGGTGTACGGGATTTCAGCATACGTTAAAACCAGGGTTACAGCATCGTCCCAGGGCAGTTTGCTTTTGGGCGAATAAACAGCCATTTTAGGTGCTTTTTCCAGCTTGACCATATCCATATTCACAGATGGATCGGTAATTTCGGTTAAAATGGAAGTCGCTTTTGCATCGGCCAAAACCTCATAACTTACACCTCTGATCTTGCATTCTGCTTCGGCTTTCTGGTTGTATTTCAGCATAAAACTACCGCCGCGATAATTAAGCAGCCAATCTACTTCTTCGCCGTTTTTCAAAACCCAAAACGCGATCCCGTAGGATTTTAAATGATCGTGCTGGGTTTCGTCCATTGGTATTAAAATGGAAGCGGCATCAACATAAAACCGGCCCAAACATAAAATTATAGTGATAAAAACAGTACGGAAACCCTTCATCTTAAATCAATTTCAAAATCTGATATTAGGTCTAAAATACTAACTTTGCACCTCTTTAAACAATAAAAATGAGCAAAGCAATTATTAAAACCGACAAAGGCGACATGACCGTAGAATTTTACGAACAGGATGCGCCAAATACTGTAGCAAACTTTACAAAATTAGCAAAAGATGGCTTTTATGATGGGGTGGCTTTTCACCGTGTGATCCCGAATTTTATGGTGCAAACCGGCGATCCGCTTTCTAAAGACCCTTCAACTTCTGCACGTGCCGGCAGCGGCGGCCCGGGTTATAAAATTGATTGTGAGCTGACCGGTGAAAACCAGTATCATGACCGTGGCGTACTTTCGATGGCCCATGCAGGCCGCAATACGGGCGGTTCTCAGTTTTTCATTTGCCATAGCCGCGCAAATACAGCGCATTTGGACCGTAACCACACGGTTTTTGGTAAAGTAATTGACAACGTTGATGTGGTTGATCAAATCCGTCAGGGCGATAAAATTACCAGTATTGAAGTAATTGATTAAGGAAGTTGCCTGTTGTCGGTGGCGGGTTGTCAGTTCTAAGTAACTCGGCCTATCAACCCTAAACTGGCAACCGGCAACACAAAACTTACAACTGAACAAATGAATTTACATGGAATAGTTTCCGTTTCCGGGAAACCGGGTTTGTGGAGGGCGATGGCGCAAAGCAAAACCGGTTTTATTTTGGAAAGCCTGGATGCGCAAAAACTAAAACTGGTGGTAAACCTGAGCACGGCCAAGCTGGCGGCTTTGGATGAAATTACGGTTTTTGGTGAGCAGGAAGATTTGAAGCTGACGGATATTTTAGAGCAGATGAAAACGCTGGAAAGCATTCCGGATGCCAAAAAAGCGGACGGAAAAACGTTGCGCGAATTTTTCCGCGGAGTAGCACCGGAACATGATGAAGACAAAGTTTATGCTTCGGATATTAAAAAAATCATCAGCTGGTTTGAGATTTTGAAAACCCGTCCGGAGTTTGAGGCAGAACCGGAAGTTGATGCCACAAAAGAAACTGATGCGAAAGCAGAGTAATCAATCGAAAAACGATTGCTATTTTCTGTCATTGCTATTTTCTGTCATTTCGACCGAAGGGAGAAATCTTCATCGAAACAGTAAGAGCCTGTTTAAATTTTCATCTGAAAAATATTGGTGCTTCTTTTATGCCTGTAAATTTTGTATTTTATACTGATAAAAGAAGCATCTAAAAGAAATCAGACAAAATTTAAAGAAGCTCTAAGATTTCAGTTTTAAAGAAGATTTCTCCCTTCGGTCGAAATGACAAAACAATAAAATGCTTCTTTTGTCAACCTAAATTTGGGCTGATAAAAGAAGCATTTGTTATTTCAGCAACTTACATTGCTGCAACTTTCCACAGAAAACTCCGGTTCAAAAGTGCTGTGCTGGATATCCATGTGCTGAAGTTCATGCCGTAATTCTTCTTTTATCTGGCTAAAAGAAGTAATTGCATTTTGATCAATCACCAAATGGGCAGTTAGCGCATTTTCTGTGGTGCTTAAAGCCCAAATGTGGATGTGGTGCACATCCAAAACACCTTTAATTTTGAGCATCGCTATTTTTACTTTTTCCAGGTTAAGTTCTTTTGGGATTCCATCTAAAGATAACCGTAAACTTTCTTTTAAGAGATTCCAAGTGCCGCCAACAATCACTACCACAATTATCAAACTCACCAAACTATCCACCCAAAACCAATGCGTAAAATAGATAACCAAACCGGAAATAACTACGCCGAATGACACCACGGCATCAACCGCCATATGCAGATAAGCACCTTTTATGTTGAGGTCTTTCTCTTTGCCTTGCACAAAAAGCCAGGCTGTGATGCCATTTACCAAAATTCCGACAGCGGCAATCCAGGCAATTGTGGCACCGGCAATCGGTTCGGGATGTATAAAACGCATGGCTGCTTCGTAAGCAATAATCACCACTGCAGCCAGCAAAATAATAGCATTCAGCAGCGAAACGATGATGGTAGAGCGTTTATAACCATACGTGTATTGGCTATTTTTGGCCACGCTGGAAAGCTTAAAAGCCAGCAAAGCCAAAGCCAAACTGGCCACGTCGCCCAGGTTATGGCCGGCATCGGTGAGCAATGAAAGCGAATGCGTGTACAACCCGCCGATCACTTCTGCAATAACAAAAGCCGTATTCAAAATAATGCCAATCACGAACGCCCTCGTCAGATGCGTTATTTTCGGTGCATGATCGTGGTGGTGGTGTGCGTGGTTATGATCGTGGGCCATAATGCAAAGTTAGGAAACAGTTGTGAGTTGTAATAGTTCTTGGTGGCTCTTGCAGCTTTTAAATTCAACTCCACTAATTCATGCTATTTATTCGCCGTAAACAGACAACCCGTAACCGGCCACTGTCAACCGAACTTACTCATGATGATAAGGTTCGCCTTTCAAAATCGTAAATGCGCGATAAACCTGTTCCGCAAAAAACAAACGCACCATTTGATGCGAAAAAGTCAGTTTGGAAAGCGACAGTTTCTCGTTGGCGCGCTGATAAACTGAACTGTCAAAACCATACGGACCGCCGATTACAAAAACCAGGTTTTGGGTTGAAGCCAGCATCCTTTTGTTCAATAAATCGGCAAATTGCAGCGACGTGAGTTCCTGCCCGCGTTCATCCAGCAAAACCACAAAGTCGGTAAAAGTTATTTTTTTCATGATCAGTTCCGCTTCTTTTGTTTTCTGCTGGTCCTGGCTCAAACCTTTCGTGTTTTTCAGTTCCGGCAATTCCGTAATTTCCAGTTTGATGTAATGTTTCAGCCGTTTCAGGTAGATGTCAATGCCTTCGTTTAAATACTTTTCTTCGGTTTTGCCGACAGATAACAGCGTAATTTTCATTAACAGGATCAGAATTAAATAAACAGATATGGATTGAATTGGATATTTTCGCCCAAATAAAATTCACACAAAACTATTCAAATCCCGCAGCATGACCGCCAGTCAACAACATATTTTTGAACAATATACACAAGATATTTCCAGGCTTCAAACCCAAATTTTAGCTTGTAAAAGAAGCATCAACCAAACTTCAGTTTACCGCCTGATTGTGTTTTTTGTTGGCGTAGCTTTGATTTATGCTGTTGGAAACCTGGGTCTGGCGTATATATTTTTTATTACTTTGATAATGGGATTTTTGTTTGTATGGCTAATTGGCAAGCAATCCAAGTTACAAGTAAAACTTAATTTTGATATAAACCTCCTACAAGTTTTACAAAATGAAATTGAACATTTATCACATGCTAAAAACAGTTACAACAACGGTACTGATTTTGTAAACGGCTTGCATCCTTACACCGATGATTTGGATATGTTTGGCGAAAGTTCTTTGTTCCATTATATCAATCGCTGCAACACACAATCCGGAAAAAACATTCTGGCCAATTGGTTCAAATCTCCTGTAGAAAAAAATACAATCGAAGACCGGCAACAAGCCGTTATCGAACTAAAAGAACTGGTCAAAAAAACCTTTGATTTCCGTGCAAAACTGATTGCTTTTGAAGGTAAAAAACTGCATAATTTGGCTACGGCTTTGCAAAATGGATTGAAAGAAAAGCTAAATTTTATCCGCAAAAACGGACTTAAAAATTACATAAAAATATTACCTTTTTTAGTTTTACTTTTATTAATTGGTGCTGTTTTTATCGGTATATTTTTGAAGTTACTTGGATTATTGGTGCTAATCAATTTTTTTATCGGCGGTTTTTTTACCAAACAAGTCAACCAGGTTTACGCCGGTTTTAGCAGAAGCAGCAGCCAGCTGACATCCTTTGCTTCGGTTTTAAATTGGATCGAAACACAACCTTGGAAAAGTAATTATCTGCAAAAGTTAGTTGCAAGTTGCAGTTCTAACGGCGAAGAAAAAGCACATTTGCAAATTGCATCTCTGGCCAAAATTTTGCAACAATTTGATTACCGGTTGAACATGATTGTAGGTTCAATTTTAAACTTTCTGTTGCTTTGGGATTTACGCTGTACCATCCAACTTTCTGATTGGCACGAAACAGCTTCTGAAAACGTAACCGACAGTTTTGAGGTAATTTCCGCTTTTGAAGCTTTGATTAGTTTGAGTACGTTGCATCACAATCATCCCGACTGGCCGTTTCCGACAATTACCAATGAATTTCAGGTAGAAACTTTTGCCTTGGGCCATCCTTTAATTTCGGAAGAAAAGCGGATCAGCAATAATTTCAGCATGAAAACCAAAACGGTGGATGTGATCACCGGTTCTAACATGGCCGGAAAAAGTACATTTTTGCGCACGCTGGGCATCAACCTGGTTTTAGCTTATTCAGGCGCGCCGGTTTGTGCCGAAAGTTTGTCGGTTTCAGTGTTGAAAATAGTGAGTTATATGCGGATTAAAGATTCGCTGAACGAAAGTACGTCAACTTTTAAAGCTGAATTGGACCGTTTGAAAATGATCCTTGCAAAAACAGCATCCGAAAATGACACGCTGGTTTTGATTGACGAAATGCTGCGCGGCACCAACAGCAAGGATAAATATGCCGGTTCCAAAGCATTTATTGAGAGATTGGTTAATCAGCAAACGGCTGCGTTGGTGGCTACGCATGATCTGCAAATTGCTGACCTGGCAGAAGATTTTCCGAAGAAAGTGCGCAATTTCCACTTTGATATTAAAATGCAAAACCAGGATATGTTTTTTGATTACAAGGTTAAAGACGGTGCCTGCAAAACTTTTAATGCGGCCATTTTGCTGCGTGAAATTGGATTGAGTTTGGATTGATGCTTCTTTTATCAGGTAAAAATTGGTATGATCAAAACATATTTTAGCAAGAACAAATTGTTGCCAAGCCTGATTAAAACAATACATTAGCATATAAAATATTAAACAAACCAGAACTAAAAATCATGAAAAAATTCTTATTGCCGATACTGTTTTTACTGCCCTTTATTTCGAAAGCACAATCAAATGAATTTCACTATAAAGCGGAAGACCGGTATTTGTATTATGGCAATGTGGTGGAAGTAGATTCTTTATTAACGGTTACTGATTTGTACAAATCTGCCCGGTTATTTCTGACTAAACTGGCTTTGGTAAACACCAAAATCACGACGGATGATAAAACCAACGGCATAATTGTGGCTTCGGTGGAGGAACCGGCAACTTTTAAAACGCAAACCAACATTGGCGATGAACGGATGGTGCTGCGCTACAACATCAAGCTTGAACTGAAGAAAGGGCGTTACCGCTATACTTTCGACAATATTATCCTCATTTACAATGATAAAAACCACAACCAGGAACATACTTTGTACGATGTGGACAAAGGCAAAAGCGGCGGTTTGCTGGGCATCGGCCAGCGCAAACGGGTGCTGAAAGCAATGGATGATTTGTTTTTGAAAAAGATTGATGTGTTGAAGAATACAATGAGTAAGAAATCGGATGAGTTTTAGGGGGAATGCAATTATGAAGAAGAAACTAATTTATAAACTGAAATCCAATATTGAAGATGAAAGTATTATTCAAATTTCACCTTTTGTAAAGAGCTTATTTACTGGCGTAAAAATTCCTGCTGATTTAGATTACAAGAAAGAATATGCAACATATTTGGCCAAAAAATATCAATAAGAAAATGTCTTTTTTTAAATGATTATTACCCAAAACGGAAAGGATTTTAAAAACTCTTTAATTGCAATTATGACCGCCGAAGAGTATCTAAAAAGTATTGGATTTGGATAGAAACTTTAACTAAATTTAGCAGATAAAAGAAGCATCAGTAGATGACAAATCTTAAATTTAAATTATGAAAATTACACTTCAATATGTAAACGATATGAACGGAAATACACAAGCTGTTCAATTACCTTTGTCGGAATGGGAAAAAGTGCTCCACAAGCTGAAGGAATATGAGCAGGCTTTAAACTTTAGATCAGACCTTAAAGAAGCTTTTGACCAAGTTGCTGTTTTAAGAAATAGCAAAGAACCAAAACAGACATTGAGCGAATTTTTAAATGAGCTTTAATGTTATTCCTTCGGATAAATTTAAAAGAGAAGCCAAACGGTTAATCAAGAAGTTTCCCTATTGAAGATACTATTTTATACGGATAAAAGAAGTATTATCGGATTGAAAGTCCTAAGACCAAAATATCGTGATTGGAAATTCCGACTAACAGAAATTAAATTAACAACCCAAAAGGTTTGCATATTCATGATTACAGCAAGCATAAAATGATACTATGAAAAAAATAGCACTTCTAACTTTTATCCTTTTTATTGCTTCCTTTTCGTTTGCACAAAAACTGGAAACAGTTTATCTGGATTCAAAAGACAGTACTGTAAACATGTACATTGCTGTTTTACCCGAAAGTAAACCTGTAAAAGCTTTCATGTTCTTATTGGATGGATTTGGTGCTTCACCTCAAGGCGTTTTGCAACAAACAGATTTGCCCATATATGCTGCTAAACAAGGTATTTTAACTATTCTACCTTTATTAAAGACAGGTGCTTTATATTTCGGTATTGACAGTGCATCACAACAATCATTGAATAACCAAATAAAAAGTGTTGTCAAAAAATATCAATTGCAAGGGAAGGATTTTTACATAGGAGGATTTTCCCTTGGAGGCAGTTGTGCAGTGAAATATGCTGAATTAGCTGCTAAAAATAATTATCCTGTAAAACCTAAAGCAGTATTCGGAATTGACCCACCACTTGACTTTGAACATTATTATGATTCAGCAAAACGGATTGTTCGTCTTTCTGTAAACACAAAGGTTATGGGCGAGGTTCCCTACATGATTGACAGAATTAAAAAGGAAATGCAAGGAACGCCAAAAACAGCATTAGAGAATTTTTACAATCTTTCGCCTTACTCATTTTCGGACACAACGCAAACAGCAGTCAAAGCTTTAGTTAAGACACCCATTATGCTGATAACCGAACCAGACATTCAATGGTGGTTAAGCCAAAGAGGATACGACTATTCTTTTATGAATGTGACAGACCAAGCAGCAATGATTAACGAACTACAACGGTTAGGTAATAGTAAAGCCGTTTTAATTACGACAAATAACAAAGGATATAGAAAACCAAATAATGTTAGACATCCACACTCTTTGAGTATTGCCGAACCTATACAATTGGTGAACTGGTTACTATCTCAAAAATGATAAATTCATATTGGTTCAGAATTTGTAATTACAATCCTTCTAGCTTTGGATTTGCGATCTTGTTTACAATTCAACTCACAAAACTCCGATCCGTAGCCCCTGCTCAAATTCAATAGTAAACAAAAAAGTCCAGCTCTAAAGCCAGACTTTTCAAATTCTACACTTCCCGATCCAAAAACGGATACCAATAATCTTTCGGGGTATCACAATTAATAAATTTAAAACATGAACTTAAATTTATACCGATTTTTGGTACTTTTGAATAAAAGCGATTTAAAATGGGAAAGAATACGTCTATATTATTAGGAAGTTATTTCGAAGATTTTATAAATACTGAAATAGCTTCCGGTAGATATAATTCAACAAGTGAAGTTATCAGAACTGCTTTGCGGTTACTTGAACAGGAAGAACAGAAAACGAAACAGTTGCAAAAAGAACTAGAACTCGGAGAACAAAGCACGATCATCAAAAATTTCAATCCTAAAAAACATTTGCAAGGTTTACATGACAGGCACATATGAAAATCACTTATCGCATAAGTGCAAAAGCGATTGAAGACCTTGAAAATATTTGGTTATATACATTGAAACCATGGTCGAAAAAACAAGCTGACCGATATTATAACTTGCTTATTAACGAGTTTGAATATATCTTTAAACATTTTGAAGATGGCAAATCAATGGAAAATATAAAACCAGGTTACCGGGCAACGAATTGAAATCACATCTTATATTTTATAGAAAAAGTGATGATGAAACTATTGAAATAATCAGAATCTTACATGAAAGAATTGATATTGAAACCAGATTGAAATAATAAAACTTCTCCTGCTTTTTTAGTAAGAATTTTGATCATATCTCTTTATAAATCAACATAAAACAAACAGTCCGGCCTTTCAGCCAGACTATCCAATCCTACAACTCCCGATTCAAAAATGGATAACGATAATCCTTTGGCGGATCAAAAGTTTCTTTAATCGTTCTTGGGGAAACCCAGCGTAATAAATTGATCATAGAACCAGCTTTATCATTTGTACCAAACACCTGCATCGGTTCTACCTATAAAAATCGTAGATTTACATATAAAATATATGAAATGGCACAATTACTAAACATTACAGACATCAAAGCACTTTACCCCAATGAATGGGTTTTGCTTGGAAATCCCGTTATGGATGACAGTAAGATAGATGTTCTGTCCGGTATTCCCTTATTTCATAGTAAAGACAAAAAAGAAGTTTGTTATATCGGAAGGGACAAAACTTCAGACTTTGACAAAATAACTTTAATCTATACAGGAACTTTCAAGGCTGCCAGAAAAATCACCGGCATTTTTAACCGGGTTCAAAAATGACCTATTCCTTTAAAAGAGAACCTGAAAGCGGGTTGATACTTGTAAGTATTGAAATTGACAACAAGTATGGACTGAAAATGATCTTAGATACAGGAGCTACCAATACTACCATTGACAGTAATGCTTTATATCTTCTTGGATATGATTTAAAAGACAGCGTTGGAAAAGTAGAAATTGAAACCGCCAATGGGATCATTGGAACAGAACTCTTTGAAATCAACCGCTTTGCTTCAATGGTTTGATAAAAGAAAAATTTCAAATTCAGGTTTATGATTTTTTAGCTCATGGCATTTTTTCTGATTACGATGGTCTTCTCGGACTTGATTTTTAGAAGGAACAAAATTTTGTGTTGACATTAGGGACAATACGATTACAATTTCTTAAAATATTACTTCTTGTTTAGCTTGGATACACGATACAATAAACAAAACTTTAAATCGAATCCAATTACCAAACAAAAAAGTCCAACTTTTCAGCCAGACTTTCCAATTTTACAACTCCCGATCCAAAAACGGATACCGATAATCCTTCGGCGGATCAAAAGTTTCTTTAATCGTTCGTGGCGAAACCCAGCGCAATAAATTAATCATGGAACCGGCTTTATCATTTGTGCCGGAACCTCTGGCACCGCCAAACGGCTGCTGGCCAACCACCGCGCCGGTACATTTATCGTTTACGTAAAAGTTTCCTGCTGCATTACGCAGTTCATGCGTTGCTTTTTCAATGGCATAACGATCCGTAGAAATGATGGCACCGGTCAAAGCGTAGATCGAAGTTTCGTCAATCACTTTTAAAATTTCGTCAAATTGCTCATCTTCATAAACATACACCGTTAAAACCGGTCCGAAAAGCTCTTCGCACATCGTTACATATTTCGGGTCTTGTGTTTGGATGATGGTTGGCTCGATAAAATAACCTACGGATTTATCATAATTTCCGCCAGCGATAATTTCAACTTCGGATGCTGTTTTTGCGGCATCAATATAGGTGGCCAGTTTATCAAAAGAAGCTTCGGTGATGACGGCGTTAATGAAATTTTCAAAATCTTCCACCGTTCCCATTTTAATCGTTTCCAGATCGGCAACCATCTTTTCTTTAATTGCCGGCCACAAAGATTTTGGCAGATAAGCGCGCGAAGCTGCCGAACATTTTTGTCCCTGATATTCAAAAGCACCACGGAGCAATGCCGTAGCCACAATTTCGGGATGGGCACTTTTATGCGCCAGGATAAAATCCTTGCCACCAGTTTCGCCTACAATGCGCGGATAGGTTTTGTATTTGTGGATGTTGTTGCCAATCGTTTGCCAAATGTTTTGGAAAACTTTAGTTGATCCGGTAAAATGGATCCCCGCAAAATCCGGATGGTTAAAAATCACTTCTCCGGCCACCGGCCCATCTACATAAATCAGGTTGATCACGCCATCCGGCAAACCGGCTTCTTTAAAAACCTGCATAATTACGTTGGCCGCATAAGCCTGCGGATAAGCTGGTTTCCAAACCACCACGTTACCCATCATCGCTGCCGAAGCAGGCAGATTTCCGGCAATTGCGGTAAAATTGAACGGCGTTAGCGCGAATACAAATCCTTCCAGCGGCCGCTGCTCCATCCGGTTCCAAACGCCTTTGCCGGAAATTGGTTGTTGTGCATAAATTTCCGACATGTAAGCCACGTTAAAACGCAGAAAATCAATGAATTCGCAAGCGGCATCAATCTCCGCCTGGAAAGCGTTTTTGGATTGCCCCAACATCGTGGCCGCGTTAATTTTATAACGATACGGACCGGCAACCAGATCTGCAGCTTTCAAAAATATGGCTGCGCGCTGCTCCCAGGCCAGGTTTTCCCATTGTTCTTTGGCGGATAATGCCGCCGCAATCGCTTCATGCACGTGCCCGGCATCACCTTCGGAAAAATAACCCAGCACATGTTTATGTTCGTGCGGCGGCCGTACAGCCAGCTTGTTTTCCGTGCGTACTTCGCGGCCGCCAATGTACATCGGCAAATCCATTTCCTGCGCATGCGCTTCGGCAATCGCTTGTTTAAGCAGCGCACGTTCTGCGCTGTGCGGCCCGTAATTTAAAACCGGTTCGTTAACAGGTTCCGGTATCGTGAAAAATCCTTTGAGCATATTTTTTATGTTGAAAACACAAAGATAACGGATTGCGGCCAATGCTTAAACCCGGCCGACCATAGATGCTTCTTTTACCTGCATTAATTTATCATGACTTTTGAGAAAGAAAAGACTCTTTTTAACCCTTAAAAATTATTACCCGTGTGCGGCAAACTTCAAATTTCCTTCAAAATCGCTCTTTACATTTGCAGCATCTAAAAATAATAACTGAACAACTATAATATCTACCGAAGGAAAATACGTCAATTAAACTGCCTCTCCGACTGGACATTCTAATTTCACGTTAAACTATTTTCTGATCAAATTAAGAAATATTAATGCGGCAGAGATAAACAATTAATCTATACAACTATTTAATCTATACAACTATACAAAAAAATGAAAAAAACAATGATCATTGTTGTTGCACTAACTACAATTGCAACAGCATCTTTTGCCCAAAACCAGCAAGAACAAAAGGAAATACAAGCCAATAAAAGTACACAGCAGGAAGTAAAGACCAGGGCTGCCAGCGCAATGGGCAAAGGCCAAAGCAATGAAAAAATGGGCCAGCCAAAGCGTATTGAAGACAGTTATCCGCTGACAAGCAATGCAGACCGCGAAAAAATATCTAAAATGATGCAGCAGATGACGGTTGACCTGCTTTCGCTGTTCAATCAGTACAAAGAAGCACATTGGAACGTAAACGGCCCGCTATATCTTCCTTTACACGATTATTACCAGGAACAGGCAGATTATTATCGCTTGCAGGCCGATATTTTTGCAGAACGAAACCTGCAGTTGGGTTACAGTGTTGACGGCCGTTACAGCACGATCAGCAAAACAAGTAACATTCCGGACTTTCCTGCCGGATATATAACTGATAACGAATCACTTAAGCTGCTGATTGACCGTGTGACGGTTTTGCAAAAGCAAGTTTATACTTATATTACGGAGAGCAACACGATCGATCCGGTAACGAGCAATAAATTACAGGATCTGGCTTATGGTGTTGATAAAAACATCTGGAAGCTGCGTATCCATTTGCAAAAACCAGGCGGATTAGGCGAAGACTTGCCTTGGAAAGCACAACAATCACGCGACCGGACAGGAAATTAAAATCAAGGGTTAAATAAATCAATACCGGGAGGGCTGCATAAGCCCTCTTTTTTTGTGCTTATTTTTTCGTGGAAACCTCTAAAAAAGAATTTTATTTCAAAGTTTTAGAGTCTGTTTAAAATTTGTTCAATCTATTTTCTATGCTTCTTTTATCACCTGAAAAATGACAAGTAGTTGTTTTTGGTTTGTTTAAATTGATGCAAACACCAATTTTTATAGGGTAAAAGAAGCATTGGCATTCTTTCTTGTATAAATTTAAACAGGCCCTGAACCGATTTTAATCCGCAGTTCTTTCTAATGCTTTAATCTGCGGCTGATAATCCCGAGGTAAAATGACAGCTTTCACCAAGCCGTCCAAACCTATTTTCCGGCTGAATTTATACAGCGGCACAATCAGCATCAGCAAAGAAAATTCTTGCAAACCCAACAATTGCCGCACATGCGACGGCACCAATTGCGCCTGTACTTCTTTTAGCAGGATAAATCTTAGCAAGCCCAGATGCTTTCGATATTGTTTGTACAAATCAACTGTAAACCTGCTTTTTTCAAGGTTTCTGCGGAGATGGTCTTCCCGGACAGGCAGCCATTGCTGATAGTTTTCCGGCAAATCTTTAATGTTCATCCGCAAACCCATACGGTAAAAAGTATTGTAGATTTCTTCTTTTTCTGCGGAGGAAAGCTTGCGGTACAACAATTCAAAAGCCCGAATTGAATAATCGACCAGTAAAAACAGTACGTCGCGGTATGCCCAGTCCGGGATTTGGCTGCCCCGGTTTTGTTCTACTGCCGAATGGATCGCCGTAATCTGATCGATGGCCTTGTTGGCTTTATCCAGTTCAGAAAACACAATTTGTTGCGCATAAGTGACGGTAGAAAATAATCTGCCCAGCGGATCTGCAGGTAATTTACCTGTAAAATACAACCAATCCACCGCTTTATTCAGCGCAAATTCTGCCGAAGCACCAGCGAAAATGAACAGTGCCGTATCCGCATTGCTCCAGATTTTACGCACAATTGAATCCTGCTTAGAAAATAATTCCATGATTATTTAACGAAAATTTGATGGTTTTGTGCGATTTGTCATTTCGACGATAGGGAGAAATCTTCATCAAAGCGAATGCTTCTTTTATCGGTATAAATTTAGTTTGATGAAGATCCTTCCGCTGCGCTCAGGATGACAAAAGAATACTTGTAATGACAACGAAAACCAATTGTTAAAAAACCTAATTTCTTTTGAATAACTCAACCTAAACAAATACCTTTAACTCATTGACCAACAAGCAACCACATGGAAACCGAACTCTATCTTCCCCACGATCTTAGCACCGAAAAAACCCTTGTAAAAACAGCATCTGCCGCCGTGCAGCCCTACGTTTATGCCTGCGTTTTTTCTTCCGTTTGCATCGTTACCGGCCTGATCTGGGACATTTCCTGGCACATGAGCATCGGCCGCGACGGGCTTTTTGCACCGCCGCACCTGGTCATTTATTTGGGCGCAATTTTGTCAGGCTTGTTTTCCGGTTTCCAGGTTTTAAAAACTTCTTTTTTCAGTTCTGCGGAGGAAAAGTCAAAAGCCGTAAAATTCTGGGGGATTTTTTACGGATCGCTGGGCGCGCTTTTTTGTATTTGGGGAGCTATTGCCATGCTCACTTCTGCTCCTTTTGATGATTGGTGGCACAATACTTACGGCTTGGACGTTACCATTTTATCGCCGCCGCATACTTTGCTGGCCGTCGGCATGATGATGATCCAGTTTGGCGCGCTGGTTGCGGTTACGGCAAGTGCAAATCACTTAGATAAAAACACGCATTCGCCCATACACAACTGGCTTTTTGCTATCGCCGCCGGTTTGTTGCTGACTACTTTTTTCACGCTTTTTTCAGAATTTCTGGGCAGGCACCGGATGCACAAAGCGTTGTTTTACCAAATCAGCAGCCTGCTTTTTCCGCTATATTTAATTACCGTTGCCCGCGCTTCAAAAATGAAATGGGCAGCCACCGCAACGGCCGCAGTTTATACTACAATTTTGTTGTTGCTGCTGTGGGTTTTGCCCCTGTTTCCGGCCACGCCGCGCTTAGGCCCGGTTTTAAACCACATCGATCATTACCAGGCTTTTTGATTTTCCGCTGCTGATTATTTTTCCAGCAGTGGTGATCGACTTGCTGTTTTTCAACCTGAACACTAAAAAAACAGGCGTAAAAACAGTATCGGCTTCCTTGGCTTTTCTGGCCGTATTTTTTGTGGTTCAATGGTTTTTCGGAACTTTTTTGCAAACTTCGGTTTTGGCCAGAGCTGCGTTTTTCGGCGGTTCGTCCTGGTATTTTGGCAGCGATCCGAACTACGAATACCGATATTCTTTCCGGCCGGGAAATGTGGATGCCGGTTTTGATTTGATTAAAGGATTGCTGATTGCCGCTGTAATTGCTGTTGTTTCCGGTTCTGTAGGCAGTAAATGGGGCGGCTGGTTGAAAAAAGTACAGCGATGAAATTGATCAAACCAATTTTAGTTTTTATGCTGATGCTGATCGGCACAAAAACTTTTGCACATGTAGGCAGTCCGGGCGTAGTTTACGAAGGCAAAGCCGGCCCGTACAATATCATCGTCAACATTATGCCGCCGGACGTGATTCCCGGCACGGCAAACGTTTCTGTTTATATCGAAAACCAGCAGGTAAAAACAGTATCGGTGCAGCCGGTTTACTGGTATGCCGGCGAAAAAGGTTCGCCCAAAGCAGACGAAGCTTTGCCTGTGAAAGGAACGCCCGGACAATATCAGGCCTTGGTTTGGCTGATGCAAAGCGGCACGGCCAGCATGAAAATTACGGTGGATGGCGCGCTGGGAAAAGGCATGGCCCTGATCCCGGTGATGGCGGTTTCGACTGCGCAGCGCAATATGCCGAAATCATTGGGCTGGGTTTTGGCGGGATTGGCTGCCCTTTTGGTTGTTTTGATGGCCACGATTATCGGTGCCAGCGTGAGCGATGGTTTGGTTGTTCCGGGAACGCCCGAAGCAAAAAATCTCCGCAGAAAAAGAATAACCGGCATGGCTGCGGCTTTTTTAATTTTGGGTTTGATGCTTTATGGCGGCTCTTCGTGGTGGAACAGCTGGAGCGGCAATTACAAAAAATATCTGTACCGCGCACCGCAGGCAACTTCCGGTATTTTAAATTACGATCAGCAGCGGATTTTGCATTTCAGGATTGATTCCAATTCGCTCAAAGCAGATCATAAATCCATGAGTTTTATCGTGCCGGACCATGGCAAACTGATGCACTTATTTATGGTCCGCGAAAATTCGCTTGACGTTTTTGCCCATTTGCATCCGATTAGAAAAGACAGCCTGAACTTCTATGCGCCGCTGCCGGAATTCCCCGAAGGCCGGTATCTGATTTTTGCAGATGTGGTCCGCTGGAACGGCTTTACCGAAACCATAACTGACACGGTAGTTGTTCCCCAAAAAAACCTGATAAAAACAGCATCCGCCGGTTTGTATACGGCTTTTTTTGCTGATCCTGATGATACGTTTGTGATCTCCAATGCCAGCAACCGAACCGTCAATAATTTTCCCGGCAAAACGGTGCTGGTTTGTGGTAATCCCGGCGAAAGTATGCAGCTTGCCGATGGCTCGACTGCCGTTTGGGAACATGCGGCCAACACGCCTTTTGAAGCTGGTAAAGTCTATCCGCTCACGTTTGCCATCCATGATCCAAGCGGCGCAGCCGTAAAACTGGAGCCGTATATGGGCATGACGGGCCACGCCGTAGTGCTTAAATATGACGGTTCGGTTTACATGCACCTGCATCCGGTGGGCACGTTTTCGATGGCTTCACAGGAAATTTTGGAGAGCCGGATGAAAGGCAAAGAAGCGATGCCGGTTGCCCCGGACCCGAAACGTTTCCGCGATAGTATCGACCAGGAAATCAGTAAGATCAGGAATATGAGCGAGATAGACAGAAACAAATTTTTGATGGCCGAAAAGCCTGCGATGGTAATGCCCGAAAACCACCACAACAAGATGGATGCCATGGTGACATTTCCGTACGCTTTCCCAAGTGCCGGAAAATACCGCATTTGGGTACAGATGAAACGCAAGGGCAAAATTTTGAACAGTGCTTTTGATGCCACGGTGGAGTAATTTGTGCGATGCTTCTTTTATCGGTATAAATTTAAGTTGAAGAAAACCTTCGACAAGCTCAGCATAACAGGGCGCATATCTTGCAAAGTCTAAACCCAGCCAAACTTCACATTTCCAACTCATACTTCTTTTATCCACCAAAAATTAGAAATACCTTTGCCTTCGTGACAACACTTACGGCTCCGACCCCGCTTTCCAAGAAAATTATCCGCATTACTGTTGGCACTATGTTTTTTTTGGCCGGGTTAACTTTTGCCAGCTGGGCTTCGCGCATCGCAGCTATCCAGCAAAAATTAAGCTTGTCTGACACAGCCCTGGGCGGTATTTTATTCACGCTTCCGGTTGGGTTGATGGTGTCGCTGCCCTTTTCCGGTTGGGTTATTACCCGCATCGGCAGCCGGAAATTATTGCTGATAGCCTTACCTTTATATGCTGTAACTTTAGCTTGCCTCGGCCTGGCACAAAACACTTTACAGCTCATTGCCGGACTTTTTTGCTTCGGATTTTTTAGTAATGCCATGAACATTGCCGTAAATACGCAAGCTGTAGCCACCGAAAAACTGTACGAAAAACCAATTATGGCCTCGTTTCACGGACTTTGGAGCCTGGCCGGATTTGCCGGTGCAGCCATCGGTACAGTAATGATTGGTTATGGGGTTGATCCGGCCGTACATTTCAGCGTTATTTTGATTTTGGTGTTGATCGGGATTGCCGTTTCCTATCGAAATTTGCAGGATGATGCCGGCCAGGTACAAAGCGGGCCGGTTTTTGTAATTCCGGATAATTCGCTGATTAAACTGGGTGCTGTAGCTTTTTGCTCCATGATTTGCGAAGGTGCAATGTTCGATTGGAGCGTAATTTATTTCAAAAAAGTAATCCATGCAGAAAACGCCTGGGTTGCAGCCGGTTACACAGCATTTATGGGTACGATGGCGGGCGGGCGTTTTGTAGCAGACTGGTTTTCCGGGCGTTTTGGGTTGAAAAGGACCTTGCAGCTAAGCGGAAGTTTAACGGCCATCGGGCTAATTTTGGCCGTAATTTTACCGGTGATGATTCCTGCCATAATCGGTTTTATGCTGGTTGGTGCAGGTGTTTCTTCGGTAGTGCCGCTGGTTTACAGTGCTGCCGGAAAATCCGGAACGATGTCGCCCGGCGTAGCCATTGCGGCAGTATCCACCATTGGTTTTGTTGGATTTTTGGTTGGGCCGCCGGTTATCGGTTTTGTAGCCGGTGCTTTTAGTTTACGCGCTTCTTTTATGCTGATTGCTGCCATGGGTGTGTGCGTAGTTGTCGTTTCCTCCAGGGCAAAAATTTAGGATGCTGTTTTTATCGGTATAAAATCCTCCTCCAAAAAACGCTTTCGTAAACATTTTGATTATTGCTGAAAGGCTTATGCCTAAACTTTATATCTTTACAGTAATAGTCAGGCAACTAAACCGCTATAAACCAATTTATAATTTACAAGCCTAGTTATGGCAACGCAGTTTATAAATTATTCGTATTAAGGCCGTTATTGCAAATCTGTAAACACATAAACCACAATCAATTATGAAATCTAAAACTGGCATACTGTTTTTATCGGTAATTATTTCAACTTTAATTATTTCATCCTGTACCGGTAAAAAAGATTCGCCGCAACCAGCAATTGTTATTCCTGCTGCTACCGTTCCGGTTGATAAAAGCTGGAGTTTTGAAACTACCCCGCTTTTTGCAGATGAATTTAGCAACACCGGCAAGCCCGACAGTAGCAAATGGACTTACGATATCGGCGGCGGTGGCTGGGGAAATAATGAACTGGAATATTACACCAATGCGGCCACCAATGCCAGTGTGGCCAACGGGATTTTAACCATCACCACGAAAAAAGAAGCTTATAATAACCTAAATTATACGTCGGCAAGGATGGTTTCCAAAGGTGCTGGTAGCTTGCTTTATGGCCGTGTGGAAGTGAGTGCGAAAATACCTGCGGGCAGGGGCATGTGGCCCGCCATATGGATGCTGCCGGATACTTATGCTTATGGCAGCTGGCCAAAATCCGGTGAAATCGACATGATGGAAAACGTTGGTTATGATCCGAACCCGGTTTATTTTACCATCCACACGCAGCTTTATAACGGTGCCATCGGAACCCAAAAAGGCAGCAATAAAAGCATCCCGGATGCGGCTTCTGCCTTTCACAAATACCGGATGGACTGGACACCTTATGCCATTCGCGGTTATTATGACGATGTTTTGCTGTTCGTTTACATTAATGACGGGCAAGGATCAGCTTCCTGGCCTTTTGATCAAAAATTTCATCTGCTGCTCAACATTGCGGTTGGTGGAAATTGGGGCGGCTTAAAAGGTGTGGACGATAGTGCTTTCCCGGCCACGATGCAAGTAGATTATGTGCATTTCTATAAAATGATCGACAAATAATGCTTCTTTTATCACTTATATTTTGGTTGATAAAAGAAGTATATCTGCAAGGTTAAAAACCAAAAAACCCTATTTATAATTTTCCTGCATTCAAATTTTAAAATTGATTTTAAATGAATAATAATTACATTTCACGTGTATCGGCCATGCTGCTTTTAGCCGGTATTTTTTATCAGGCAAAGGCACAAAATACTTCTTTTACCAGTAATAAAACAGCAACGGTTTATACCACAGCCCAAAATACAGATTACCGTTTGGCTAAAACTGCAACGCTAACTTTTGCGCCCAAACCACAGCCGGTAGAAACAGAAATCAGTGTTTTTGTTGATCCTACCAAAACTTTTCAATCCATTATTGGCTTTGGCGGCGCGCTCACAGATGCTTCCGCAGAAACCTTTTACAAACTGCCAAAAAATAAACAGCAGGAAGTTTTACAGGCTTATTTCAGTACCGATAAAGGGATCGGTTATACAATGGGCCGGACAAATATCCAAAGCTGCGATTTTTCCAGCGGCAGCTACAGTTACATTACCGAAGGCGATGCGGCATTAAAAAGTTTTAGTGTGAAGCATGACGAGCAGTATCGCATCCCGTTTATCAAACAGGTGATGGCCGCTGCGGGCGGAAAAATTAATCTATTTGTCACGCCATGGAGTCCGCCGGCTTTTATGAAAACCAATAACGATGTGCTGCACGGCGGCCATTTACTGCCGCAATACCGGCAGGCTTGGGCAAACTTTTATGTGAAATTTATTAGCACTTATGAAAAAATGGGCATTCCGATTTGGGGTTTATCGGTAGAAAATGAACCAATGGCTACACAAAGCTGGGAATCCTGTGTTTATACTGCGGAGGAAGAACGCGATTTTATTAAAGGGTTTTTAGGCCCAACTTTGCAAAAAGCAGGTTATTCAAACAAAAAACTGATGGCTTGGGACCATAACCGCGATCTGGTTTATCAGCGTGCCAGTGCCGTTTTGGAAGATCCGGAAGCGGCAAAATACGTTTGGGGAATTGCTTTTCACTGGTATGAAACCTGGACCGGCGGCGAACCGCAATTTGTTAATGTGGAAAGAGTGCATGAAGCTTTTCCAAACACTCATTTAATGTTTACCGAAGGTTGCGTTGAACGTTTTGATTATTCTAAAATCAATGATTGGGGTTTAGGTGAAAGATATGGAAATTCTTTAGTAAATGATTTTAACGCAGGTACAACCGGCTGGACGGATTGGAACATTTTACTGGATGAAAAAGGCGGCCCGAACCACGTGGGCAATTATTGCTATGCGCCCATTATTGCCGATACCAAGACCGGCGAATTGTATTATAGCAACAGCTTTTATTATTTAGGCCATTTTTCCAAATTTGTGCGTCCCGGTGCCAAGCGCATTGCCAGTTCTTCAAGCAGGAGCGTTTTGCAAACCACAGCTTTTATTAATACGGATGGAAAAATTGCAGTGATCGTTTTAAACTTGTCCGATAATAAAGTGGATTATAATTTGTCAATTGCAGGCAATGCGGTTAAGGCAAGCAGTTTGCCGCACTCCATTTCTACCATCATGATCCAGTAGTTTTAGTTTAAAATCAATGCTGTTTTTATCATACCAAATTTGGGCTGATAAAAACAGCATCCGTTCAAACACATTAATTCTTGATAAAACATGAAGAAATACTTGCTGACTTTGCTTTTGACGCTGTCTTTTTCTGTATTTAAGGTTGAAGCACAAAACAGGTTTATCACTGTAAAAGGGAAAGAAATTATCGGCACAAACGGCAAACCAATGCTTTTGAAAGGTACTAACCTAGGCAACTGGATGGTGCCGGAAGGCTACATGTTTAAGTTTAACGATGTTTCTTCGCCGCGGCTGATTAATGAAGCGGTTACAGAAATGATCGGCCCGGACCAGGCAAAGGATTTCTGGCAAAAATACCTGGACAATTACGTTACCGGAGCCGACATCCATTATCTGAAAAGTACCGGCATGAATTCATTGCGTGTGCCCTTTAATTACCGCTTGTTTACCAACGAAACCTACCTCGGCACAACCGATGAAAACCGTGGCTTTATGTTGATGGACAGGTTGATTAAATGGGCGAAAAAAGAAAACATCTACTTGATTTTGGATATGCACAGCGCGCCGGGCGGCCAAACCGGCGATAATATTGATGATGGTTACGGCTATCCGTTTTTGTTTGAAAACGAGCAAAGCCAACAGTTGACCATCAATATCTGGAAGAAAATTGCAGCCCGTTATCAAAACGAACCGATCATTATGGGTTATGATTTGCTGAACGAACCGATTGCGCATTATTTTGATACGGCCAAACTTAACCCACTGTTGGAACCGCTGTATAAAAAAATCACTTCGGCCATCCGAACGGTTGATCAAAACCACCTGATATTTTTGGGCGGCGCGCAATGGGATGGTAATTTTAGTGTGTTCGGGCCGCCGTTTGATCCGAAATTGGTTTACACTTTTCATACTTACTGGACAGATGTCAAACAGGAAGTGATCCAGAAATATGTCGATTTCAGGGATAAATACAACGTGCCCATTTATATCGGCGAAACCGGCGAAAACAAAGATGAATGGATAAAAGGTTTCCGCGAGTTGCTGGAGAAAAACAACATTGGCTGGCATTACTGGCCATATAAAAAAATGGATGCTAAAAGCAGTATCGTTCAGTTTAAGCAACCTGCCGACTATGCGCTTTTGATCAGCTTTACCCAAAAACCAAGAACGACTTTTAAAGAAATCCGGGCAGCTGCACCAGCCAACCGCCAGCAAATTAAACAAGTGCTGGACGAACTGCTGATCAATTGCCGGTTTGAAAACTGCACGCCAAATAAAGGTTATGTAGAAGGTTTGGGGTTAAAACCTGATTAATGTAAGAATTTAAGCTGAATAAAATTTTTAGTTTATATCAAATCTTTCAGCTTAAGATTAATAATTACAATGCTTCTTTTACCCTATAAAAATTGGGGTTTGCGTTTGAATATTAATTTCACCCCAAAATATAAAACCCTGCTTCCCTCCTATTTAAACTTCAGATTCAAGGTTACGATATCAGAATTAAGGCCCGTTGAGCGAATGTAATGCCCGTAGCGCAGTTCGAGCGTACTCAAGTGCTGCCAGCCAAACACGCCTTTGGGTGGCGAAAGCCGGATCCCTGTTCCCACGAAATTACTTTGCAGAGTGGACAAATCATAATCGCTGGTATAATAAGCATCCGCAGCGTTATGCTGGCCGTAAGGTGTAAAATATCGGGTGCCGGTTTGGTTGTTGTATCGATAAAACGGGCTGATCGACAAAAAAGAAGTGAACTTGATGGGCACTTCAATCTCCGCAGTGTGCGCCCGGATTCCCCAATTGTCCATATAATACCGGTAAAAAGTGCGGATGATAAAATGATCATCCAGAAAGTAGTTTAGCCGCGCACCAATGGGCAATTTGTAACGGGCGGAGGGCAGGTTTTCTACCCTTTCAGATCCGTCTGTAAAATAATCGCGCTGGTATTTTGTGGCCAGTAACCCATGCTGATAAGAAGGTTCTGCAATGATCAAACCCTGCAAACGGGAGTTGATCACATGCGACAACGAAAATGCACTGCTAAAAGAATTTCGAGGCGAATAATCCACCGGACGCTGATCCTGGTCAGACCCGGAACCATAACCTGCAGGGCGCAATTCTACCGGTAAAATTACTTTCCAGGTATCTAAAAAAGCCTGCAATTTCAGATCAAACTGCGTGTTTTTATCTTTGGAAGAACGCGTAAGGTTGAAGCCGGCACCGGCCGATTGGTAATCGTATTCATTAGAGTAGGAGCCTGTAAAACCGATGGAATTGCCTGTTTTTTCGTTGGAACGCGTCCAGTTTAGCGAAGGATAAACCCGCGTATCAGACATAGAAGCCGACGAAACGCTGCTTGGGTCAATCTTATCGGAAGAAGCAGAAGTGTAATGGTCAACGCCCAGCTCAAACGAAAAAATATTCCTTTGCCCGCGCTTTGCGTATTTAGACATTTGCAGATCAATGGTGTTGGCAAAATCCGTTAGTTTCTCCGTACCGATCCCACCGGTTACTGCCGAATTATTCCCGTTTTGGTGATAATAACCCGAAATAAAATTGATCTCATCCACCTGCAACTTTCGCGATTGATAGCTGGAACTGTCTGTTTTTGTTTGAGCAAACGAAGCCGAAAGCCCTAAGTATAAGCCAACTATACACAAATATATCTTTCTCATTTATCCTATTCCTGATTAGTTACACCCGCAGCCACCACCGCTTTTACCACCGTTTGCACCGGAAGCACCTTCCCGGTACAACTGAAAACTCTGTTCAAATTTCTGTGCCTTGCGGGCCGAAAGCTCCATTTCTGCATCGTTGATCCGGTTTTTTTGGTATGGCTTTACCGATGTGCAGGAAGCCAGGCAAACCAATATTGCTATTGCAGCCATAATTTGAGCACTAAACTTTTTGGTCATATTAATTTTTTAAGTTGATGTTTTTAGAAGTATGTACCTGGTTATGATCGTCAATAATTACGCAGGCAATCTGCTGCAGCTGGTTAATCAAATCAAGCCCAACTTTTACGCCCATCACTGTTACCGGCGTAGCCATTGCATCGGCCAGCTCGCCACTTGGGCAAATAATGCTCACACTTTTAATCCCGCTTACCGGCAGCCCGGTTTTTGGGTCGATGGTATGGGAATATTTTTTTCCGTTGATCACAGCGTATTTTTCATAGTTGCCGGATGTGGCAATGGCCATATTACTAATATTTAAGGTTGAAAATGGCTGCGTTTTCTGGTCCGGATCGGCAATGGCAATCGTCCAGGGTTTGCCGTCGGGCTGATTGCCCCAGGTAATTAAATCGCCCGCAGCATTTACAATACCGCTCGTTATGCCCTGTTTTTGTAATATGTTTTTGGCACAATCTGCAGCATAACCTTTTCCGATCCCGCCAAAACCAATGCGCATCCCTGCTTCTTTTAAAAAAACAGTTTGATCTGCCGGACTTAAAATAACGTTCCGGTAATTGATCAGCCTGACGGAATCCTGCGCGGTTTTTTTGTCAGGTAATTGCTGCATGTCCACATCAAAATTCCAAAGGCTTTTATCGATTGAGCCGTAAGTAATATCAAAAGCACCTTGTGTTAAAGCTGATATTTTTAAAGAACGGCCGATCAAATTAAAAACTTCTTCATCAACTTTAACCGGTTTTATCCCGGCATTGCGGTTGATCTCATTGGTTTGGCTATCCTCATTAAAGGTGGTTAAAAGAAGCTCGATCCTTTTAATTTCCTGCACGGCAAGCTCGGTTTTGCTTTCGGCCAAACCTTGATCGGCACAAACTATACTGATTTCAAACCGGTTGCCCATCAGCTTCAAAACGCGTTTGTGCACCGCCGGTTCCATACTGTTTTTATCGGGTATTTTTTGTTGCCGATTTTATTTCGTCCACAAAACTCCCCGCGGAAACATCCGGAAAGCCGTCCCACTTTTTCAATACTTTCCCGTCTTGGTCCACCAGTAAAGTAAAAGGGAATTTGCCATCAGCATTGTACTCATCGGCCAGAGCTTCGTTCAGTTTCACTTGGTTTTTGTCTAATTGGTTTTTTTTCTGCCGAGGGAAATCAGCGCGAACCAATACCAAATGATCGGTAGCATAACTTTCAAAAACCGAAGATTCCAATATTTCTTTGCGCAAACGGATGCAAGGCCCGCACCAGTCAGAACCGGAAAAATTGATCACAATTAACTTATGCGACTTGGCGGCTTCATTCTCCGCTTCTTTAAAATTTCCTATCCACGCTGGCGAAGGCAAAAACGCGGTAAACAGTATGATGATCAGTGTTTTCATGTTGATATAGATCAGGAGTAAACCCTCAAAGAAGTTCCGGTAAACGTAGTATTGTAAATCGTTAAAGCCCTGTTTGCCGGGCCGTTGGTTACCGCTCCGGTATTTGAAAAAGTGGCACCGTGATTGGCACAATAAAAACGGCTGCCGGCACCCTCATAAATTAAACCATAGCTTTGGTGCGTGCAGGAATGCTGCACCGAAATGTATGCACCGGAAAGTGTCCGGGCCACAATTACGCCGTTGGAAACCAAATAACCGCCGTTGGTAAGCAGGGCCGCATTGGCAGCCGCGCTCAGATCAAGCGTAAAATCAATGCCGTTTGGGCCGTTAACTGTACCGGAGGATGCGCCGTCTGAACTGTTGGAACAACCGATGCAAGATATTACAGCAAAAGATGCAGTGCCGGCCCCGATAAGTGATAAAAATACTTTTCTGTCCATGATATTAATTTCTAAACAAAACAACTTTATGCAACCTGCCTCTTACTAAAAGAACCGGCAGATGAACAAAATGTCTCGGTTAATGAACTGTTGATTTGAATAAACTATTTTGCAAATAAAAAAATTTAATAACGCAAGGTCAATGTCAATCCTGAAGATAATTTGAAGTTACAAACTTCCTTGATTTTGCTTGTTTAGTTCCAGGAAAGGCTTGTTTGTTCAGCGAAATGTTTCTTCGCAGTTTACGTACTAAGGATTATTTGCATAAGAATTAATTATAAAAACCGGTACTCCATATTTGCTACAGATTCATTTCTTATTTTTATGCCATAAAAGAAGCATTCACAAATATCATTTATCCTAATGACGGGCTCCGCAAAGTTTTTTTTCGATCACGCAACCATAATACAAGTATCATTATTTGCTATATTGCTCACTTCCATCTGGGTGGCCGAGGTTGTTTTTTGTGTAGATAAATTTTCGGCAAAATGGCGGCATTCGTACACCAACTTCTTGTTTATGTTCACTGCACTTCCGATCCAGCTGGTGCTGACCTTTTTTGTAGTAGCCATTTCCGGCTGGGCAGTTGCCAATCATTGGGGGGTTTCTTTTTTATTTCCGCACACTAATCACGCAGTTGTTTTTTACATCTTGTCATTTTTACTGCTGGATTTTTTTGAGTACATCTATCATGTTTTCATGCACAAAACGGGTTTCTTATGGAAATTCCATTTGGTGCACCACACCGATCAGGATATTGACGTTTCTACAACTGTCAGGGAGCATCCGGGCGAAACTTTTGTCAGAGTTTGCTTTTTAATGGTGTGGGTATTTATCAGCGGTGCCTCTATGGGCGTGCTTGTGCTGCGGCAAACGGTGCAAAGTGTAGCCAATATTTTTGCCCACTCCAAAATCCGACTGCCCAATCGCATCGAAAAAGCAGTTGGCATCGTATTTATTACCCCAAACCTGCACCACGTCCACCATCATTACCAGCTTCCTTACACGGATAGTAATTATGGCGATGTGCTGAGCATTTGGGATCGGATTTTCGGGACTTTTAAAGAACTGGACACCAAGGATACTGTTTTCGGGATAGATACCCATTTTGATCCGGCGACGTGCAACAGTTTTAAAGAAACCGTAAAAATCCCTTTTGTAAAAATCACAAAGCAAAATCATGATACGCTTGGATGATCGAAATCCCGAAACTTCGAAGTCCCGAAAATTTAGTATGGTTCAAAAAGCAGAACTTCGGATAGGGAACCTGATTAAAGCAAATGCTTCTTTTACAGGGTATTTATTTGTAACAGAAATTACAAATGATGCTGTGCAAACTGATAACGGCGGGACTTTGGAATTTTACCAAATTCAGCCGGTTGTTTTAACGCCTGAAATATTGATAAATGCAGGATTTATTTTCGGCCGTAAGTTTTGCGCTGAAGATTTTTATGATGTGAAAAGAAAGAAAGATATTTTCGGCAATGAGGCTTGGGAATTTAAACGCAATAATGAAAGTTTGACCGATGTAGTTTATTTTCATCAGCTCCAAAACCTGTATTATGCTTTGAGCGGGCAAGAATTAAGCACTGCAATTTAAAACTCAATGGCAGCTTGTTGCTGTCAATTTATTAGGAAAACCACCAAACTAAACATCAACCATATCTCTTACTGTTTTTATCATAAGTTTTTTGCCGGATGTATTATTTATTTTATATGCTGAAAAATGATTGACAGGATCATCAGTTTTTCGGTTAAAAACAAGCTCATTGTAGGATTATTGGTATTGTTAATGGCTGCTTTTGGCGTCTATTCTGCAAGCAATTTACCGGTAGATGCTGTTCCTGATATTACCAATAACCAGGTTTTACTGATTACCGTTTCACCTTCACTGGCTGCACCGGAAGTAGAACGGCTCATCACGATGCCCATCGAACGGATTATGGCCTCGCTGCCGGAACTTAAAGAAATGCGTTCTATTTCACGGTTCGGTTTATCCAATGTAACTGTTGTTTTTGATGATAATGTAGATATTACCCGCGTCCGCCAGCGGGTAAGCGAACGGCTGAACCAGGTTAAAACCGCAGTCCCGCCCGGAATTGGCGAGACCGACATGGGCCCGGTTTCTACGGGTTTAGGCGAAGTTTACCAATATTATGTGGTACCGAAACCGGGTTACGAAAACCGTTACACTTTAACAGAATTACGAACTTTCCAGGAATGGATTGTGCGCCGGCAACTTTTAGGGGTTCCCGGCGTAGCTGATGTAAGCAGTTTAGGCGGCAAACTGAAACAATATCAGGTAGTGATCAACCCGGAACGTTTAAAAAGTTTGGGCATCACGCTGGATGAATTGTACAATGCCGTGCAGCAAAACAACGAAAATACGGGCGGTGCTTATATTGAAAAAGGGCCAAATGCTTTTTACATTCGTACGGAAGGAATGGCGTCTTCGCTGGAAGACCTCAGAAATATGCCGGTAAAAAACGTACGCAATCTACCTTTGCGCTTAGGCGAAGTGGCAAACGTACGCGAAGGAAATGCGCTTCGTTTTGGTGCCATGTACAACAGTAAATATGGTGAAGTTGCCGGTGCAGTGGTGCTGATGCTGAAAGGTGCAAACGCGATGCAGGTTGTAAAAGATGTAAAGCTTCGGGTAGAAGAAATTAAAAAAAGGCTACCGGAAGGCGTTACCATTATCCCTTATTATCAGCGCAGTAAAATGGTGAACAACTCCATTTCCACCGTGAAAAAAAACCTGATGGAAGGCGCATTGATTGTGATTTTTGTGCTCGTTCTTTTCCTCGGAAACCTGCGTTCCGGCTTGGTGGTGGCTTCGGTTATCCCGCTGGCGATGTTGTTTGCATTCATCCTTATGAACCTTTTCGGCGTTTCTGCCAATCTGATGAGTTTAGGTGCGCTGGATTTTGGGTTAATTGTAGATGGTGCCGTTATTATTGTAGAAGGCGTAATGCACCGTTTCCGTGATAAAAAAAATGAAAACTCCGGTGATAAATTTTCTCAGGAAGAAATAGATGATGAAGTAAAAAGTTCCGCTTCCTGGCTGATGAATTCGGCTATTTTCGGTCAGATTATTATCCTGATTGTTTACCTGCCGATTTTAAGTTTACAAGGTGTGGAAGGCAAAATGTTTAGGCCAATGGCCGAAACAGTGGCTTTTGCATTGCTGGGCGCATTTTTGCTTTCGCTAACTTATGTGCCAATGATGACGGCGCTGACTTTCAGTAAAAAATCAGAAAACAAGGTCAACTTTGCGGATAAAATGATGGCGTTTATCCAAAAGCGTTATACGCCATTGTTAAATATGGCCCTTAAACACAGCAAAATAGTTATGGCTATTGCAATTGCGATGTTTGCTGCTGCATATTTTATTTTCAGCTCTTTAGGTGGCGAATTTATACCGCAGCTGGAAGAAGGTGATTTTGCTTTAGATGCGCGCTTTTTACCGGGAACGTCTTTAACCCAAACGATTAAAGGAATGAAATTAGCTTCAGACGAACTTAAAAAGTTTCCGGAAGTGGAGCAGGTAACCTGCCGGATTGGTTCCGCAGAAATTCCGACCGACCCAATGTCGCTTGAACAATGTGATGTTTTTATCACTTTAAAAGACAAAAAAGAGTGGACAACCGCCAAAGATTACGCCGGGCTGGAAGATGCTTTCAACAAAAAACTGAAGCAAATCCCGGGTTTAAATGTTGGTTTTGAGTATCCGGTGCAAATGCGTTTTAACGAATTGATCTCTGGTGCCAAACAGGATGTTGTTATCAAGATATTTGGTGATAATTTAGAACAATTGGCTGGCTTGGCAGGTAAAATAAGCAGTGTTGCCGGGAAAGTACAAGGTGCAACAGATATTTATACCGAAAAAATAACCGGTTTGCCGCAGTTGGTGGTTCATTACAACCGGATTGCATTAGCGCAATATAACTTAAATATCAGCCAGGTAAACCACATTGTTAATGCTGTTTTTGCAGGGCAAAAAGCCGGAAGCATTTACGAAGATGAACGCCAGTTTGATGTGATGTTGCGCATGGATGATACGTCGAGGTCAAACTTTCAAAACCTCAGTCAGCTGCAAATTAACACGCCAGGCGGCAAGCAAATCCCTTTGAGCCAGGTTGCAACTATCGAGGTAAAAGATGGCCAGAACCAGATTCAGCGTGAAAACGGACAGCGGCGAGTTTCGGTAGCTTTTAACGTGCGCGGCCGTGATGTGCAAAGTGTGGTGACTGATCTGCAACAACAAATTCAGCAAAAAGTAAAAATGCCAGCCGGTTATTATATAGATTATGGCGGTCAGTTTGAAAACCTTAAATCTGCCAAAAAGCGTTTGTCCATCGCGGTTCCGGCTTCATTATTATTTATTTTAGTGCTGCTGTATTTTGCTTTTAACCAGATAAAAGAAGCATTGCTGGTATTTTCGGCCATTCCGCTGGCGGCAATCGGTGGCGTTTTTGCGTTGTGGCTGCGCGGTATGTCGTTTAGTATTTCTGCTGGCGTTGGCTTTATTGCCTTGTTTGGCGTGGCGGTTTTAAATGGCATTGTGCTGATCAGCGAGTTCAACCGTTTGCGTGCCGAAGGCGAAGAAGATACGGATGAATGTATCCGAAAAGGCACAGGAAACCGCTTGCGGCCGGTGCTGATGACGGCTACGGTTGCTTCGTTAGGCTTTTTCCCGATGGCAATTTCCAGCAGTGCAGGCGCAGAGGTACAGCGGCCATTGGCAACCGTCGTTATCGGTGGTTTAATTACGGCAACACTCCTTACGCTGGTGGTTTTGCCTGCTTTGTATAAATTATTTGCTGCTAAAAACAGTATCAAAGTCAATCCAAAAACCAGCGCAGCAGTTGTTGTTTTGATGTTGTTTTTCACACTTCCGGCAAAAGCGCAGCAACCTTCCGGCAACCCGATCACTGTAAATGATGCGGTAAAAGAAGCATTGAGCAACAATAACTATGTTAAAGCCGCGCAAAACCAAACGCTGGCTGCCGGTGCGAATTTGGGTACGGCTTATGAAATAAATAAAACCCAGGTTCAGTTTGACCGAGGAAAAATTAACAGCTCCAATATTGATAGCCGCTTTGCCGCTTTACAAAATTTTGCTTTGCCGGTATTCTATATCACACAGCATAATTTTTTGAAAGCTGAAGCTGGTTTAACCGCTTTGCAGGAAGAAACTTTGCGTAACCAGCTTGCCTACCAGGTGCGTAATATTTATGTACAAATTGCAACCGATCTGGCTAAAATTAAACTGTTAAATGCACAAGATTCTATTTATGCTGAAGTGATCCGGCTGGAGAAATTAAGGTTTTCTTCCGGGGAAACTTCTCGGATTACGCTTACCAGTGCCGAAGCACAGGCTGGAATATTAAAAAATCAGCGCAGATTATTGTTGACCGAAGTAAGCACTTTACAAAGTCAGTGGCAGTTATTGCTGGGGATTCAAAAGCGGTTTTTACCCGAAGACCAATCTCCGCCACCATGGCAAAAAAACTTTATGCCAGACTCTGCAGCCGCTTTGGACAATCCAGAGGTACGGCAGGCAAAACAGCAAGTTACCATTAGTAATTTTAAGATAAAAGCCACTCGCACAAGGCAGCTTCCGGAAATAACGCTGGGTTATAATAATCAAAGTTTTGCCGGCCCGGATATTCGTAACGGGGCAAATTTACTTACCCGCAATGATCGTTTTTCTTCTTATCTGGCCGGAATTAATATTCCGTTGTTTTTTAAGCCTTATCGATCAGCAGTAAGAGCGGCCACGTTTCAGCAAAAGGCGGCCACATATACATTAAATGCCAAACAAACGGAGTGGATTGGGCAATGGCAGCAGGCAGTTTTAAGGTACAACCAGCAATTGCAATCTATTAATTACTACGAATCTTTGGCTTTAAACCAAGCGATAGAACTTCTGCGCACAGCTACTTTATCATTTAAAAGTGGTGGAATTAGTTACATTGAATGGGTTTCGTTTTACAACCAATCCATCAAAATCCAAACCGACCGGCTGGATGCTTTTTTGCAACTGGATGAAACCATCAACACGATCTGGTATTACCAGGCACAAGCTCAAAAACCATGAAAACCTTTTATATCATCGTATTATCGCTGTTGCTTTATGGATGCGGAAGCAGCAGCGATAAAAAAAGCCAGTCGGGACCGCAGCAACAGCAGCCAAAAGAAAAAGACAACAGCATTACTTTCGGGCCGGAGCAAATTAAAAACGGTGGCGTGGATACCGGCCGCTTGTCCGATCATCTTTTAGCGAGTTCTGTACAGGTGAACGGGCAAGTGGATGTGCCGCCGGAAAACATGATTTCGGTAAACGTGCCTTTGGGCGGTTTTTTAAAACGGACGACCATGCTGCCCGGTGAGCCGGTGCGCAAAGGTCAGGTGCTGGCCACGGTAGAAAACCAGGATTATATCACTATACAGCAGGATTACCTGACGGCTACCAGCCGGATGGTTTTTTTAAAACAGGAATTGCTGCGGCAAAAAGAGCTGAGCCAGCAGCAGGCCAGTCCGCTTAAACTTTATCAGCAATCGCAATCAGAATACAACAGCGAGCAGGCACAAGCAGCTGGCTTAGCGCAAAAACTGAGGATGATCGGCATCAATCCGCTACAATTATCGGCTGCATCCATAAAGCCTTATATTTCAATTATTTCGCCGATTTCTGGTTTTGTATCAAAGGTAAATGTGAATATCGGGAAGTACATTAACCCAACCGACGTACTGATGGAACTGGTGAATACCAGCGACATCCATGCGGCGTTAACGGTTTTTGAACAGGATATTTCTAAAATAAAGATCGGCAGTAAAGTAAAAATCAGTTTGCCGAGCATTCCCGGACAAACGTATCCCGGAAAAGTAATTTTGATCGGGCGAATGCTGGACAGTTCCAGAAGCGTTATGGTGCATTGCCATTTCCTGAAAACCGATCCGCGCCTGCTGCCCAATATGTTTCTGCAGGCTTCTATCGAAACCAAACCGCAAAACACAATGGCAGTTCCGGATGGCGCGCTGATTACTTTCGGCGGCAAACCTTATATTTTTGCTGCACAAAAGAAGCTTAAAGATTCGGTACTTTTCAGTATGGTGCCGGTTGAGCTGGGCGTGCAGCAAAACGGCTGGAACGAGATCAAACTGAAAAAACCGGAACTGGCCAAACATTTATTTGTGCTGAAAGGAGCATTTTCCATTTTATCAGCTATGAAAAATACCGGTGAAGAAGATTGAATTTAGGTGTTGACAATGAACAACTTTCCCCTAAAATTTCTTACCAAAAAAACCATGATAAAAGAAGCAACTGATAAAGAAAAAACCAAGGCAGAGCGCGAATATGTGATTCAAAAAGTACAGCCTGCATTGCTGGGTTTGATGGATGGTTCTGTTTCTACATTGGCACCGATTTTTGCAACTGCCGGGCTGACCGGACGGCCAATTGACGCGTTTTATGTAGGCCTGGCCGCTTCTTTGGGTGCCGGGATCAGCATGGGGCTGGCCGAAGCATTATCGGATGACGGCACCGTTACCGGCCGTGGCGCACCCGTTACACGCGGTGCCATTACGGCTTTTTCTACTGCTTTTGGCGGGATGCTGCATACGCTTCCGTTTTTAATAAACAACCTGCAAACGGCTTTGCACCTGGCTTATGGGGTAGTGGTGATCGAGTTGCTGATTATTGCTTTTATCCGTTATAAATTTATGAAAACACCTTTAGTGTCAACGATTTTGCAGGTAATTGTAGGCGGCGGGATTGTGTTTGTAATTGGTATTTATCTGGGGAAGATTGGTGCCTGAGGTGCTATCTCGGAAACAAAATTTACAGGCATAAAAGAAGCATCGCAAAATTTTGGATTGAAATTTATTAAATTTTAAACGATCTCAAAATAAGTAATTTTTATATTCAAAAGTTAAAATTCAATGCTGAAAGTGTGCAGCTGATCTGCAAATTGATACGCCAATTTATACTTGTATTTGGAACAGATATTTTTAATTACGGCCAAACCCAAACCAATCCCATCCGATGACCGGCCTTTGTAAAAACGCTCAAATATCAATTCTTCCCGGAGCGGATTTTTATCACCTGAATTTTGGAACAGCAGCTTCCGGCCAGCCAAACTAATCCTGATTTTTCCCGGAACTGCGTGATGCTTTATCGCATTGCTAAAAAGATTATTGATCAGTATATCAACCAGATATTTACTGGCCTTGATTTCCAAATCATCTGCCTCAAATTTCAGGTCGATGTTTTTGTTCTGGACCATTTCCTGAAACTGCTGTATTTTTTCCAGAAGCAAGGATTTGAAGTTTAACCATTCATCTTCCTGGATCAAACCGTTCTCAATTTTTACCAGTAAAAGAAGCGATTGATTGAGCCGCGAAAGCTTGTTTGTGGCAGAATAAATATCTGTAATTTGAGAAAGCTGGTTTGATTGCAAACGCTCATCCTGGATCAAAGTATCCAATTTGGACGTGATCACCGCAATCGGGGTCATCATTTCGTGCGAAGCGTTTTCTGTAAAAGCTTTTAATCCCTGATAATCTACAATCACCCTGGACGACATGGTTGATACGGCAATACTCAGCTGCTCAAATTCTTCAACGTTGCTTTGATAAGTAGTTATCTGGGTTGAATCTGCCGCATTAAATTCCTGGACCTGAAACAAAATATTATAAAACGGCTGCCATAACTTGTTGAGCACTAATTTGTTGGTAATAACCAGGATACTCAATAAAATAACGGTAAGCAATAAAGTAATAATTGAGATCACCTGGATCAGATATTCCGTGCTTTCCCTGGAAACAATTATTTTTACAATATAGTTGTCGCCGTTTTGGGTGATCAGTGCAGCAACAGCCCGGCCTTGTTCTGCTTTTTTCTCTTTCAGATTGGTATAAACGGCATCAAAAAATTGAGTAGGATATTTTGTTAATCCGGTTTTGGTAAAAGTGGTTACATCTTCATCAAAATCAACTTGTTTTGGCAGATGATGGTTTGTTTTGATGTATAATTTTACTTCTTCAATTTCTTCAGTTAAGTTATCATCCAGCTGGTTCCGGGCAATTTGGTTGATGGCGATGTAGTAGATAATCCCCGAAATCAACAGGACCGAAATACTGATGATGATGCTGGCTTTGTTGTAATGACCGGCTAATTTCATGCTTAAATAAATTTGTAGCCAACGCCGTATACCGAGCTGATAAAATCCCGGCTGGTCGCTTCCAGCAGCTTTTTCCGGAGGTTTTTAATATGCGTGTAGATAAAATCAAAGCTGTCCATCATATCCATATCATCGCCCCACAAATGCTCGGCAATAGCATTTTTAGAAACTACTTTGCCTTTGTTGGCAATAAAATACAGCAGCATTTCGTATTCCTTCCGGGTTAGGGTGATCAAAGTATTGTTGCAGGCAACTGTCCTTCCCGTAAGGTCGATCACAATTCCTTCATGGTTTAAAATATGGTTTGTGCCGAGTGTTTTCCGGCGAAAAACAGCCATCAGACGGGCTTTAAGTTCGGCCAGGTGAAAAGGCTTTGTGATATAATCGTCTGCCCCGATATTCAACCCTTTAAGCTTATCGTCCAAAGAGTTGCGTGCAGAAATAATCAACACACATTCATTTTTGTCTTTAATTTTCAGATATTCCAAAACGGCGAAACCTTCACCATCCGGCAGGTTGATATCCAGCAAAATACAATCATACTTATATAAAGCAATTTTTTGAAGTGCCGATTTTAAATCAGCGCATCCTTCGCAAATACTGCCTTCTTCCGTAAAGTATTTTTCTATATTTTCACGCAGGGCGGCTTCATCTTCAATAATCAGGAGTTTCAAGTTAGGTTTTTTGACAAATTTAAACAATGAACCTGGAGCAAAATTGAAGAAGCAATAAAAATGTGTAACAACATCTTTTTTAAGATATGGTGGTTAAGAGCCTGTTTAAATTTCGTTCAATTGCTTTTAGATGCTTCTTTTATCACTCCAAAAACAGGAAATATTAATGCTTCTTTTATCAGTATAAAATACAAAAACAAATTTTACAGGCATAAAAGAAGCACCAAGATTTTTTCAGATAAAATTTTAAACAGGCTCTTAGCATTTACAACTTCAGGTTTACTTCAAAATTTTATAATAGGTTTACAATTCTATAAATCAACAAGTAATGCATAACGAACATCATGTAAAAAGCTCTGATACCATTCGTGATATTGTGATTGGCATGTCTGATGGATTAACAGTTCCTTTTGCACTTGCGGCAGGTTTGAGCGGGGCGGTAGCATCGTCCGGAATTGTGGTAACAGCCGGAATTGCCGAAATTGTTGCAGGTTCTATCGCTATGGGCCTGGGCGGATTTTTGGCCGGACAAACAGAAGCTGATCATTATCAGTCTGAATTGAAAAGAGAGTATGATGAAGTAAAACGTGTGCCGGAACAGGAAAAAACAGAAGTAATGGAAGTTTTTGCCAGTTTCGGACTTTCAAAACCTTTACAACAACAAGTTGCCGAAGAAATGGCAAAAGATGAAAACAAATGGGTGGATTTTATGATGCGGTATGAACTGGGTTTAGAAAAACCACATGCAAACGTAGCCACAAAAAGTGCCTTAACTATTGGCCTGTCTTATATTGTAGGCGGCACCATCCCTTTATCACCTTATTTTTTTATAAACAATTCACAATCAGCATTATACTACTCCTGTGCGATCACACTGATCTGCCTTTTTATATTTGGTTATTTCAAAAGCAAAGTAACCGGGCAAAAAGCCCTGAGCGGTGCTTTTAAAGTGGTTTTAATTGGCACACTTGCTGCTACTGCTGCTTTTTTGATGGCGAAGTTAATTAACGGTTAAACACAAAAAACAAAATATATGGCTATTATAGAACCTAAACGTGAGGATATTGAGCAGCCGCGCCTCAAAAAAATTTCCGGCTCTTTAAGGCTTTGGCACTGGCTCAACGCAATTGTTATTACCGGCTCCTTACTCACCGTTTTGCTGAATTCTACGTTGTTTGATACCAAGACAAATGCTTCTTTTATCGCACAAAATTTGCAGGATAGCGGTGTAAAAATCACTTCTGCACAGTCAAAATCTGTTGCGCATGCCTTGAGTGACCAGGTTTGGGAAATCCATACTTACTTCGGCTACGTCCTGTCAGCACTGTTACTATTTCGATTATTGCTGGAGTTTTTTCAGCTGGCGGACCAGAAATTCATCAGCAAAATCAAAACCGCTTATCGTAAATATTACATCATCAAGCAGGAAAGGGAACTGGCCGGACACGAACTGGCAGTGAAAACTTTGTATGCCGTTTTTTATATCCTGATCATGCTAATGGCCATCACCGGCCTGTACCTGGCTTTTGAAGATCACGTTTTTTTCCTGAAAAAAATACATGCGATAAAAGAAGTACACGGTTTTACCATGTACCTGATTATTGCGTTTATTGTGGTGCATGTGGTTGGTGTACTTTTGGCAGAGCGGAAAGACAGTCCGGGTATTGTTTCTGATATGATCAACGGCGGCGCATCAGAATAAATTTCTTTATCCCAATTTTTTGTATAGATATTTAAAGGCTTTTAGTACAAAGCCTTAAAAGTTTTGTCCAGGATTTTTTCATGCTTCTTTTATCGACCTAAAATTTAAAAATTTTTATACAGTTTGCTGTTAAGTATCGATTACAAAAACCAAATTTACCTGCATAAAAGAAGTATGGTAGATTTTCCCTGTAAAATTTAGATAAACTTTATTTTCTGTAAGAGCCTGTTTAAATTTTGTCCGATTTCTTTTAGATGCTTCTTTTATCACCTACGAAAACAGGAAATATTAATGCTTCTTTTATCAGCATAAAATACAAAAACAAAATTTACAGGCATAAAAGAAGCACCAATATTTTTTCAGATAAAAATTTAAACAGGCTCTAAAGATTTTCAGGCATTTTTCAAAACAGCAATATGATGTTAATTTAATATTATCAATAAGTTACTTTATTTACCAAGGCTTAAAAATTCAGAATTCCTCCAGATTTGACACGGGTTTTTGCGTAAAATCAAAATATGCACTTATGGTAAACCCGTACCATTTTAAAAAAACAGCTTTTTTTATTTTTGTTCTGCTGAGTTTTTGCGTTTCATCTTTCGCCCAAACCCTCCGGGGGAAAGTTTTTGATTTGAAAACCGGAGAACCGCTCACCGGAGCTTCGGTATCGGTAGAAAAAGGCAGTTTTAAACAATTTACCGCTGTAAACCTGGATGGTTCTTACATTTTTCGTAACCTGAAGCCAGGCAGTTATCAGGTACAAGTACGTTTTATCGGTTACAAAACAACAGCCGGAAAAGAGGTTGAAGTAAGCCGTGATGCCGTTTCTACCTTAAATATCAAGATGGAAAATGCAAGCACCAGCTTAGTTGAAGTGATGGTGAAAGGCAGTGCCAGCAAAGAAACCGACCGCTCGGCCAGAGGGATTGAAAAAAACGCCAGCAGTATAGAAAACGTCCTTTCTGCAAATACGATACAGCTTTTGCCGGATGTAACCGTTGCCAATGCTTTGCAGCGGGTAAGCGGCGTTACCGTGCAGCGTTCGGCCAGCGGCGAAGGCAGATATGCGATTATCCGTGGCATGGACCAGCGTTATAATTCTACTTTGGTCAACGGGATTAAAATACCAAGTCCAGATCCCGCCTTTCGTTTTGTGCCGATGGATGTTTTCCCTTCGGAGATGCTGGAACGTTTGGAAGTGATCAAAGCCCTCACCCCAAGCATGGAAGGCGATGCGATCGGCGGTGTAATGAACCTGGTGATGAAAAGTGCGCCGGACAGGTTTGTGGTAAGTGCCAATGTTTCCGGCGGGTTTTCTACGTTGTTTTCAAATGGAAGATTGTTCAATGCTTTCCATGCTTCTCCCAATAATAGTTCGCCGGCGGTAGTTAACGGTAATAGTTATGCAGCTACTTACAATAATTTTAACAATAATGCCCTCACAAGTAACCACAGTTTAAACAATCCTTTAAGTTCAACTGCTGGCCTTACCATTGGTGATCGCTTTTTAAAGGGCAAACTTGGCGTGGTGCTTTCTGCCAGCTATCAAAATATTTACCGTGGTTCCAACTCGAAACGGTTATCGCCGAATGCGCAGCCTTCTGCTATCCCATTGCCTAATACACCACAATTTTCTGATGCTTATGACCGGACTTATTCTACTCAGACAGAGCGTTTTGGTATCCATAACAAGATTGATTATGTGATTAATGGCCAGAACAGGATCTCTTTGTACAATTTATATATCCGTCAAAACGAGTTTGAATCCAGGTTGACTTCTGATACTTTGGGCTTAGGGTTAAACTCGACAGGATTGAGTAAACAGATTACGCTTTCTAACAGAAGTACCTTAACGCAGCAAAATATTTATAATTCTACTTTACATGGAGATCATGTTCTGGGTAGAAATTTAACTTTCAACTGGAATGCTGTTTATTCGGTTGCCAGCAGACATCAGCCTGACCGGACAGAGTTTTCTTACGATGCCAACAAATCCTTAAATAGTGCAGGAGTTGTAACAACGGAAATTGACAACAATACCAAACTGACACATCATTGGGAAAACAATAAAGACCAGGATATTGCCGGTTATGGCAACTTCGTTTATAGCCCTAAAATTGCAAACCGAATTGTTGAGTTTTCGCTAGGTGGATTGTATCGCCATAAAAACCGCAATGCAGATTATATCACTTACAGCCTGAACGGAGGTAAATCAACCTTGTTCAGCAATAACTTCAATGCGATCCCTTTCGGTTTCACAACTGCTACAGATGGTATCGGCAGCAACAATCCTGATCTGCAAAACAACTATAATGTGAGAGAAGATGATAATTCTGAATACTTGCAATTCAGGTTTAACGTGATTCCGAAGTTGCAGGTTTTAGGTGGCGTAAGGGTTGAAAACACGTACATGTCTTACACAACCCAATCTCCTGTGACGGTAACACAAAGAAGCGGGATTATCAGCTACACGGATGTGTTGCCAAGCTTGCATTTGAAATACACCATCACAGATAACCAGAATTTAAGGGCTTCATATTTTTCATCCATCAGCCGCCCTGGGTTTGGCGAAATTGTCCCTTATAAAGTTTCGGGCGAATATTATGACCAGGTTGGAAACCCTTTATTAAAGCACATTACTGCAGACAATTTTGATGCACGATACGAGCTTTTTCCAGGCGGTGCAGACCAGCTATTACTGGGTTCTTTTTTCAAAAAGATCCATAACCCGATAGAATATTTTGTGGTAAGGGATGGCGGCCCGAGTTCACAGGTAATCAAACCGCAAAATGACGATGGCGATGCAACCAATTATGGTTTTGAAGCATTAGCAACCAAGTTTTTTGGGGTGATTGGCTTTTCGGTTAATTATACTTACACACATTCCCGAATTACTACGGCCAAGTTGCTTTATTACAGCGATCCAACGTTGGGTTTGCAACAAAATTTTGTAAACGAAACCCGGCCATTACAGGGTCAGGCAAATAATGTTGGCAATGCTTCTGTGTTGTTCAAAAGCGGGAAATTAGGTTTAGATATACAGGTTGCCTTTGTTTACACCGGCGAGCGTTTGGCGCAGGTTTCGCCTTATTACAACCTCGATTTTTACCAGCACGCTTTTAACCAATTGGATTTTTCCTTCGAAAAAACCCTTGCAAAAAGAGTATCCTTTTACGGAAAAATAAATAACCTGACCAATACCGCCAATAAAATATATCTGAAATATCCGCACGGAAGTTTGGATGCCAGGCAGCAGGAATTTATCGGGAAGCAAGACATAACCGCCCAAACTTTGGTGCAAAGTGATTACTACAAAACACTTTTTCTGGGTGGTTTCAGATATAAATTCTAATTGAGGTTTTACAAAAATTACATGATGAAGAGATCAATATATTTTAGCCTGATAATCGCACTGTCAACTACTTTTTTTAGCTGCCAAAAATGGAAGGGCGAGCACACCGATATTTATAGCTACACGCCGCCAGCTGCCAATCCGGTTAGTGATAAAGCACCGCTTTCATGCAGCAGCACCAGCACGGTTGTATCCGTAAAAGGTACAATGCTTACCGGAAAAACTTACAGCGTTGCAGACGGGTGTGATCTGGTAATCAACGCAACGGACACGCTATTACTGCAGCCCGGTGTAACGTTAAATATGGGAATTGGCAGCAGTCTGATTGCTCTGGGCACATTGGTGAGCAATGGCACCCACGATCAGCCTAACTCCATCAGCGTACCCGGGATTGTAGAAAATGATGCGCCTGGTGGTTTAGCAGCCGCTGCCGATCCGGCATTTTCCGGAAAATGGAAAGGGATTATCGGCGGCCCAACGTGTAACCTGATGGTTTTAAGATGGACACACGTCGGTTTTGCCGGATTAACAGAAGGCAAAGCCACTTCAACCATAGCCGGCTCCGGAACGGGAAACCAATACAGTATTTTATTTGCTAATTACAACGGAAACTTCATCATAGAAGATTCCTGGTTGTACGGTGGCGTGGATGACCCAATCCGTGTCTCAGCCGGTAAAATCGCAATTTTCCGCAATACTTTTGAAAAAGGGGGTGTTTCCGGTGGCGATTGTATCAATGTGAAAGGCGGAACGGTGGGCACAATGGCATATAATTTTTTCATCGGGACGGCAACCAATGGCCAAAAGGCATCCAACAAAGGCCAGGCAACCGGCGCGCCGCAAACCAATATCGTGATGTACAACAATACTTTTGTGAGCGGTGGCTACCGGCAAACGCAAATTGGCCGTGGCGGTTGCATCAATTATGAAGAAGGTGCCGCAGGCAAATGTTATAACAATGTAGCCATTAATTGTAGATATGGTTTTCGGGTAGTTGGAAGTCCGATTGCCGATGTAGCGCATTTAGCTTACGGCAACAATTATCAGTGGGCAGATGATTTAAGTGTGGCCAATCAGTTTTATCCAACCGGTTACATTACGCAGCCGCAAACTACGGACATTCCTTCAATCACAACTTCAGCAAAATACCTTCCATCTAATTATGTTTTAGGTTCTATTTATGATGGCAGCGATGTTGTACAAAAAAACAACCCGATGTTCCTGAATTTCCCGCTGCCAATTTCCGGCTATCCGCTGGCGCAATACAATGCAATTGGCACGTATAACTTTCATTTGCAGGCTTCTTCTCCGTTGATAGGAAAAGGCAATACCAGCGTTCAACCGTTGATAGTTGTCCCGCTAAATAAAATTTATGGTTTATCAGAAGCTACGCCCGCCGGTGCGGATTTGGGCTGCTATCAATTAAATGGGTTGGGCAATCAGCATTAATATTCTTCCAAAATTGTTTTGAGTTGAAATGAATAGAATACTGTTTTTACCGGTGTTTTTTTGATCCCGGGTTTTGTTTTAAGTAGAAAAACCTGTTTGTTTTGCAGTAAATAAAAAAGCTGTTTTACCAATAATGAAGTGGAAAAGATGGTTCCATCAACTATCAGTTTTTATAAACGCAGATAACCAATGAAATTCAAATACGTTATTTTATTACTTGTATTTGCTTTCACCTGTTTTTATGCCGTAAAAGAAGCATCGGCACAAACCAAAGACTTAAAACTGGTTTTTATCCGCCACGGCGAAAAACCCGTAAAAGGTGATAACTTAACCTGCCAGGGTTTAAACCGGGCACTGCTTTTACCAAATTTTATTTTTAAAAAATTTGGCGTCCCCTCCTATCTTTTTGTTCCGGGTTTGGCTTTGGGTGAAGCCACGAAACATGCCAGGATGTTTCAAACGATAACACCTTTAGCCATCAGATACAACCTCCCGATCAACAGCAGCCATGAAGAAAAAGATTCGGTGATGATTGCACAGGATTTAAAAAGCAAAACAGGTACAATTATAATTGTTTGGGAGCACAAGGCCATTAAATCTATTGTACATGCGTTGGGTGTTTCCGGTAATTTATTTTGGCCGGATGATGATTACGACAGCATGTGGATCGTAACTTTTGCAAATGGAAAAGCCATCTTAACAAAAGACAAAGAAGGCTTGAAACCTGCTGCAGATTGCGGAAACCTTTAGTTTCACGTTTGCAATTACCGTAATTTTAATTGTAGCGGCTATTTTACCTGCAGCTTTTCGATCAAAATATCAAAACCAAAGTCCCTGCGATAATCATCACGGCACCGATAGCGGCTTTTAGTGATAATGCTTCTTTCAGGATGACTACCGATAAAACAATGGTCAAGGCCACGCTCAGTTTATCCACAGGTGCCACTTGCGATACTTTGCCTAACTGCAAGGCTTTGTAGTAAAATATCCAGGACAAGCCCGTTGCCAATCCGGATAAAACCAAAAATAAAACACTGTGGCGCGAAAGTTCTGTAATGCCTTTCAGTTCGCCCCGGGCGATGGCAATCCCCCAGGCAACTACCAAAATAACAACCGTTCTGATGGCAGTTGCCAGATCGGAATTAACATTTGTAACGCCGATTTTTGCAAATATGGCTGTCAGGGATGCAAAAAATGCGGAAAGTAAAGCGTATATCCACCACATAAAAAATTGTTTAAAGGGTTAAGGGCCTGTTTAAATTTATACCAGAAAAATTTACAATGCTTCTTTTATGCTTATAAATTTTGTTTTGCATTTTATACCGATAAAAGAAGCATGGATTTTCTTGTTTTTTATGTGGTAAAAGAAGCATAAAAAATAAATTGAACAAAATTTAAACAGGCTTTATAAGGATAAATTAAATAAGTTTTTCAATAAAATTAGCTTCCGGCATGATCAAACTTTATAATAAAAGTATGTGTGTGATCAGCGTATTGATAAACCAAACCCCAATTGTTGGTTGTACAGATTTGTCGGGAGATCGTCAAGCCCAAACCGCTTCCCTCCGATGCGGCTGATTTACTGAAACGGTTGAAAATCTCATTAGTTTTTAAAGGCGTATCTTCTCCGCTGTTGCGGATAATTAATTCCTGCCGGTTCAATTCCATATAAACCGTGCCGCCGTTTTGATTGTGCCTGATGGCATTACTGATTAGGTTATTGAGTAAAATCTCCAGCAAAAACTCGTTCGCGGTTACTTCTTTTACCCCGATAAAAGAAGTAACCGTAATATTTTTTATGCTGAAAAGCTCATTGAACTTATCCAATTGTTCTGCCAGCAAAGCATTTATCCGGATGCTTCTTTTATCAGACATTAATTGGTTTTCAATTTTTGCCAGCAGCAGCATGGCCTTGTTCAAATGCGTTAACCGGGCCACACTTTGGTACAAACCTTCCAGTATTTTACTTTGGCTTTCAGAAAACTGATCGGTTTGCAACAGGCTGTCCAACTTAGAATTGATCACGGCAATCGGCGTCATCAGTTCATGCGAAGCATTTTCGGTAAAGGTTTTCAGCTCTTGATAATCTTTAATTACCTTTTCTGCCATCAAACTGATCGCCTGGTTTAATTCGTCAAATTCTTCAATCCCGGAATCAGCCTGCTTCAAATATTTTTCTTTGTCAGCCACATTAAAAGCTTTCAAACTAAGCAAAGAACGATGAAACGGCTGCCATAAACTTCTCAAAATCAGCCGGTTGATCACAAACAAAACCGTTACCAGGATTAAAACGACGACGAGCGTGATCCCGAAAATAATCTGAACGAGATCTTCGGTTTCAACTTGAGATTCGACGATCAGGATTTTATATTTTTGATTTAAAACCATTACCGAACTGATCAAACCACGGCCGGATTCTTTTTCCTTTTCTTTAGGATTGTAAAAATCTGTATGGATAAATTGCCTGATAACTTGTTCGTTTTCAACCTTTTGGAAGATGATCTGCTGATCGGTAGATTTAAAAACCTGCGGCAAACGATGGTTAAGGCGCACGAACTCGAAAATTTCCCGTTCTTCCACTTCCAGGTCCTGATCTACCTGACGGTTTAAAATCAGGCTGATCACCAGGTAATAAATAATACCGGTCACCAAAATTACCAGGATCGCAACCAGCAGGTTTATCCTGTTGTACTTGGTCAGCAGTTTCACAGATCAGTAAATTTATAACCCATCCCGTAAGCGGCCTGGATGTAATCTTTGCTGCCCGCTTCCACCAGTTTTTTGCGGATGTTTTTGACGTGCGAATAAATGAAATCGAAATTATCAACCACGTCAAATTCATCGCCCCACAAATGTTCTGCAATGGCATTTTTGGATACGATTTTCCCTTTGTTCACCATAAAATACAACAGCAAAGCATATTCTTTGCGGGTAAATTTGATGGCCTGATCATGAACGTGTATGGTTTTGGCCTGCAGATCAATGCTGATTTCGTTGAACCGAAACAGGTTATTCCCGCCGAAAGATTTCCGCCTGACAATGGCCGTTATCCTGGCGCGCAACTCTGATAAATGGAAAGGTTTGGTGAGATAATCATCGGCACCAAGGTCCAAACCGCTCAGTTTATCTTCCAGCGAGTTTTTTGCAGAAATGATCAAAACGCCATCCGGATGATTGCTCTTTTTCAGGATATCCAAAAGTTCCAGGCCATTGCCGCCGGGCAGCGTAATGTCCAGCATGATACAATCGTAGCGGTACAAATTGATTTTCTCGCGGGCAGCAGTAAAGTTTACGGCCGTTTCGCAAATATTGCCCGCCTCGGCAAAATAAGCTTCGATGCTTTCCCGCAAACCTTTCTCATCTTCAATAATCAGTAGCTTCACATTGATAAAAGTAGGAAGAGATTTTGGATAAATACTGTGTGGAACTTTGTTGCAATCTACCTGGCTTGTTTAATTTCTGGTTTGAAAAACAAAATGCTTCTTTTATCACCTTAAAATGTTGGTCTTTTATAGCTTAAACAAGACACATCTTTTGACCATTTTTTAGGTGATAAAAGAAGTATAGCATCATCAACAGAAATAAATAAATCAAGCTACAGAAATAATCCAGAATGTTGATTTATAATTGTTTATAAAAATCAAACCTATGAAAAAGATCATTTTAAGTGCTTTGCTATTAACGGGCGTAACAGGAATTGCTACAGCTCAGGATTTAAAAACCAGTGCTGTTCCTGCCGCTGTAAAATCAGCTTTATCCAAAAAATATCCGCAGGCCGGAAAAGTAGGCTGGGAAAAGGAAAAAGGAAATTTTGAAGCCAATTGGGGCGGTAAATCCGGGGAAGATATGTCTGTCCAATTTACGCCCGACGGCAAGTTTATAGAACAGGTTGCCGCTATTTCGCCCGGAAAATTGCCTGCTGGTGTTTTAACTTACATCAAGCAACATTATAACGGGACAAAAATTAACGAGGCCGGAAAAATAACGGATGCCAAAGGTGCAACTATGTATGAAGCAGAAGTGAAAGGCAAAGACCTGATTTTTGATGAAAAAGGCAGTTTTTTGAAGATAGATTAAGTCGTTTAAACTTATATCATATCCTTCGGCAAGCCCGGGATCAATAATCAGATGCTTCTTTTATGCCATAAATTTTGGCCTCTGGTGTTTTTATTTTTGTTTGAACATAAAATTTACAGGCATAAAAGAAGCATCAGTGTACTATTTTAAGGCTGGTCCGCTGCCGGAACCGAGCTGCCGTTCTCCTCTTTTTCTTTCTTAAATTCAAGCTTGCCAAATCTGTAGCTCAGGCTGATCCCAAAAGACCGGAGCTGTATCTGCCGCAAATTTGTTTGGTAGAAGCTACCGCCAGTTGTGTAAGAGCTTTGCTTAACATATTTATTAAAAGGATTGGCTGCCGTCAGCCCGATACTTGCTTTTTTATTGAGCAATTGCTTGCGAAAAGCGATGTTATAAAATGCAAAAGACGGCCGCGTGCCTTGAATTGTTCGCTGGGAAGCATTGTAGTTGCCAAATACTTCCCCGATCAAATTATGCGGAAAACTATAAGAAGCATTTAAATTAATGCGATAAGTAAGGCCGTTTACGGTTGGATTGCCCGGATTGATGGAAACGCGATCACCAAAAAACATGTTGGAACGCAGGTTCAGTTTTGAAGTGACCGGCACAGAGCCATACAAATTGATACCGGTTGTATTTTGGGAACCAAGATTGTAACGCTGGCTCAAAAACACGTTTGAATACCTGGTGCCGCCAATATTGAGCGTATCGTAGTGCGTGGTATAAGCCTGAATATCATTGGTATTATGCCGGTGAAAAGCACCGACATAAATATTTGCCCCTTTTGCAAAGTTTTTATTATAGCCCAGTTCATAGTTGTGGCCGATTTCCGGTTTCAGGTTTGGGTTGCCGGTGCTGATGTTGTGCGGATCGGAAATATTATAAAACGGGTTCAGGGCACCATAATCCGGACGCTCGATGCGGTAGTTGTAGCTGACCTTGATGGTTTGCGTTTCATTGATTTTGTGCGAGATCACTGCCGATGGGGCCAGGATATTGTAGTTTGGCAAAACCGTTCCCGGAAAATCAGCCGTTGCCGTGGTATATTCATCACGCAAACCGCCTTTTACATCAATAAAATCATGAAACAAACTGAACTGCGCCGAAAGATAATACGCATAAATCTGGCGGCTGTAATTGAAACCGTACGTTTGGTTGGCATTCGGCACAAAATCACTTCCGGCCAAAGTATCCGTTGCTACCTGGTTGCTGATCTTTTCAAAAACACCTTTTACACCGGTTTCGATGATAAATTTTTTGCTGAACGGATGCGTATAATCAATTGAAATATTGGTTTGCCGGTCTTTACCGGGATTGTTGCTGGTTGATCCGGAAGACACATACCGGCCAGCCGGATAATCCTGCTGCTGGAAAAAATTAGACGTGTTTTTGCTGCTGCTGGCCGTGAAAAGCATCTCCAGCTCCTGCCCTTCTGTTTTAAAACTTTTTTTGTAGTTCAAACTGTAATCCACCGCGTTGGCGTTAAACCGGCTGGTGGAATTCCTCAAACTCAAAACATCAGAAAACGAAGTATTGCTGGCTACCTGTTGCCTGAGTTGCTCCTGGTTGGTCAGCCCGTTGTTGTGGTTTCCGAAATGGTTCAGTCCGATTGCGGCCGTCAGGTCAGCTTTAGGCGTGATGCCCCAGGTTACGCTCAAACCAGAATTATAACCACTTCTGTACGATTCGCTGTTGCCGTTTTGAAGCAGACGGGTGGAAGTATCCGCTGCGTTATTGTAGGATAAGCGGTTATTTTGGGTGAGGGTCCGCGCATTGATCTGGTCATTCCCGGATAAAAAAGCATTCACACCGATGTTCCCTTTACGCAGGTTTAAATTCAAAGAGCCATTTTCCTGCCTTGTGCCTGCCGAAAGGTTGACGCTGCCGTTAAAGCCCTGCACTCTGCTGTCTTTCAAAATAATATTGATGATGCCGCCTGTGCCGCTTGCATCGTATTTGGCACCCGGACTGGTTATGACCTCGATACTTTTGATCTGGCTGGCCGGGATAGATTGCAAAGCATCCGCCAAACTCGCACCAAAAATACTGGAAGGTTTCCCGTTGATCAAAAACCGGATGTTCGGATTTCCCTGCAATTCTACATTTCCGTCCACATCTACGCTTATCATCGGTACTTTTTTCAGCACATCTATGGCAACCCCGCCTTGCGCAGTCAGGTCGCTTGCAGCATTGTAAACCAGCTTATCAATCCTGTTTTCCACCGTGGCGGCCGTTCCGGTAATGGTAACACCTTTCAACTGGTTTTGCACAGGCGTAATCGTAATTACGCCCAATGCCACATTTGTTACCGTGCCGGAAATAACAACATGAGGAAATATTTTGCGCTGATAACCTATAAAATCTACCGTAACTTCATATTCGCCGGCAGGCAGGTTTTTGATTGCAAAGTTGCCTTTGGTATCCGTAACCGAACCGTTGAGCGCGCTGGTGCTGCCTTGTTTAAAAACAGTGATCGTGGCGTAATCCACAGGTGCTTTTGTATTGGCATCCGCAACTTTGCCGGTAATTTGGCCGTTGCCTGCACCAGTTTTATTCTGCGCATTTAAAAATTGAAAAGCACATAAGAGTATTAAAGTAAAGGCGTATTTCATGCTGGGCCGGGTTCTTTTTTTGTTCTATCTGCAAAAATGGATTTTAAGCCTGTACAAAACCTGGATTTTGGGTGATGGAATATAATTGTTACAAACGGCCTTGATCCGAAAATTCCTTTTTGACCGGCAACAGCTTTTAGGTTAAAGCAATTCCAGAATTTCTACAATATTATCTTTTACATTTGAGCACAATCCGGATTTTATACCGATAAAAGAAGCATCTATGTTTTTACGAAGTTTTTGCAGTGTTATTTTACTTTTAAACCTGAGTTTTTGTACTGCTTTTGCCCGGCAGGATACATCCAAAATCTTTCGCGATACTTCTTTTACCCCCAAAAAACCTTCATTGATTACGCCGGGCTTCAAACCTTTTATTGTGCCAACAGCTTTGGTAACTTATGGGGCATTGGCACTCGTGGTGCCGCCTTTAAAAGATTTGAACCATTCTGTCCAGCATCAGATTGTGACTAATAACCCAAATTTTTCAACCCATGCGGATGATTATTTATGGCTTGTCCCTACGGCGGCACTTTACGGATTGAATGCGGTTGGCATCAACGGAAAGCACAATTTTCGAGACCGTACTTTGATCGTTATAATTTCCAACGGGATCATGGAAGTTGGGAGCCAGATCACCAAAAAATCAGTCCGCGAATTGCGGCCGGACGGCGGCGATTATGAATCTTTTCCTTCCGGCCACACGGCTTCTGCTTTTACCGCTGCGGAATATTTGTATCAGGAATATAAAGATGTTTCGCCCTGGATCGGTTATGGCGGTTATGCCGTGGCCGCTTCTGTTGGCGTTTTGCGGATGTACAACAATAAACATTACCTGGGCGATGTGATTGCGGCTGCCGGATTGGGCATTGCTTCAACCAAAATTGCTTACACAGTTTATCCTTTTGTGGCGCGGAAACTGTTTAAAAATTACAGCTTTAAAACGGTGGCAATCCCGGCTTATACACAAGGCTATCCGGGTTTTAGCTTTGTGCATCGTTTTGATTGATTTTTGCAGAAATGATAAAATATTGTTTGATACTGTTTTTATCGGTGTTTTTTTCGGCAACCTTCGCCCAAAACAATACGCTGCCATATTACCAGGACCAGGCACAAAAAAACAGTCCGCTTTTAAAAGATTACCAAAACCAGGTGGCTGCTTCCGGGATTGACAGTATGCGGATCAGGGCGGGCTACAAACCGCAAGTGAACGCCAGCAGTTCGGCAGCCATTGCGCCCGTAATCCGGGGTTTTGGCTATGACGGAGCGGTTACAAATATCCAAACTTTTAATGGTTTGCTCAACGTAAACCAATCGCTGGACAGCAAACGATACATCCGCGCGCAATTGAAAACGCTTGGCCTGGAAGCTGATTCTATCCGCAACACTTCCAAAATTTCGGAACAGGATTTAAAAAGATCTGTTACCGGCCAATATATCACCGCTTTCGGAAGTTTGCAGCAACTGGAATTTAATCAGCAGGTAAATACTTTGTTGTCCAAAGAAGAGAAAATCCTGAAAAAACTAACGCAGCAAAACGTTTACCGCCAAAGCGATTACCTTACTTTTTTAGTGACGTTGCAACAGCAAAGCCTGCAATTGTCGCAATCGCGCATTCAGTTTCAAAACGATTTTGCGACGCTGAATTATTTGTCCGGGATTGAAGATACAACAACCGTGAAGCTGCAAAACCCTGATTTACAGACCACTTATCTTCCGCCGTTAAGCAGCAGTATTTTTTTTCGACAGTATGGGATTGATAGTTTGAAACTGCTTAATAACCGGAAACTGATTGATTTTACTTATCGCCCGCGCGCCGGAGTTTTTGCAAACGGTGGTTACAATACTGGTTTTATATCACCATTTTTAAACAATTTCGGTACCGCTTTTGGTTTTAATTTGACCGTGCCCATTTACGATGGCGGCCAGCGGAAACTGCAATATAAAAAGCTTGGCCTGGCAGAAGAAACCCGTAAAAACTACCGCGATTTTTTCATCAAACAATACAACCAGCAAATTGCACAGTTGCAGCAGCAGATCAGCGGGAATGAAATTTTGATCAAACAGATTACCGATCAGCTTAAATATTCAGAGCGTTTGGTTAAGGTGGATTTTGAGTTGATGCAAACCGGCGAGTTGAGGATAGCAGATTTTGTACTTGCCATCAACAATTATTTAACGGTCCGCAATCAGCTCACTTTAAACCAAGTCAATGGTTTACAACTGATCAATGAATTAAATTACTGGAATAAATAGCGATGCGTATGTTAAAAATCCGGGTTAAAATCCTGTCTGTAATCTTTTTTGCAGCCTTCGGTTTGTATGGCTGCAAAAGCGGCGGTTCTTCTTCGGATACCAAAGCGGCACCTGATCCTGTAACGCCTGTTTCGGTAACAGAAGTAAAGCAGCAAACGATTTCAGATTCGATAGTGCTGAACGCTACTTCTGCCTTTTTGCAAAAAAACTATGTTAAAGCCAGTTCAATCGGATACTTACAAACCGTAAATGTAAAGCTTGGCCAGCACGTTGTCCCGGGCGAAAAACTGTTTACCATACAAACCAAGGAAGCCAGGATTATTGGAAACTCCATCAGTTCGCTCGGTCCGGGCCTTAACTTTTCTGGTGTGATCAGTGTAAAAGCCAATCAGGCCGGTTTTATTACGGCATTGAGCCATCAAAAAGGGGATTATGTGCTTGATGGGGACCAATTGGCCGTCATCAGCAACAACAACAGTTTTGTTTTTGTACTGAATTTGCCTTTCGAGCTTAGCAGGTATGTGCAAATTGGCAAAACGGTAAATATGCTGCTTCCTGACGGGGAAAAATTGCCCGGAACAATTGCCTCTTTTATGCCTGTTGTTGATTCTTTATCGCAAACCCAAAAAGTGATAATCAGGGCAACCAGCAAAAAGCAAATACCTGAAAATCTGATCGTGAAAGTAAATATCCTGAAAAATCAAATCCCCAACAGCTTGTTGCTTCCGCAGGCAGCGGTTTTGACCAATGAAACGCAGGACAGTTTTTGGGTGATGAAACTGATCAATGATTCTACAGCAGTAAAAGTACCTGTTAAAAAAGGCATTGAAACAACTTCATCAGTACAGATCATTTCAGATAATATAGCAGCGCATGATAAAATACTAACTACCGGAAATTATGGATTAGCAGACACGGCGAAAGTAAAAGTTGTAGGGCATTGAGGGCCTGCTTGAACTTTATATCCGAAAAATGATAATGCTTCTTTTATGCCATAAAAATCAGTGTCGTGCATCACAAATCTTTAAAAAGCATAGAAAATTTAAAGATTTTTATGGCATAAAAGAAGTATGAGAAATAGGTTGAACAAATTTAAACAGGCTCTAATATGAAAAGCTTTTTTGTAACTTATAAAAATCCCATTGCAATTATCCTGTTGCTTATTTTTGGCTCGGGGATATTTGTTTATGCGAAAATCCACATTTCGCTTTTTCCTGAAATTACTTTTCCTAAGATAAAGGTTATTGCCGATGCCGGGCTTCAGCCGGTTAGCCGGATGATGGTTACGGTAACCAGGCCTATGGAAAATGCCATAAAAAAAGTACCGGACCTGCAGCTGATCAGGAGTATTACAAGCCGTGGCAGTGCAGAAATTTCTGCTTTTATGAGCTGGAATGCCAATATCGATTTAAGTAAACAACAAGTTGAATCCCAGATAGCTCAAATACAAGCAGATTTACCTGCCGGAGTAGCCGTGACCGTTGAAAAGATGAACCCTTCTATCTTGCCGGTAAGTGGATATACGTTAGAAAGCAATAACAAGTCGCCCATCGAACTTAACATATTGGCTACCTATACCATTAAGCCTTTTCTTTCCCAGGTAGAAGGGGTTTCTGAAATCAGGATAGTGGGCGGCAAGACGAAGGAATTTTGGCTGGTTTTAAAGCCGGAAAAGATGACCGCTATGTCAATCACACCGCAGGAGATTTCTACCGCTTTAAACAACACGGGCTTTATCCGTTCGGAAGGTTATCTCTCCGATTATAAATACCTTTATTTAACTGTTACCGATGCGACCCCAAAAAATAAAAGTGATCTGGAAGATTTAATCATCAGGAACAACGGGAAAAGAGTAGTTCAGGTAAAAGACATTGCAGATGTAAACATTAGCCCGGCTGTTGAATATACCAAAATTAACGCCAACGGGCGCCAGGGTGTTTTGATCGCGGTAATTAAACAGCCCAATGCCAACCTGATAACCCTATCAGATAAGATGACCAAGCAGGTAGAACAGTTAAAGCAAATTTTACCGAAGGACGTAATTGTAAAACCTTATTACGTGCAGGCAGATTTTGTAAATACCAGCGTAAAAAGTGTAACTGACAGCATTTGGATAGGCCTTGCCCTTGCCATTATTGTTGCCATGATTTTTTTACGGTCCATAAAAGCAAGTGCTACTATCCTCATTACAGTTCCCATAACTTTAATGCTTACGCTGATTGTGCTTTATGTTTTTGGTTATACTTTTAATATCATGACGCTTGGTGCTATTGCCGCTTCCATCGGGTTGATTATCGATGATGCGATTGTAGTGGTAGAACAAATCCACCGTACACATGAAGAACACCTGGACGAGCCCACAACCGAACTGATCCAACGTGCCATCCGGTATCTATTTCCGGCCATGGTTGGCTCTTCTTTAAGTACGATTGTTATCTTTATACCTTTTATACTCATGTCGGGTGTGGCAGGTGCGTATTTCTCTATCATGACGAATACCATGATCATCACCTTGGTGTGTTCATTTTTTGTTACCTGGATCGGCCTTCCGGTTATTTATTTGCTGCTAACCCGTAATGCAGGAGTAAATACCGTTAAAGCCAAAGAACAACAGGTTAAAAAGCAGGCCTGGGTAAGCTTTTTTATATCAAAAGCTTGGATCAGCCTTATTTTTGTAGTTATATTAATTGCTTCAATCGTTCTTGTACTGCCACACTTACAAACAGGTTTTTTACCTGCAATGGATGAAGGAAGTATTGTGCTGGATTACAATACGCCTCCCGGTACTTCCCTGGAGGAAACCGACCGAATACTTCGGGAAGCAGAAAAGATCATCGTCAAAATACCGGAAGTTGAAGCCTACTCCCGCCGCACCGGCACGCAAATGGGCTTTTTTATTACCGAACCCAACCGCGGCGATTACCTCATTCAGTTAAAGAAAAAAAGAAGCCGCACTACTGATGAGGTAATTAACGAAATAAGGCAGAAGATCCAATCTTCACAACCTGCATTAACGGTGGATTTCGGACAAGTTATTACCGATATGCTGGGCGACCTGATGAATTCGGTACAACCGGTTGAAATCAAAATTTTTGGCGATGACCGGCAAACGCTTAAAACCTTATCGAAACAAGTGGCTGCATCTATCAGCAAAGTGCAGGGCACTGCTGATGTTTTTAATGGCATCATCATTGCCGGCCCTTCGGTTGATATTCAGCCTAATTCTACCAAACTTGCGCAATACGGCCTTACACCGTCTGACCTGCAAACCCAATTAGAAACCTCTTTACAAGGTGTAGTGGTTGGAACCCTGTTACAAAATGTACAGATTTCAAACATTAGGATGGTCATGCCCCGCAGCCGGCAGCGCAGCCTTGCAGATATTAAGCAAACGAAAATATTTTTAGCTAACGGCCAGCTAATCCCTATTCAAAATGTTGCCGATGTAAATATTTTGCCCGGTGATGCAGAACAGGAACGGGAAAACCTGCAATCAATGGGAGTGGTTACGGCCCGCCTTGAAAACCGTGATCTGGGCAGTGTAATGAAAGACATACAAAATAGCATTCAAAAAGATGTCAACCTCCCGGGCGGCTATCATATTGAATATGGAGGTTCTTATTCCGAGCAACAGCAATCCTTTAAAGAACTGTTAATGATTTTGATAGCGAGCAGTTTCCTGGTTTTTGTGGTTATCTTGTTCCTGTTCCGCGATTTTAGGGCATCGCTTATTATCCTTGTTGTTTCTGTGCTGGGCATATCCGGTAGTTACCTGGCACTGTTCCTTACCAACACACCTTTAAATGTTGGCAGTTATACCGGCCTGATTATGATCGTGGGTATCATTGGCGAAAACTCAATTTTTACTTTCTGGCAGTTTAAAGAAACCCTACACGAAAAGTCCGTTGAAGAAGCTGTTGTTTATGCCATATCAACCCGTTTACGCCCCAAATTAATGACTGCTTTAGGGGCAATTATTGCCTTAATGCCGCTGGCTTTAGGTATTGGTGCCGGTGCGCAATTACATCAGCCGCTGGCTATTTCTGTAATCGGAGGTTTCATTGTTGCGCTTCCTTTGTTGCTGATTGTTTTGCCCACCATGATCCGTGTATTCTATCGTCATGAGCCAACTGCTGCTACAAAAAACAACCTTGAAACTAACAAACAACTAACAACATAAAATTTAACCGATAAAAGAAGCATGAAAACCAACCTCAAATTTTTAATAATACTGTTTTTATGCAGTATTTCTTTGTGCGCCAATGCACAAAATTATGTGCTTGATAAAACCATTCCGTTAACCGGCGACGGTGGTTATGATTACCTCAGTATTGATGCGGTGAACAACCGCTTGTATGTTTCGCACGGGACGGTCGTTAATGTAATTGACCTCGCTACGGAGAAAAGTATCGGCACCATTTCCGGCATGAAAGGTGTGCATGGAATCGCCATTGTTAATCATTTAAACAAAGGTTTTATCAGCGATGGCAGAGCTAATGCCGCCATTGTGTTTGATTTGAAAAGTTTAAAAACAATTGCCACAATTCAATTGACTAATGTGAACGGGCCGGATGCGATTATGTATGATCCTTTTTCTGACCGTGTTTTTACTTTCTGCGGAGAAAGCAATAACGCAGCCGTAATTGATCCGCAAACGATGAAACAAACCGGAACAGTTGCACTGGGCGGCGGACCGGAATTTGCCGTTTCTGATTTACATGGCAAGATTTACAATAATTTAGAGGATAAAAACAGCATGGATGTGATCGATGCCAAAACCATGAAAGTGCTGAAAAACTTTCCTTTAAACCCTTGCGGCGGCCCAACCGGTTTGGCTTTGGATGCCAAAAACAAAAGGCTTTTTACCGTTTGCCGCGAAAACAAAGGTTTAAGTGTGCTGGATGAGACTTCCGGAAAAGTAATTACGACTGTTCCAATTGGTGCAGGTGTGGATGCTGTGGTTTATGATCCTGCAACCAAACTGATCTTTGTTTCCAACGGTGATGGCACCACCACCATTATCAAACAAAAAACTGCTGATGAATATGCCGTGGTACAAACCTTGAAAACACAAGTCCGAGCCAAAACACTAGCTTTGGATACCAAAACCCATAAGATTTATTTAAGCGTTGCGGATATTGTAGCCGGTACACGTAATGCTGTTCCCGGGACTTTTAAGGTTTTGGTTTACAAAATGGAGTAAAAGGAAGAATTGATTTCAGTTTTAATTTATAAATCCTGCTTTGAACGAGCGGGATTTTTTGTAGGTTATGGGTTTTGAAAAGGATTTTGAAAATCCTAAGTTCAAAGGTCGGGATTGTGGCGGAAACCCGGTATAGTTTTTCCAATCCCTTAATTTCTTTCGAACACCCGTAAATTACAAATCCCAACTAGCGGAGTAGAAAGTAAATAAACCCAGTCAGCGTAAACAGTTTTTTACTTTGAATAGTTAACGCTATTTATTTACGAACCCTCATAGCCAAAGTTCGGAATTTGTCGTACTTGATTGGGGGTAGCCAAACAAACGGTCGTTTGCTTAATGGTAAGATTCAACAATGTCCGATTAGCTTGTGAAGTAGAAAAATCTATTTTTGAGCGTTATTAAATTTAAGAAGCTTACAACTGCTTTAGAATGAAATTATCGATTAGACAACTGGTTTTTAATGAAAAT
>JAABUT010000551.1_pt1 | contig 58045 bp, 37 predicted proteins | sample 5559281 | NCBI WGS metagenome assembly JAABUT01 (sample SAMN10711880, study PRJNA513359) | rock metagenome | isolation source: Antarctica rocks | place: Antarctica: Victoria Land, Ricker Hills nord | collected 2016-01-04 | reverse complement strand
TGAGCGTCATCAACGCCGTCAGGAACAAACTGGTCCTGCGCATTTTCGCTTGTGTCAACCAAAACAGGGTGTACGAAAATAATTATCAAAAAGCAGTTGCTTGAATCATAGAAATCGACCAAAGGGAAAAATCTTCTTTCAACTAAACCAATAGCTCATTTAAAGAAGATTCTTCTTGCTTTTTAAACTATTGTATTATGCTGATCAGTATCCACAATCTTGTATGTTTCCAGTCTTCAATCCAAATTTAGGTTGATAAAAGAAGCATCGCCATTAAACCGATACTTCTTTTATCAACCTAAAACTGATGAGCGGGCAGCTGAATTTAAGAGTAACGATTATAAATGCCAGCTCAAAAAACGTGGCCACAAAACCAGGCTAGCGGAGTTTTTTTGAAAACAATAATAATTTTTGTAATCAAATCTTCCTGAAAACCACAATGGCATTATGGCCGCCAAAGCCAAAAGTATTGCTCATGGCCACATTAATTTCTTTTTTAAAGGCGACATCATATATAATGTTCAAATCTGCAGGTACAGCCGGATCAGGTTCGGTAACATTGATGGTTGGCGGGATGATGCTGTTTTTAATGGCTAAAATGCTGGCAATTGCTTCTACGGCACCGGCGGCACCTAATAAATGGCCGGTCATGGATTTGGTTGCACTGATATGTAAATTAGATGGATGGCCTTCCATCAAACGTGTAATTGCTTTGATTTCGCTTAAATCGCCAACCGGTGTAGAAGTGGCATGTGCATTCAGATAATCTACATTTTCCGGCTTTAAACCCGCATCTTGCAAAGCTAACTGCATGGCTTTGAGTGCGCCGCTTCCTTCGGGATGCGTGGAAGTGATGTGGTAAGCATCGGCAGTCATCGCGGCACCGGCAAGTTCTGCGTAAATGGTTGCGTTTCTGGCTTTGGCATGTTCGTATTCTTCTAAAATTAAAGCTCCGGCCCCTTCAGCCATTAAAAAACCATCGCGGTTGGTATCAAACGGGCGGCAGGCAGTTTCCGGACTATCATTTCGCGTAGTCATGGCTTTCATCGACGCAAAACCACCAACAGAAGCTTCTGTTATCGGCGCTTCCGAACCTCCGGTTACCATCACTTTTGCTTTTCCCCAGCGGATATAATTGAAAGCATCCATAATAGCGGTGTTGGAAGTGGCGCAGGCAGAAACCGTGGTGTAATTGATGCCCATCAAACCATACCGGATAGAAATAAGGCCGGATGCCATATTGGAAATCAGTTTCGGAACAAAAAACGGACTAAAACGAGGTTTAAAATCATTCGCCGCATATTCTGTCACCTGCTCCTCAAAAGTCAGCATTCCGCCTTGTCCTGTTCCCCAAATCACGCCAATATCGTACGGGTCCATGGTTGGAATATCCAGTCCGGAATCTTTCAAAGCTTCTGCAGCTGCGGCCATTGCATATTGTGTAAAAGGATCGGTGCGCTTAATTTCCGCTTTGTCCATATAGTTGGCCGGGTCAAAATCTTTCAATTCGGCAGCAATTTGTGTACGAAATAATGAAGGGTCAAACTTGGTAATCCTGCCCGCGCCGCTTTTTCCGGCAAGCAAATTATTCCAAAAAGTGCTTACATCATTTCCAATCGGCGTAACTGCGCCCAAACCTGTTACCACAACTCTTTTCATGCTTCTTTTATCGCTTGTTTTTTATACAAACGCTTGCAAATATATTTAAAACCACTTTCTACTTTGCAAGTAAAAAACATAAAGGATGCGATCTGATTGCCCGCTCAATTTTGGACTGGAAATTTTTGGTGATAAATGGACTTTGCTGATTATCCGCGACCTGATGTTTTTTGGGAAACGATATTACAACGAGTTTTTAGCTTCTGCGGAAGGCATTTCTACCAATATCCTGGCAAACCGATTAACCATGCTGGAGCAGGAAAACTTCATCAAAAAAAATAAAGACGAAAGGCATAAACAAAAACTGATTTACAGCCTGACCGAAAAAGGGATTGACCTGTTGCCCATCATTTTAGAAATCGGTTTATGGTCTGATAAATACGCCGGTTCGATGCTGGATAATCAAAAAAATGTTGTCCTGGCCGAAGCAAAAAAAGACAGGGTAAAAGGAGTATCGGCCATGAAAGAAAAGCTTTACCAAACGCATGTTAAAGATTGAATTTCTGTTGCTTGTAGCTGTAAAAAATCTTCGGAAAAGGGAAAATTTAATCCTGTTAAATTATTAAAACTTGCTGGTTGAAGCTCAATCCCAACTTCTTCAACTAAATCCTCTGTTGCTTGAGGAGAAAATATTACTTCCATAGGTTTTTTGGATCGACTTTAACACCCTTGCCAGCTTGAATATCTTTTTCGCCCTGTTCAATTCTTGCCACCATCGCAGGCGGGGACATTAAATATTCAGTTTCATCAACTTCCTGTTCAAAATTGATTTGTAAAGCTTCTAAAACTGCTTTTACCGCTTTTTCTTGTGCTTCAGATTCAAGGTGTACTACCAATGTGCTCATGATCAAATTTACTATTTTTAGGTTGATAAAAGAAGTATGATTGTGATGCTTCGTTTATCAACCTAAAACCCGCAACCGAAAAAATGATAACTTTATTGTGTCAAATGGAGTTGCAAACCCCGACCAGCAGAATTAGGTTACAAGAAATTATCTTGTTTCTCTGAACACTGATTTTTAGCCTGTAAAAGAAGTATTGCCATTGATAACAGTGGGATTAGAAATCCCCAGCTCAAAGGACGGGGTTACAAACCCCGACCAGCAGAGGAATATATTTTCATGACAAAGCTATCATATATATTATAGGAGTAAATAACTCAGTATAAATGGCAAACAACTGACCAAAATTTTAGATGTTATAACCGTTATTTGTTTCTTAAAAACTAAATAATGGAAAACAAACTTTTCACTCCGCTAAAGCTTGGGGTTATAGAATTGAAGAACCGCATGGTGATGGCACCAATGACCCGCAGCCGTGCAACACCAGATAACGTCCCGGTTGAGATGATGGCCGAATATTATGCCCAACGCGCTGGCGCTGGCCTTATCATCACCGAAGGTACCTCACCATCACCAAACGGCCTTGGTTATCCTTTTATACCTGGTATCTATAACGATGCGCAGATTGCAGCCTGGAAAAAAGTGACTGATGCTGTTCACAACAAAGGAGGCCACATTTTTTTACAACTGATGCACACCGGTCGGGTGACCGCTCAGGAAAACTTACCCGAGGGGGCCGAAGTGCTGGCACCATCGGCAATTGCCGCTAAAGGCGAAATGTACACGAAAACAGGTAGCAAGGTTGATCAACCAGTACCCCGCGCCCTTACTACTGCCGAAGTGGAAAGCACTGTTGAAGAATTTGTTACTGCCGCCAAAAACGCGGTAGCCGCCGGTTTCGACGGCGTTGAGTTTCATTCGGCAAATGGTTATCTTATGGAGCAGTTCCTTAATCCTGGCGTTAATCAGCGTACCGACCAATATGGCGGCAGCATTAAAGCCCGTAGCAGTTTCCTGTTAAGTGTAGTTACTAAAGCAATTGCTGAAATTGGTAAAGAAAAGATAGGTGTCCGCTTTTCGCCTTATGGTGTATTTAACGACATGCCGGCTTATGATGAAGTGGATGATACTTACGCTTATTTGGCCGAAAAGTTAAACGACCTTGATATTGTATATGTACATGTGCTTGATCATTCCTCAATGGGCACCCCACCAGTACCGCAGGGCGTAAAAGACATCATCCGGTCTAAATTTAAAAATACGCTAATATCATGTGGTGGTTTCAATCATGAGAAAGCGGAAGATGCATTAGATAACGGCAGCACCGACCTGGTTGCTTTCGGGCGTGAATATTTAGCAAACCCAGATCTTGAAGTAAGATTTGAAATTGGTGCTAAATTAAATGAGCCTGATATGGGAACGTTCTATATCCCTGGTGCTAAAGGATATATCGATTATCCATTTTTAGAGAAAGCTGAAGCGTAACTATTTGATAAATGTTAAATTTTACTAAAAGAACCGGACCATCGTCCGGTTCTTTTGATTACAGCAATATTTTAAAGCTTATTTAAAAGGTTGCCTGAATTTGCCTCTGCTGGTCGGGGTTTGTAACCACGTCCTTTAAGCTGCGGAACTTTTAATTCTGTTAATCTTTCTAACTATAATCTCTTAATCCACAAAAAAGGTTGATAAAAGAAGCATCGAATTTAAAACCAATACTTCTTTTATCAACCTAAAACCCGCAACCAAAAAAATGATAACTTTATTGTGTCAAATGGAGTTGCAAACCCCGACCAGCAGAATTAGGTTACAAGAAACTATCTTGTTTCTCTGAACACTGATTTTTAACCTGTAAAAGAAGTATTGCTATTGATAACAGTGGGATTAGAAATCCCCAGCTTAAAGGAATTAATTATTCGTTACAATACCATCCATAACTACTTATTTTTTTAGATATTCTATTCAAGATTTTGACTTTCTCATCATTATTATATTTGCGTATGAAGTCTTCTTTTAATTTGATCAAACTATCGGGTGGAGGATTCTCATGGGTTGTTGGCTTATAAACATAGCCAGCCATATACCCCCAACATTTTTTATTAAAGTCGACTAACTCAACAATATTAGAACCTTTATTCAATTTTTTATAGACATAAATAGGCTTATAAAAAGTTAAAGGCATAGATTTGATTTCAAAATCTATAAATGCTGTAGCTGTATCAAGTTTTGCTAGCTTATTATAATATTTTATTAATTTCATAGTATCTTGTAAATCATCTACATACATTACTGAATTCAAAGAACCAAGGTAGGTTTCGTAAACAAAAACTTTGTCATTATTTTTCACCTTATGATATATTTTTTTAGCAATGTACTTTTCAATACCTTCAATAATATATATTGATGAGAAACCTAATATGTTAATTACAATTATAGAAGCTGCCCAAATTTTAAATCTTCTGCCCATTGAGGATTAATTTATTGTTTAGTAAGTGAACCAGATTCTTTAATATAACTTGAACTCTTCCAAATCTTGTTTGATTCTGTTTTACCATTTGAATTTATCGTTGATCCGCTTCTCATTTTTATCACTGTTGATTGCCAGATTGCTCCTCCTTCAGGCTCTATTACTTTAACTTGCAGTATTCCAGTATAACCAACAATATCACGGTTATTTCTAAAAATAGCTTTTTGATTAATTATTCTGCTGGTCGGGGTTTGTAACCCCGTCCTTTGAGCTAAGGATTTTTAATCCTGTTGGACTGTTAATTTTTCTAACTATGATCTTTTAATCCACAAAAAAGGTTGGTAAAAGAAGCATCGAATTTAAAATCCATACTTCTTTTATCAACCTAAAACCTCACAACCAAACTACTGAATCAAATGGATCACGCCCGTCCGGCTTGGCGCGCTTCCGTGATAGCTCATGCCTTCCCAGTCGCCGCCGTTCAGGTACTTGGCTTCAACCTGCCAAACATACACGCCTTGCGGTGCCGGTGCGCCGCCCATCATACCGTCCCAGCCTTCTGCCGGTTCGCCACGGGCAGTTAGTTTGGTGCTTTCCCAAATTACTTGTCCCCATTTGTTAAATACGCGCATCCGCCAGGTTTTAATGCCCGAACCTTTTACTTTAAAAGTCCGCAGCTCCTCAAACTTACTGCCCGGCATAAAAGCATTCGGCACAAAAAGCTGGCCTGGCACACCGGTAATTTGTACCTGATGGCTAATCGTATCGGCACAGCCCTGCAAGTTGTAAACCACTAATTTTACTTTATAAAAACCAGTATCGCGGTAAGTATGTTCCGGGTTTTGCCTGGAAGAATTGCTGCCGTCGCCAAAACTCCATTTCCACAAAATAGGATTGTTAGTACTTTGGTCTTTGAACGAGAAACTGTAATGCGGATACACGATCACGCTGTCCGGATTGGCTCGGAACGCCGCTTTTGGCGGAACCGTGACCGTAATATAGTTTTTCATCACCATCGTATCCGGGCAGCCCAACAGGTTTTTGGCAATTAAACTGATGGTATAAGGCGTGCTCCGGGCCTGGAAAGTATGCGTTGGATTGGCTGAAACCGAAGTGCTGCCATCACCAAAATCCCACAAATAGGTATTGTTACCGGCTGTTTTATTGGTAAAATTGACGCTGAGCTGCGTACAACCTTTGGTTACATCGGCCACAAAACCAACCACCGGCTGTGGATAAACCGTGATAGACTGCGAGGCAGAAGTATCCGAGCAACCGTTGGTTGCCTTCATAATTACCTTGTAAATTCCATCTTTCAGGAAAGTATGGCTCACCACTTCCGGCGCAGAAACGGATGACAAAGTGGTACCATCGCCAAAATCATACGTGAAATAATTGCCGCCTTTGGTGTTGTTGTAAAACTGAACCGTCCAGGGCGCGCAACCGGCTTTTTGATCGCCATCCACAATTAGCTGCGGCAAAACGGTATTTGGCGAAATGCTGATTTTGTACTGCGTGGTACTGATGCCGCACTCGTTTTGCGCCGTCATTTTAACGGTGAAAACTTTATTGTTTGGCGCAGTATACGTGTGGTTGACTGGCTGGTTATCGGTTTTAACCAGCGTAGTCCCATCCCCAAAATCATAAGTATAAGTATTGCCGGTTCCGGGAGAGGTGTTGTTGAAATTAACCGTCAGCGGAGAGCAGCCCGTCGTCCTGTCCGGCGTGAAAATGGAAGTTGGTTTTGGCCGAACGATTACGGTTGAAGTTGCCGTGCGGATGCCACAGGTGGTCATCGCTTTTAACGTAATCGTGTAAGTGGTGTCTTTGCCGTCTGCCCGCGCCTGGTAAGTTACCGCTCCCGGATTAGCTTGGGTTGAAGTTGTTCCGTTGCCAAAATTCCAGGAATACGTGGCCAGGTTTTGCGGGTTTGAAGTATTGCTGAACGTAACTACAAGCGGGCCGCAGCCTTTAGTTTGGTTTTGGCTGAAGCCTGCCTTTACTTCTTTTATCGTAGAAAAAACATGGGTAAAAACAGCATCCGGGCAACCGTATTTGCTGGTGGATACGAGTTTGATTTCCACATGTGCATCATCCGTGTTGATGGTGTAGCCGGGGAAAGTGATGCCGCTGCCAATCAAGGTTCCATCTGCATACCAGTTGTAAGCACTGTTGGCATCCGAAGCAGTTGCTTTAATGTTATCCGCAGTTAGGGCAAACGGGATACAAGCCAGGTCATTTTTAAAAGTATAAACGGCAACAGGCAGCGGGTTAACGGTCATTTTAATTACGTTGCTGATACTTTGCTGCGGCCCGGTACACAAAGCCGAACTCACTACACGGCGGAACAACGTACTAACTGTCAGGTTGTTGGATTGATAATCCTGTAAGTTCGCACCGCTGATATTGGTCCAGGTGGCACCGTTGTCCGTGCTGCTTTGCCATTGATAAGTATAGTTGCTATCAGCTCCGGAAGGCGCGCTGCCAGTCATTAAATTTGCTGCGCTGTTGTAGCAAACCTGCTGATCGGCAGCAATGGTATTATTGGTAATTGGTTGTTGTACGGTGATAAAAACCGGCTGGCTGATGCTGGTACAAGGGCCGGAAGTAATTATCCGTCGAACATAAATACTTTGCGTACCGGTGAAGGAATAATTGCGGCTGGTTTGGCCATTAACAATTGTCCATGTGCTGTTATCAGTGCTGATTTCCCAGGCATAAACGAAGCTTCCGGTTCCACCGACAGCCTGATCGCCGGTGATGGTAACCGTTTGTCCGTAGCAAACCGGCCCTGCAAAACTGATGTTGTTGGTCACACTTTGTAAATCTGTAATCACTACATCATCCGAAGTGGCCGTACATTGCGCGGCACCGGTAATCGTCCAGCGGAAAGTATATTGCTGGCCCGGCAACAAGCCGCTTACCGTGGTATTGTTTTGGGTCGGATCAGCAAAAACAACGGTTTGGCCGGAAGTGATGATCCATCTGCCCGCAGCAATTCCGGGATTATTCCCCCTTAAAACATAGCTGCTGGCACTGCAAATCTGTTCGTCCGGCCCGGCATTTGCCTGTACAGCAGCTGGTTGTACGGTGATGGTAACGGTTACCGGCGTGCCTTCGCAACCGGACGGGCCGATTGGTGTAATCACGTAAGTTGCAGTGCCTGAGATTGTGGCAGAAGTATTGGTCAGCACATCATCAATCCGGCTGGCAAAAATTGGCGGCGACTGGCTGTTATTACCATAAATTCCTGCAGAGGCATTGCTAGTCCATTTAAACGTCGTTCCGCTTAAATTTGAACTGAAAGTAATCCCGGCTGGCTGTCCGCTGCAAATCGTATTTGCCGTAGTGTTTACGCTGAGGATTGGCCGCGGCGTAAGGTTTACGATCAGCGTAAATGGTGCACCGGGGCAATTATTATTGATCGGGGTGATGGTATAAGTTACCGTTCCGTTTGCCGTTGGATCAGCGTTCGTTAATACATCATTAATATCACCTGTGCCGTTAGAAGAGTTTCCGGTAACGGAAGCCGATGCTGAAGAAACCCATGTAAAAACAGTACCGGCCGCCTGCGCTGTTGGATGATAAGCCACCGAAGTGCCGGTACAAATGGCCACGCTGTTGGCACTGGTTACGGTGTTGGTATTTTGCGGTGTAACGGTGATGGTAACCAGATTGCTGGTGTTTTGCTGATCGCCGGTGCATAAGCCGGTAGTCACCACACGTCGGAACTGCGTAGTCATCATCAACGCAACCGGCTGATAATTGATGGCGTTAGCACCGCTGATCGTGTTCCAGCTGCCACCGTTATCGTTGCTTTGCTGCCATTGATAGATGAAATTGCCATCGCCACCGGTTGGTGTACTTCCGGTTAATAAAACCGGCGTGTTGTTGTAGCAGATAGTTTGATCGGCAGCAATAGTGTTATTGGCAATCGGCGGTTGCACCAAAATTTGAATGGTGTTGCTGATTTTGGTACAAGGCCCGGAAGTTACAATCCGCCTTAAATAAACGTTTTGCGTAGCAGTAAAAGTGTAAAAACGACTGCTTTGTCCTGCAATGCTTGTCCAGTTATTTCCATCCGCACTGCTTTCCCAGGTATAAACATAGCTTCCGGTTCCGCCGCTTGGCTGATCTCCGGCTATGGTAATCGTTTGGCCGTAGCAAACCGCCGGACTATTGAAACTGATGTTATTTGTGATTTCTGCCAAATTGGAAATCACTACGTCATCAGTAGAAGTTGCGCAGCCGCCGGTGCTGGTAATCGTCCAGCGGAAAGTATAGTCCTGGCCGGGCTGCAATCCGCTTATCAGCGTGTTGTTTTGGGTATCATCTGCAAAAACAACACCTGCCTGGCCGGAAGTAACCGTCCATTTCCCGGTAGAAGGGGCAGGGTTATTTCCATTTAAAGTATAACTAACCGCGTTGCAAACCTGCGCATCGGCACCAGCGTTGGCCTGCACCGGTTGCGGCAATACGGTTACACTGGCATCTACGGTTGGCCCTTCGCAGCCGCCGGGGCTGACCGGCGTAATATGGTAAATAATCGTTGCAGGAACAGTCAGGCTACTTCGCAATATATCGTCAATCCGGGTAGCAATTACCGGGTATTGATCATTGTTGCCATAAATTCCGGGCACATCATCCGAAGTCCATTTCAGCAAAACCCCCGGCACATTGGTGGTAAAAGTGATGCCTGTTGGGCTGCCGCTACAAATCTGGTTGCCACTGTGGGTGATGATAACCCTTGGGATCGGCGTAACCAAAACAGTTAGGGTAAAAGAAGCACCGGGGCAGCCATTGTTGTTTGGGGTGATGGTATAAGTTACCGTGCCATTGTTGTTCAGGTCGGAATTAACCAGCTGGTCGGTAATATTTCCGGTTCCGCTGGCTGAGTTGCCGCTGATGTTGGCCGTTGCTGAAGAAACCCATGTAAAAACAGTACCGGTTTGCTGCGCGGTTGGCTGATAATTTAACGTTGTGCCGGTGCAGATGACCAGGTTGGAAGCACTCGTCAGCATATTGGTGTTCTGCGGATTGACCGTAATGGTAACCGGGTTGCTGATATTCTGCTGTGCACCGCTGCACAATGCTGAAGTAACCACGCGGCGGAATTGTGTGGTTGCCGTTAACGCTGCCGGTTGGTAGTTTTGTGTATTACTGCCGCTGATCGCAAACCAGTTGGCACCGTTATCCGTGCTGCTTTGCCATTGGTAGGTGTAATTATTATCAGCACCGGCAGGCGTGCTACCTGTTAATTGTGCAGGCGCAGTATTGTAGCAAATGGTTTGATTGGCTGTAATTGTATTATTGCTGATTGCCGGTTGCACAGTGATATTGATTGGCGAACTCATGCTGCTGCAAGGCCCGGAAGTTATTAACCGCCTGATCGAGATACTTTGCGTACCGGTGAAAGTATAATCGCGGCCGCTTTGTCCGCTGATAGTTGTCCAGTTCACATTATCCGTACTGCTTTGCCAGCTGTAAACATAAGTTCCGGTTCCGCCGGAAGGCTGATCGCCGATGATCGTAATTGTTTGGCCGTAGCAAACCGCCGGTGCACCAAAACTGATGTTGTTGGTTAAGAGTGATAAATTGTTCACCTCAACGTCATCAAACGTTGGCGTACATTGCGCCGCGCCGGTTATCGTCCAGCGGAAAGTATAAGTTTGTCCGGATTGCAAACCGCTAACAGTGGTATTGTATTGCGTGGCGTTGGCAAAAGTTACGCCGGATTGGCCTGATCTAACCGTCCACAACCCGGTAGAAACACCCGGCGAATTTCCGCTTAAAGTTGTGCTGGCTGCACTGCAAATCTGCTGGTCCGGGCCTGCATTGGCCTGCACCGGCAGCGGTTGTACAGTAATGGTAACGGTAACCGGCGTGCCTTCGCAACCTGAGTTACTGATCGGTGTAATGGTATAAGTAACCGTGCCGGAAGTGGTAGCTGAGGTGTTGGTCAATACTTCGTTTATGCCAGTAAAATTGCCCGCCGCTTGATTGTTGTTGCCATAAACGTTGGACGTTGAAGTGGTTGTCCATTTAAAAGTGGTTCCGTTTAAATTAGAAGTAAAAGTAATGCCTGCACCTTGTCCGCTGCAAATCGTATTGGTAGTTGTGTTTACGGTGATGATTGGCCGCGGCGTAACGGTAACTGTCAGCGTAAAAGAAGTGCCGGGGCAGCCATTGCTCAGCGGCGTAATCGTATAAGTTACCGTTCCGTTGTTCTGCGGATCATTATCCGTCAGCACATCGTTAATATCACCCGAACCACTGGCACTGTTCCCGCTGATGCTGCCGTTGGTTACGGTGGAAGTCCAGGTAAAAGTGCTGCCGGTTTGCTGTGCCGTGGGGTGATAAGCCACTGAATTTCCGGTACAGATGCTTTTGGCAGATGAACTGGTTACGCCGTTTCTTGGGTTGATGGTGATAACCACATCATCTGTTAAAATATCGCAAGGCGAAGGGTTTCCCGTTGCAACAGATAAAGTTAAAGTTACCATTCCAGCATTTGTTTCTGTGTTGCTGGGCGTATAAACCGCGTTCAGCGTGTTTCTATTCGGAGCAAAAGTGCCTGCTCCGCCCGTCCAGGTATAGCTCTGCGGCGTAGGGCCGGTGATGGTTGCGGCCAGTTGAACTGGTGCATCCGGACAAACGGTTTGATCCGGCCCGGCATTAATCGTAGGTGATTGTTTAAAGCTGAGGTGCTGTGTAGCCGTTGCCGAACCGCAATTATTTTGGTGCGTTACCGTGATGGTATAAGTGGCAAAATCACTAAATAAAATATCAGGATACTGCGAGTTTTGTGTGGTGCCGTTTTGGAAACTATAATTGCCGCCGCTCACATTCCAAGTATAAGTATTGGCTTGTTGCGAGGTCGTTCCGGAGAAAATAGTTTGCGTTGGGCCTGCACTGCTGTTAAAACTCAGCGTCCTGTTGGTTCCGCAGTAATCTTTATCCGCAGATAAACTAACCGTTGGCGTAGTATTCACCACGATATTCTGGCTTGTGGTATACGATCCGCAGGATTCTGTTCCGATAGAAAGCGTAATCGTGTAAGGTCCCGGCGTGGTAAACTGGATTTGCGGCTGATGACTGTTTGCTGTAGTTCCGTTGATAAAAACAGTATTGCCCGGCCCGGTTACGCTCCAGGTATAAGCATTATTTTGCGGGATGTTCGGGCAGGCTTGGTCGGTTATCGAATTATCCGTGATCGTAATTGAATTATTGCTGCAAATAGTAGCAGATGATACCGTAAATGCCGGCTGTGGTTTGGCCAGCACGCAAATGGTTTTAATCACATCCGAAGCACTGCAAACGCTGCCGCTTTGCGATTGCAAAACCAGCTTAACCGTATGCTGGCCTGATGTGGTAAAAGTATAGGTAAAAGAAGCACCGGCCGGCTGGTTCACCGCCACCAGGTTGCCATCAATATACCAGGAATATTTGGCGTTGTTGTTTACACAATTGGCACTGGAAGCATCCTGGCCGGGATCGGAAGTGTTGTTAAAAGTAACCGGCTCGTTCAAGCAGGCACTCAGCGGTGCGGTAAAACCATTTGTGGGCGGCCGCACTACTTTGGCATAACTGGTAATCGGCGAACCCAGTGTACCGCAAACCCGGCTGCTCACCTGCGCATTAACCTGAAAACTGTTGGCCTGGTTTCCGCTTGTGCTACCGCAGGAACTTTGCGTATAACTGTGTGAAAGCACGCCGCCCAGATTTTTAATATCGCATAAAGTGTAAATACTTTGCGGACTGCCATCACCCCAATCCACAATATAAAAATTGCCCGGATAATTGTACTGGATACCGTTCGGCGAGGTGTAATCAACCGTATAACTCAATTGCCCCGTGCCGTTGTTCAAACAAACGGTATTGGTGCCGGTTGTGCCAAAGCTGGTATTTAACTTATTGTTTATCAGTTGATAAGCTTTGGTAGCTTCTGTTCCGTTTTTGGTCGCTTTTACCAAAATAGTATAATTGGCATAAGCCGCACTGAAAGATTTACTGGGGTTTAAGGTGAAAGTCCCTTCATCGCCTTGGCTGTATTCGTTATGAAAATTGGCCGTAGTGGTAGCACCCGAAGTAGAAGTGCTGATGAAATCATAAGCCTGATTGGTGCCGGAACAATTACCAAAAATATCAGGATGATCACTGTTAATGCTCGATCCGTCGATCCCGGCCTGCAAAGCTGTACCGGCAATAATGTTGATGCTGGCCGTAGCCGAAGTAACCACCGGATCAGAAGATTTGATGGCCAGGTTATAGCTACCTGCTGCCAGTCCTGTTGGGATCGTTCCGTTTAAGAAAGCCGCATAAAAGCCTGTATAACTGCCAATTTCCGTGTCCGGCGTGCCGCCGGGAACTGAAGAAATATATAATTTAAAAACATTGTCCGGGTTGATACACCCGCTGCCGGTGTTGACATTAAATGGTACCGCAATGCTGGAACCAGGCGTATAAGGTCCGGCATCAATGCTGCTAAGCGTTAAAGTTTGGGCTTTTGATAAGGTAAAAAACAGTGCAAAAAACGCGATCAGGAATAACGTTTTTTGCAGTTTACGGTAAAATTGCTTCATCCATCATCGGCTTAAAATCCTAAATAAGGTTGTACGTGTTTTGCCAAATCAAGTTATGGTGATAATTTTCCCCAGTTTCAAAATTGGGCAACACAAAAATTACAAGCCATATTTTAGGTTGATAAAAACAGCATAAGCTTTTGATTATGAAGAGATTAATCAATAGTTAAACTTCCTGCAATAGTTTACAGGATGCAGCTTTGTTTTATTTTGCAGATTTTATCCACTGATTAAAAACCCGGTCCGGAAGCTTGTATCGGGCATATATTTTTGTCCAATTTTTTTCTGCGGAGAATTGTTTTTCTTCGGAAGGAAATGCTGAAAAAAACAATTTAAAAATGCTTGTAAAAAAACGGATCAACCCAAAACCTGATGTAAACTGAAATATTCTACACAGCCCAATTTTTACCTGATAAAAGAAGCATGTGGCTACTGCCCGGCCTTGCTGTTTTTATCGCCCAAAATGCATCGGCACAAAACACAAAAAGCTGGCTTAGACAGGCAAAGTTGGCGCACATTCGTTTCCGCAGAAAACAACCGAATTTAATTGAGCGGTTACGGCGCGGTAACAGATAGCACGATTTTGCAAACCAAAGCCATCCAAAAAAATTATTGATACCTGCGCTAAAAAAAAAATGCCGTAAAAAATAGGACTTGCATCCAAAGGAATAACGTATTTTTAAGGCTGTTTTTTGGGAAAACGTAAATGCTGCCGATGCTAAAAAAGTCATCAACGCGTTTGGTTTGCCCGAATCAGAACTGATCAATCTCAACCTTAAAAATGTATCGATAAAAACAGCATCGGCGGAAGATATTGATCTGGCACAAGATCGGAAGTCTGATCAGGTTTCGATCCAAACAAAAGATAATCCGCAATCGGGCGTAATAAGTTCTACCAATATGAAAATAAATTTAGCCAAATGATCAAAATTCAAACCAAAAAACTTTTCTGTATTACTTTATTGCTTACTTCTTTTATCGGGGTAAAATCGCAAAGCACTGCTTCTTTGGAAGTTAATTTCAACAAAGAAATTGCGCCGATGAAACCGGTCTGGTCGTGGTTTGGGGCCGATGAACCCAACTATGCGTATATGAAAGACGGGCAGAAACTGCTTTCAGAATTAGGCTCGCTGAGCAAAAACCCGATTTATTTCAGAGCGCATAACCTGCTGACTTCCGGCGACGGAACGGCTGCTTTAAAATGGGGTTCGACCAATATTTATACCGAAGATAAAAACGGAAAACCGGTTTATGATTTCACTATTGTTGACCGGATTTTTGATACTTATGTAAAACGCGGTATCAAACCGCTGGCGCAAATCGGGTTTATGCCCGAAGCTTTGTCCACACATCCTGAACCATATCGTCATTACTGGAAGCCGGGACATCCTTATAATGAGATCATTACGGGCTGGGCTTATCCACCGAAAAGTTATGAAAAGTGGGGCAATCTGGTGTATGAATGGGTGAAACACTGCGTGAAAAAATACGGGCAAAAAGAAGTAGAAAGCTGGTATTGGGAAGTTTGGAATGAACCGAACGGCGATTACTGGAAAGGCACTGTTCCCGAATTTTATAAGCTTTACGATTACGCTGCCGATGGTTTAAAACGTGCTTTGCCAACAGCAAAAATCGGTGGCTGCAATGTGGCCGGAACGGGCGGCGCAGGCGGAACGAAGTTTTTACGCGGATTTTTACAGCATTGTATTTCGGATACCAATTATGTTACGGGCAAAATCGGTTCGCCGCTGGATGCTGTTTTATTTCATGCCAAAGGATCGCCCAGATTAATCAACGGCGTGGTGCGGATGAATATGGGCACGCAGCTGCGCGATATTGAAGCTGGTTTTAAGATTGTAAAATCATATCCGCAGACACAAAACCTACCCGTAATCATCGGCGAATCAGACCCGGAAGGCTGTGCGGCCTGCGGGATGCAAACCAACCCGGAAAATGCTTACCGCAACGGGACGATGTTTTCCAGTTATACCGCTGCTTCTTTTGCACGGGAATATTTGCTGGCCGATCAGTATCAGGTAAATTTTAAAGGCGCGGTTTCCTGGTCGTTTGAGTTTGAAGACCAGCCCTGGTTTGCCGGTTTCCGCGATTTGGCAACCAATGGCGTTGATAAACCGGTTTTAAACGTTTTCCGGATGTTTGGCATGATGAGCGGAATGCGTGTTGAAGTTAGCGGCACCAATTTTTACCCGCTAAAAACAGTACGCGATTCGAGCATCAGAAACGGAATGGATATTGGCGCGCTGGCTTCCAAAGATAAGAATACAGCAGCTGTAATGATTTGGAATTATCATGATGATGATTTGCATAAAGCAGCCACACCAATCCGCATCAACCTGAATAATTTGCCTGCAAAAACAGTAAAAGTTACCCGGTTTCTAATTGATCAAAGCCATAGCAATTCTTACGAAGTCTGGAAGAAAATGGGTTCTCCGCAGCAGCCAACACCGGCACAAACTGCAGAGCTGGAAAAAGCCGGAATGCTGCAAAAGGATGGAAATATAGAAAATCTGACAGTTATAAACGGATCATTAAAAATGAAAATAAACTTGGAACGGCAAGGTGTTGAACTGCTAAAATTGGATTGGAAATGAGGTTGATGCTGTTGTCCCGGCTGCAGGAAAAAATATTCATCAAAACCAATACTGTTTTTATCTGATGAAAAATGATTTGGTGGTTTTGACTGAGAAAATTATTTTTTCAAACCTTGAAATCGGCAAGCATATCGGCGTAATTTCTTATAATGAAACGCCTCTAAAAAAGATTATTCTGAATGGAATTACCACAATTTCTAAAGATTTTAAAAAGCTGGGAACGCGGGCCGCAAACTGATCTTGGAAAATTCACGGCGGCATATTAAGGTTCCTTTTACTTTGACATTAAGAAATTCATTATAAAAAATACCTCATAAAAGAAGCATTTGCTTACTTTGAACTATGGAATTTGGAAAAGTAGAACCGCATCAGGTAGCAGCAATAGATTTTAGTTTGCCTCCGGATCCGGCCTTCACAATAGAAACTTTTAAAAATAATCCAACTCAGCAAAAATTAAAAGTTCATGTGGGTTGCGTTACCTGGGGAACAAAAGATTGGGTAGGCGAAATCTATCCCGAAGGCACAAAAGACAGTAAGTTTTGGGAAGCTTACGCGCGGCAGTTTAGTTTGATGGAATTGAATGCTACATTTTACCAGCTTTATCCGGCAGAAACGCTAACCAAATGGAAGGAAAGGGTAGCTGCAAACCCCGATTTTTTATTTTGTCCGAAGTTTCCGAGGCAGATCAGTCATGCACAATCTTTGTACGGCGCACAGGAATTGACAACTATTTTTTACGAGAATATGCTGGCTTTTGGGGAGAAACTGGGCCCGCTTTTTTTACAGTTGAGCGATTATTTCGGACCGGAACGTTTTGCCGAATTGGAAACATATCTGAAGCAACTGCCGCAGGATGTTCCGGTTTTTGTGGAGTTGCGGCACGAACGCTGGTTTTCGGACGTACAAATACGGAAAAAGGTTTTTTCTATGCTGCGGAATTTGAATATCGGCGCAGTGGTTTCGGATGTTGCAGGAAGGCGGGATGCAGTGCACATGCACTTGCCTACGCCTTGTGCTTTTATTCGTTTTGTGGGAAGTTCTTTGCATCCGGATATCAATCATCAGCGTGCAGATGCCTGGCTGAAACGGATTAAAAGCTGGCAGCAGCAAGGTTTACAATCTTTGTTTTTGTTTGTGCATTTGCAGCAAACGGTAGCTGAGGCTAAGCTGGCGGATTATTTCATCAGCAAGCTGAACTTGGAATTGGGTTTGGAGTTGAAAAGGCCACAGTTTATTGCAAAACCTTTGTCGTTGTTTTGAACAAAATTATAAACCAATTTTTTTGTTTCTTATAAGTTGAAATACCAATTTTATCCTGATAAAAGAAGCATACAAAAGATGATGAACACACAGTTATTCAAACAAAACCTGGTCCAACTGCTCCAAAAAAGCAACGCCCACGCAGATTTGGCAACAGCTTTGGAAGGGTTAGACACCAAAAGCCGGGGCATTAAATTGCCGCATTTGCCTTACACCATTTGGCAATTGGTAGCACATTTGCGCATTACACAACAAGATATTCTGGATTTCTCGGAGCATAAAAATTATAAACCGCTGGATTGGCCAGAAGCATACTGGCCGGAAGAAACCGCGCCCGCAAATGAACAGGAATGGGAAGATACGCTGGCAGAAATCAATAAAAGCCTTGCCGCTTTTATAAATTTGATTACCGATGAAAACAATGATCTTTTAGAGCCTTTTGTGCATGGCGAAGGGCAAAATTTGTTGCGTGAAGCAATATTGATCATAGATCATTTGAGTTATCATACCGGCCAGATTGTGTTGGTCCGTCGGTTGCTGGATAACTGGGAAGGGTAAGTTCCATTTGCTGAAAACTAAAAAAGCAATACTATTTTTAGTATTGCTTTTTTAAAAATCAGTTACCCGGATTTAATTAATCATAAGTTTTCTTAAGGTCCGGATGTTCTCCGCCTTCTTCTATTTCCGGCGGATTTGAAATTTCTTCACTCGGCTGGTTCAAAGCAGAATTTCCTAAACCCAAACTGTGGTGTTCGCTGTCGCTGGCATCTCTGTTGTTCTTTTGTTCCAGTTCTGAAGTTCCGAAATTTTGTCCGCCCATTGGCTCGCCTTCCATTCCTTTTGCGCCTGCTTCATGAACTGTTTTTTCATTACCAATCCAGGTTTTGGTCAGTTCGCTTTCTGTCGGGTCATCGCTGTTGGCATTAAAACCATCGTGATCAGCCAAATTATCTTCTCCAACAATATCATCAATATCTTCGTCATCATCAGCATCAAAACTACTGCTTTCGTCTGCTTCTCGGGGCAAATCATTGGTTGGAGACATGGTTGTAGTGCCATGATCACCATGTTCGTTATCATCGTTTTTGGCTACATCAGCTTCTGTAGTCGGTTTATTGCTGTAAGTTCCGCCGTCCCAAACTACTTTATTTTGATTGGATGTTGTATGCAGATCATCGCTTTGATCTGAAATATCGCTTTCATATTGGCTCATAAAAACACGTTTAAGGTTGTGTTTGATAAGAACGCATCAAGCCAAAACTTGTTTCTGAAAAATGTACGATAAAAGAAGCATCCTGCAAAAATGTTGAAACCGGCTATTGATAGATTTTCATCGCCATGCGCTCCACAAAACCCTTCGGCAGCAGCCAGCTTGCAAATGCGCCCAGTTTGTTTATGGTGCCGGCAATTACTTCCGCTTTACCGCGCAACATGGCTTTAATGGCAATTTTCGCGACTGCTTCCGGCGTCATGTTCACTTGGCTGGCCGCTTTTAGTCCTTTTGGGCCAAGCTGGGCGCGCAGCACAAAATCAGTATCCGTAGCACCGGGAGAAATGCAGGTAACCAAAACATTTTTATTTTTCAATTCCTGATGCAAACCACGGCTAAAACTGAGCAAAAAAGCTTTGGTAGCGGCATACAAAGCCAAACCCGGAACCGATTGATAAGCAGCCGAGCTGGCCGTATTCAGGATATAAGCTTTGGGCTGCAACAAAAGCTGCGGTAAAAACAGTTGCGTTAATGCAACCGGAACCACCATATTCAGCTGCAACATGTTCAGGTTTTCTTCAAGCGTGTACTTGTCAAATTTTCCGCTTAAACCGTAGCCGGCATTATTTACCAAAATGTTTATGCTGAAATTTTCTTTCCGGCACCAGTCAAAAACTTGTTGTGCTGCGTTTTCTGCAGATAAATCCAGGGCAAGATATGCTGTTTTTATGCCATATTTTTTGCTGAGTTCATCAGCTAAAGCCTGCAAATTTTCGGCAGAACGGGCAACCAGCAGCACATCTGTTTTGCGCGAAGCCAGTTCTGTTGCGATAGCTTTGCCAATACCTTTGCTGGCACCGGTAATTAATGCGTAAGCCATTTTGTATAAAATTGAAAATGGCTGGTTTTAAGTCAGCCATCTGTATAAAAATCAAAAATTAAAACTTCACTTTAGAAATAAAATGATGGTAAAAAGGCGTTTTGCTGTGCTCATGTTTGAGGATAGATTTGCCGGTAATAATCGGGATGTACATCACGCGCCGCTTGCTCTTTAAACCGGTATAAGGTGATTGCTGTACGCGGTGCCAAAGCCTGCCATCATGGATAGTTAAGTCGCCGGCCTGGATATCTAAACCGGTTTCGCGCGGATCTTCGTTGTTGTCTACAAAATATTTTTTGGCAAACAGCAGTTTCAAAATCCCTTGTTTGTGTGTGCCGGTCAGGAAACGCAGGCCACCGTTTGCTGCCGGGCAGTCATCCAAATGGATACCTACATTTAGCATCGGCATAATTTTTTGTCCCAAAAATATGTCGCGCGGACTATCCGTATGCCAGCCCATTTGCGAAAAACTGCTATCAGGCGTTTTGATATATTGGTTAATTACCAGTCCGTCTTTTTCATTTTCGCCGATGCGGCCTTCGTAAGGTGCAACCAGTTCCGGCAAAGCCTGGAAACGCGGGTCCTGCAAAAACTCATGCAAAACGTGGTTATACATAGAGGAAAAGCAAAGGCGCTGGATAATTTTATTGCCGTTTTCGTCTTTTCCAAATTTTAGTGGCGTACCGTTCACTTTCTCACGTCCTTCTGCAATCCAGGTTTGCTGTAAAGTATTTATCTCTTTTAAAAGATCTTCAACAGTGCTTTTAGTGATAAAATTTCTGAAAACAATTACCCCGTTCTTATCAAAAAAACTCAGCTGCTCTGGCGTTAATTTTTCTCCAAGCGTGAAATCAGGACATGCAAGTTTGATCATTATATTATTGTTAGATAAGCTTTTAAAACGCCAGACAAATTTTTAGCAAAAAAATCAGATTACCAAAAATAGTTTAGTTTATTTTAAAAGCTTCAAATCTAATTAAAATTGATTTACTGTATTAAATCTGCGTTTCCGTACTGTTATTTTTACATTCATCTTTGAAATGGTTTCGGCAAAAATAACTTTAATAAGCAGCAATTTTTTTGGACAGCATATAAAGTAAATATGTGAAAAACGGTGCCGCCACCACATCTATTGTGTAATGCGCGTGCTGCACCAGTAATAAAATCGCGATGGCAAAGGTTGAAAACAGGGCAAAAGCTTTATCATACTTATTTTTCAGGCATAAAAAAATAAGGAACATGGTAGCTGTATGGCCGGAATAAAATAAATCTTTGGTAATCAAGTGGTTGCCATAAAAAATATTGATGATCGGATCATGCAGGCTGATCAATCCTTTTGGCAAATTAAGCGGCACCAAACTGATGCTGATGATACGGGAAACGGCCAGCAGCAGGTATGTCCAACCGAAAACAATCAGAAAGCGGGGTTCCTGCACGGCGCGCCATAAAGCCAGGACCACCACACTCCACAAAATACAGAAAACCGGGACCGAAACATCATATTGTGGCATAAAATTGAGCAGCCAGTCATTTAGTTCGATACCGTTTCTTTGCTGGATATGGGCGAAAAAAAACGGATTGATCAGCACTACCAGCAATAAGGTAAACAAGACAGCGAAAAGCCGTTTTCTAAAAGCCGACAGTTTCCATTCTGCCGTCCATTTTTGTTTGTATGAGGCAGCCGTTAAATCCAGGTGATCAATTTCCATTCAGGCCGTAAACTTACATTGTTTTTTTGCAGCAGTGCAAGTTTTAATTTTGGTTGAAGTGCGTTTACGCAGATTTGTTAAAACATGTTTTAAGGTTTGTGTTGATGCTATTTTTATCAGGTATTTTTACAGCCTCACCCTAAATCCCTCTCCAAAAGAGAGGGAATGAAGAACTTGTGCAGCTACTCCTTCTCCTTTGGAGAGGGCTGGGGTGGGGCTCTTAATTCAAACCGGTCAGCATCTTCCAAAAAAGGAAAATAGCGGCGGTTTTTGATCAGTTCTTCTGCGGAAACAGAAAACGTGTACACATCTTCTTCATCGCGCTTGTAATAAACCACTTTGCCGTTTGGGTCGATGCAGGAAGAATCCCCGGAATGATAAACTTCTTTGCCATCATAGCCCACGCGGTTCACTGCAATCACATAAGCCTGGTTTTCTACTGCCCGTGCAGGTATTAATGTCCGCCAGTGTAAGGCGCGTTTTTCAGGCCAGTTGGCTACGATAATCAACAAATCATAAACAGCATCCAGGTTTCTCGTCCACACCGGAAAACGCAGGTCATAACAAATCATCGGGCAAATTTTCCAGCCTTTTAGCTCTACAATCAGGCGTTCCGTTCCGGCCGTAAAAGTTTCATGTTCTTTGCCCATCGCGAATAAATGCCGCTTGTTGTATTGCGAAAAAGTGCCGTCGGGCAGCATCCAGATCAGCCGGTTGTAGTAATCCCCGTTCTCTTTAATCATCAAACTGCCCGTTACCACACATTTATATTTTTGGGCGATCTGCTGCAGCCAAACCATTGTTTTACCGTTCATTTCTTCGGCCAGCGAAGTATTCATGGTAAAACCGGTATTAAACATTTCCGGTAAAATAATCAGTTCCGTGTTTTCTCGAATTCCCGACGATAGCCGCAACGCAATGTTTTTCAGGTTTTGATCAATGTTCTCCCAAAATAAATATCCCTGGAAGGTGGTTATTTTTAAATTTTCCATAATGATTTATAACTGAGGCAGGCTGATAAATAAAAAGGATCACACTTTTAACAGTTGTTCAACGGCTTTTTCCAAGGTTTCTTGTTTTTTGGCGAAACAGAAGCGCAAGATACCAAAATCGGTTTTTTTAGAATAAAAAGCAGAATTGGGCACGGCCGCTACGCCAACTTCAGTGATCAGCCTTTTGGCAAAAAACAAATCGTTCTCTTCGGAGATGTGGCTATAATTAACGGATTGAAAATAAGAACCGGCGCAAGGCAGCAATTTCAGGCGCGAACTTTCCAGTCCGGCGCGGAAAAAATCCCGTTTCTGCTGATAAAAACCGGCCAGGCCGAGGTATACTTCTTTTACCGGCATAAAATCAGCAAGCGCATATTGCACCGGCGTGTTCACCGAAAAAACATTGAACTGGTGAACCTTTCTAAACTCTTTCATCAGCCAGCCCGGAGCCATGCAATATCCTACCTTCCAGCCGGTTACATGAAAAAGCTTACCAAAAGAAGCACAGATCAGGCTGCGTTCGGCCAGTTCCGGGTAGCACGCCATGCTGCGGTGCTGCTGCCCGTCAAAAATGATATGCTCATAAACTTCATCACTCAAAATCAAAATATCCGTGTTGTGCGTCAGCGTGATCAGCTCCTTAATATCAGCCTCCTGCAAAATCGTGCCCGTTGGATTGTGCGGCGAATTGAGGATGATCATTTTGGTTCGGGAAGAGATCAGCCGACGCACCATATTCCAGTTGATGCGGTAATCCGGCGGTTCCAGTTCCATCCGTTTTACCACGCCGCCCATCAGCTGCACGGCCGGGGCGTAGCAATCATAAGCCGGTTCAAAAATGATCACTTCATCATTTGGGTGGATGGTGGCGCAAATAGCAGTAAAAATAGCTTGCGTGCCGCCGGCCGTAATGGTTATTTCGTTTTCCGGGTGATAAATGTGCCCGTAAAGCGATTCGGTTTTGGCACAAATGGCTTCCCGCAAAGCTAAAACGCCGGCCATTGGCGCATATTGGTTATGGCCTTGCTGCATGGCCTGGCTTACTAATTTTACCAGTTCCGGCGGACAATCAAAATCAGGAAAACCCTGCGACAAATTGATGGCCCCGGCTTGCTGGGCCAGCGACGACATGACAGAAAAAATAGTGGTTCCCGTTTGCGGGAGTTTGGATTGAAAAGAAATCATCGATGCTAAAATAATTATTATTTCAATAGGGCCTGTTTAAATTTATACAAGAAAGAATGCCAATGCTTCTTTTACCCTATAAAAATTGGTGTTTGCATCAGTTTAAATAAACCAAAACCAACTACTTGCCATTTTTTAGGTGATAAAAGAAGCATATAAGATAGATTGAACAAATTTTAAACAGGCTCTAGGTGTGCGATTAAAAAAGCCAAAGCCTGTTTTAGATGATGTAGCGGTTTGTTGTTTTGTTTACTGAGGAAATATGTTCCTGATCTTTTTTTCCGGTGTAAACCATACCGTTGAACACAGATTGAACCATTCCTTTATTAAGTTTTTTTACAGCTACTCCTTTAGCAATAACCACTAATGTTTTTTGCCTGGGCCTTTAGTTGTAAGCTTAGGTTTATTAACCTTTTCAGTAGAAAAAGCGTAATAAGGCCTTAATATGGGGAAAATTTTATCAGGCAAAATTTATATGGGCTATTTCCATTTTATTTTCCTTTTTTTTCTGTTTTTTTTTGCTGAAAAGTCATTTGGCCAGCAGGGGGGCATAACCAGTATTTACACTGATTATCAGGGTTATTGGAATTCTTCCTCCACGGCAATTAACCCGATAAAACCTAACAATGACCATAACGTAATTGGTTTTTCCTGGAACGGCGCCACTTATTCTACCGGTGTAAACGATGCCGCGCTAACTGCAAAAGGGGTTAACTTTTCACCTGTGGTTTTTCAGGCTTTTCCTGTACGGAATGTAGTTTTGACTGGAAACAGTAGGATTATATTAGGCCAATTAAAAGATGGCGTAGATAATGGTGCGTCAACACCTGCCCCTTTTACTTCGCCCCCACAAATTTCTAATTTTCTTACAGATGGTATCCAGGGGTTAAATATCGGGACAGGGGTGATCGATGTACCCGCGAGCACGCCTTTGATTTTTGATTTTGGGGCCATTATTGATGTTAATAAAATAAATGATGGCATACCCGATTTGCTGATAAGCCAGGTAGGTTTTACTGTGGCTGGTACACCACCGGATAATATTTATTTTGTTGATGCCAATGGCAACAGAGTGGGCAATATTATTTCTATAGACCAATCGCAAGTACCTTTTGTAGGAAACTGGACAGCAGATTTGTACGACCTTAATGGCACACTTCCTGCAAATTATACTAAAACAGACCGTCAAATCAGGGTTTGGGCAGCAGATGTAAGCGTTTTTGGCATTAATGCATCCAATTATGCAACAGTTACTGCTTTAAAGTATGAATTGAAAGGATACAGTGATCCGGCATTTTTAGCCTTTAATACCAGTATTATCCAAATATTAAGTGCAAATGATGATGCGGCCACTACCAATATGGGTACTCCTGTTGATATAAATGTTTTAAATAACGATGTTCCTTCTACTGCTATTGATGCAAGTTCAGTTACGGTAACTACACCGCCACAACATGGGTCTTACAGTATTTCATCCACAGGAGTTGTTACTTATACGCCTACCGCTGGTTTTTATGGTACAGATAATTTTGTTTACAAGATTTCTAATAATGGCAATTCGCAATCGGATATTGCCCAGGTTGCTGTAACTGTTGGCGGGCCGGTTGCTGCCCCCGTATTTGATCCCGGTTTAACCGCATCCCGTTGTGCAGGTGCAGGTTCATCTGCCTATACCGCTACCGCCACAAACAGCACTGGCATTACCTATACTTTAAGTCCGGCTGCAGCAGGTTCTATTGATGCTTCCAGCGGATTGGTAACCTGGTCTGCCGCATTTTCCGGAACAGCTACCATTACAGCAACGGCTTCAGGGCAAGGCGGGCCGCAATCATCTACTTATACCGTAACCGTCAATCCGACTCCACCGGCACCTACTGCATCAGGGACAATTATTTGCAGCGGGAGTACAGCTACTTTAACGGCTACTGCACCAGGTGGTAATTATGAATGGTATGCTGTTGCTTCCGGCGGAAATCTACTTTTTACCGGTGCTTCTTTTACCACACCTTTTTTATCAAATACCACAACTTACTACGTGCAGGCAACAATAAATGGTTGTATTAGCACAAGAACTGCCGTTACCGTTACTGTAAATCCGATTCCACCGGCACCTACTGCATCAGGGACAACTATTTGCAGCGGAAATGTAGTTACTTTAACGGCAACTGCACCAGGTGGTAATTATGAATGGTATGCTGCTGCTTCCGGCGGAAATCCACTTGCTACCGGTGCTTCTTTTACCACACCTAATTTAACAAGCACAACTACTTACTACGTACAAACAACGGTTAACGGTTGTATCAGCACCCGGACTGCCGTTACCGTTACGGTCAACCCGATTCCACCGGCACCTACTGCATCAGGGACAACTATTTGCAGCGGGAGTACAGCAACTTTAACGGCAACTGCTCCCGGAGGAAATTATGAATGGTATGCTGCTGCTTCCGGCGGAAATCCACTTTTTACCGGTGCTTCTTTTACCACGCCTATTTTATCAAGCACAGCTACTTACTACGTACAAACAATGGTTAATGGCTGCACCAGTTCCCGGACTGCCGTTACCGTTACTGTAAATCCGATCCCGGATGCACCAACAGCATCAGATGCAACTATTTGCAGCGGAAATCAAACTACCTTAACAGCAACCGGATCAACAGGGAATTACGGATGGTTTGATGTTGCTTCCAGCGGGACTTCTCTTGCTAACAATGCTGCTTTTGCCACACCTAATTTAACATCAACCACAACTTATTATGTGCAGACGATGGTTAATGGCTGCACCAGTACCCGGACTGCCGTTACCGTAACCGTTAACCCGATTCCACCGGCACCTACTGCATCAGGAACAATTATTTGCAGCGGGAGTACAGCAACTTTAACGGCTACAGCTCCGGGAGGAACTTATAACTGGTATGCAACTGCTTCCGGCGGTACTTCGCTTTCTGCAAATGCTTCTTTTACCACTCCTTTTTTATCAAATACCACTACTTATTATGTTGATGCAACATCTGCTTCGGGCTGCACCAGTCCTCGTACTGCCGTTACCGTAACCGTTAACCCGATTCCACCGGCACCTACTGCATCGGGTGCAATTATTTGCAGCGGGAGTACAGCAACTTTAACGGCAACCGGACCAACAGGGAATTACGAATGGTTTGATGTTGCTTCCGGCGGGACTTCGCTTTTTACGGGTGCTTCTTTTACCACCCCTTTTTTATTGTCAACCACAATATATTTTGTACAGACGACGGTTAATGGCTGTACCAGTTCACGGACTGCCGTTACCGTTACGGTCAACCCGATACCTGCTGCACCAACAGCATCAGATGCAACTATTTGCAGTGGGAATACAGCAACTTTAACGGCCACTGCCCCGGGCGGAACTTACGAATGGTTTGATGTTGCTTCCGGCGGGACTTCGCTTTTTACGGGTGCTTCTTTTACCACCCCTTTTTTATTGTCAACCACAATATATTTTGTACAGACGACGGTTAATGGCTGTACCAGTTCACGGACTGCCGTTACCGTTACGGTCAACCCGATACCTGCTGCACCAACAGCATCAGATGCAACTATCTGCAGTGGGAATACAGCAACTTTAACGGCCACTGCCCCGGGCGGAACTTACGAATGGTTTGATGTTGCTTCCGGCGGAACTTCACTTTTTACCGGTGCTTCTTTTACCACGCCTGCTTTAACTGCTAATACCACTTATTATGTTGATGCAACCTCTGCTTCGGGCTGCACCAGTACCCGTACTGCCGTTACCGTAACCGTTAACCCGATCCCGGATGCACCAACTGCTAATAATGAAACTATCTGCAGTGGCAATACCGCTACTTTAATGGCTACTGCACCAGGCGGAACTTACAATTGGTATGATTTAGCTTCCGGCGGGACTTCTCTTTTTACCGGTGCTGCTTTTACCACTCCTAATTTAACAAGTACCACTACTTATTATGTTGATGCGGCATCTGCTTCGGGCTGCACCAGTTCCCGGACTGCCGTAACTGTTACGGTCAACCCTGTGCCTGCACTCAGCAATACTTCTTTTAACCAGGTAATTTGTTCGGAAGGAAGTTCTGTTCCGGTAATGCTTACCTCGGACGTGAGCGGTACTAATTTTACGTGGACAGCAACCGCTTCAGCAGGTATTACAGGTTATGCAGCAAGCGGAACAGCTATTATTCCTGCTCAAACATTGGTTAACGCTGGCTTATCAGCCGGCACTGTTACTTATACTATTAAACCTTTTTACAACGGTTGCGAAGGCGTAAACAGCACTTATACCATAACGGTTAACCCTAAACCTGCCACGCCTTTAGTTAGTAGCAACTCGCCTGTTTGTAACGGCACAAGTTTAATGCTGACAACGCCTGCTGTTGCAAGTGCAATTTATACCTGGACAGGCCCTAACGGTTTTACCTCTAACCTGCAAAACCCCGAAATAGCTAATGCAAGTGCTGCTGCACAGGGAACTTATTCTTTAACTATTACCGTAAATAGCTGTACCGGTAATGCAGGTACAACAACAGTAACGGTAAATCCAACGCCGCCAACTCCTGTTGCTGGCAGCAACGGGCCAATTTGTGCAGCTGAAACACTTAACCTTACAGCAGGTAATATTCCAGGGGCCACTTATAGCTGGACTGGTCCAAACGGCTTTACTTCGTCTGTTCAAAATCCGGTTATTAATAACGCCCAAGTTACATCATCAGGCACTTATACTGTAAAAGCTACTGTAAACGGTTGCATCGGCACTGCCGGAACAATTGCTGTTGTGGTTAATGCTATACCTCCGGCTCCAACCGTAAGCAGTAACAGTCCGGTTTGTGCTACAACTAACTTGAACTTAACTGCTGCAAGTATTGCCGGGGCAAATTACAACTGGACAGGGCCAAACGGTTTTACTTCTACCTTACAAAACCCGGTTGTTTCATCAGTAACACCGGCAAATTCCGGTACTTATTCCGTTACTACCGTTTCCGCTGATGGATGTATCAGCCCTGCTTCTTCAATAACTGTATTGGTAAACCCACTGCCAGCAGAACCGGTCCTGACCAGCAATTCGCCTGTTTGCAGCGGTAACACAATTGTGCTTACCTGCACCGCTTATCCGGGAGTTGTTTACCAATGGACTGGGCCGAATGGCTTTACTACTAACCGGCAAAACCCGGTAATTGATAACGCGGTAACGGCAAACCAGGGGCGATACACCGTTGTGATAACTACGCCTGGCTGCACGGTTACCAATACTGCTTTTATCGATATAAAAGTAAATCAAACACCGGCAGCGCCTGTAGCAAGCAGCAATAGCCCGGTTTGTGCCGGACAGACTTTAAAACTTTCTGCAACAACTGTTGCCGGTGCCATTTATAATTGGAGCGGCCCTAACGGTTTTATCTCTCATCTGCAAAATCCGGAAATTGCCGGTGTTAATTCGGAACAGGGAGGCAAGTATTTTGTAACGATAACCGTAAACGGATGTAGCAGTGCAACGGCCAGTACAATAGTTATCGTTAATAAACCAGCTGTTGTGGTGGCCGGCAATGCCCAGACCGTATGTGCCAATAATCCTGCTGTGGCACTTTCCGGAAGTATTAATGGCAGCACCGGCATTTGGAGCACCACTGGCAGTGGCACTTTTACAACAGGAAATACCAATTTAAAAGGAACTTATGTTCCATCGGCTGCTGATGTTGCAAGTGGCAGTGTTACGTTAACACTCAGGGCTACCAATACATCCCCATGTGCCATCGCTTCCGCATCATTTAAATTAACCATTATACCGGTGCCTGTTGTCTTTGCAGGTAACGACCAGGAAGTTTGTATAAACGATCAGGTTACCTTAAACGGTAAAATCACAAATAGTAATGGCAGCGTTTGGTCGAGTTCGGGTACGGGTATTTTCAGCCCGTCTAATACCAGTTTAAACGCTCTTTATATACCAAATGAAAAGGACAAGGCCGAAGGAATCGTTACCCTGACCTTAACTGCTACCGGAAATGGGAATTGTACAATTGTTTCCGATCAGATGAAAATCCGCATCGTTCCTCCACCAAAAGTAAATGCCGGGCAAGATATTTATGTGATGCAGGATGAACACATGGTTCTGCAACCTGCTGTTAGCGGTACCGATTTGAAATATAACTGGACACCTAATTTATACCTAAATAACCCTACGCTTAAAAATCCGACACTGACAGGAACTGAAGACATCACTTACACTTTAACCGTTACCGGACCTGCTGGCTGTGTAGCGCAAGACCAGGTTTTTGTAAAAGTGCTGAAACCTATAACCATCCCAAATACCTTTACCCCAAACAATGACGGGATAAATGATACCTGGGCAATAAAAGAGCTGTATAACTACCCGGACATCACCGTAAAAATCTTCAACCGCTACGGGATACAGTTATTCTACTCGCAAGGCTACGGCACGCCGTGGGACGGAACTTACAACGGCCAACCGCTGCCCGTGGGTACTTATTATTACATCATTGACCTTAAAACTTATAGCAAATTGCGCTCCGGGCCTGTTACAATCATTAGATAACGGGGAAGGACTTTTTTAAAGTTGTGTTAAAACAAAAAGCAGGCTTTATTGATCTGAAAATCAATTGACGTTTCTCCAGTTTTGCTGCAAAGTTGATCATATAAATTCTTATGTTCTTATTTTAAAAAATAGCCATGCTTCTTTTAGCACTATAAATTTGGTGCTGGTATCATTATCTGAAAACATAATGTTTTTTATGCGATAAAAGAAGCATGGAAAATAGGCGGTATAAAATTGAACAGGCCATAAGTAAAAGCAAACGAGTCTTTCAATGTGACCAATCTTCTAAAAGATTTTTGCCGCTATCATATTCCGATTGCGGGATACTATTGTAAATTACAAGTAAACCCAATAACATTATATTGTGATTTTAAACACTTCATCATATTAATTCTAAGAATTAAAGGCAGCATAAGTTAACTATTTGGAAAACATACCTTAAACCTCCCGTAACATAGCCCGGATAGCTTTGCAAAATTATCAACCTAAGGTAAAGCAATGGACAAAAATTTTACGCTCAACATTAAAGGTATTCTACTACTACTGGTTATCATATTTTTGATAGGTTTGAACGCCTTTGCACAAACCCAAAAAATAAGAGGCAAACTTTCAGACAACCAGGGTTTACCTCTTCCAGGGGCAAGTGTTTCTATAAAGGGGACAGGCGTTTTTACAAGCACAGATAAAAATGGCTTTTACCAGATCACCAGCCCTAAACCGCTCAGTCAAAACGACTACTTAGTTTTTACCTATATCGGCTACACGACAGCAGAAGTAAAGTATAAAGGCGGATCAGAAGTTAATGCAAGGCTTGTAGAAAACCAGAAATCACTGAACGAAGTTGTCGTGACGGCTTTAGGCATCAAGCGCGAAGAAAAGTCATTGGGCTTTGCCACCCAAACCCTTAAAGAAGGCGCGGTAGAAGATGCTAAAACGAACAATTGGGTAAATTCACTTTCAGGGAAAGTGGCGGGTTTGAACATACAGAGCACAGGTTCCGGGCCTTTGGGGTCTTCAAGGATTACCCTGCGGGGAGAGAACTCCTTGAACTTAGACAATAACCAGGCACTTATTGTATTGGATGGCGTGCCGATAAACAACAAAATCACCGGTACAGGTTTTAAAGCCCATTTAGCCACAGATAGCCCGGTTGATTTTGGTTCGGATGTATCAGACATTAACCCGGATGATATCGCCAGTATTACCGTGTTGAAAGGCCCGGGCGCCACTGCACTTTATGGCAGCAGGGCGGCAGGGGGAGCTTTGATCATCACCACAAAAACGGGTGCCAGAAAGGATAACGGATTGGGGATTACCTATAACCTGAACCTGAGCATTGACCAGGTAAACCGCTGGCCCGACTACCAGTATGAATATGGCGAAGGAAGGACAAGTGCTTATTATTCTTATGGAGACAGCCCTGACGGGATCAATACCAGTACCAGTGCATCAGCAGGCAGGGCCTGGGGGCCAAAATTTAACGGGCAGTCTTACTTTCAATACGATCCGAACACACCAGACAATAAAGCAACAGTACGCACGCCCTGGGTAGCCAGGCCCGACTATATAAAAGGTTTTTTTCAAACCGGTTCTACGGTCACCAACAACCTGTCTATAGAAGGCGGAACGGACAATAGCTCGGCCAGGTTATCTGTCTCCCACTTAGCCAACACCTGGATCATTCCCAATACAGGCTTTCAGCGTACATCGGCTGCCTTATCTGTCAACCAAAAGGTAACTGATAAATTAAGGATCAGCGGAAAAGCTAATTACACCAACAAGAGCAGTGACAACTTGCCTTCGGCGGGGTATAACAATCAAACCCTGATGTATTTTTTAGCTATCGGAACTGCGCCTAATATTGATCACAACTGGTTTAAACCTTACTGGCGGCCCGGGCTTACGGGCATACAGCAAAAAAGCCCGTTCAACCCTGGTCCTGACAACCCTTACATTGATATTTATGAGGATTTGAACAAGATCAGCAAGAACGGCTTTATCGGAACTGTTTCTGCTAATTATGGGTTCAGTAAAAAGCTGGAGCTGATGCTGCGGACCAGTTTGGATATGTCCAACGAGTTTCGTTCTGAGCAACGCCCTTACAGCATCACCAAATACCCCAAGGGAAGTTACCGGGAACAAAATGTATTCAGTTTTGAAGCAAACAATGATGTTTTGTTGACTTATAAGGATAAAATTGGCAGCAAATGGAATTATACCATAAATGCTGGTGCCAATGCCCGGATTCAAACCTATAATTTCAGCGGCGTTTATGCCGATCAATTAGCTCAGCCAGGCGTGTACGAGTTGTCCAATAGTCTTGACCCTGCAGTAGCCGATCCACTAAGAACAAAAAGAGCTGTCAACAGTGTTTATGCTGCCACACAATTGGCATATAAGGATGAAATATTTATTGATTTAACCGGACGTAATGACTGGAGCAGCACCCTGCCATATAAAAACAACTCCTTCTTTTACCCCTCTGTAAGTACAAGCTTTTCCCTGGGCGATATATTCAGCCTGCCAAAACAAATTTCTTTTGCAAAGGTGCGTTTTTCATTTGCCCAGGTTGGCAACGATACCGGCCCTTATCAAACATCCAAATATTATGATAAAATTTACAGTAATACTTTTACGTCCTCAGCCGTACTTTTTAACCCAAACCTTAAGCCTGAAATTACAGCGAGTTATGAAGCGGGTCTAGATTTAAGATTGTTTAACAATAGGTTATCAACAGATATAGCAGTTTACCGTAACAACAGCCGTAACCAGATACTGGCCATCCCGCTTGATCCGACATCCGGCTACTCCAATGCTTTGGTTAATGCTGGGTTGATCGAAAGTGATGGTGTAGAAGTTCAATTAAAAGGCACACCAATTTCTAAAGCAAAATTTAGATGGAACACCACGCTGAACTGGAGCAGGAACAGAAGTTATGTTAAGGAGCTTACCAACGGTTTAACCAGTCAGGTGATTTACAGCCACGACGGCAATGTAAACATTGAAGCCAGGGTTGGCAGCAGGATGGGCGACCTTTACGGCAGAGGGTTTCAGCGCTCGCCCGACGGAAAGGTCATTTACAATTCTACCGGGCTTCCCGCTACCCTGGATCCGGTTACCAAAGTTTGGGGCAATGCCTTTCCCGATTGGAAGGCCGGGCTGCTGAATGAATTTACCATCAAAACCGTCCGGTTTAGTTTTCTGCTGGATTACCAGCATGGCGGCAGTCTTTTCTCTCAAACAAACCATAAATTGAACACCCTGGGCAAAACAAAAGTTACACTGCCCGGCCGTGACAATGGTATTGTAGGCGATGGTGTAGTGCTTGGCACCGATGGGGTTTACAGGACAAATACCGTCAATGTCTCTGCCAGCTCTTACTATGATAACTACTATGCGATAAACAATGCGGAAACAAATGTTTTTGATGCCACCTATTTAAAATTAAGAGAGGCACGTGTAGAATTTAATTTACCGGTAAAGCTGCTTGCCAAAGCAGGGTTTAAACAAACCAGTATCGCAATTTATGGCCGCGATCTGTTCAACATCACTAAATTTCCGGGCTTTGATCCTGAAGGCGGGAACCTGAACAGCGGAACGTTGACACCGGGCGTGGAATTGGCGCAATTTCCTTCTGCACGCACCTTAGGCCTTAACCTCACTTTCAAATTATAATCATACCTGCGATATGAAAAAAATATATTTATTGATCATCCTGTTAAACTGCTTATCCTTTTCGTGCACCAAGAATTTTGAGGAGATCAACACCGATCCCAACCGCCCTAAAGAGGTAAACCCGGGCATCGTGCTCGGGCAAATGCAATACCGGATTGTTAGCAGCAGTATCAGTGCCGCAAGAGGTTTTACCCACGAACTGATGCAGGTTGATGCACCCCGCAGCAGCACCAGGGATGGTGTACATCGGTATGTTATTGTTCCCGGAACCGGCGTATGGACCAGTTTCTATACTTACCTGGCCGATATAGATGTGATCATTTCCGGTGCCGACAGGCTGAACGAAAAAAATTATAAAGCCATCGGTTTGGTGTATAAATGCTGGGCATATTCTATTTTAACAGATGCTTACGGTGATGTTCCTTATTCCGAAGCAACCAAAGCCGCAGCGGGAAACTTTCAGCCAAAGTTTGATGCCCAAAAAGATATTTACACACAAATCCTGAAAGATCTAACTACAGCTAATGATTTGTTTGATGACAGCAAAGCGCTTACTTACGGCGGTGATTATGTTTATCCTTCAAATACTTTAACCGGAGGAAAAAACATTGGCATACAACGCTGGAAGAAGTTTTGCAACACGCTAAAACTAAGGTTGCTTTTGCGCTTGTCTAAACATGCTTCCGAGCTTAACGTGAACGACCAGATCAATGCTATCCTGGCAGATCCGGTCAAATATCCTGTATTTGCTTCTAATGCCGATGAAGGGATTTACAAATTTACCAACGTCTATCCCTATTTTAACCCTTATTTCACGGCCAGGCAGTTGGATTGGAGGGATGGAATTTACTTTACGAAATTCTTTATTGATAAGCTAAATTCCTGGAATGACCCGCGGCGTACGGTTTGGGCTTTAACCGTGCCGGTAAACGGGCAAAATGTTTACCAGGGCATAGAAAGCGGTTATCCAACTACAACTGAATACGTGGTGGGTAAAAACTCCAGTTATACCGATGCACTTAAAACCTCGTCAACAATTGGTGTCATGATCACTTATTCGGAAGAAGAATTCATCAAATCAGAACTCGCTTTAAAAGGGTTTAACACGGGTAAAACTGCTAAAACACATTATGAAAACGGAATAACAGCGTCTATGGTGCAATGGGGCGTTGCTTTACCGGCAGGATATTTACAGCAGGCAGGTGTAAGCTATAATGAATCGGCAAGTGCAGATGCCCGGCTGCAGCAAATTATGGGTCAAAAATATTATGCTTATTTCTTCAACGATTATCAGGCTTGGTTTGAAAAACGACGGACCGGCTACCCGGTGCTGCCGCGAGGTTCGGGCATCTTGGCAGAAAACCAGTTCCCCAGCCGTATCCCTTATCCAACTTATTTACAATCATTAAACCCGGCAAACCTGGCTGCTGCCGTAGCTGCCATGGGTGGCGACAACAGTAATGTTAAAGTTTGGTGGGATAAATAAAATAAAGGTATGTTCAAATGATGATGGGCATATCTTTTTAATGCTTCTTTTACCCTATAAAAAATAGCTTAGTTTGTTAATTCCGCTATGCTACATTTCTATGGTTTTAGAAAAGTCAGCTTTAGGTTTCCTCCTTTAAAGTAGGTTAGGGAGATGACCTTTCATTTTTTACCCTGTAAAAGAAGTATGCCATAAAAATACAGGAAGAAATAAGTTTAAATAAATCAGCAATACAAACACCAATTTTATAGTGCTAAAAGAAGCATGTAATATTTTAAACCTAAATTTTAAACAGAAGCTAATTCAAAAAGATCATTCAAAAACGATGTCAGAAAAATTAAAAGTAATGTTTTGCGCATTTGCTGTACTCTTCATCACCAACGAAGCAAACGCACAAAACCAAAACAAGCCGAAAGATTTAAAAATACTGATCGTTTTTTTTGATGGTTTAAGGCCGGATTATATTACACCGCAAGCTATGCCCAACCTCTATGCTTTTTCTAAAAGAGGAGCTTACGGCAAACAGCACCACAGCGTGTTTCCAACGGTAACGCGTGTCAATTCATCGGCCTACTCAACGGGCAGTTATCCTGCCAAAACCGGCTTAATGGGCAACACAGTTTATTTCCCGGAAGTGGATAAAACAAAAGGCCTCAATACCGGTGATGCAGAAGATCTGAACCGCATCAACAAAGCTACAAACGGAAAACTGCTTACAGCCATATCGCTTGGCGAGGTGTTGCAGGCAGCGGGCAAACGCATGATGGTGTTCAGCTCCGGTTCTACCGGGCAGGCGCTTTTGCAAAACCATACCGTTAGTGGCGGTGCCATTGTCAATCCGTCCATGATCCTGCCAGAATCTTTTAAAGATACGGTAGTGAAGGCTATCGGCCCGATACCAAAACATGAAAAACCGAATACGCGGCAGCACAAATGGGTAGCCGATGCACTGATTAAATTTGGCCTGGCTGCCAACGGCCCTGCTGTAAGCGCTATCTGGTTTTCAGACCCTGACGGCACTGCGCATAGCGATGGCATAGGCTCGGCATCTGCGATGGGATCTATTAAGTCTGTAGATCACGAATTTGGCAGGATCCTGGATTCCATGAAAAGTAAAAACCTGGAGCAAAGCTATAATATCATCATTTCTACCGATCATGGCTTTGTAACACACGCGGGCAAGCAAAATGTATTAGGTTTTTTAATTGAAAAAGGCTTTAAAAAAGATAAATTATCGGAAGATGTAATCGTGGCAGAAGGCGCAATTTATGTGAAAGGACATGACCCGGAAACGATCAAAAAAATTGTTGCTGCTTTGCAAGAACAGGAATTTATTGGTGCTATCTTCACAAAAGGTGCCAAAACCGGCGACTTGAAAGGCTGGGTTGAGGGAACGCTTTCTTTTGAGTCCATCCACTGGGACCACCCGACGCGCTCGGCAGATATTTTAGTGGACAACAATTGGGACAACCGTAAAAACCAATTCGGTTATGAAGGCACCAGCTTTTCGGGTGGCGTTGCCGGGCATGGCGGCTTTAGTCCTTATGAAGTACATATTGCCTTGATTGCCTCCGGGCCAAGCTTTAAAAAAGGTTTTGAAAGTGAACTGCCTACTTCAAATGTAGATATTACGCCTACTATATTGCATTTGCAAAACATTACCATACCAAAGGAAATGGACGGAAGGGTTGTGTATGAACTTTTGACTGAAAAAACGCCGTCAACTGCTCCGTTAAAAGCTAAAGTAGAAACAGTCCAAACGGAAGCCAATGAGCCCTGGGGAAAATATAAGCTGATGCTCCAACGCTCTCTGTTAGGAAAATATATTTATACCGATTTTACAAAAACAACCCGGATTATAACCAATGTAAAGAAATGAAGCCGTTCAGGATTTATTGATGTAAGATCAGCATGCTTCTTTTACCGGGTAAAATTTTGCGTGCCGGATTTTTATCGAAATAAACCTCCGCTAAAAAATAAATTATTAAATTCGGGCATGGAAACACTTATTCTACGTCCAAAAACCAAAGAGCAGGCCAAAGCGATCAAGGCAGTGGCAAAAGTTTTGAAAGTTGAATTGGAAACGGAAGAAAGCCCTTATGATCCGGGGTTTGTGAAAGATATATTACAAGCGCGGGAAGAGTTTAAAAACGGAAAAACCGTTAAAATTGCGCTTGAAGACTTATGGAAGTAAGATTTGGTTCCAAAGCTATAACGCATTTAGCGTATTGGAAGAAAAGTGGCAACACAGCAATTCAGAAAAAGATCACACAACTTATTACAGCCATACAAGAAGATCCATATAAAGGGATTGGAAAACCAGAACCTTTAAAATACGAACTTTCTGGTTCCTGGTCACGCAGGATCAATGCTGAGCATCGTATGGTTTATCAGATTTTTGACGACAACACAATTGTTATCCTTGAAATCCAGTCTTTAAAGGGCCATTATTAAAACCGGTAACAAACCTACTACATTCCCGCCCAAAACTTATTCATCTGATTGAAGTTATCCTCCAAATCAAACAACAATCTAATGAACCCCAATCCAAAATTAAAAGGACAAACTGCTTTGGTAACTGGTGCCAACAGCGGAATAGGTAAAGCTGTAGCGGTTGCGCTGGGCAATGAAGGTGCCAACGTAGCTGTAAATTATGTTACGCACCCGGAAATGGCCGACGAGGTAGTTAACGAAATCAAAAATAACGGCGGAAACGCGATTGCGCTGCAAGCAGATGTGAGCAATGAAGCACAGGTTTTGGCCATGTATCAGGATTTGTACAAAGCTTTTGGTACGATCGATATTTTGGTAAACAATGCCGGTTTGCAAAAAGATTCTCCGCTGACAGAAATGAGCCTGGCCGATTGGCAATTGGTTATCAACGTAAACCTGACCGGTCAGTTTTTGTGCGCGCGGGAAGCTGCAAAAGAGTTTATCAAGCGTGGTGTAGTGGCTGATCGGAGCAAGGCAGCCGGCAAAATTATCTGTATGAGCAGCGTGCACCAGGTAATTCCCTGGGCCGGGCACGTTAATTATGCCAGCAGCAAAGGTGGTATCAATATGCTGATGCAAAGTATGGCGCAGGAACTGGCCCCGCATAAAATCCGCGTAAACAGCATCGGGCCAGGAGCGATCCAAACGCCAATCAACAAACAAGCCTGGGAAACGCCGCAAGCTTTAAACAGTTTGCTTACGCTGATCCCTTACGGCCGCATCGGCCAGCCGGAAGATATTGGTTTATTAGCTGCGTGGTTAGCTTGCGATGAATCGGATTATATTACCGGTGCAACCATTTTTATGGATGGCGGCATGACACTTTATCCCGGTTTTTCTACCAACGGCTAATTAAAAAAACGCCCTTTGTCATCCCGGCGGAAGGGAGAAATCTTCATCCGATCAGATGCTTCTTTTATCGGTATAAATTTAGGCGGAAGAAATATTTGGACGAGGATTTCTCCCTTGGATTAAAATAACAAAAACATAAAATTACCTTATCAGGCCCGGCCAAAAAGCAGGGCTATTTTTTTAAGCTTTTTTTGCAGATGCTTATCTAACTTTCCGGGCAGCATCCGCCAGCTCCAGTTTTGTTCCGTAGAAGCAGGCGTGTTCATCCTCGATCTTTCATCTTCGCCCAAAATATCCTGCATCGGCACAATTACGGTTTTGGCAACTGAGGAATAGGCCAACTTAATCAAAGCCCAATTGACGTTTTCCGATTTAACTTTTCTGCCCAAATACTGATTTAAACGCTTGATATTCTGCTGATCGGCATCGTTTTTAAACCAGCCTGCAAGCGTATTATTATCATGCGTTCCGGTGTAAGCAAAACAATTTTGAGGATAATTATGCGGGATATGAATAGAAACCGCCATATCATTGCCAAAAGCAAACTGCAAAACCTTCATGCCGGGCAAGTTAAATTCATCCCGCAAAGCATAAACTGCCGGAGATATTTCGCCCAGATCTTCGGCCACGAAAGGTAAATTCCCCAATTCTTTTTGCAAAATTTTAAAAAAATCACTTCCCGGCCCGGTTTTCCACTCCCCGTTGATCGCGTTGTTTTCTGCTGAAGGCACTTCCCAATAATCCGCAAAAGCACGGAAATGGTCCAGCCGAAGCATATCAAAAAGCTCCGTATTTTTGCGGATCCGCTGCACCCACCAACGATAATTGTCCGCTTTCAAAACATCCCAACGGAAAACCGGCATCCCCCAAAGCTGCCCGTCGGCGTTGAAATAATCCGGCGGCACACCGGCCAGACCAATCATATTGCTGTTTTTATCGAGGGAAAATATTTCCGGCCGGGACCAAACATCCGCCGAATCATAGCTGATGTAAAACGGCAGATCGCCCAGCAGCCGGATGCTTCTTTTATGGCAGTAAATTTTGAGCGATTGCCATTGCCGGAAAAAAATAAACTGCAGCCATTTTTCTTTGCGGACCAGGTTCTGGTTTGCTGCCGAGAATTGTTCTAACGCCCTGACATCCCGCTTTTTAAATTCCTCCGGCCATTCGTACCAGGCTTTATGCTGATGCTGTTTCAAAATTGTATAAAGCGCAAAATCCTCCAGCCAGAAAGCTTGTTCTGCTGTAAAAATATCAAATTCCTGTTGAAGCAAATCAAATCCGCCGCTGCAAAAATTTTCATAAGCCTGTTCAAAAAGCACCTCTTTCACTTGTTTGGCTTCTGCAAAATTTGCTTTTTCGGTTTTGATCAAACGGAGTTTTTTCAGTTCTTTTTTGTCCAGCAAGCCTTCTTTTTGCAGCAAATCCGGACTGATCAGCAACGTGTTTCCGGCAATGCTGGAAACCGAACTGTACGGCGAATAATTTTGCTCCGGCCCGGTTGCATTTAAAGGCAGTAACTGCCAAAACTGTTGTTTGCTTTTGTAAAGAAATTTGGCAAAAGCTTTTGCTTCCGGCCCCAGATCGCCCAGGCCAAACGCGGAAGGCAGTGATGTGATGTGCATCAAAACCCCGGCATTGCGTTTGGATTGCTGCTCCATTTTGAGGAAAGCGTAAGGCAGCGAAGCAAATAATCCGCTCATCTCAATGGCTCCGTTTTTAACCAAACCATTTGAATTATCCAGCAAATTTTTCCATTTGGCCGGTGCTTCTTTTGGCAGGATAATCCGGGTGTGTTTCCAGTTAATTTCCTGAATATCAATATTTTGTTCTTTACAGATTTTTGCCAAGCCTAAAGGTACAACCGTTAAATACCAGGTTTGGTCTAGGTTTCGTGCAAAAGCAAAAACGCAGTCTTTGTATTTTCCTTTTACTTTGAGCGGAATGTATTTCCCATGCAAAAACACTTCCGGTGCCGCTTTTCGTTCCTCAAAAAGCTGGTGGATGAGCTTGAGTTTGATGTCGCCATTGTAACGGGTTTCCCAAAGCTGACCTGGGTTTAAAGCATTTTTTCCACTCACTTTTTCCAGCGATTGCACACGTTTTTCGTAATCCACAGGTCGGCGGTTGTCCGGGTCAGCCATGCTGAAATCCCATGTTTCGGAGCCCTGATAAACATCAGGAATTCCCGGACAAGTAAATTTCAGCAGCACTTGCGCCAGCGAATTAACGATGCCAAAATCAGCAACTTTTTGATAAAACGTTTTAAAACTTTGCCAAAACGGTTTGGATCGGTCTAAAATCCCATCGATAAAAACAGCAGTTGCCTGTTCGTATTTTTCATTATTGTTTGCCCAATCCGAGTTCTGTTTCCCTTCACGCAGTGCTTTTTGCATGTATTCCTGCAAGCGTTTTTGATAATTTTCTTCACCTTCTCCCGGCATCGGAAAAGTGCTTATCAGTGTTTCATAAATAAAATATTCATCGTTCGCATCCGGCAAATTATTGATTTTCAACAGTTTATTTAGTTGCTGCCAATCCAGAACCGTTGCAAACCATTCTTCGGCCAAATCAGAAAGTACGTTTAACCTGGCCCGCGCACCTTCGCCGCGTTTGGTATCGTGCGTAGAAGTTGCGTTGATGGAAAGCGGCCATTTCGCCTGTTTTTCCTGCATTTGCTGATGGAAATCCTCCGCAGAAACCCCAAAAGCGTCCGGCGCATCGCCCACTTCGCTGTGGCCGATAAAACGATTGTACGTGTACATCAGCGTATCTTCCACACCTTTGGCCATCAGCGGGCCGGTAAATTGCATTAGCCGCTGGTAAAAAAGCAAAGTGCGGCTGTTCAAATCGTTTTTGTTTTTGGGCGAAGGATGCAACAGCACGTTTTCCAGCACATCCAGTGCCAGCTCCAGTTCGGGTTTGTTTTTGCGGATAGTTGCCAATACTGTTTTTACCTGCCTAAAATTGGTGTCGTCCAGCGGAAATTCATTCCCGTAAAACCGATAAACCGGACAATAAACCAGCAATGCACCAATGGCAGTTTTCAAATCTTCCGGCTTTGTTTTTTTCAGGGATTTTTTATCGGCCAGGTTCAACCTCAGGAAATATTGATACAAATTGTCCCATTCGCCACGCATGTGTTCTTGCAAAATCAAAGCTTTTTTGTCATAAACCTGCTTTTGCACGGCTTGCTGATCACCGGCCAAAGCCTGATAAAACCGGTCGAAAGCTTTTTTTGCATGGTTATTGGTGAACAGATTATTTACCAAAGCCAGAAAATCATAGCCCGAAGTTCCTTCAATCGGCCAATCCTGCGGCAGTTCTTCGCCTTTTTCCAGAATTTTTTCCACCACAATATAAGTTTCATCTCCCGCCATTTCCCGCAGTTGCTGCAGGTACAAAGTTGGGTCGTACAAACCATCAACGTGATCAACCCGCAAACCCTGAAAAGTTCCGTCTGTCAGCCATTCTTTTATTTTCCGGTGATAAGTTTCAAAAACTTCCGGGTTTTGCATGTTCAGGCAAATCAGGTTATCCACCGTAAAAAAACGACGGAAATTAATTTGGCTGTTGGTTTCTTCACCGGAACACAAACGATAATGCTGTGCTTCGGCCAGGTTCAAAAGCAGTTCCGGGTTTTGGTTGATTTTTTTTAAATTTCTCTCAATCACTGCTTTAGCTTCCGGTTTTTTTATGATCGAAGCCAGATGCAGTTTAATTTCTTTCCAGCGTAAGGCATAAAATTTTGGGTCGTCGAGTATTTCCAGATCTTCCAATTGATTGGCGAATTGCCGCACCGTTTCATCCGGATTTTGATGCGATAAAAGAAGCACGGAAGCGTAGGATTTGGGATTGAGCGGATAATTGGTATCAAAATAATTCAACACAAAACCACCATTTTTAAAAGTAATTTTCAGTTGGTTTTTGCTGATTGTTTTTTCCAAAGAATCACTCATAAACGGAACCATCATCCGGCTGCCGAAAAAATCACCGGTAAAAGAAGCATCAAAAAAATCGGCATAAACGGAGCGCGCACCTTTTTCCAAAACATCAAATAACCAGGGATTTTTCGGGTCGAAAGCCAGATGGTTGGGCACAATATCCTGCAGCCAGCCCATCCCGGCTTCTTTCAGTTTTTTCGTGATGCTTTTCAGTTGTTCTTCCGTACCGATTTCCGGGTCGATCCGGTGCGGGTTCAAACCATCATAACCGTGCATACTTCCCAACGTAGATTCCAGAATTGGCGAGGCATAAATGGTAACAACGCCAAGCTTTTGCAGGTATGGGATGATGTTTTCAAAAGCCTCAAAATTGAAATCTTTGTGAAATTGCAACCGGTAAGCAGAAACTGGATTGTACATGGTTAATTGCTGTAAATCGTGATGGATTGGGGTTGAAGAACGATCGGTTTTGAAGCGTCTGCCAACTGCGGAGCGGTTTCCGGGCCGTTCCATTCAGGATTGGCAGAAGCCAGAATAAGCTTCCAATGTATGTGATTATGAGGTGGTTGGATAGTTTGCTGTTGTTCAGAAAAATTCATCAAACAAAGCACTTGGTTGTCTTCGTGCCAGCGGTGCAATAGCAGCGTTTCCGATTTTTCATCCGAAGAAACCTGCAGCTGCTGCCGGTTTAAATGATGCAAAGCAGGCAAGTTTTTGCGCATAGCAATCAGCATTTTGTAATAGCGGAGCATGGTGGCGTGCGGTTCACGGCCGATCAAATCCCAACTTAATTTTGACCTGGTAAAAGAAGCATCGGCCATCGGATCGGGCATTTCCCCTTCGCCAAAAAAACCGGTAAATTTTTCCTTGCGGCCTTTGCGCACTTTTTCAATGATCTCCGGATCGGAATGGCTGACAAAATATAAAAACGGATTGGTTTCGCCATATTCCTCGCCCATAAAAAGCTTTGGCAAAAACGGTGAAACCAGCACCGCAGCAGCCATCAGTTTTTGCATTTCGAAACTAAAAAGCTGACTGCTGCGTTCGCCCAGCATCCGATTGCCGACCTGATCATGGTTTTGTGAGAAAACTACAAATTGTTCGCCTGCATTTTGGGTTTTTGTGCCGAAAATTTTTTTGCGGTGCGGAGAATACAAACCATCGTAAACGTAGGCGTCGCGATAAGCTTTTTCCAGATGCCGGATGCCTTCAAAATCTTCATAATAACCGGTTTTTTCTTCGCCCGCCGTCACGCGTAAGGCATGATGAAACTCGTCAACCCATTGCGCATCAAACCCAAAACCATCTTTTTCCAGCGGATTGATAAAACGCGGATCGTTCAAATCCAGTTCGGCGATCAGGTAATATTTGCGGCCGGTTTCTGCAGAAAGCCGGTTGACGTATTGCCGGATTTCCTGCAAAATATGCTTCGGGCTGAAATCTTTGATCTCATGAACGGCATCCATCCGCAGCGCATCCACATGAAAATCCCGGAACCACATCAGCACGTTTTCAATGTAAAACCGGCGCACGGCATCGCAGTATCCGTCATCAAAATTCAACGCATTTCCCCAGGGCGTTTTGTATTTTTGGGTGAAATAAGGGCCAAACCCACCGGCATAATTCCCTTCCGGGCCGAAGTGATTGTAAACTACATCCAGCACCACGGCGATGCTTCTTTTATGGCATAAATTTACGAGCTGCTGCAAAGCTTTTGCGCCACCGTATGAATGCTGGACGGCAAACGGAAACACGCCGTCGTAACCCCAGTTCCGCTCTCCCGGAAACTGCGCAACCGGCATGATTTCTATCGCGGTAATGCCCAAATCCTGCAGGTAACCCAGCTTGCTTTCCAGCGAAGCAAAAGTGCCTTCCGGCGTAAAAGTGCCGACGTGCAATTCGTAAAACAGGTAATCTGCCAGCGGGATGTTTTTCCAATCCTGGTCTGTCCAATCAAACTGAAGATCAACTACTTGTGATGGCCCATGCACACTTTCCGGCTGCGAAATTGAAGCCGGATCGGGTAATTCTTTTTCTCCGTTTAAAACAAATCTGTACAAATCTCCGGGTTTTAAAACTTCGGTTTCCAATTCCCAGTACCCGTATGATGCTTCTTTTAGCAGGTATTTTTTGTTGTTGCCGGTCAGTAATAATTCCACCGATCTGGCAAAAGGTGCCCAAAGCGTAATTTGGGTTTTATCAGCATTAAAGTTGACACCGATTGTCCGTTTTTTCAGGTTGAGATCAGCCATCATTAAGCGATCGGGTTTTTAAGAACGACAATGGAATGTCCGGCAACATTAATTTTGTCTGATGCTTTAAATGCCGCTCCGTCCCCGGAAATATAATTTTCGGCCGTATCTAAAATTTTAAGCCAACGGTCGCCATATTTTTCGGGTGGAAGCATATAATCCAAAGCCTCTTGATGAGCGTTGAATATGACATAGAAGCTGTCATCAACTACTTTTTTGCCCTCGGTATCAACCGTGTTTATTTCATTGCCATTGAAATAAACGCCAAGCGATTTTGCAAAATCATGCGACCAGTTATCTTCCGACATTTCTTTGCCTTCAGGCAAAAACCAAGCAATATCGTTCAATCCGGCAACTTTAACAGGGTGGCCCTGGAACCAGCCGCGCCTGCAAAAAACCGAATGTTTTGTCCTGAATGCAATGAGTTTTTGGGTAAAATCAAGCAAGTCGTTGTCTGCATTTTCCCAGTTTAGCCACGAAGTTTCATTGTCCTGGCAGTAAGCATTGTTATTTCCGCTTTGTGTACGGCCAAACTCATCACCGGCAACCAGCATCGGTACACCTTGTGATAAAAACATAGTAACCAGTAAGTTACGTTTCTGCTGATCCCTTAATTTGTTAATTGCCGGGTCATCAGTCGGCCCTTCTGCACCATAATTAAAAGAGTGGTTGTGGTTTTCTCCGTCCCGGTTATCTTCTCCGTTTGCTTCGTTGTGTTTTTCATTATAAGAAACCAAATCATGCAAAGTAAAACCATCATGTGCGGTAATGAAATTTACGCTTGCAGTAGGTTTGCGCGAATTCTCTTTGTACAAATCCGGGCTGCCCATCAGCCGTTCTGCAAATTCGCCCAACATGCTATCTGCCCCGCGCCAGTAATCCCTCATGCAATCCCGGTATTTGCCGTTCCACTCGGCCCAGTCATACGGGAAATTCCCTACCTGATAACCGCCTTCGCCCACGTCCCAGGGTTCTGCAATCAGTTTCACCTGAGAAATAACCGGGTCCTGATAAATAATGTCAAAAAAACCGCTCAGCATACTTACGTCGTGCAGTTCCCGGGCCAGGGTGGCAGCCAGGTCAAACCGGAAACCATCTACGTGCATCTCCAAAATCCAGTAGCGCAAACTATCCATAATCAAGCGCAGCACGTTGGGCAGGTTGGCGTTCAGCGTGTTTCCGGTGCCGGTATAATCCTTGTAATGGCGTTTATTATCTTCTATCAGCCGGTAATAACAAGGGTTGTCAATGCCTTTAAATGAAAGCGTTGGGCCTAATTCATTGCCTTCGGCAGTATGATTGTAAACCACATCGATAATCACCTCCAAACCGGCTTTATGCAGCTCTTTTACCATTTGTTTAAACTCAATCACCTGCTCCCCATGGATACCACTGCTGGTGTAGCGCACATCCGGCGCAAAAAAACCAATGGTATTATAGCCCCAGTAGTTGGAAAGCCCTTTTTTAAGCAGATGGTCATCAACAATAAAATGATGTACCGGCATCAACTCTACCGCGGTAATGCCAAGTTTTTTAAGATACCCGATGGTAGCTGGATGGGAAAGTGCCGCATAAGTGCCGCGGATTTCTTCCGGGATGGCCGGGCAGAGCTTTGTAAACCCTTTAACGTGCATTTCATAAATAATGCTTTGGTGCAAAGGGATATCCGGTTTTTGATCTCCCTGCCAGTCAAAATTTTGGTTGATCACTACACTTTTCGGAATGTATAGGGCACTGTCCGTTGTGCTGAAACTCAGGTCTTTGGCTTCATTATCCAGATCAAAACCAAAAACCGAATTGTGCCAATCGACCGGGCCGGTAATGGATTTGGCGTAAGGATCGATCAATAATTTGTTTGGGTTGAAACGAAGCCCGTTCTGCGGTTCGTACGGGCCGTGCACGCGATAACCATAAAACTGGCCGTGCGAAATGTTGGGTAAGTAAACATGCCAGATATAGTGTGTGCGTTCGGAAATTTCGATTTTGGTTTCCTGGTTGTTATCGTTAAACAGGCAGAGTTCAACCCCTGTTGCATAGTTGGCATATAAGGCGAAATTAACCCCTTTTCCATCCCAGGTTGCCCCGAGCGGATAGGGTTTCCCCGGATATTGTATCAAGTTCATGGTACATAAATAAAACTTTTTTGGGTAATGTTTGATCGGAAAAGTATTTGCCGAAACTGTAATTGGCAGGTATCCGTATCTGGTTTTGTAAAATTTAGGTCGATAAAAACAGCATTTCTGCAAGTATGGCCGGGTTTTTTTTGGGCAGATTACACAAACTTTACGCACTTTTGCGCGTAGTAAACAAGCCTTTAATTTGCCGGATATTCATTTGTCCGTAACTGCTTAAATGCTGTTTTTACCACTATAAAATTCAGCTCAGAATAAAATTACATGATGTTTGATGAGGAAACAATTACCAATGCAGAACAGCTGCGCATACTTGAAAACGAAGCCAAAGAAGTTCCGTTAGAAAAATGGGGGCCTTATTTGAGCGAACGCCAATGGGGCACCGTTAGGGAAGATTATAGCCAGAACGGTGATGCCTGGAATTATTTTCCGCACGATCATGCCCGCAGCCGCGTGTACCGCTGGGGAGAAGACGGTTTGGCCGGTATCTCTGATTATTACCAGCAGCTGTGTTTTTCTGTTGCACTTTGGAACGGCCAGGATAAAATTTTGAAAGAACGCCTCTACGGTTTAACCAATTATCAGGGCAACCACGGCGAAGATGTGAAGGAATTGTATTATTACCTGGATAATGTGCCCACACATTATTACATGAAATATCTGTACAAGTATCCGCAGGAGGCTTTCCCTTACCAGGAAATGAACCGGAAAAACGGGCAGCTGTCAAAATCAGAACCGGAATATGAACTGCTGGACACGGGTGTTTTTGACGGGGATAAATATTTTGATGTTACCGTAGAATATGCCAAAAAAAACTCCGAAGATATCCATATCCGCATTGAAATAACCAACCGCGGAGACGAAGATGCGCCGGTGTGGCTGCTGCCAACCTTGTGGTTTTATAACCGCTGGCAGTACGAACCATCCAAACCAAAACCCATTATTGAGCAGGAACAAGACGGATCTGTCCGGGCCACGCACGTGCCGTTGGGCAGTTATCATTTGTATTATGATGAGCCGGATTATACTTTATTTACTGAAAACGAAACCAATAAAGAACGCTTGTTTGGTGCACCAAACGATGTTCCGTTTGTAAAAGATGCTTTCCACGAAGCCGTTATCAGCGGTACAAATCTGGAAGAATTGCAGGCTTTAACTTCCGGGACTAAGTTTTCGCCGGTTTACGCTTTGCACATCAAGGCGAAATCTTCTCAAACCATCAAACTGCGCTTATCAAAAGGACGTGTCAAAAATCCGTTTGACGAAAAGTTCGATACTGTTTTTATCGACCGAAAATTGGAAGCCGACGCGTTTTACCAAAATTTAGCCGGTAAAAACAGTACGCAAGATGAAAGGCGCATCCAACGACAGGCTTTTGCCGGTTTGCTGTGGAGCAAGCAATATTATCATTACGATACGCAGCGCTGGCTGACGACGAGCGACGGGATTTCGCCAGTGGTAGAAACCCGTTTGAACGGCCGGAACAGCAGCTGGAAATACCTTAAAAATCAGGATGTGATCTCCATGCCTGATAAATGGGAATATCCCTGGTACGCGGCCTGGGACCTGGCTTTTCATTGTGTGCCGATGGCGATGATCGACCCGAATTTTGCCAAAAACCAGCTGATCCTGATCATGCGGGAATGGTATATGAACCCGGAAGGGCAGATCCCGGCCTACGAATGGAACTACAGCGACGTTAACCCGCCGGTGCAGGCTTGGGCAGCACTGGAAGTTTACCGCATCGAAAAAGAGAAGAAAGGTGTAGGCGATGTGCGGTTTTTAAAACGGGTTTTCCAGAAGCTGATCATCAATTTTACCTGGTGGACTAACCGCGTGGATGTGGAAGGGAAAAATATTTTTGCCGGTGGTTTCCTGGGTTTGGATAACATCGGCGTGTTTGACCGCAATAGTAAACTGCACGGCGAGCTGGAACTGGAGCAGGTGGATGGCACCAGCTGGATGGGCATGTATGCGCTGAACATGATGGATATGGCACTGGAAATTGCCATGCACGACGATGCTTTTGAAGATTCGGCGGTAAAATTTTATGAGCATTTTGTGCTGATTGCCGATGCGCTGAACGGCATGGGTTTGTGGAGCGAGGAAGACAAGTTTTTTTACGATACGCTGCGCCTGCAAAGCAACCACGCCTATCATTTGAAAGTGCGCTCCATTGTGGGGCTGACTTCCATTTTTGCGGTCTCCATTTTCAGTTACCACAACCTGGAAAAACTGCGTGATTTCCGCAAAAGGGCAACCTGGCTCAATCAATCGCGTGAAAAGAACCGGCAATTTTTGCCCATCACTGATAACAGCAAAACGGGTAAAGTGCTGCTGTCTATTGTGGATAAAGAAAAGCTGATGAGTATGCTGACCAGGGTTTTTGATGAGGATGAGTTTTTGGGAGATGGCGGCGTGCGTGCCTTGTCCAAAGCTTATAAAGATAAACCGTATTCTGTTGATATTGAGGGGCGTACCTATACCATTCAGTATGATCCGGGCGAATCTACCTCGGATATGTTTGGCGGAAATTCCAACTGGCGCGGGCCGATCTGGATCCCGATCAATTATATGCTGATCCGGGCTTTGCGCAAATATCACGAGTTTTATGGTGATGAATTTCAGCTGGAGTTTCCGAAAAGTTCCGGCAAAACCATCAACCTAAAAGAAGCTGCGGATGAAATTTCGCGCCGGTTGATCAGGATTTTTGCATCGGATGAATCCGGAAAGCGGCCTGTAAACGGCAACGGCAGTGATGTTGCTTTTTACCAGAAACCTGAAAATGCCAATCTGGTATTATTTTACGAGTATTTTCATGGTGACAACAGCCGCGGCGTAGGTGCAAGCCATCAAACCGGCTGGAGTTCGCTGGTGGCCAACCTGATTTCGGATATGGGCAAAGCCTAAAAAAAGATCGATAAAAGAAGCATGGTTTTTTTGTCATTTCGACCGCAGGGAGAAACCTTCATCAAAGCGATTTAATTTTATGCCGATAAAAGAAGCATTGTGTTTTTTATGAAGATTTCTCTCTTCGTTCGAAACGACAGCATGTTGAAAATGAAGCGATTAAGATCTGTCATCCTGACGGTAGGAGGGGGATCTTCATCTAAAACTAAATTTATTCCTATAAAAGAAGTATTAAGTTTTGATGAAGATTCTTCCTTGTAATCAAAATGGCAAAACGGTCAAAAATTTATCAAAGCAGATTTTTTTGCTGATCAAGGCCAGAAACCAAAGCACGTGTTTTTGGCAAGCTTTCCGGGTAGTTTTGCTGGATAAAAGTAACCAGGTTTTCGCGGATGAAACAGCGCAGGTCAAACGCACGGGAAGAATCGGAAGCACTCATCAGTGCACGTAATTCTATAGTATGTTCTTTAGAATCAGTAACTTGCAGAACATTTACACGTTTATCCCAAAGCGGGTTATTTTCCAGTAAACGCGTCAACTCTGTCCGAACGGCTTCAATCGGCAAAGTATAATCTGCATAGATAAAAACAGTACCGAGGATTTCGGCAGAAATCCTGGTCCAGTTTTGAAACGGTTTTTCGATAAAATAAGTGATCGGCAGGATCAGCCGGCGCTGGTCCCAGATGCGAACAACGACATACGTGAGTGTAATTTCCTCTACGCGGCCCCATTCGCCTTCCACCACCAGTACATCATCAATGCGGATCGGTTGCGTAAAGGCGATCTGAAAACCGGCAAATAAATTGCCGAGCGATTTCTGCGCAGCAAAACCAACAATTATCCCGCCGATGCCCACGCTGGTGATAAGGTAGGAACCGATCCGGCGCATGTTTTCAAAGCTGAGCAGGATGGCGGCAACGGTTAAAATCAGGATGAGCGCAATGCATATCCTCCGCAGAAATTGCAGTTGGGTCCGGATTTTGCGTTCTTTCAGGTTGTCCGCTTTTTGTATGTCGAAAACGTGATAAGCATAATCTTCAAATACAGAAATGGCACGGATCAGCAGCACGGCCAGCGAAATGGTCAACGCAATTTGCAGGATTTTACTGATTACGGGCAGAAATTTTGTATCGAGAATCAGCCAGGAAAGCAGCAAATTGAGCACCAGCAGCGGGATAAACCAGGTGGCCGGTTTGCCCAAATGCGTAACGATGGATTTGAACGCAGAATAATCAGAACGGTTTTGGTAAAAAACTATCAGCCGGATGATGATAAATTTGAGCAGCAGCCCGATGAGTACGGCAGCAACGAGGATGATCAGGTTCCAGAGGTAAGGCGGCACACGGGCGGCAAGGTTTTGGATGTAATCAATCATGCTGAAAAAATGCTGGATTATCATTTACGAGTGTTGGAAAAACTTTGTGTTATGCCGTACTTGTTTCGGCATCTCATAAGATTGGCGGCTTTTCATGTGAGATCCTGAAATAAATTCAGGATGACCATCAGAACCAAAATCTTTCGAACACCCGTAATTATCATTACTGAATTTATACCGATAAAAACAGCATGTCGTCATTGTTTTGAATCCTACAAATTAAGAAAAAAACACAGCTCTGAAAATATGAATATTTGCTGATGCTTCTTTTATCATACTTTTTTTTAAAGTTGTTTTTGAATGATCTGCAAAGTTTTGGCATCTCTCGATCCGCCAAAAAATTTATCCAAAACGGATTGAAAAACCGGACCGGCATCATCCAAAGCCGCAAACAAAGTCATGGAAGATTTTAGCTTCATATCATCCGGGCTGCCAAAAACCTGTGTTGCATTGTTAGGCGCAAGTTGTGCTGCAACCTGACTGATTTCTATCAGCCTGCTACCTAAAACCTGATGTTTTAAATACGCTTCTGCTTCGGATACATCTTTTATCGCATAAAATCTGGAAGTCTCGCTAAAGCCCAAACCTTGTATCTGCGGGAAAATGTACCACATCCAATGGCTGCGTTTTCGGCCGTTTTTGATTTCGGTTAAAGCTGTTTGGTAGGAGGATTTTTGGGCGTCGAGGAAACGTTGCATATTAGATTGGTTTTTCATTTTTATGCATACTAGCGATGCTCAAAATTCGTCAATACCAATGGATTTTTTACTATTAAAAGCTGTTTTGTAATGGAAAACGCTTGGCGATGTGGCGGTATTTGAAAATCGTCAGTCCGGAACCGAAGCTAAATCTATAAAAGTTCATTTGTTATTCTATTGCCTGGCGTTATTCGTCGGCTGGAACTGAAGCTGATTAGCGAACAAAAAGTTGAGAATATGTTTGTCGCCCCGCCATATTGCCAAACCGCCTGTTGTACGTTCGCCCTTCGTCATGGTGCGATAACTAGCATACTGTCTCCTTATTATTTGTAGTGTGTCGAGAAGTTTAGCAACAATCAGCAAAACGACGATAGCGTTCGTTAATTTTATCTTTTTTAAAATTTGCCACTTCTGAAGTCAGAATACGCTTGGGTAATTTCTTCTTCAGTATTCATAACAAAAGGACCACGAGCTACTACTGGTTCGTGTAATGGTTTTCCCGCAATAAAGATGACCCGCAATTTTTCATCGGCTTTAATAATTATTTCGCTTGTGTCAGCTTTTTCTTTTACACTGTCCAGCAACAGAACTTCTCCTTTTTCGGCTTTTACTTCGTTGTCTCCAAATACTCCGGATCCCTCCAAAATATATATAAATCCATTGTAGTCGGAAGGTAAATCCTGTTTCGCTGTGTGTTCGGAATCAATTATTATTTCTACATAAGTAACCTTAGCGTAGTTTTTTGTTGTTGACACAACATCGCCGGAATTACCGGAAAATACACGGTAATTAACACCTTCTTCTTTTCGTACAGGAATATTACTACTTAAAATGTCCTGGTAACGGGGTGGTGCCATTTTGTTGGCTTTTGGTAAGTTTACCCATAGTTGAAGGGTATGGACGGTAACGTTTTCGGGCGGTGCTTCCAAATGCATAATCCCACTTCCTGCTGTCATCCATTGCGCATCTCCTGGTTTTAAAGTACCACTTCCGCCTTTGTTATCTGAGTGTTCTAATTCTCCGTCTATAACATAAGTTACCGTTTCCATCCCACGATGGGGATGTGTGTCAAAAGCATCTTTTTGAAACTTATCCTCTGCCATTATTAAAAAAGGATCAAATTCTTTCCAATCTCCTGACGGTAATACGAGACCTGCTGAATGAATATCACTGCTTTTTTTCAGTTGAACTTTCCAGGTTTTTTTTATATTTCTTTGTGCTTTTATACTCATTGCTTTTAAATTAAAATGTTCTTTTGTTTAGTGACTGCTGATGGTGAGGACTTGCGGCTACGTTGGAAACCCCTTAAATGAGGTTCATAGCTGAACAACTCATTTTTTTACCACGTAGGGGATAGTAGCGAACAGTTCGATACTATCCCGGTGATAATAAACCGTTTTTTCTATAGGTGAATAGTTTATTGTTATAAATAAATGAGACTACAAGGATCCCTAAAAAAATCAACGGCATAATCGCAACTGATAACGGGTCGCCACTTGAAGTGTGGGCAATAAACGCTGAAATAAACGTGATGGCAAATCCCACATAAGCCATGTCTTTTATTTCTTTTGGGATAATCGGAACCAGCAAAACAAGTACACCAATAATTTTAGCGATGGCCAGTTCTACCCGGAAGTATGCCGGAAAGCCAAGATGTACAAAAGCGGCTTTCATGCCTTCGTTTGTTAAATAGCCAAAGGCACTAAAAAGCATCATAGCTCCAAGTATCCCTGTAGCTATCCAGTAAATAATTCTATTCTTTTTCATTTTGTTTATTATTTTTCTTTGAGCCTGTTTAAAATTTGTTCAATTTATTTTATATGCTTCTTTTATCACCTAAAAAATGGTAAGAATTGGGTTTTGGTTTGTTTAAATTGATGCAAACACCAATTTTTATAGGGTAAAAGAAGCATTGGCATTCTTTCTTGTATAAATTTAAACAGGCTCTGACTATAACTTAATTAAATTTTGAAGTGCTAAAGGACCTTTTGCCTGTTGAACCCTACCGGCAGATAAAGTACCGAGGTCAATCGGGGCAAAGCCAATGTTCTTTATCATTTCTCCAACCTGCAGTTTGGCTTCAAGGTCATCTCCGGACATAAAAAGCACTCTGTGCCCGTTTGCCTGAACAGGATCAGCTGCCAATAATTTATAATAGAGGGTATTGAATGCTTTTACCACACGAGCACCTGACAGATGGTCCTGTGTAAATTCGCTTGACGCACGGTTGCCTAAATCTGCCATTTGAAAATCTGAACTTATATAATGATTGGCAGCATCAATTACAATTTTGTTTCTCCAATCGGTAATGTTGGTCAGTGTTTTTACCTGCAGCCATGGTATCGCTAAAATTACCATGTCTTCTTCGGCAGCTTCAGCAGCAGTAACCGCTGTTGCTCCATTTCCTAATTGCGCAACCGTTTCTTTTAATGACTCAGGCTGTTTGCTGTTACTGATTTTTACAACATAGCTGTTTTTTAGCAAGTGTGCAGCAATTGTTTTACCGATATTGCCTGCCCCGATAATTCCTATTGTGTTTTTCATTTTATATTTTTTTGATTATTTATTTATGTAAAGGTACCTGCATGAGGAGGCTCTCTCCAATGACATTTGAAGGAAAAAACCCTTGACATTTGTCAAGAGCAGATAAAAAAAGCAAATTATTTTTTTGTTGGTTGGCTTCTTACCCTGCTTAAAGTTTCAGCAGATACGCCGAGGTAAGATGCAACCATGTGTAGTGGTACACGATTGCTGATGGAAGGAAATTTTAAAATGAAGTTGTTGTATTTTTCATCGGCAGAAAGAGATATGCTGGCATGGATCCTTTCCTGCAAAACCACCACATTTTTTTTAAGCGTGTCATTTACAAATTCATTGAAAGCGGGAACTGTCTTGCGAAGCATGTCAAAGTCTTCTTTCTTCAGTAATAAAATTTCGCTATCCTCAATAGCATCAATATCATATTTTGAAGGCAAACCTGAATCCATACTTTCTCTATCGCCGGTCCAATAATTTTCAGGGGCAAACTGCATGATGTGTTCATGGCCTTTATCGTCCAAGTAATACAGACGAAGAAAACCTTTTAATACAAAAGCATTGAAGCGGCATACATCTCCCGCCTGTAAAAGATATTGTCGTTTCCGAAATTTTTTGAAAAGCGAAACCGATTCAATCAAATCATAATCCCGGTCGGTTAAACCGATTTTATCTTGTAAATATTTTCGGAAAGTGTCAAACATTATTTTACTACTTCTTGGCAAAATTAGGTCTATGCTGGTCAGCAAAGTAATGAAATTTTAAATATGTGTAAGATGTTGTTTAGGGTGACGCACAAGTCGTGTATTGACACATGTTTATACCGGGATTTTAATGTATGCAATTTTAAACCCGCTCACAACACTTTAAAATCTTCCTGCATTGGACTAAAAACATCAATCAACAATTTCACTCAATCCTAAACAAAACTTTCTTACCTAATCCAACTTCTAAAAGTTTATATAAAGTTGAAAGTTGAATATCACTATGGCCATTTTCAATTCTGGAAATAAAGCTTTTTTTAGTACCGGTTTTTTCGGCCAGTTGTTCTTGTGTTAATTTGGCAGAAAGCCTTTCTTCTTTAATCAATTCTCCAATGGCAAAAGCTTTTGCTTTTATTTCAAATTCAGTACGTTGCATTGAACCAAGTTTGCCGTAGCGTTCATCCAAATGCTGGTCAAATGATTTAAGGTTTTTATTTTCCATCTTTCTTAAAATTTACAACAACTTAAAATCCTCCCGCACCGGACTAAAAACATCCAGCAATTTGCAATCTGTAACCGCAATTCCGCCATGAATAATATTGGGCGGGATCACCGCAAACAAACCAGGTTCTAAAACCCTTGCCTCGCCATCAACAGTTAGTTCAAATTTTCCTTCCAGCACAAAAGCCATTTGCTCGTGGATATGCTGGTGCAACGGCACGGCACTTCCTGCTTTTACATCAATAAAATTAAGCGTATTGTTTTCGGTATGGATGAATTTGGACGCATAACCGGGCGCAATTTCTTTGGGTTGAATATCGCTGAAACTGCGGAAAATTTCTTCTTTCATAATCATTAAATCGGCGTAACAATATGCAGTTTTGTTCCTTAAAAACAGCATCGATAAAAATACAATGAGCTATAAAAAACGTTTTTGCATAAATTTGAAATTTGTATGGATTGCAGGAATCCTCGTTTCTGCCGGTTTTGATTATGCCAAAGCACAAAACCAAAACGGAATAGCGTTAAACCAGATTGGCTTTTTCCCAAATGCACCAAAAGTGGCCATCGTTTCCGGTGAAACAACAGGTAGATTTTCGGTACAAACTACGGCCGGAAAAGTTGTATTTACCGGGAAACTAAAACCTTCGGATCACACTGATTTTAGTGGCATAAAAACAGCATCGGCAGATTTCAGTGCTTTGCAGCAAAACGGAAACTTTGTGGTTTCGGTGGATGGTTTACCAAATTCATATCCCTTCGGCATCAAACCAAATATTTATGCGGATGCGGCAAAAGCATCGATCAAAGCATTTTATTTTCAGCGGGCATCAACCGGTTTACCAGAAAAATATGCCGGCAAATGGCATCGCATGGAAGGCCATCCGGATTCGGTTGTGCTGATCCATCCGTCGGCAGCAAGTGCAAACCGGCCGGCAGGAACTATAATTTCGGCTCCGCGCGGCTGGTACGATGCCGGTGATTACAATAAATACGTGGTCAATTCCGGTATTTCGACGGGTACGTTGCTTTCTTTATATGAGGATTTTCCGCATCACATGCAATCGCTGCAAACAAATATCCCGGAAAGCGGCAACCACGTTCCGGATCTGCTGAACGAGATTTCCTGGAATTTGCGCTGGATGCTGGCCATGCAAGACCCGGAAGATGGCGGCGTGTACAATAAACTGACCAATGCTGCTTTTGATGCGATGGAAATTCCGGAAAAAGGAACGGCGCCACGATATGTGGTGCAAAAAGGCACGGCCGCAACGCTCGATTTTGCCGCGGTGATGGCGCAAGCTGCAAGAATATTCAAACCGTTTTCTGCACAGTTGCCGGGACTGGCCGATTCCTGTTTGGCAGCTTCCAAAAAAGCCTGGGTTTGGGCGGTCAAAAATCCTGCGGTAGCATATAACCAGGAGGCGATGAACCAGAAATTCGACCCAAAAATTACAACCGGCGGTTATGGCGATGCTTCTTTTACCGATGAATTTATTTGGGCAGCATCAGAATTAACCATCAGTACCGGAGAGGAAAGTTATTATCATTATGTTGATATACTTGCTGATCCGTCTATGCCTTTGCCTAATTGGGCACAAGTGAAGCTGCTTGGTTTTTACTCATTGGCAAGAAATCAAAATAAGCTGATTGGAAAACCAAAAGCAGATCTCCCGGAAATTAAAAAAAGGTTGATTGCATTTGCCGATCAATTGATTTCAGGTACAGATGCTACGGCTTTTCATACTGTTTTTGGTAAAACTGCATCCGAATTTAACTGGGGAAGCAACTCATCCGCAGCAAACCAGGGCGTTGCTTTGATAAAAGTTTACCAACTGACAGGGAATAAAAAATATTTGGACTATGCTTTGAGTAACCTGGATTATTTGCTTGGCCGCAATGCAACCGGTTACAGTTTTTTAACCGGTTATGGCAGCAAAACGCCCATGCACCCGCATCACCGGCCTTCGGTTTCGGATGGCGTTGTTGATCCGGTCCCGGGATTGCTGGTTGGCGGCGCAAATCCGGGAAGGCAGGACGGCGTGCAATATCCGTCGGCCATTCCTGACCGTGCTTATATTGATGACGACCGCGCTTATGCCGCCAATGAAATTACCATCAACTGGAACGCGCCCTTTGCTTATCTGATCAATGCGATAGAAGCTTTACAATCCAATTTCGGTACAAATAAAAAGTAATTATTTAATGTAGATTAGGGTCGTTTAATTTATACCGAAAAAATACCAATGCTTCTTTTACCGTATAAAAATTGGAAATCAGGTATTAGCAGTTAGCGATCAGCAGTCGGGAATCAGCTATCAGCCATGAACTCTTTGTCTTCTAAATTTAACTTTATCGGCACAAAAAGAGAATAAATTAAATTGAAAAAAATCAAATAAATAATAATTGATGTACAATCGTTGCAGCCTTTTCATATTCTTGTTTTTGCTGACGTTTACGAGCCGGTTAAAAGCTCAGGACAACTTATTGACCGCATTAAAATCCCCGATTGTTTTTAAAGGAGATGATAAAAC
>JAABUT010000550.1_pt1 | contig 58062 bp, 42 predicted proteins | sample 5559281 | NCBI WGS metagenome assembly JAABUT01 (sample SAMN10711880, study PRJNA513359) | rock metagenome | isolation source: Antarctica rocks | place: Antarctica: Victoria Land, Ricker Hills nord | collected 2016-01-04 | reverse complement strand
TCCAAGTAGACCTTCAGAGTGAGTTTTCCATTGATATTTCCGGGCACGTCGTAAAAATGAATAGTATATTTGGTGGTTGGGTGCCGGGAAAATTTGTGAGTCCGGCTTTTTTTGCTACCCGCGTGCCCAGGATTACTCGTTGAGTGCTGCTTCTTATCCCTCTACTGTATCACACGTGCAACTGGCAAAAATGCATCCTTGGAAACGCTACACGTCTACCGAGTTCAACCGCATAGTCAAGTGATGAGAGGCACTACCCTAAGTCTACTACATAGGTGTTAGGTCTCCGTCCGCCAGTCGCCAAGACACCTAAGCAGCGGCTATAGTCGGAGTACATTACTCTTCAGTCACCAAAGAATGCATCCTCGTTCGGACGTATCAAAACCAAACTAATACCTCTTGCGTACTGCTGGCTCAAAGCCACTCTACGTCTATCAATACTCGTGGCTTCGTTGTTACGAGTTCACGATAACCCACGAGGCGCTTGTTTAAACTTTGGCAGAGCCAAACGACGTGGCAATGATCATGCGAGCGACGCCGATTACAATTCCTCCGGCAATCATGACCACTGCACTGAAGATCTGCACGCCAAGGTAGGATCCATTGGTCCTGCTCAAAATGGCGCCTTGAATAGGAAGACCAGTGAGTGCACTACCCAACGATTAGTGCCTCCATGTCGTTTGATAATGGAAGCTTTGGGAGACACTTACGCAATCGCTATAACGGACTGGAACGTTCCGAAGCGCTGCCCTAGAGTTTCCAAGCTTCCTGACTTGGCAGCGCAAGGCATCATCAAGCTGATATATGCACCGCTGCAAAGTCCATATGCCACAGCAAAGACGATGATACCCGTGTGGGAGGCATGATAATTGAACGGAATCCAGAGACACAACACACAGATGCCTGTCAAGATGGAAACTACTGTCATCACGTTGAAATAGCCAAGTTTATCTGCGACAGCGCCGGGTATGATGCGGCCAGGAATAGAGCCGGCACTTTCGTTGATGGTTAACATCAAACACATTCTGCATGCACCGACGTAATGGATGCTCACTTGATGATAGCAATGAGGTAGATTGCAAGCGTGGGCGAGAACCCATACTTCACCCCGAACGTCGAAATATAATCGAAAGGTGCCCAAAGACCCCACCTGCGAGGAAGTCAGAACAGACTGTAAAGCAATGCGGTCTCATCATGGACGTACATAACAAGGAAGGCTCCAAGCGTGTAGAGACCAAAAGCCTTGTCGGTAAGCAGGCGGAAATCGAACCATTTCAAGTCCTTATTCCATTTTTTGTGCGATAGTCGAGACTTAACGAGGACACACGCGCCGGCAAGAAGAATCCCTATGAATAGAGCGGTGTAACGCATGGCGCCGGCAAAGCCCACGTCTTCGATTATCCGGAGAACGAAGAACGGGAACAAAACACCTCCTGTAACTATCATTCAGTTCTGATGCTGGGTGTTTTCAGCTCTAATTGGGAGACCGCCTACCGAGACTACTCCCGCATGTCACTATCCCCGTAGCCAGTCCACGCTGCTTCACAAACCATTGCCCGGCCACTACAAAACAGGTAGTGAATATACCGCCAGCGCCGAGGCCAAAGCCAAGCCCCTGCGACAGGAATATCTGATAGTACTCCGTACTGAGACTCAGCATGCACAGGGAGAAGACGCAGAGGATGCTGCAAGGGATGAGGACGGGCGTGGGGCCGTATGAGTCTGTGACACGACCAAAAATTGGACCGAGGATCCACATGAGCGAAAGTTGAACAGTGAAGATCCATGAGATATCTGAGGGGGTGTATGTGTTGAGGAAGGTCTCTTCGTAGGTGGATTGGAATACTCCTATGCTGTAAGTTCCCTTGTCGTCAGGAGATGCTCCGAGACGAGAGATAGATGTCCGAAGACGGCAAAAACCTACGCAGCAAGGAAACCAAAAGTACAGAAGAGGCCTATCGTAGATCCGACAACACAGAGCCAACCCGCTAACCCTCCTTCTGGAGGGATCTTTGCCGTCTCAGGTTGGTTGGTTGGTGGTGCAGAGGCTTCAGGTTTCTCGAAGACATTCTTTCTTTCTTGGGACGCTGTATCGGCTGAAACGTGACTTGAGGGAGGAGACATAGTGTTTGAGGCAATGGAGAAGGGTAGTGCGCTCTGACTCCGTGGTCAGTGTCAATGGACCGGAAGGTCGAGAAGGCGCAAGATCTTCAATCCAGTTATCTACGTGGCTTTACACTGGTGCCAGCGTGACGATGAGGGAACACGAAAAAGGACAGAATGGGTTTCGCAAAGCTCGACGTTGATCGAAGTGAGGGTCAAACGACGGTGCATTGTTCACACCTTTTCCGCCGTGTCCTGCTCATAACGGGGCTAACGTGACTTCCGCAGCAGCGTCATTTCGCCCGAAGATGACAAGGCAGATATTTGCCTCGGTGCTTTCCAGACAGTCACCCGTGATTGGTCGTTCTTTGTTTTTGAATCAGAAATCGTAGAATTCCGGACGCTGGACGAACGACATACTCAGACTTAAACCGCAAGTATTGAAAGGGCACGAAAATAGCGCCCGACGCGTCGGATAGCTTAAGTCGTTAGAGTAAGAGGTACCCTTAGCGCCCGACACGTCGGATAGCTTAAATTTATATCTTAGCGCCCGGCGACTTTCCTACAGCGGCGCTAGTAATATTAGCGATGCAGCTTCTTTGACCGCATACGAATTACGATGATACGGTGCCTTAACTGATGTCTGTCTTAAAGTACTGCATCGGAGGTAGGAGGCACGTGGCGAACGTGTCACGATTGTTCACGATCAAGCTGTTCTCGTCCTTGACGTCACACCCGATCCGCGATCTACTATCGCGCATCATCGATTTCGCCCTCATCCCCTTAGTCGCGGCCAACGATTGTCCCCGACCCTAATGGCTCTCACCACGCAAGACGTCTGATCCGTGCTTGCACATCTCCGCCGTCCGCACTCAATGGCCTCGAATACTGCCTCGTCCTCTTCTTTCTCGTCGTTGCCCGTGACTACTACTGCTTCTGCTCCCCCACCATTGGCATGTCTCGGCTGCAAAACCCGCAAGAAGGGCTGCGACAAGAAGCTCCCGAGCTGCGGTCAGTGTTCTGGGTAAGTGGCTACATCTTCTAGCCAGGTATTTGGAAAATACGGCAACCTCTACAGAGATAAAGTCGCAATCGAGAAGTCGAAGGGAATGGATGAATTTTCACGAACTTGAATCTATTGTAGAGACGTACTCGTGCTTGAATCTAGCAGATGGCGCATACGTTAAATCCCGACTGCTCATACCGTTCGGCGGGTTCTTTATCAGGTGTATTGATAGTCGAGAGCAGCTTCATTTTAGAATTCATTGTCCCTGACCCCCCCCTAGAAATCTGCTAACGACTGTCGTTTCCCCACTAGCCGAGGGGTGATTTGCCACTATGTGGCGCCGACAGCAAGCAGGGAGGCGGCTGAATTCAACCAAAATGTCCCCGGTACGGGACTGATGCCGACTATTGACGATGAGGTCCCTCGCAGTCATCCCAGTATCAAGTCGTCACTGTTGCTCGGGGATGCCTTCTTGAATCATATACCGGCAGTGGTGAGCGCCCACAGCGTTATCCATCTCCAGGTCTGTCAAACGATATGGGCATTTGGAGATAGCGTCGACGATATCAGTGCCAGATACTTTCGAGGCATCCATCGATGGCTGCCTGTCATCTCGAGGTGTCGATTTCTCGACCGCCTTGTGGATTCTTGGTCACCCGCAACAGCGGACTTTTCACTCCTGCTTCTGACCATGTGCCTCATCACCAGCCAATCGGCACGGGATCCATATTTCTCCGCAGGTGACCAGGAGACTCTGTATTTGACGACAAAGATGCTGTTTGCACATGCCCAAGCTTGCGTTGCCATCTCGGTGGATTTGATACAAGCTGGTCTTTTGATTGCTACTTATGAATATGGACATGGTTTGACCGATGCTGCCTATATTTCGATTGGCACATGCGCACGAATGGCTGCCGTTGCCAATCTGCCAACTCCCCAAACCCATCAGGTTCCAAGCGATGATCAATCATGGTTCAGAAGGGAAGAGGAGAAGAACCTCTGGTGGGGGCTTCTGATATGTGAAAGGTAGTGATTCGATGGAATCGGTTGAGCTATCCTACACTAAAGTCTCCTAGATTCATCATGAGCGAAACGACTTTGGCTGACAGGCCTTTCGCTGTGCACTTTCCCAATGTTGACAGCGATCTGCCGCTTAACATCAATGTTTTAGAACAGACGTCCAGGGCCGACGCGAATTTGGCGCATCAGCCTGTCTCGGCTTTCGATTCTGTAACTGTGGATAGTTTCGGGAGAGAAGTCCAGGCAATATACCTTTACACCAAGACACTCGAGATTCTGCGTTGCAAAAATCCTATAAGTGCGCAATCAGAACTGTCACGGATGGATAAAGACCTCCAGAAATTCTTCAGGAACATCATTTTTCAATGTGGAACAACGTGGGGTCTGTACTGTGGCTCAATTGCCTTCGTAATCGGGTAAGCTTGAAAGCCTTTGTGTCCAGGAGGAGATTCTGATGATTTCAAGAGCCTTATTCTCGCTCCACGAGTACATTGTCAGTAATACCAATGATTCTGTCGAGCAAGAGACTCTACATAAGTCATCCAGAGCGGCGTTAGGTACGACTGTAAGGATGGTTGTCGATGTTGCGCGCTCGTTCAATGAGAACCATCCTATTCTCGACGTAGAAAGCTTGCCGCCTAGATGCTCGCACCTTCTTCGAGCAGCTCATCACTTATTTGTCACGTTTGATGATGTCTCATGCGTAGAAAGATGTGCTGATATCGACGAGATCATGAAGATGCTGAGATGCATAGCCGAGAGATGGGGGATTGCCAGTGCGTATCTCTCACATACAATCTGTACCGTAGCGGCTGCTCACAATCTGTTCTGCAGAACAGATGCTGGCAACTTTAGATAATCAATATGCGGTGCAGGCTGTGGTTGAGTAACCGTAGAGGCAAGTATTCGAAGGGCACTGGCCCAGCCAATTCATCTGGGATATCGACTTTGCCACTTTTAATTGCCCGTTCTTTGAGGAACCGACAAAGGGATAGGCTTCGACTACAAGCGTCCGGCAGTTCCTCATCGTTGGGCTCTTGCAGCATGCCTGGCCCGTGGTTTGTTCCTAACTTTGCTGAGCAGGCGGGCTGCAGTGCCGAGACCTGGATCCGTCAGCCAGACGTCGTAATCACGGACTCCACGCGAAACCTAAGCAATGCCCCTCTCTTTCCCACTTTGGAAGACGTGAAATTGAAGTAGCAGCAAGAACACGATAGCCGCGGGTCTACGCAGGTGCTCTGTGAGTACATAAAATCTACAAGACTTTGTCGGCAATGCAGAAGTTCGTCCAAATTTTTCCAAAGTAGCACATTAGTAGGTTTTCCAACACAGTGGACCAATATTTTCCGTACAAGTTACTGTAAGGTAGCTAGGTTTCTATGGATTGAGCTGATTCTACATTCTCCCCTCTGCGCCAACCTTCATAACTTCTCTGCCTTATCTCTCAGGTGTTCTCTCAATCAAATAGGCGACATTATTCATCTCGGTCTTTGTCTTATGTTGTCGTCGAGTACTGCATTTTCGGCACATTCCTACAAGTAATACTCACCGATGCATTTGCGAAATATCCCCTTTGCTTGAAAAATAGCCTCCACAAAAAATAGGCCGATCTTAGATCTTTGGATTACCGAGACGAGTAACAACCATCTCAGAGTGCCGAACCCCCACATGGCAACTGTTTGTGTCAACATAATATCATCCCTCAGTGGATGTCCGGTGGAGGCGATTGCCCAAACAGGAATTGACTTATCACAACCTAGAGCCCCTCCTTGAGTAGCATCTAGGCGTCTTCTCTTCGATAAATGCGAGACCTGGTATCATTGCAGCGATCCCTATCATTGTTGCAGCAAACAAGTCTCACAAGCTAGCAATATCGCTAGAAATACCGTCCAGTCAACCTCTAATCTTACCTTCAAGAATGGGGAGTGAGTAAAGTACAATCTGAGGCTGGAACAATATGCCCCTCCCATCCCTTCTGGTGTTTGGCCCGCAGACAAGCTGGCCAAATTCAGAATATTTGTCACAGTTACGAGAAGTGCTGCTTCTCGAGCCGCGTCTTGGAACTTTCGTTGAAGCTATCAAGAATCTAACAGATCTATGGATGGTGCTGGTGGAGAAAGACAAGCAATTAAGCCAATTGCAAGGGCTCAAAAGCATTGGTGTTTTGCGAAGATGGCTAAACGGCGAGGACTTGTCTTTGGCCCGTGGTGAGCAACCCAATACCTTGACCCTGCCAATGACAGTCATTGTCCACCTCGTCCAATATTTCTACTACTTTGATAACGACGTCAATTACCCCTCGCAGCCTAAGGTACTCCAGAACGTCGAGCAGGGAGGTATTCAAGGCTTCTGTGCTGGCTTTCTGACTGCGGTCGCTGTGGCGTGTTCACAGAACGAGGAGGAAGTCACCAATTTTGGTGCTGTCGCATTGCGTCAGGCGTTGTGTATTGGGGCCTACGTCGATCTCGACTCGGCGTTGAATCTTGATACGATCTGCTTAGCCGTTCGTTGGAGATCAAATACTGGTTACGATAGAGTCCGCGAGATCATCAAGGCGTATCTAGATACGTACATCAGTGTCATTGTGGACGAGACTGATGTTACAGTCACGGTGCCCAAGGCTTACGTCGCCGCCCTCTCCCAAGAGCTGTCCGAGGAGGGCATGTCTGTGATGTCTATTGGTCTTGAGGGCCGTTATCATTCATCCACCAACAATGATGCGACGGACCGCATCCTCGCGCTTTGCGCGTCACAATCTACTCTATCGTTCCCAGACGCACGAGCACTCCGAGCACCTGTCAGATCGAATTTTTCAACCAAGGTCATCACTGAAGGCTCTCTCAATCGGCATGCAATCCAATGCATTATGGACGATATTTCGGATTGGCGCCGAACCATCTCAATAGCTTCTTCCGACATATCCCGTCTAAAGGACGCAATAGTCCTCAGCTTCGGGACTACTAGAGCAGTACCTTTACCCATTGTCAAACAGTTCGCCCTGCAGGTCGTTGAAGCCAAATCGTGGACTTTACTACCTCGCAGAGCTTTCGGTGACAAACTCGCTCCATCTATAGCCGAGATCGCTTCTCCCATAGCTAATAAGAACAGCCTTTACGGCGAAAATGCGATTGCTGTTGTGGGGATGGCGTGCAAGTTTCCCGGCGCAGACTCCCTCGATGATTTCTGGCGGCTTCTCACGGAAGGTACTTCCATGATGGAGGAGATGCCAGCGGAAAGATTCTCAACCAAAGGCCTCCGCAGAACTCCAGATGGCAAGTTCCGCTTTTTCGGCAACTTTGTTCGCGACATTATGGCATTCGATCATCGCTTCTTCAAGAAGTCGTCGCGTGAGGCTGCTTCTGTAAGTCCTATTCCAGATTGCTTGCCTCGATCATGTGTTACGATTGCAGTTGAATTTTGTATTGTGGGAGCGAAATTGCCCGTTCCATTGTATCTCTCTTGCTTGGATCCGTCTCGCTACCTGAAGTTCATGTGCTATCAGCAACGCTAACTTGGAAATTCACTCAGATGGATCCCCAGCAAAGGCTCATCTTGCAATGTGCTTACGAGGCTTTGGAATCCTCCGGTCATTTCGGCAAGCTATCAAACCCAGGTCCCAACGATGTTGGCTGTTTTATAGGCGTCTGCACAAACGACTACAATGACAACGTGGCTTGCCACAACCCGAACGCATACTCTAGCTTGGGGACGCTCCGAGCGTTCATCGCTGGGAAGATCAGCCACTACTTCGGCTGGTCTGGTCCATCTCTAACCTTCGATACTGCATGCTCGTCGTCTGCGGTCGCCATTCACGATGCATGCAGATCTCTCCAGGGAGGTACGTAATCTACACAATTATCTCTTCCCAATTCGTACTATGATTTGAGTTGCAACGCACGTTGTAGGAGGCTGTACACCCGTTTTGCCAGATCTTTGATTTTGCGCGGTGACTACAAATGAAAGTTGCTCAAAGAATTAATGCTGACTCGAGAATTAACCTAGGCGAATGCTCCCAGGCCGTTGCTGGAGGAATCAATCTTCTCACATCGCCATACTTCTACGAAAATCTCGTCTCTGCATCGTTCTTGAGTCCTACCGGCCAGACAAAGCCTTTCGATGCGAAAGCTGACGGCTACTGTAGAGGCGAGGGCGCGGGGCTTGTCGTCTTGAAGAAGCTTTCCTCTGCGATTGCTGATGGAGACAATGTCATGGGTGTGATTTCTGCTTCAGGGATCAATCAAAATAGTAATGCGGTCGGTATCACAGTGCCTCACTCCCCATCCCAGGCTGCGCTTTATACGAGAGTGATCTCGCTTGCCGGCGTGGATCCAAAATCAGTGTCGTACGTCGAGGCCCATGGGACCGGAACTCCGGTTGGAGACCCAAGAGTGAGTTCTCATCTCGCTCTGCAGAAGTGCCATCACTGACTCGGAGAAGGAAATTGCCAGTATTAGACAAGTTTTCGGGGGTGCCACGCGCGCCGGGCCATTATATGTCTCTTCGGTGAAGGGTAATATAGGTCACTTAGAGGCGGCATCAGGAATTGCAAGTCTTATTAAGACATTGCTCATGATCAAGAATAAAGTCATTCCCATACAAGCTTCTTTCGACTCTTTAAACCCAGCAATCCCAGCTTTGGAGCCAGATCGTCTAATCATCCCGATGAGGACCCAGGGATGGGACGCCAAAATCAAAGTTGCTTGTATCAACAATTACGGTGCCTCGGGAAGCAACGCTACAATGGTTGTATGCGAACCGCCTGCTGAGCTTTCACGTAACCGCGGACAAATTGACAAGATATCAACGTTTGGAAAATATCCTATCTTTGTCTCTGCTAATTCAAGTGCGAGCCTGGCAGCTAATTGTGCTGCTCTAGAAGCACAATGCGCCAGGCTTTCATCTGAATTTGACTCGCAAGAGCTTCTTGCTAGCTTGGCTTACAACTTGGCAACTAAACAAAATCAAGCTCTCCCACACATTCTTGCAACCAGCGCTGCTAGCTTACCAGAATTCAATAGTTTGCTCGTTGCTGCTCGCAACAACTCTAGCAGTCAGGTCCTACAAGTCCCCTCGAAGCCTAAACCCGTCGTTCTCGTCTTTGGTGGCCAGGTCAACGACGCCGTTGGGTTGAGTAAGGAAATGTATGACAGCTCTACGATCTTCCGCTCGTACCTTGACCAGTGCGATGTGGTCCTACGGTCTTTCGGTCTGAAAGGCCTGTATCCTGAGATTTTTCAGACAAGCCCTGTATCTGATATTGTCAGTCTGCAATCAATGGTCTTCGCACTCCAATACTCGTGCTCTAAAGCATGGATAGATTCTGGGCTCAAGATTGAAGCAGTCACTGGACATAGTCTCGGCCAATATGCTGCCATGTGCATCTCCGGGACTCTCTCTCTGGAAGAAGGGTTGAAGCTTACTTCTGGAAGGGCATCTTTGATGCAGAAACATTGGGGACCTGAACGTGGCTCAATGCTTGCCGTCGAGATTGATGGCGCTACTCTTTCGAAACTTCTTTCGAGAGTGGACGAAGATGACCCGGATGGTGGCATTGAGATCGCATGCTTTAACGGTCCCACGAGCCACGTCCTCGTAGGGCGCGAGGCTTCTATCACTAAGACTCAACAGATTCTCAAGGAAGACAAGTCACTCGGCGCGGCACCCATCAAGTCGAAACGACTCAATGTTACGCAGGGCTTCCACTCGGTCTTCACCGAGCCTCTTCTCCCTAGTCTGAAGACGCTTGCTGGGGGGCTTGCTTTCAAAGAGCCGACCATTCACCTTGAGACCTGCTCAGATGGTCAGAGTTGGGGATGTCCCAACCCACAGCTGATTGCCGAACATACGAGAACTCCGGTCTACTTTGGGCAAGCTATTGAAAGGCTCGCAGAGCGTTTAGGGCCTTGCACTTGGCTCGAAGTCGGCTCGGCTTCGTCAGTCATCAGCATGGTTCGACGGGCTTTGGATCCTGCCACGACAACTCAGCATGCATTCCAGCCTGCACAGCTTAGCAGTACTGGAGCTATGGACTTTCTCGCTGACAGCACTAGGAATCTATGGAAATGGGGTCATCACGTGCAATTCTGGCCCTTCCATCAAGTCCAGAAGGATCATTATACATCGATAAACTTACCACCTTACCAGTTTGAGAAGACTACGCATTGGCTTGATTGGAAAGAGCGATCCGAGTCTATCATCACACCTACCGATCCCGCCGTACCACTTGAGCCGCTAATGTCTGAAGATACTCTGATGATATTCGTAGGCTACAGAGATCAGAACAGCCGTGAGGCTGAATTTGCTGCAAACCCTCGAAGCACACAATGGAGGGCGCACGTCAGTGGCCACGCAGTACTCGCGGAGCCCTTGTGTCCTGCCCCTATGTACGTTGAGTTGTCGACCAGAGGAGCGAGACTGCTGCATACCGATGGGAAATCCGGATTGTATATCCCCCTTGTTGAAGCAATTGAGATTAAAGCGCCTCTTGGCTTAGCTCAAGATCGTATAGTGACCATGATTATGACTGAACTGGAAAATCTTTCTTGGAAATGGGAAATATTCAGCCAGCCGCAAGACCAGAAGGCCTCGCCTATCGGGCACGCAAATGGACGCATTAGCCTACAAGTTGAAGGTTCAGGGCTGCTTGCGGATTTTTCTCGCTACGAGAAACTGATTTGCTATGATCGCTTCGAAGCGTTGAAGTCAGACCCTAACAGCGAGGCGTTGCAAGGAAAGATGGTCTACAAAGTGTTTTCCAAAGTTGTCAACTATAGCGATTGGTACAAAGGAGTGACCAGTGTCTTTTCCCGCGGCGGAGAGGCCATTGGAAGAGTAGCGCCTCCAGCCCAGAGCACTGACGGTCTAGCAGATATGATCACCTCACCGTTGGCTCTGGACAGCTTTATTCAAGTTTCTGGTCTTCACATCAACAGCCTTAACGAATGTGGACCTGGCCAGGTCTTCGTGTGCACAAAGCTGGATCGGATCCAGATCAGTCCCCACTTCGAGGCCGACCACCCCGAGACCCGGTCCTGGGATGTGTTCACCAATTTCAGCAGGCCCGGGGAGAAAACGGTGAGCAACGATATTTTTGTCTTCGACTCGATGACGAGGGAGCTTGTCATGATCATTTTTGGTGCTTGTTTCACCCGGGTTCCGATCAATTCTTTGGCAAAAGTCTTGTCGCAAGCGAATAATCGAACATCCGGCCCAGCAGCCCAGACTCCCTCTAGAAAAGAGGATGTCCGATCCCTTGCAATTGTTCCGCCTCCGGTACGGTCTGATCCTGCTGCCGGGCCAGCAAAACCAAGTAAGGTTCTGGCTCAAGCTGACAGTACAGCTACAAAGGCGAAGACGACCGTAGAGTCTGATCTTAGAAACATCATCCACAACGTTGCAGAAGTACCAATAGAAGATCTGAAAGATGATGCATCGTTGGAAGACCTGGGAGTTGATTCATTGATGGTAACAGAAGTAGCAGGCGAGATTGCCAAGTTTTTCAAAATTGAAATCAATCCACATGACTTTGAGACCCTTCCGAACATCAGATCTTTGGGCAACTACCTGCTCAGTCGAGGTGTCGGTGGGGGAGAATCTGACGGGGACTCCAGCTCCGGTTCCAGTGCTGAAACGACTCCAGCTACGACCTCCAGTGCTACGTCTGAGCACACCGTTTCGGATGATATAGTTGATCGGCTGGCCAAGTTGCTTGCGACGCACTTGGAAACAACAGAAAGTTTCGAGCACGGGGCAAACTTGGCAGCGCAAGGATTGGATTCATTGATGTGCATGGAGCTTGCGTCGGACATCAAAAGAACGTTTGGCACCGAGTTGGACATGCACCTCATCAATGATGAGTCAACCTTTGGAGATCTTTGCGACATGGTCACATCTTTGCAGGGCAAACCAGAGCCTGCACCTGCACCTGCACATGCACCTGCGAATGCGATAAAATCAGTGTCTCCTACGAAACATGCGCCAATGGAGACCATCGTCTACAAGCAATCTGGCAACGTATTATTGAAAGCGGATATTTACTACCCATCACAGGCCAGCAAAGCCAAAAAACCCATTGGTAACGCTCCATAGCTCTCGACCCCACCGCTGCCGTGCTAACTCACTCGAAGCACTCCTCATCCACGGTGGCGGTCACTGCTTATACTCGCGTAAGGACGTGAATAGTAAACAGGTTAGAGTGCTCCTCGCCAAAGGGCTTCTCCCAGTGAGTGTGGACTACCGTTTCTGCCCTGAAACCACCCTTCTTGAAGGGCCGATGGCGGACGTGTGTGATGCCTTCCGCTGGGTGAGACACGAGCTTCCACGCTTGAAGCTGAACTGTCCCGGGCTAAAGATTGACGGCGATCGAGTGGGAGTCGTAGGTTGGTCGACTGGAGGTACGCTGGCCATGTCTTTGGGCTTCACGCCCCGTCTCCATGGTATCAAGCCCCCAGAAGCTATCCTGGCATTCTACTGCCCCTCAAACTATGATCACGAATGTAAGCTCGTTACCCGAATTCATCCATGGTACCCGCAATATACTCATCCTGCTCTTAGGCTTTAAGAACCCCATTTACCCAAGCGATTCAATCGACTCCCCAGATCAAGATTACGACCTTCTCGCCAGCGTACGCGATCAACCTGTAAGCTTCCGCGAACCCTTCCCCCTTTGTTTCTATCCACGGGAACTAAAGCCTTCTCCGTGTCCAGTTTACAAGCTACTCCCCACCCCTCAACAAAGGCGCCCCAGGCACCTTCGCGATGAGCCTTGCCGACGAGCGCTGGCGCATCATCTTGCACATGAACTGGAAAGCGCAAATGGTACCCATCCTCGTCAACGGCCTCCCCACCAAGAAGACCCTCGCCGGCCGCGACGCCAAATCCGTTGCAAACATGCCAATGCCCGGCCCAGAGCAGATCGCCGCCATAAGCCCTTATGCCCAGATCCGACGCGGCAATTACCGCACCCCGACTTTCATCATGCACGGCACCGACGATGATTTGGTCCCTTGCAGCATGAGCCGGGAGACGATTGCGGCGCTCGAGGCCAAGGGCGTCGAGTGCGGTATTGCTTGTCCGGAGGGTGCGAAGCATCTTTTCGATACATTCCCGAGTGAGGATCCGGCTGGGACTGGGATTGCCGCGGTGAAAGAGGGGTATGAGTTTCTGTGGAGGCAGTTGGCTCTGTAAGAACATGGGTAGGTAGGTAGGTAGACTGGGCTAGGGTTTTGATGGGCGTTTACAAAGTCGGACCAGGATAGCATATGTACTTTTGAATAGCACTGGGTTGCTCTTTTTGGAACGCGATAAGATAGATAGCTTGGGATACTTTATTTTGGCATATATAGAAGCAACTGTACACTCGTATATGGAAAGCAATTGGAGATTATGGTGAAGAACCATCATGAGCCTACAGAGCGAGGCCGTGTCAATTTGTCCACCATAGCACCTGGCTTGGCCATTTTCTGCTCCCCCATCTCCCTCCCGTCTTTTTTACTGAGACTGAAGCTTGCATGAGAGGGTTAGTTAGTTATAACACCCGAACGCTGCGTTGTATTAGGGATACATAGGTATCGTGCGTCGACGCAAACATTGGCACCACAACAGTCCACAGCAGCTTGTCAAGCGGGGCGCGTAAAGGGGGTTTACCGAGTGTGCTTCCTACAAAGCAACTTAAGAATCTTATTATACAATTATTAAATTTTTTTACATCAGGGCATAGGAAGGGTTCATTACCATAAGGTTTCCTTGCTCAAAAGGGTGTTTTGTTGAGAGAGACCGGGCAATAGGAAGGGGAAAAGGCAGATTCCATTTTTTCAAAAGGGCGGGATATATATATATATATTCCGTTTGTTGCCTGGATTTAGAAGACTGGCTGCGTTTGGACGCTGAGGTGTTGGACGGTGGTTTTAGTATCGATGTTTGGTTTCTTTGAAGAAGAAGAGAGACGCGGCTGGGGGGGATATATATTTACCGGTTGTTTTGTAAATGGTTGATGAGTTTGGTGATCGGGCAAGAACTTGTCGATTTTGGCGCCGTTGTAGCTAGCTGGTGGTGGTGGTTGATACAGGAGCTGAGGACTGCGATGAAAGTTTGATGGCGAAGAAACGGTTGAGGTTTGATGATTAAGATCATCTTCACATCTGTGCCATTCTGTGTCCTTATTGAATTGGCAGAGCAGCTATGATCTGCCACCCCCAACCCACTTGCCTAATGCATGCACTGGATGAACCTTTTCGATTTAAAAAGCTATCGATCCCCACGTATTGTCATCCACTTGCTACTGTTCAACCGCGTCTTCGAATATCTCCGTCGTGGAATCGCTGTCCCAGACATCTTGAGCGCTGAAGTTGGGGATTCGCTCGACATCTGTATCCATCTTGCCGGCTACCCTCGTTACGAGTTTTTGAAACGCCAGAGCGGTGTTTGGATCCGAGTTGTGTATCTGTATGAGCTCACGAGCCGTAAGATTATCTTTATTCCTGGCATCAAGATCCACATCGCCCAAATCAAAGTCTGACAGGTATTCGATAATCTTGATGTCAGGAAACTTGGCCACGAGTTGTAACAGAGTCTCATCACCCTCGGACAAAGGGTTATGCGTAGCTCCGGATCGTAGAAGGAGCTTCATAGATTCGAAGCGACTAAATTTGATTGACAAAGCGAGCGGTGATTGTCCCTCATTGTCCAAAATATCAAGGTCTGCACCAGTTCTTATTAGAAAGGCTGCACTTCTTAGGTGATTCTGGACAATTGCTAATGATAAGGCGGTCTTTCCCACGTATGTGCGCTTATCGATATCAGCACCACAATCAAGGAGAGGCTTGACATAGGCTAGATCATCATGAAAAGTGCAAGCAGAGTGGAGAGCATTCCAGCCTCTCGTCTGTTGGGTGATTCTGGCACCGTATTTGATCAGCAGCAGGAGACATTTTGGTGTTTTTGCTTGAGCCGCATAATGCAATGGTGTCATATTTGTATTGTCATTGTTGTTCGGATCAGCGCCGTATTCTAAGAGCACTCTGACCGCCTCAGCTTCACCCCTCTGCGCTGCCCATGAAAGTGGAGACCTCCCGATGGAATCGACAGTATCCAAACTTACAGTAGACCTTTGTAGCTCTTCCTGGATGTTGCCAGGTCGAATGTGAAGGATAATCTTATGCAGATCTGAGAATTTCCCGTGCTCCAGGAATTGTGTATCAAAAAACAATTTCCGTAGGTTGTTGATGGTGCAGATCTCTGCACTGTTACCCAGGATTTTGGCACCTGCATAGTCTACAGCAGTCCTGCAAATAGTCAATAAACACAGGCTTTGGATCCCAAACAATCATCCATCTTACGTAGGTGCCTCAGTCTCCATATATGGGTCTTCCCCAGCCTGCAGGAGTAGCTTACAGATGTCGACCTGATTGTTCTGGATGGCATACTATTCCATCCATATACTTAGCAAGAGCTCTATATCAGACACGAGGTCGACTCAGTCAAGAACACTTACTGTAGATTGCACAAGTCCAGGCAGTAGCTCTCGACCCCATAGGAGAAGCGTAGTAGAGCCGTCTGTAAGATGAGAAGTTGAGTATACCTACTGTGTTTAATGCTTATCATCCTAATCCGGTCAGTAGAATATACCGTCATAAAACCTATCTTTGAAACTACTACGGTATAGATGGCAAAGAGGAGGCAGTTGACCGTATGAAGTCGGTTTGTGTATTCTATGTAAAAGGGAGTGTAGAATCTGATACGAGGCTACATAAATCCCCTTGCACTATTGGACCATCCATGGCAGGTTTCAAGCACTTGTAGACTCAACCAGATATCTCGAAACCAACCCATTTTATTGTGACCATCTGTGTGTTCTTCTGCCCTAGCTCTTTCCTGTCTTTCCGGTAGTCTAGAAGACTGCTACGGCTAATCCCCATTCTTTTTGCCAGACTAAGCTCTGCTGTGTGTAGCAAGTACCGATCCACATCGTTGGGAGGGGGGAAATCCGGTTGACTCCCGCGGGTGATGATCAAGCGTCCCAGGGGTCGAGACTAACGATGATCAGTAAGGGGCAGATTATGAAGCCGAGGCAGTTCGTGTCATACGGAGATCCTCGATGTTCCATCATCTCAGTTGCCATCCAGCTTCTGTTTCCTGTAGCTGTACTTTCAACTTCTTTGCAACAGCATCCATCTCATTCTGGTGCGCATGAATCAGATATTTCTCTTGATGCTCAATGGAGAGTCCATGCAGGAGGAGCGCTGTGGTTGATGACTTCCACAGTGGGACTTTGTTTTGACAATTCCTCATTATGGTGGTGACAAGAAAGATTAAGGTTAGGAAAAGTAAGGCAATGGGGAAAGATAACCACTGCCATCTTACTAAGACGTAGCTTTCGGTTTTCCAAGCAGTACCGATTGCAGAGCTGTTGACATCGGCGGCTTGGCGCATGTGAACGTTGAGATTATTTGTTAGGTTTCCTGTCAGGCTTGGAACATCTTCGAGTCCTACGATGACTCTATTATCCGAGATCTCTTCAACATGTGAAAAGGCCCGCATTGCGTCCGAAGAAGCATTGAAACCCCAGGATGGATCGCCGATTATATTACCAGTGAAAAAATCTTTGAGATAATTCACTATGGACATGTGGGAATCATTCGAAAGAGAAAATGTCTGATTCTTGAACATCTCCGCGGTCGCAGTGTGAGAATTAAAAAAGTAGTAGCCGGTGGTATGATTGATCACCCGGTACTGTTCCTCCAGGTTGTGTTCTGCGATCACGCTGATTGGCTCCTGGCGCCAAGTCGTTAGGATGTCTTCGCGGAATATACCACTTCTGACAGACGAATTATACTCTTGAATGCACCAGTATAAGACACACTCGTATCCATTCGCAGGACCCGAGATGGAGATGTTCGCCAATCTAGGACTTTTGATTTCAGGGTCTTCCACTGGAAGGAGCCCAGAAGCTACTATCATAGTTCCATAACCGAAATCGGCTGTTGTATCATTAAACCCAAATCCGTTGGGTAATTTGTCCACGTACTCGAATGAAAATTCTTGGCATTGATTGCAGATTGCCAATGAAGTGAAAACTGGCCAGGTGCAATTTCCCGTAGAACATATCGGCGTCAAGACACCAGCTCTGCCATATAAACCTTCGTATATAGCAGCCTTTAATGATAGGTCTATATTGTAATCATATCGTTGTCCAACCATCTTTCGAGGACCAACGATGCTATATGATTGTATCCGAGGAATCAAAGACTTACCCGAGGGGACCGATCGAAGAGGGTAAATAACGAGTTGTTGGGAAAATGGATCAATGGCGAGGCCCAACAGTGTGATCAAGGCGCCAAGTGACGCCAGGTGCCTAGAGACGCCAGATCAGTCTGTAATTATATGTTTTGATTGTTTGGACCACATACCCTATCCGGGAAGTAAACAGGAATCGAGCACTCCCGTATGGTCCTCGACTTGCATTGTCATAAAAATCCATTTCTTGTAAAGCTTGGGATCTTCGAAACAGCAACCACTTGAGTTGACTTATACCCCCAGCGATTGGGATTAACAAAGTACCCTTGAAGACGGTTGTGCACAAAGATATAAGAGAGTTCAATGTGATGTTAAGCGGCCACTCCGGTAGAGCTCTGCCATTGTAGCTCTTTAGGATAACGAAAAGAGCAATTACGATCAAGAAACTGACGAGCCATCCTCCAATTTCCCACAACCACCATTCATCAGATATATCGAAGGATGAGCGTGGCAAGCGAGGGGATGGCTTGATGTCATGAGCGCGGTCATGGTTGAGAGTCTTCAACGTAGATTCTAAGAAATCTTGACTGTCTGAGGCATCATTATGAGGTGACAGGGTGACAGACTCTCCTCCATTGCTGTCAGACCTTTCCAGTTGCGAAGGTTCGGTGGTAGCATTGGAAAGATTTTTGCTCATAAGCAAGGGAGCATTCGAAGACATTTCGTGTTTCGATGATCCTGTCTCTCCTGCAAAGGATTTTGAAAACTGTTCCTCTTCCCATGGCGGGAAGCTGAAATCTCAGCTGAGCCGCACAGCCTTGCGCCTGAAAGTTTGTTCACCCGCTCTCGCACGCATCGCCTGCCCTCGATTCCCCCTGACGATTCCTTATCCTTGTCGGCCTTCTCACATCAGAGGATTGGAGCGAGTGGCAGCGTCGTCCCCTCCTATTCGCCGCCTCATGTCTCCACAGCGCTCTAGCAGTCGCGCAGCTCAAACGGAGATGGTTTCATTTTGGAGTCAGCCGAAGCCTCCTCATTCGCCTCGCGGCCCTTTTACACCCTCATGCCTCGACCACCTATCAAGCACCCTCGATCCTTATCTCATTACTGCCCAGCTAACCCTCGACTCTGCTACGGCGTTGGTCCCAGAGCCTCATAGCGCGGCGCACAGCGACTAGCCAAGGACGCTGTGGAGATCGTTTTGGAAGACAGTTGCCATACGACCGATGAAGAAAATACCTTATGAGCAGTCAACCGGGCGCAGAGGCTTCCTCGCTGCACGAGCGCGTACAATTGAATGACCTAGTGTCAAGGGCTTGAGCATGCACTCAACCCCCGACGACGTTCCGAGAAGCAGCGGCTTGGGTCGACAGCAGGCTTCGCCCGCCTATCTAGCTGCGCCGAAAAGGGCTGCCGCAGTGACGTTAGTCTGGTGACGTGACCGCGAGACGTCGATCGCGGTTCTGGGTGGGGATCGGGGAGGGCGCGGTGCCACTAATCCGTAGGAGACGTCGCACCTTGAAGGTCCAGATTGCAGCAATGAACGAGAAAGATTTAATGAATAAGCATCTTCAAGGGGCGCAGCCAGAGCCTGTTTCGGGCGGCGATCGAATCCGAGGCTCCTATGGCCAAGAGCTGTATCAGCGCGTGCCCTCGCAAGTGGGATGAGTGAATGAGGTGTATATATGTTCGGCGTGGGGCGGTTCGATTGGGACGGCTGGAGAGCAGCGATTGCTGGCGAGGGAGGGGAAAAAGCAGGTTTAAGAGAAGTGAACTAGCTAGATAGATGGGATCCCAGCGTTTCATTCGCCGGCAGGAGGGGAAGGCAGCAGCAGCGCAACGCTCCTACGCTCTCGACTCGGACAAGCATAAAGACTCTTGGTCTCGCCCTCTCTGTTCAGCTGGGGCATTCTCCTTAAAGTTCACCCAAAGTCGCTCATTCATTGATACTCGCTGGTTGTTCCTGTGCTCGAATATTGCGGTGACCTCCGTTGATTTGGACTGCCGACAGCTCGATGGATTTTCACCGGCACAGCATGACAGGCCTACCACATCGACCCTTGACGTGCCCAGAGCCGGCGGCGAGGGTGACATATCTCTGACGCTTGCGCGACCGGGAGACTTGAGGACTACGACGCAATCGAATCTCTTGATGCGAGTGACCCACCGCCGACGGAAGTACCTGTAACGGCGGGGCTTGAGCCAGCACCAGGTTTTAACGGCACCCAAGCCGCTGCCCAAGGTAAGGCTCGCTTTCGCTCAGCTTTAGTGGATGTCAAGTAATATGTCTAGGTGCCTCGAACGAACTCGAGACGATTGGTGACGACCAACACGATGATCTCGTGAGCCTTGATGAACTGCTTCACGGTGCGCGGGGTGCCCAAGACCCGGCACCTTCGGGCCAGAATGAGATATTCTAATTGAAATGTTCTGGCGCAGATGATGGTTCTACTATCAGGAAAGATTACAAGAGAATTCTTAATCACGGGTCGCGACGAGGTGCGAGCAGAGGTAGGTCTCTGCAATTCAGACGTTGTGGAAAAGGAGACTGACAGCATGCAGAGACGCCGATATTGCTAGATGACTATCCTTCAAAGAATGACGACGCTCAAGACCTTGAAGGAGAGGCCGGCAGCAGCAGTGAGGTTCACGGCTATGATGGCTTGACTATTAAGAAGCATGAGAGAAAGCTTAGTAAAGAGGGAGCTGAAGAGGAGGGTCTGTGGAGCATTCCGCTCGCCTCTAGCTCAGACGTTGGGTAAAGACCCCTCAACCTTTACTCGATGAGTCTCAATATCAATCGATAGCATTGATCTAGATATTTCGTTCTCTATGAGAATCCTCGAAATTTCGCTTTCGATGCTTCTTCTCTATCATCATCATCTTCTTCTTCTTCTTCATCATCATCACTCGCTATTGCCGTTCTCTCTTCGACATCTGATACACAGGCAGAATCGAGTGACGACGCCCTCGAACATATCGAACTTCGTCTCTTCGATAGAGAGAAGGCAGACATAAATGACGAGCACAATGAAGACGAAGATGGACGAGATGAGAACCGAACGGTCAAAGGCGCTATGAACGTCACAGGTGTTCAAGATTCCTTCAAGCGGAAGGCGAACAATGTAGGTTTGAACGGTGGCGAAGATATGCTCAGGTCGAAGAAGGTTCGACGTATAGGTCAGTCTCTATGTTCTATTGTCATATGTCGCGGCTAATAATGCTCGAAAGACCCTGCCGACGCGATAGACGATGCCGACGAGGCTTTGAGCGATCATAAGTTCGCACGACTCCGATCGCTCCCTAAATCTATCTTCAGAATGTCGCCCTCTTGACGAGACTACCAGCAACGCGAGAACATAACAAGCTTAAGTCCATCCAGTGGGGCTGACGACAATCAAGGTAAGCTCTTTATGTTTTTGACCAGCGTCTAGGCCCTTCCAATATGCTCTAGATGACCCTCTCGTGATTGACGATAATGGCGAATCTGGCACTTCTATTAGGGCCACTAGCGCTGAGCTAGAGACCGAGACTGCGCACCTCCTCAGCTCTCACTCGAGGGAAGAGCTAAAGACTCTCGGTTGCTTAGATGCTTCCAGTATCCCAGAGCCCCCTATCGAACCGCTCGATCGGTCGGCCTCTACTAACGTTGCTTCGCCCCAGTATCTATGTGCTCGAGTCAGCAGCGAAGACGATCACGCGGCAGCAGCGGTCGCAAGCCCTCCCAGCGTCAGTACTCCACCATCTCCCCAGCAGTCTCAGGCCCGTACTTCTATACTTGAAGAGGAGGAATGGGAGATTAGAAGGATTGTTGGCAAGAGACGGGCGGGAAAGGGGTATAAGTACAGGGTGCGCTGGGAGGATACATGGCTGCCCGAAAGCGAGTTGGGGAACGCTCAGCGGTTGTTGAAGGAGCTTGAGACGAGACGCCGGGCACAGCGTGGATATAGGCAGGGAGGGCCGGCTCGCAAAGACAGAAAACTATGATAGTTGGTCGGTTTATGTGCAGGTTTATAAAACATTTACATAATCCTAGAAACGCAAGAGTTATCTATTAATAATATAGGAACGCTGCTAGTAGCGCTATGCCTATTTGTCGTATTGCCGTGTAGGTACCTATCTTAGAACAATCATATCGTTCCTGCCCGATACCTCTTCATCCTAAGCCCGTTCCAGCCATATACCGCTCTTTATCATTACGGCTTCTAATGGCTGAGAAGTTCGGCAACCATTTTCCTCCTTTCAGACACCCAATTGAGCATTGACTTAATAAAGTTCAGACGTAAGGTATATCTCCATCCGTTCCCCCTTCCAATCTATCCTTCAGAGGAATGGATTGAATGCTTGATCCATTCCAAGCATTATGGTCGTTGACATGAATTCCGCAAACCTCACTTACTTCGCTCCAATAATTCCGACGGTGGTGGGCCAAGATATATCATCATCATGGCGAGAGTTTCTTTTTCGTTACCTGCCTGCTGGTGTTAGAGCGGCTGGAATCGGCGTCTGCCGGTCCTGCAATGCTGACTTAATACCCCATGCTGGTGCGCCCGGTAAGTCTTACAGCACGGTAATATTGTGTTTTACATCAGGTCGAGTACCATGAACGAGTATATTAGGGAACCTCAAGGCCCCGATATTATCTATGCTTCACGCATTCGATTTCTAAGCTTCACGTTCGCATTTCGACGGCTATAAAGAAATAATTAAGCTGGATGCTGCAATCCCGACCTGGGTTGGTATATTCGGGTAATTAAAATGCGCGACGGGAGGTCGAATAAGGCTGAAGGACAATTGGCTATTCTATGGTGCGCAACCGCCGAGGATGAAACTTGAGGGCCTTCAGCCTCAGCCTCAGCGCTGTTTGACCTCGCCGTTTTTGGGGACGTCCAGAGTGGATGTCGTTGTGAGTGTTTCTTTAGGACTCCTTCCTACTTCAAGAAGCTCCTGTGTACGATGTACTATAGATCAACAACACGCACGAGTTCACAGCGTTCTCTGTATAGAACAACCCATTTCCTGAAAACGTTCCTCTCTAATGGCAACACCCTCCCGTCCTCACGATCGCGGGAGCTTCGAGATTGCGATCATATGTGCCTTACCACTGGAAGCGAATGCCGTGATAGCTTTGTTTGATCCCTGCTGGGAAGATGAGGAGGACATATATGGCAGAGCTATAGGAGACCCGAATGCCTATACTACAGGTGTAATAGGCGGGCATAATGTTGTGGTGGCTCATATGCCAGGTATGGGAAAAGTCAACGCCACCGCCGTCGCTCTTGGACTCCGGGGCAGTTATCCCAACATCAAGCTTGCTTTAGTAGTTGGAATATGCGGAGGGGTGCCTTTCGGCCCGCATCAACAAGACATTTATCTTGGCGACGTCATTATCAGTAAATCGCTTGTCCAGTACGATTTCGGAAGGCAGTATCCAGAAGCGTTTGAGCGAAAAGACACAATAGAAGACTGTCCAGGCAGACCAGCTGTGGAGATTCGATCCTTTCTAAACAAGCTGGAGACAGATCATCATCATAGACGAATACAAAATAACACTCGTCGCTACCTCGAACTACGTCAACAGAGATCTAAGAGCTCGATATATCCTGATGCAGATGTTGATAGGCTTTTTGCATCGTCTTACCTTCATCAACATGACTTCCAAGCTTGCGACAAATGCCGCGAAGGGGATGGAATACAGATTTGCGCTGATGCCCTTAAGATGACATGCAGCGACCTTGGATGTGACAGACGTGGGCTTCTTCGTCGGGAGAGACAGAGGAAAAGTCAAGAAGGGAAGACAACAGGGAATTTAGAAATGTTCTCGCCCTCTATTCATATCGGGTCAATGGGATCTGGCGACACGGTCATGAAATCAGGAATGCATCGTGATGAGATTGCAAAAACTGATAGAATCATTGCATTTGAGATGGAGGGGGCCGGTGTGTGGGACTATTACCCAAGTCTTGTGATTAAAGGAGTTTGTGACTATGCAGACAGCCATAAAAACAAGGAGTGGCAAAGGTATGCTGCCAACGCTGCTGCTGCCTGCGCTAAAGCGATCCTGAAAGATTGGCCTTCGAGAAGGGAGCAAGGCCAAGAGGTCATTACAAGAGGCGCGGAAGCGGAAGCGGTCAATGCCTCGAGTAAGTCAAATTCATGATTTTTAGGGGGTGATCTGAGATAGCCGAACGAGGACAAGAATCGGATCTAATATTGCTGAGTAATTTAGAGGTTTTCTGACAATACTCTTCAGATTCCCCGCAAAAAAAGCAACAGCGAACTCTGTCAATAGAGGAACGTGACTGCCTTCGATCGTTCTGGCCGACCGGAATCGATTATGAAACCCAAAAGAATCAAAACCCACCACGTGTACCCAACACCTGTCTGTGGACCCTCCAGAACCCGAAGTACATCGCATGGCGTGACATTGACACGAAGAAGCTACTCTGGATTTCTGCCGATCCTGGCTGTGGAAAATCCGTCCTTGCTAGATGCATTATTGACGAAGACCTCCCGAAGCCTTTCAGAACAATCCGTCAAAACGCATTCTTTACTACTTCTTTAAGGACACTAGCCCTGAACAACGGAGTGCAAACAGAGCAATATCTACGATTTTACATCAACTATTTGCTTCTCAGCCTCAATTGATCCGGCACGCTTTACCTAGCTATAATGAGATTGGTGCGGCGCTTTCCACTATATTTCCGAAACTCTGGTCAATCTTTATAGCAGCTGCTGTAGACCCATTAGCTGGAGACGTTATCTGTATATTTGATGCCCTTGATGAATGCAATGAGCAGGAACAACAATGGTTGATTAAAGCTCTAGAAGACTTTTGTCTCCATCAACGAACCTTATTCTCTGCGTCGCGTCTCAAGTTTCTTATTATCAGTCGACCATATTTCGAAATCAGACGTGAATTTGATGAACTATTAAAGGCTTCAAACAACATCGAGCTAGCAGGTAATGACGAATCAGCAAGCATAAAGAAAGAGATCGATCTTGTTATCAAACATCAGGTTGCGCGTCTTGCGCAAGAAAACCGTCTTGCAAAGAAAGTTACATATCACTTGGAAAAGAGACTTCTAGAAACAGAACACAGAACATATCTTTGGCTTCGGCTGCTGTGGGAAATTATTAGGAAGAAATTGACAGGTACTATCATTGAGATAAACGAGCTAATCGATGAATTACCGGCTGACATACAAGATGCCTATGAAACGCTGCTTCAAAGATGTCCTCAACCTCTTTTTGCGAGAAAGGTATTACAAATTGTTCTAGTAGCTGGCCGACCACTAACATTGGATGAGATGGATGTCGCTCTTAATGTTAATAAGCAGACTTCATCTTACACTAATCTGGAACTGGAGGGATCTTCTCGACTGCAAGAGACACTTCCAAGCCGTTGTGGTCTTATGGTTTCGATTATTCAATCGAAAGTCTATTTCATTCATCAGACAGTGAAGGAGTTCTTGCTTGGTAAAGTTGGTATTAACCCTCCTGCTGAAAGAACATGGCAGCAATCTCTAAGCATAAAGGAATCACATTGTCTCATGTCAGAGATCTGCCTACGATCTATTACCTTTTCAGAAATCCAGTTGGATCGAGCGAACCTATGTAACGCTTTGCTACCTAAGAACATTCGAGAGATGGAACCGAATGAATACTGCCAGAAATACTTTTTCTTGTCATATAGTGCAATCTACTGGGCAGAGCATTATCATGATACCAACAATAGCAAGGGTATGAAAATCGTTGAACGTCTCCTAGATACTAGCGATTGTTGCTCGATCATTGGTCGATATAAACATGACTACGGTACTATATTAAACGCTGCATCAGCAGGAGGACATGAGAAGATCGTACAGATACTGCTGAACAAGAAGGTCGACGTAAACGCGCAAGTTGAACTTCATGATACAGCGCTGACGGCAGCATCACGACAAGGACATGAGAAGATCGTACAGATACTGCTGAACAAGAAGGCCAACGTAAACGCGCAAGGTGGAGTTCATGGTACAGCGCTGACGGCAGCATCACGACAAGGACATGAGAAGATCGTACAGATACTGCTGAACAAGAAGGTCGACGTAAACGCGCAAGGTGAAGCTTATGGCACAGCGCTGACGGCAGCATCACGAGGAGGACATGAGAAGATCGTACAGATACTGCTGAACAAGAAGGTCGACGTAAACGCGCAAGTTGAACTTCATGATACAGCGCTGACGGCAGCATCACGAAGAGGTCACGAGAAGATCGTACAGATACTGCTGAACAAGAAGGTCGACGTAAATGCGCAAGGTGAAGATTATTATGGCACAGCGCTGACGGCAGCATCAGCAGAAGGCCACGAGAAGATCGTGCAGATGCTGTTGGACAAGAAGGCCGATGTAAACGCGCAAGGTAGATATTATGATACAGCGCTGGCGGCAGCAACAGCACGAGGCCACGAGAAGATCGCACAGATACTGCTGAATAATGGGGCTAAATCGGTGGAGGAGTTAGCGGAGGCACCAGCGGAAGCACCGCCACCAGAGGCACGACCAGCCAAGCGAGCAAGAACTATAATCACGCCTCCAGCAGCAACACTATCCGCTCCGCCCCGACGACGAGGAGGGGCACGAGGAAGAGGGGCACGAGAAGGAGGGGTGCGAGGAGGAGGGACGCGAGGAGGAGGGAGGGGGTTGGGACGGGGCTGACGAAGTGACAATGGCAGGCGAGGTGATGATGCAGCTGAGGGTGAGGATTTGACTCCATAGTACACTGCAGAAGGGTCAATGTTCGATGTTTTGCGCTTTTAGCTATAGCAAACGTCAGCTAATTATAAGCCAGAGAATCAAAAAGAACGTAATTGAAAAGATGTCGGATTTGAACTGTTTGAAGCTGATTGTTGACTCCTAGAAGCTCAGTATACTGTAGTTTTCAATTGTTCACATCTTGAGATTTTCACCGTCTTTCCTTAGTACATAACCTGCATCCATCGGGGTACTAACTTGGTTGCAGCTGACCATATCCAGATCCTCGATAGCTCGCTTGATGCAGGTAGACTGATTTATCCAAACAATCGATCCCTAGTAATTTGCATGCCGAGGTACCAGGCAACAGGCCCCAGATCTTTCATGCGGAAGCGAGAATTCAGTTGATTCTTGAGCTTTTTGAACAGCTTCGATATCTGCCCCAAGTAGCATAGCAGTAGATCATCGACGTAAATTGCGATGATAATACCATTCGCGTGCACAAAAACTGAGTGATCTGCGTGTATACGCTCGCAGTCGGTGGGAGTAAGGAAGGTTTTCAGGGTAGAGTACCACTCGCGAGGAGCTTGCTTGGGCCCATAGAGAGCCTTTCCCAGAAGGCAGGCAAGTATCGTCCCACCTTTTTCTAACTACCTCATAGCCGAAAGGCTGGCATATTCATACTTCCTCTTCATTGAGCTTAGCTTCGAGGAAGGCGGTAATGACATCCATTTGCTCGGCTTCATAGTCATACTTTGCTGCAAGTGCAAGCAAAGCCTTTGACACGGTAGATCTTACCACCGAGGCAAAGGTCTCATCATAGTCTACCCCCTCCTGTTGCCGAAAGCCTTGACATAGTACCCATCTTGCTTTATGTTTCAGGATCTGACCCTGAGCCCCCTCTTAATGGTGAGTACCCATCGGGTCGGTATAAAAATTTTGCCTGCTGGTGGGTGACCGAGGGGAAAAGTAATATTCTTCGCATGAGCATCGATCTCATCGAGTATTCTATTGCCTCTTCCCATAATGACCAGTCGAGACTATCTTTTGCCTGCTCGTAGGTAGAAGTATTCTTAGTCACCTTAGCCTTCAATGCTCTTATCGCAAACCCTTTCTTGACAGTGTTAGCCTGCCGGTGCTCATTTACATCCCGCCAAAGTCGTGCGTTTCCGGATCGTTGAGCAATGCATAATTGAAACGATTGGATGCCTGGCGGCAGTGAGCATGAAATGAGCCTTTACGTTCTTAAATCATTCTTGTGGTCCGCGTGGCAGCGTTCCATAATGTTGTACTTCTCTTACATTATTGGTGTGCAACTTTGGCACGGATCTTCGCCGAAATGGAGCAGCATACTGGCAGTGCGAGGCGTCAAAAGACTCATCGAGCTGGAAGTACGTTCTTACAGAGGCGATGACGTCCCACATCTGTGCAACTCTGCCTTTAAACTTCTCAGGACCAGCCGCTCGTCTCTTGCGCTCGACATTTCGAAGGTTGATCGACCGCTTCGATTCCCAATTCCCGAACGCCAAAGGCCGTTGTATCAAAAACTCTGATCTTTCATGTAAAGGTGGCGTATTACACTCTTGTCAGAGATTTATCAGAGCAGAAACAAGGGCACAATCGTTTCATGCTGGTGACTGCAATGCCAAATGTCCCAGAATACGATGGGATGAGGCTTCATACAGGCGGAGCGTCAATCCTCGAGCAGTAATTGCGGATTTGAATTCGAGATTGAAACGTTTACTGTATTGCAAGGCGTCATCTAACACGATGGCGATTAGTCACGTTTGGAGTCATGGGCAAGGGGGCCGGCCTGATGATGGCATAAATTTATGCCTTCACAAGAAGTACTGCAGCTTAGCCAAAACCCTTGGGTGTGAGTCTTACAGGATAGATTCCACTTGTATACCAGATGATGAGCAGCTTCGGACTGAAGCCATAAAGTCAATCAACAGCATCTTCCGCGACAGCAAGGTCACATTGATAAGCGACCAAGACAAACAATCTGTATCCATTGACAATTCTTCGATAGAGGAGCTCGAGACTCTATTGTCGGTACTGCTGGTCTGCGACTGGGGAGTGAGAGCTTGGACCATGCTCGAAGCAATCAGAGGGAATACATCGATTCAAATACTTTGCAGAGACGATAATACAATCGTCCTAAAAGACGTCTTACAGCGTATGCACCAATTTGAGGCTGTGAACCTTGCAGTCCTTCTCGGATGCGTGCAACATCTGCTATCTTCCGTTCATGTGGGCTCAGACAAGGAGACTGAAGAAGTAGGCCATCTTTTACGCCAGCGTTATGCGTCTCGAGAAGGCGATGAGATCCTCATCTGGGGTCTTTTAAGCATATCAAACGCAACCAAATCTGTACATGACTTCTGGCGTTTGCAACGTGATGTCAAATCCGCGTTTCTAGTCTCTAGCGCCTGTCGCATTGAGGCTGTTCCCGGACTTAGTTGGGCTCCGGGAACACCGTACTCGTACATCCGCCCTCAGCAGCGGTCTGTGGAGTTAGGGAATGGCCTCCACCAAAATTATAGCGTCTATTATCCTTCCTATGACGGAAGGGGAAGCCAGAATGTGCAGAGGACGCCGAAAGACTTGTTTGGCAAATGACTTTGTCTGAACATGGGTTTAGAAGTCATCAAGGATTTATGCGAGCGTTGCCAGACAGAGAAAACGACGTTGTTGTGACTTGATCAAAATCGGCAATCCCTCGTTTATAGTGAAAACCCAGATACAGAAGTGGATCCAGAATCAGAGCTATACCCAAGGCCAGACTTTGCCAATGCTTGCGCAACACTTAGGAAGTTTGCAGTGAGTCCTGGTGCTAAGATAAAGCTACTTAGACCGTTAGCGGCTGATGGGATGAACGCATATGATGGTGGCAACAGGCGAGGAGAAGATTTTGCACTCCTCGTAATCCTCTGTGTTTGCATGGAAAATCATGAGGGTGAATCGCTCGAGCACCACTGTGAATGGCAATGGGAAGGTGTGTACGAGTGGCAAGACGATTCCGTTGAAGGCTGGGCCGTGGAGGAGTTGCTCGTCAGTTGAGAATGGCCAGGAACCAGTTCAAAAGCCCTTCAAGAGTTTCAATTCTGCCTTGCAATCCAGAATCTTCAAAAATCTTCGAGTTCAGATCAGATTTTAAGCCTTTTGTTCTCTTTATCGGGAGCTTGATGCTTGCTCTCTCACCTTTTCTTTAGCTTTCGCCGGTACTTTCCCGGAAAGGACTAACACATCTTTAAAAATGGTCGAAATGGATCAGGGGAAGGCGGGAAACGGCAAGATACGGGATTTCACTGATATGAGTCGCTCCAACGGGAGCACTTCTCATCGAATAAAGCGTGCTGCCTTGGAGGGGGCGAACAAATGGGAAAGGCCGTAATGAAACATAAATCGGGAAATATGCAGATGAGTTGAATGAGTTCCAACAAAAATCTTCAGCATGCTGGGATGGGGATCAAGTGTTTTTTCTGACGACTCTGCATACCTACTTTAAAAAAAATTCAGGGCTTTGCTAGCTGTATCCCATGTCACGTGTGCAAAACCGAAAATTTTGATGTTCAATCATCTGATTGCGAAATGAAAAATCCTATGATCAGTACTTTTCTCGATCAATCGAGTCGAAGATTCTAAAATTTTTATTCTATTGTATATTAGATGATGGTAGGTAACTTGCCTGGGAAGTAGCGTTGTAGAACAAGGCACTCCCTGTATGCTCGCCTCTGCTCCCTTCCGAATCCGAATGCGGTGACCCACGTTTACAAGTCCGGGGTGTATGTAATGTATATATATATACATCCATCTTGTGGAAGACGGCTTGGAGAGCAAGGGGCGCGTTCCGCTAAAAGCTCCGCCGCGGTCGGCCATCGCCAGTATGTTCTCGAGAAGCTTCGCGCTCCTGCTTCGGCTCGACCAGGTCATCATGGCGAGCTATTCACCAACGCCACGCTCAATGCTGATACACCCGAACGCCGCGCCAAAGTAATCATCCAGACAATCAAAAACCCTCTATATCCTGCAGCGGGAGATATCCATCATCTACTTTTCCCTTACTCCTCACCAAGCCCATGACCCCTCTACTCACCCTTCCTCTCAATCCGTGGGCATCGCTCAACATTCCCATCCCTTTCAGTCCCTCTCCATTCTTTCCATCCCTTTCTAAACTCTCCACCGTCATCCACCTGGGCCTTTGCCAAAATTTCAAAAGCAAGCTACTTCCCACTACACTCACACTACTCGCCGCCATGGCTGCACCAGCAGCCATAGGCGGAAGCATGAATCCTCCAGGAAGCATGAGTCCAATGCCCATGGCAAAAGGCAAGCCAATCACATTATAGAGACATGCCCATAGGAGGTTGAGCTTGATACGGTTGAAGATCGTCCTTGATAGATTCAAAGAGGCCGGCACGCTTAGCAAATCTTCCGGGCGCATGAGTACAATATCTGAGGCCTCCATGGCAACATCTGTACCTGAACTCAAAGCGATGCCTATATTCGCCGTGGCGAGGGCAGGAGAGTCATTGATGCCGTCACCGACCATAGCGACAATGGCGCCTTCACTCTGGAGCTGTTTTATGATGCTTTGCTTTTGGTCTGGGGAAACGCCAGCGTGAATGTTGGAAGAGGAAATGCCGACGCTATTAGCAACAGCAAGGGCGGTAGGAAGCTGGTCACCAGTCACGAGAGAGGAAGTGATGGACATTCGGTTGAGCGCAAGGATGGTGGCACGGGCAGAGGGTTTGATAGTGTCAGAGAGGGAGAGAGCGCCAGTATATGTCCCATCGATTGCCGTATATATCTGGGTGGTCCCTGAGGGAGGAACTTGAGACGTTTTGGTTGGAGAGGTAGGTGAGGTTACATCGGTATCGCTTGGCAAAGCGATGCCGTTCGCAAATAGGTATGATGCGTTCCCAATTAAAATCTTGTAGCGCTTTCGTTCGGCGGACGTTGCAGGCTCAACATAGGCAGAAACACCTTTGCCGATTGTAGCTTTGAAATCGCCGATGCTTCCATCCATCATTCCTTCGGAGCCAATGCCAAGCTCTTCTTTCGCAGCGTTGAGGATGGCCTTGCCGATGGGATGTTCACTGCCCATCTCTGCTAAACCAACAAGACTCCACCACAGTCGTCGCCGCCATTCATTCGCTTCCCAGGTTTGCACCAACTTAGTTTCTGCAACGCTCATCTTGCCCATTGTTAATGTGCCGGTCTTGTCGAAAACGACGTGGTTGATCTTTGTGGCAGTCTCCAACGCAGCACCACCCTTTACTAGTATCCCTTGCTCAGCGCCGACTCCGGTGCCGACCATGACAGCTGTTGGGGTACTTAGGCCAAGTGCGCATGGACATGCAAATACGATCACAGATATGCAGAGCTTCAAACAAATCATGAGTTTCCCACCGCTCTCAGGCATTAAAAATATCTTTGGTGGGTTGGGAAGCGCATGGCTAAGAACCATCCAAGTAAGAAAGGTCATCAATCCGAGGGCGATGATAGTTGGTACGAAGTAGCCCGCTACAATATCAGCCATACGCTGTATAGGTGCACGACTCGTTTGGGCTTCCTGAACCAGCTTGACTATCTGACTCAGTTGCGTATCGCGCCCTGCTCGGGTGACACGGAAGTCGACTCGACCCGCACCATTGACAGTACCTGCCATGAGGTTACTTCCTAAATTCTTAGATATCGGCATTGCTTCGCCAGTGACCATGCTTTCGTCGATAAAACTCTGGCCTCGGGTAACATTGCCATCCGCTGGAATTTTATCGCCTGGACGGAGAATCACAATGTCGCCCACTTGAATCAATTCTGTCGGTATGATCTTTTCCTCTGCCGCGTTGGCAGTTTGTTCTTGATCTGTTGCACTTTTCTTGCCCGTTGAAACCGGCAAAGAATCGTCCCAGTCTTCTGCTGCTTTCTCTGCTGCAATGGGGTCGGCATATATGGTGGCCATTGAAGGTGCAAGGGACATTAGCCGCGAAAGAGCTTTGGAAGTCTGGCCTTTCGCTCTGTTCTCCAGCCAACGGCCAAGGGTAATGAAAGTTATGAGCATAGTGCTGGTTTCGAAGAGAATACTGGGACGGGTATGGGGCGCGGTTAAAACCGAGACCATCATGCCTGCCACACTGAAGAAGAAGGCGGCAGAAGTTCCAAGAACGACAAGTACATCCATTGTGGGTGATCCATGCTTTAGTGATTTGTAGGCTGAGATGTAGAAGCGTTTGCCAATCCCAAACTGCACGGGGATAGTAAGAACAAGACAGACAACATCTCCAAGGTATAGACCAGGTATTCCCATAGGACAAGACCCGAAGTCCAGCCACGACGGAAGCATGGGTAGTATCATGCTGATAAAGAATACAGGAATGGCGAAGGAAAGGGAGTAGGTGAAAGCTCGTCGCCATTCTTGAATCTCTCGAGTCTTGGCCAGCGACTGAAGCTGAGCATTGTTGTCGTCAGAATCTGCGATCAGGGCATTGTAGCCTAGACCTTCGATAGCCTCCACCAGCGCCCGAAGCCCTGCCATGGAAGGGTTATGCGAGATGTTAGCTCTCGAAGTTGAATAATCTATCACCGCCGAGCTGACCCCGGGAAGCAAACGTAAAGCATCTCCGAGAGCGGTGGCCGAGGATGCGCTCTGAAGCCCAAAGATCTTGAACTGCACATTCCCAGAAGTAGTCGACTGTTCTGTGGCTCCACGTTGTGACGATAGAATCTTGGCATCGAAACCTCGCTCATCAATGATCTCGGCGATTCGATCTGGTGATAGCTTTACAGGATCATGCACCACCACTGCACGCTCTGCCAAAAGACTGATACGAAAACGTACCACACCTGGCACATCCTTGAAGCCTCCTTCTACGGCCGAAGTACAGGCACCGCAAGTCATGCCTTCGATCCCCACAGTGGTGGTCGCAAGTTCACTCTGCAGCTGGTGTATTGTTTGAGTCTTCTTGCTCTGTTTGCTTTGTGGCTTGGAGGACTGTGTGTCCAATACGGTAGCTCCGAACCCTCGATCCTCGATGATTTCCACGATGGCGTCCGGTGATAAGATCGAAGGGTCATGCTCAACCACCGCTCGTTCTGATAGAAGTGATATGCTCATTGTCTTCACCCCGGGGACATTCTTAAAGCCAGCCTCGACAGCAGACGTGCAAGCCCCGCAAGTCATGCCCTCAACGGCTAGCGTAGTTGCAGATAAACTCTGTGTTTCCAGCTCTTCACTATCGCTTACAGCAGACATTACTTCTTCCAAACACTCCTCTCTCGGTATAGGGATATCCGTAGATAGAACCTCCGCATCGAATCCTCGATCCTCGATAATTTCTTTCACTGCCTCGGGTGATAATTTTTTTGAGTGATGCTGCACCACTGCGCGTCCCATCACCAAACTGACTGACACGGAACCTGCCCCGTCCACATTCTTGAAACCACTTTCCACGGAAGATGTACATGCACCGCACGTCATCCCCTCTACTCGTAATGTTGTCGTCGCCATATGTTTGGGTGTCGCCATGGCTCGTAGTGATGGCCCAGGTATTTCTGCAAAGTCGCTCCGTATACTTGTGGCGGTCGTTGGACCCGTAGCCTTCAAACTTGCACCATGTAGCCCACTGGGGTGGGAGGATAATTAGATGTGGGGTGTCGAGTCGAAATGCTTGATGGTGAGATCGATGGCAGTTTGAGTAACTCGGTTGAACAGGAAAGGTATAGCGAAAGAAGAACCTGCTTCTTCTAAGATGTGGTGCTTTTGTCAGACAGCTGGTGCTGGCATGAACAGTTTGTTCTCATTGTCAGCGGCTGATCCGACACTAGCCGCTTTGGTAAGGTGCCTCAGATAATTCAAGCGAACAACGACGGCAGGTTCACATTGTCTTCGTGACCGATTCGGATTCTTTCTTGCAGAGGCGGAAGCTTCATTATCTGAGAAATGAGTACATTATTACTGTGGCATTTTGCAAACAATGGTATTGGCATATGCTACCTAGCTCATCAAGTCCAATTTCCATGATCCTCTTCATGCACTTTTCGGCAGCCGGCAAATGTTCGGTTCTCTAGTAAACAGGACATGCTTGGGAGCCTCGATATAGAATAGGTACGGAGTACATATCTCATAATACCCCTGTGCCCATGTTCTTCTCAATCGCCGTAATTCTGATTGTAACAATACGTATTGGTGGATCTTGAAGTAGCCCTGTAGCTCCAGCCGTTGAAGTCGCCTAATGAGATCTGCTGCATCCCTGCACTCCTATCGATTAGGGCACCTGTAAGGCTGTGGAGTAGATCCATAAACATCACTGAAGCGTAGTGAGCGAGCTTCCATACCATCGTGTACAAACCTAAGATCTGTCTGATCATTGGAATTAATTATTCTCCTCCTACCTCCCCTCCATCAACAATCGACACCATGGACCAAACCCAGCAGAAAGCGCTGAACGCCCTGGAATCCTATGTGCTCTTGGCTAAATCCGCAACCTCCCCACGTGCCGCCATAGACCTGATCACCCAAGCTACCTCTGCCCCAAACACATACGTCTTCGCCGAACTACTGCAAACTCCCAACATCCAAGCTCTCCGCACCGCATCCCCAGAACAGGCCTCCTACCTTACTCTCCTTGAGATATTCGCCTGGGGCACCTGGGCCAACTATCAATGTACTTCTCTTCTAGCATAAAATCGCCTACAAAGCTTACAATTCACATCTAGCAACACCCAACCTCCCCCCCCTCTCAGACTCCCAATCCAACAAACTCCGCCAACTAACCCTCCTCACCCTCTCCACCTCCCCCACCACCCTCACCTACCCCTCCCTCCTAACCGCCCTCTCCCTCCCCACAACCCGCCAACTCGAAGACATCGTCATCAGCAGCATCTACGCCGGTCTCCTAACCGCCAAACTCGATACCCTCGCCCAACGCATCGACGTCTCCTCCGTCTCCCCCCTTCGCGACCTCCGCCCCAATAGCATCCCCACAATGATCTCCGTGCTCGAGGACTGGGATAGCCGCTGTGGGGATGTGCTCGGGGAGCTGGAGGAGAGGGTGAGGGATGTGAGGAAGAAGGCCGCTGAGCAGCGGAGGAGGGAGTTGGAGAATGAGAAGGCGGTGGAGAGGGCGATGGGGGAGGATGGGGGGAAGGGGAAGGCGGGGGGGAAGAGGGGCGCGAGGGATGAGGAGAATGGGATGGAGGGAGGGGGAGATATGATGGATTGGGATGAGGGGGTTGGGAGAGGGAGGCCCCGGAATGCTAAACGCGGGGGCAGGTTTGCGGGGATTGGAAAGAAGTTGGGTTGAGGAGAGACGATCGATCGCGATATGGCCGTTACATTTGCATAGGGGCTCTAGACTTTAGAACTTCTCTGGCTCTACGATGGCGTTTTTCGAAGCATGAAGGAGGCGTCAAGGGCATGTTGTATCGCAAAAGCTAAGATTGGGGGGGGATCTTTGTTGATTAGAGTGCTGCAAAATCGGGACTGATCCTGTGCTTAGCGAAGAGTGCAGTTGTACATTCTGTCAACGCTGAGCATCAGCAGAAAGTCATGAGGTGATACGAATTCATTGCGAGAAACAACTAAGATCCAAATTTCTCCTCCGCCACTCTTCCTAACGCCTCATCAGGGGTGTACGCAGAGATACATCCCGTAGATCCAGTCCCATGCGCCGTCTATCCAGGGGTATCACATCCTATTTTTCTCATGATGCACATCAAATCAACCAAATTCCTCCGTTAGCGATGTCCTCCCTACTCCGCCAAATGCTTTACTCAAAGTCAGCAGACTTCCTTACCAAGCCTCTTTTGCTACCATGTTCGAACTTACCGACCACTCCGGAATCGTCTTAATCTGACTCCACATAAACTTCTCCAGCTTATTCGCGCTCTTCGCATACGGCGTCGTCTCATTGTTGTACTTCCGGCAATTGTCAAAAATCAACCTCGCATCCCTGATAAATTCCTCAGGCGTTGGGTATAAATCCTTTTCATGTTTTTCCTCCATCGTACTTAGATCCATGGGCTCCTTGATGACCTCGTAATAATCTGCCACTTCGTCCCTGTTGACTGGCTGGGTAAAGGGCCACGAGGAGCCATGGTTCTGCATGTCGTTCAGCAGGTGAAGGAGTTGGTTGTAGTTGGGGCCGTGACGAGGCTGTCGTGCGAGCTCGTCCATATCTGGGGACCAGCCTGAAGCTTTGATAGCTGGGACACACATTGGGTCGATTTTGTGAGGGCCGGGTTTCTGCCATTCCTTGGGTGGAGGGTGCACGATGTGGGATTTTGAAAATGCGCGGATCTTCGCAGCTACGGCCTCTTTCTGCTTGAGCAGCATCCTACCAACCTCAAGGTAGCGGATACGGGGAACCATGGTACATTGCATGATAGTACCACCCTCGTAGTCTTTGATGTAGCCCATCCAGCGGGACTTCTCGAGGGTAATCTCCTTTGTGAAGCCCTGCTTCTTGAAATAACCAATGGCGTAGTTATCGGCGTAGGTGAGAAAATGTTGGATGGGAGAGGTGGCTTTGACGTAGTCTTTAAGATGGGACATCAGGTGGGCGCCATAGCCTTTGACTTGTTGGTCTGAGGAAATGGCGCAGAAGACTATTTCGGCAAACTGACCCTTGGTAAAGGGGCGATAAGTGATGCCTCTGCGGGGGTATTAGTGGTGCTTGGGTGGAGGGTTGAAAGTAGGACGTACCCAACGACCTCAAGGGGCTTCTTGACAATAGCCATGGAGAGATGGGTGCGATCGTAGACCAGCCGGGCTATGTAGTCCTTGGGCATCTTAGGTAGTTGCTTTTGAAATATACATTTGAGGCCCGTCAATATAATAAGACTCTCCCGCGTATTGTCGTTATTAACAACCCGGAATTCGATATCTCCATTGCGCTCTTCAACGACGGCGGGCTAGGAAGGAGAATATATTATTTACCGCTGCTGAATCTGGATGTTCCAACGCAGCTTAGAACCTACCTTTTCAGGGAAGGGTACGACGACTAGGGCAATCGTCTTGTCATCTTCTGGCGTAAGAGAATGTGAATGAGAGTTCTTGATGCGCTTCGCATTGGATTTATCGTCCGGCTGTTCAACCGCCTTTCGCTTGCTATCTGTCCGATGGTTAGTGTAAGATCTGCTATACCAGAATCCTAGACGTACGCTCTAATATCATGGGTGCCATATTGGTTCCTCGTACTCCTGCAGCGTGTCAGCGCGTGGGGAAGGTTTACGGTCCAGCCCGGAGATAAGGCTAACTACGGAAAATTCCGCTTACCTGTTTCTAGCTGAGCGCGCCTTTGTCTCCGGAAGCCAGATTGATCTGTAACCACCATCAGCAAACATCCCATTCATTCACAGTTTCCGCAACGTCTCACTTGCGCATCTTCGGCTTTACAAGTCCTAGTCTCTTCAATTGATCATTGGTCACACGTCTATCGCTGATCTCGATGTCTTTGAATGAAGTTTGGGAGGCAGCAGCTGGCAGCCCTTTTCATCCAGCAATCCCGAAAGAGAGGCAGTTCGTTGTGGGCTTCAGCCTGTTACTCACAGGTATCTCATCAGCCACGTATGGAAGGCTAGAGGGATATGCTGACAACCAGCAGCTTTTCTATTGACCGGTCTTTTCGGATTGAGTGCGTGAACCATAGGAGGAGAACATCGGGTCCCAGCTAATTGTGCCCGAAGATCGGTCGTTCCAGAGTATCATAACCCTCGGTGTCCCTGCGTCATTGGCATTTGGGTAAGTTCATCCTGGAAATCTAAACCTTACAAAGCTCTAAATCTATGCAGGTTTGGAGCTGTATTTATGATCTGTGCTGTGGGAGTTTACGTCTGAAGCATATATTAAAGAATCATATAGGCGTTTCCGATATGCTGGCGATGTACACTGTTTGCAATAGATACCCATAAAGCTTCAGTAGCAAGTCATTGAGCCTCACGAACATCCGAAGCTCAGCGTGCACATTGAAGGCTTAGTGGTGTGACATTTGGATTTCGTCGTGAACCCCCGGGGGATTGTTGGATTGAGATTGCGTTGGCAACATGGAAGCAGACATGGGATCAGCCAATGGGGGTGAAACTCTACTTTTCAGTGCCGTGTCAAGCTCGGCTCGCCAGCTTTTTCAGCTTCTTAGATGTATCAGCTTTGCGTCGAAAGCTCAAGTACGCATCAGTAAAGAAGGGCTACGCTTTACGGTTGAGGAGTCTCAAGTTATGCAAGGTCAGTCTATATCACTTAAGTAAAGGCTACAAGCTAAGCGAGCTTAGGTCTTGCCTTCCTGGACAAGGCTCTATTCACTACTTTCACGTACAATCCTCCGGTACAGGATGGTGATGAAGACGGAGAGATTGAAGCACCTATTTTTGAGATATCCCTCTCGTCGCTCCTTGAAACGCTCCAGATATTTGGCATCAATGATATAAAGGATCGGTGGTCCAGTCGTGATTTAGCTTATGGAGGAATGCCCAGCTCTTTTTCTGGAAGTGGTCACGCTACAGCTTTTGAAAATCAGACTCTTGGCATGACTGGTATGTGCCGATTAAGCTACGCCGCAATAGGCGACCCACTGTGTATCGTTCTCGAAGAAGCTGGAGTTACGACCACCTGTGAACTGGTCACGTATGAGCCAGAGTTTCGAGAGGAAATTCCGTTACAAAGAGACGCTCTAGCGCAGAAAATCATCATGCGTGCAAGCTGGCTGCACGACGCGATCACAGAACTTTCTTCTACGTCACCTACACGACTCACCATAGTGGCTTCCCCAACAGCACCATACTTTACCCTATCTTCGAGCGGTCCCCTTGGGTCAGCAACGGTAGAGTTCAGTAATGATCCCCAATTACTGGAGACTTTCCAGGTGTCGAAGCGAACGGTCAATACATACAAATATTCCTTGATCAGGGGCGCCAGTAGAGCAATGGCTATTGCAAGCAAGGTGAGCATCAGGGGGGATGAGCAGGGTGTGCTGAGCTTGCAATTCATGATAGAAAACGATGATGGTGGGGTAAGCTTCGTCGACTTTCGGTTCGTGCCATTCGTGCCCGAGGACGGCGAAGGCGATGAGGATGGTGATTTCGTCGAAGGAGCGGATTTCGAGTGAGTGTGCAGTCGCGATAGCAGATTAGATCATCCACTCAAGCCCTTACGTGCAGCTACGATTGATTCTCGCAAACGAACAAGAAGGAGAATGATAGGTATCAGCAGCGCTTCGAAATTCCAATATCTCGTTTGTTATCCAATCTCGCTCGACACCATGTCTGAGCACCATATCTCCATATCCTTAATTCTCAACAACTATTAATAAACGATACCTCGCACCCTTAACAGGACCCATCTACTCAAACTGCATCGGCCATCTCAAAAAACATCCGACCGACCCTCTTCTAACTCCCGGCCAGGCATGTCCATCTTCCCTCTCCCACCGCGCCCGCTCTACTTGGAATGCCCACCGCCGCACTGATCCGCTCCCCAGACAACTCCACCCCAGGCACCACAACCCAAGTCCTCGCGAATCCCACCGCCATCTTCCTCTACAGCGTCCCCCTCTTCTCCGCCATCAACGCCGTCAGCGTTGTTGTGGGTAGGTATGTGGCTTGGGTTGCTGTTATAAAGAGTGAAGGGCGGATACTTTGGGATCCGGATTGCGAGTCGCCAGGGTCGAGACGGCGGAGGCTTCCCAGGAAAGTCAGGGAGGGAGCAGCACAAGTGCATACTTACCTTGGTATATGTATAACATTTAGTAATGAAACACAAAACTGCAGCGTAGCTTCAACCAAACCTCTTTCACCAGAGAGGCCTGCTGCTTAACAGTCATGAGGTATGTATCATCGGAATACCCCCATCTATATCCATCTCACTCCCACACGCTCTATATCATAAAAGTAACATTCCTAGCGCCTTCTTCTGCAAAACCAAAAGGATCGCCGCCCATCCTTTGTCTCTAGAAAAACATTCATACATGGCCAAAAAAAAATCTCTCCCTTTCTCGATTCCGAAAATTCCATTTACGCATTTCCCCCTTTTCTCGACCACCGTTCGTTCCCCCTTTTTCCCGGTTCTGCCTCCCGGCACAGCGGTCCTGTTTTTGTGTTTCTCATGTGTTGGTGTTATCGAAAAATATTTCTCTTCTCCAGAATCGAGTACCTCCCTCTACACACCCATCCCCCATCCCCCTCCCCATCCCCCTCCCCATCCCCATCCCCCCTTTCTCCATCCCCCCAACCCCCCCCCTCCCTCTTTCTTCCCTCCCTCACCAAGCCCCCCATTTCCCCATCCACACAATTCAACTCACCAACCACCCCCACTCCTCCCCATCGTCCCTCCCGCGCACTCCCTCTTCTCTTCTCCGATACAGTAAGGGGGGTAGGTAATTCGTCACCTGTATGAGAGAAGTATGGGAAGGGATGTCTGTTGGAAGCTAGAAGTTGATTTGGGGGGGGGTTCAGGGTTGGGAAGGGCGAGGGCGAGGGTCAGGGCTGGGGAGTGCGAGGGTTCTGATGCGAGGGCGAGAGTCCATGTTCTTCCCGCCCCGCCTTTGGGTTACGTAGCTCTGCGATCACACAACCATCCGTCTAACATCCCCAGTCTCGATACAAGACGATATAGATACAAAAGATGCGTGGATACTGGGATGGTTGCAGAGAGGGCAAAAGGGGTGGAAGTAGTAGGTAGGGTGTGTAATGTCGATGGTATTGGGGAATTTGGTAACTATTTTTACCAGATCTTTTTTGGTTTCTTGTATCTCGGGGGAGCTTGCGCTGCATCTGTTTATTATACGCGCTGCAAGTCGGGGTGGACTGGCACAGTTGAGATCCTAGTTGACCGTAATTCGTGGACTATAGTTATTTTTGCAGTGTGAGAGGTAGTGAGAACCACCACTCAGCGACGGGGTGGGGGTTGTTGAGGGTTATACAGTATAAGATTTTATCTTATAGTCTGGAGAAAAGGGGGTTTGGCTATTCTCACTTCTTGGTCTGTTTCAGGGCCTACAGTGAAGCTCTTTGCTACTACACTCTCTACGGTTGATCGTGGAAATCTCACTTGGCACTTCACAACATCACTTAGTCACATCTCACATCACCCACACTGCTCCAACCCAGCAATTGGTAACTAACGTCTTTTGATTTTATCCATGTCCAGGCTGTCTGAGTGCTAAATTGCGGTGGACTGAGGTATGATGCCTAAATATGTTTGTACACGGGTAATACCCGGATCGTGTGATAGAAGAACCACCGTGCGCAGAGTACAATGACGGCGTAAGTCGTAGTCCATCAGCTGCACAAGGTCCTCTCATACAAGACTCCCAAGGTACAGCATCTGAAAACATGGCCAAACGCGGCGAATAATCGTAGCTTTTGGATGACAAGGTCCTCTCGTACAAGACTTCCAAGTACACCGCCAGCATGACAAACGCGAGCTAATCGAAAGCGACAAGGTCCTCCTAAAGGATTTTTAAGAGGCTGGTGAAGAGCTATAAAAAGTGTACTCCGCAATGGTGCTCGAAAAAGAAAATATGACTTCTCAAGGGAAAAATGCCGGTGACAAAAAACACTAGGTGCTAGGATAACAAGGGATAATTCTCCTCCTGAACGAATTCCGAATTCGATGCCCAAGTACATGAAGCGGTAGCCGATGATCCAGTAAGGGTGACCTCTTCTCTCACAAGATTAACCCAAACACACAAAAGCCGGGTGAGTTTGCCATCGACAAGTGCTTGAGAAAGTGCTGTTTGCCTGGCAGCAAGCTGTGCCAGACCATGATTGTAATATGTCGTAAGTTGAGTGTAATGTTCCCCGAGGGAACTTAAAATGTTTCGATATGGAAAATTCGTTATGGAAAGGTAAAGTGCGTAACCGTATCTGCGATATTTTTGTGTGTTGCCAAATCATGAGTCCACATTACTGAGTTTGTTGTGCATACTGCTCGATGCCAGATATGCAGCCAGGAAGTATGAGGCCATATCTTGCAATGTAAAGAAGTGAGGTTCGAGCTACTTCCAGAAGACATGAGCAAGACCAAGGGCTAGGGGGAAAAGCAGTCCATAGCCAAGGAATATGGCAATTGTCTTCTCCTGAGCACGGAAACCTTGGAAATCGCCTTTGGAAACTTGACGCATCGCTCCATCCAAGTAGCCATGCCCGTAGATGATCAATGTAGGAAAGATCAGGCAGCACAAAGCAAAGAAGACACGTGAAAGCTCCTTTTCGCGTCTGTCCATGTCAAGACCAATCGGCCGAGGAAGACGGTGTAAGTGAAGTGACTCGGCACGTGCATCTGCACGCCAAGCTGGAATTGGCCGCCTCGGATGTTCGACAGGGACGCGATGTTCTCGAATGAAGTCGCCGTAGGGCCCTGTCCATTGCTGCGGGCGGGGGGGTGGTGGCATGGCATTTGCAGGTTGTGGCGTTGCGTTGGCGGTTCCTGGCATAGTGTTGGCGTTGCGTGTCTCCGGACGGGGTTGGCTTCTGGCGCGGTGTTCCGGTCGATCCTGGGTTCGCCCACGTCCAGTATGGAGTGCAGAGGATGAGGCAGCGCTATCAGTGAAAAGACGCGATTGCTCAGACGCCATTCTCGAAGCCGTCGCCTCTGGACGGGGTAGGCTGGTGGCACGAGTCCGTGTAGAAGGGCCCATAGATACAAGACGGGGCTGCTCAAATACGAGTCTCGAAGCCGTTGCCTCTTGATAGTCGAGAGAGAACGGGGTTGGTATGTCACCCGACATACCATCGTCCTGAGGACGCAATCGTGGTGATCTTGTAAGCATCACCATGTTGCCTGAGCTTGATGACTGCAAGAGGTGGCTCGGTACTGAAAAACGCTTTGGCTGAGTGAATGGGGGTGTCGGAAGTCTTGGTAGAAGTGAGTTATTTATTAATTGCTGTCGATGCCGGCGAATTTCGGGTGACAGATCTTCAGATGGAACAGAGCCGAAATTGTCCTCTGACAACTCTTCGTCCAAATCAGTTCTGAATATAGGGTGTTGACTAATGAGCTCTTGGAAATTTCCAGGCGCGTTTGCTCTAACTGGGTCCAAGCTACAGTCGATAGTGTTCCGGTGTTGGGCCTTCGCGGCCTGTGCATCAAGCGCATCAAGGGGACTACTTTCGTCTGCCAAACTACTTCCAACCTCACGGGTGCCGGTACCCTGTGGGGTGCCAGTCAGATTTCCACGATCTCCCAAGACTGTCACCTTCGCGAAGCTTCCTTTACGATTGGGTAACTGCATTTCGTCATCACTGCCGCCGTCCACTGTCTGCCATTCTTCGTTGCCTAAGTTTGTGAACGTCGGTCTTGACACGTTTACCTTCACATTCGACGACACCATCTTCCTGGCCGGTGACCGCATAGGCACCGGTGGAGGGCTCCGGCTCCCTTTAACGTCTGATTTATCCGAAGACCCAATCACTGGAGGTAGCCCTCCAAACGGGTGGCTATGTGCCGATGGCAAAGGAGCTGGGTGACGGTAAGTTGGAGGACCTGTAGCGTTCTGGTTAGGGAAAATAAAGCTACTGGAGTCCGAAAAGTCGGCGAGGCTGCTCCCAGCTCCAGCTGCGGCCTCTACGTCACCCAGTCTCCGACGACTGGAGCCACGACCATCAGCGTCGGTCTCCCAATCCTCCTCGTCTTCCTCGCTGCTCACAGCTTGTTCTAATCGGCTGGCGCCTCGGAGGCCCACTGATCTGGCCGCCATTGCTAGACGACGGTTGATCTGGATGGAGGATTGACGTGTTGTCACCGATGAATCTCCCCTACCTATAGCCCGCGAGCCAAACAACAAAGGTGGTGTTCCACTACGCATGATACCGGGACCTCCAGGACGTGCTGCACTCAATACGGAGGAGCTTTGGCTAGTCCCAGGACCAGGATCTATAGCCTCATGATCAGATGTCTCTGGGTGCTCAAACGATAGCCGACCCTGTGGACGAGGCGGAGTGGTTAAACCATTGTTCGAGTCTGAATCCGCAAGAAGCCGGTCAAGCATGGAGTCAGCAATCGAAGTTGATATTGAGGACCCAGGTGGGACCGGTAAGCGACCCATGGTGCCGGTTCTGACATTGGTAAAATCTCGAGGTGATGGGGACAGTGCCAAAAGATTACGGGTGTTCCCATATGAAGTAGGTGAATTCTCGGTTGTCGGTGAGTTGTGATGATATGGACGGGCTTGACTATCAGGAAGGTCGACCGGTAAATGTGGAAGAGGCGTACTTGGAGGCGCAGTAGGTGGTTCACTTGGGAAGAGTGGGTGAGCCTTTTTTGGGGCTTCCTTGGTGGGACTCGACGGCAGGCAAATGCTAGCAGCAGGACTCCAGGCCCATTGACTAAGCCTTGGATCGATCTCTACGTTACTATCTTGCAAGGCGTCCTTACCGCCTTCCACAGCCTTGGTCTCTACACGGGCTTTTTTCCCACTGTAACCCTCCAGTACGCCTCTTACGGTGCTTTTGTCTTGTCTGAACTCTTCATAGAAGAGTTGAGGAAAATCTTGGGGATTGCTTTGCTCCAAGGCCATCGGCCGCTGTTGAGACCCTTCTCCGTTGTACAAAGCGGCGTCAAGGAATGTCGGCGGCCCGGTACGGAGTCGAGGTTCTAGCACCGGGTGCTCGTACCTATCGAGGGAGATCGACCGCCGGTGGTTCGGTCGTCCTGCTGGTGGGCCAAGATATTGAGGCCGCTTGTAGATTGGGTCAATGAACACGCGACGTTCAATCCCAGGGCCGTTTGAAAGACTTGGGAACTTTCCGCCGATCTCTGCTTCGTCGATTGGAGGTGGTCCAGGAGGTATTTTGGAGCTGTTGAATATCGAAGAAGTGTTCCTGAGCGGCGAGTGAGGATTTCCTTCTCCGGCTTGGTAGAAACGCCCCCACGATGCAGGAAGCTCAGGGACAACGACAGGAGTTCCCGACTGGGACCGGTGGATCATTGATAGGGTTTCCGTAGGAGACATCGGTGGTGATGCAGGAATGTCAGACAAGCGAGAGGTGGTGGAACGATTCAGAGACTTCTCGCTCTTTGAACGAGGTCTCTTGAAAAGCTTTGGCATCGGCGACATTTTAGAGAATTCCGAGTCTGTGCTGAATGGATTGGAATAGATCTGTTGCTCTAAACCAGGCGTATAGTTTCTAGAAACCTGCAAAGACCGATGTGGATTCAAGATCTGGAAAGAAGCACCACGATCATGCAGCACATTCAGAGCAAGTGGTGTAACTGGTGGCGTTACTACTTCAGCAGAGGAAAAAATCTGGTGTTGAGATCGCGACGCGTTTGATTGCAAATGCGGGTAAGGCAGATGAGGACTGAGGTAGACGAGGAAAATCAGATATTGATCCAGTTGAAGAAAGGGGTGCAGGATCACCGATTGAAAGATTGCTTGACCTGGGAGTCTAACAGTGTGGGTGGGTACTTACAACGTTTGATGCAGACCGAGATGCTGTGGTCGGTCGCAAAAGGGGTTGATCGTGAACTGCTGGGTCAGATACCGCGACCAAGCCAGGACGATGCTCTATCACTGCAGTTTTCTTCTTCCTGTGGGCAGTCTGATCTTGACGATGCTGGCATGGAGGAGGTACCTGAATGGAAACTAGCGATACAGTAATTATCGGCAATGCTGATGGCGATGGTGGCGGTCGGAGGTTAGGTGGTTGAGGTTGGTGTAAGTCAGTGTTACTAGCCTTGTTTTGCAAAGACTGTCTGAGCACGGCCGCAAGACTGCCTAGAGCTTACTCTTGTCGTTGGATCTTACGGTAGTCTTGCAATATCAGACTGTCAGAGGAGGTTCTTACAATCAAAGAAGTTCTGAACAGAAAGGGTGGAGTTGCTGGCGATGGCGAGTTAGGAGGGTATGAAGTTGGGCGTGGATGAGTTTGCCAGCCATCCTCATTATTCCGGGCATCCTCACTAGGGCATACACCGTCCATAATTCCTTATCTTTCTAGCCATCAAGCACAAGAAGGTTCTCTGTTCGCCAACAAGTCGCCCTCCCCCTTTGAAAACTCCAGTCTTGATGGAGCGGGTGACCATTTACCGTTGCTATTAGAGCTCCTGCATAACACTACTTTCTCTTCTCCTCTCATGCTTTTTTCCTGGGAGAGGCGCAAGCTTGACACTTTTGACTCCCTAACACATTGTACCGACAATGACGGTGTTCAATGCATACTTACTCCTTAAAGATGGCTTCTTACATGCTACTGGAACAAGCTGTCAGCCAAGGAGCTTCCTATCTTTTCCCCCTAGACCGCTACAAATGTCTTGCTTCCTATATGAAACGCAGCTCCTAACCAGCGTATGGGTTTCAAAGACTTACGGCAAAAGCAGATGGTATCTTTGCTGATCCTTTCTGCCGTCTGATCGTCTACTCGTCTCGTCGTTCCGTCGTTCAATGGATTGTGGTAACATCCAGATTCTGCTGCACTAAGGAGAATAGAAGGATAACAGCCAGAGGCAGACATCCCCCATTGATGCCGGCCCTACGTTTGAGAGTAGAAGAAGAAGAAGCAGAAGCAGAAGAAGCAGATAATAGAAGAAGTAGTATCAAGTCGCATTGCTGTAGAGAGAAGCAAAACCAGAATACAGGGAAAGAACGACGCAGAGGCCGAGGGTGTACAGGACAAGGCAGGCAGGCAGGCAGGCAGGCAGCATCTTCCAGGCCTTCACAGTCACCACCAGTGACAATGGCAGGCGATACACTCACGGCCGAAGACGACAACGAGAACATGTTCTTCCTACTCGAGTCTGGAGTGGGAGGACGAGGCACAAGGAACAAACGGTGTACTTGGTAAAGTCGAGAGAATGCACACACACCGTTGGTGGTGGGAAGAAGGTTGTGGCTGACGGTCAATTGCAGGGGCAGGATTACGTGAGAAAGCGGCTCCCCAATGTCCACGAATCGGATGACATGGCTCCCCGACGACGATACGCAATCACCCGCAATCACAGGGGTCAACCCCTGCCGGCAGTATCAGTATCAGATACTCAACGTCAGGGGGGCGTGAATGCGACCGTGACAAGATGTTGGGAATGATGAGGAAAGATACCTTAGGCACCGGATCCAGTCATTTCTATAGGAGTGAGTGCCAGGGCAGAGTGAATAGCATACGATAAGACTGCTCTACCTGAGGCTGTGAAGAGTAAAGATATTGTTGTCCAAGGACTTTCTATATGGCTAGCAGCATAGCATAGCATTGTGCAGTGGTTGTTTAGCATCAGGTAGTGTGGATTCCAGTCCAGTACTCTATCAATGCTTCTATTGGTCGACCTATACACCCCATGTGGACCTTACGTGGCACTCAGCTATATCCTAAACCCCCACTCTGTTACTATGAAGTACAGCGTCAATCTCTTCGGGAATTCACATCGTGCGATGGATAATAGAGTAGAAACAAGAAATCAATTCTTGTGGTCTCTCAGCCCTAACATGGAGGGGCACATTCGCCCCACCATACGTCATTGATCATTTTCTCCTTCACCCGCAATTTAAGCGAGATATGCTTCGCAAAAGAAATAACAATATCGAAGGGGGAGATTATACGGCCTTTCACTGCTTCTGGAGTGAACTGAAGACAAAATTCACGGAAAGTATCAATGACATAGAATTATACTACTCACTACTTGTCCCAGTACCTTAAGTGAAGCTTTGGGGGGAAACAAGTCATGTACCGGAAATGGGTTGTTGCAAGCCAAGAGTTGATGAGGTACAGTCTCGGTTTGGACCGATGATTTCTCGTCTCCGAGAGGACTGCTACACATGTTAGGTAGAGGGTAGCCATTGGATAGCTTGGGGCTTTTCTCCAACGGAGCATCAGATTGTCAAAGTCCTCATGTTAAGTGACCACTGGTAGTTCCCAAGGACTACAAAGGTACCTAGGTATTTATGTGAGTATCCTAATCATATCCAGGGTCTATCAAACAATAGGCAAAGCTAACCGGCAACGACATTTTCGTTGCTTCTCGCCACATCAAGGTGTAGCACATCCGGTTTTAGCTTCGATCGATTGAGCCATGATTACCTATTCTGCCAACTGACAACCCCATGAGACCCAACCCCCCCCCCCCTTTCACCAAGTACCAATTATGCTCAAACCTCGCTATGCATGCAATGATACAATCCGATATCAAACTCCAATACTATGGACAATGCAAGTCATCACCTCGTTGGCATCTAGTGTTTCTTGTATTTCTGTGTAGATCGTTAGATGAATTGCCTTGGCGGTGACGAAAGGTCCAAACTTACGTCTTCCACCCTCCTTCTGTTACCCGGATCCAGACTGTTTGTCGCTCCCATCAACGTCTGCCCGACTGCCTTGGTCACTCCCATGGCCGGCCGCAGAATGATGGTAGGCGCTCCTCGAAGCACCGCCCTTGCCGCTCCGCCTGCCGTTCCACTGTCCATGACCTCTCCAGGCATGGCCACAATAGCATCCCTGGCCGTGAGGAGATCCCGTTCGAGGTTGGCATAAGCGCCTCGGAATCCTTGCACCACACCGACCGGCTGATCGGCATAGAGGCTGATTTGCTTCTTCTCGTCCTCATCCAGCTCAGTATCCTCCCAGCCGGCAGATACGTCTGACTTCTGTTGCGCAGGCTCGGTGAGGTAGCCTTCTGCGCCTTGTAGCACGGTTTGGGTTCCAATTGCCAATTTGGCTCCTAGCTTGACCAATTCGCTCGTAGTAGTCTTCGCAAACGCCAGGGCGCCTTTTTGTAGACTGCGCACCACCCTCCCGTCTTTCCTATACTCTCGTATTGGCACAACCACGAGGTCTCGAACTCCACCCCCAACAGTGACCAGAGATCGCACCGGTGCTAATCCAGCAAGGACCCCTGGAAGCTGATTGCGCTTAATGTCTGGCATCCAGATGTCGTTGAGCATTTTCCCGAGTCTGTCGAATCCAGAGACCCCATGGATGATGGCATGTCGGAGTATCATATCTGCTCGGTCGAGGATAAAGAAATTCATAAACTCGTTGGTGTGGCCGGAGCGAAGACCGGCATAATCAACTCTTTTCGGTTTGAAGTCGAGCATCAACCGCACGGTGTTGACTTCAACACGTTGGAAAAATGGCGCCTCCGACTTCGAGCTTTGCATCTGGGCCGAGTCGTCTTTGAACTCAAAGAATCGAGTCATAAAATCTAGGGCATCTTGATCGACGTGTAGTCGCAGGGGCAGCACAGTGGCCTGGGTATCGGTTAGCTTGATCAACTCTAGTCCCTACGAACTAACCTTCAGGATGATCTCCGAAGCTGCAAGTGTAGGCACCGGTTTTACATTCAAGATCTCGACATGAATCATGCTTGTCCCGATCTCCCGTTCTCCAGCGTCGTGCATGTAAGTTGCGAATTTCTTCCACGTCGAGGTAGGCACATGATCAAATATTTCAAGGTCTTGTATTCGAATGTCCAACGAGCTCTGAGTCTCATCCAAACCAGATGGGAAGACGACCAGATCTGCCGAGACCCCCTTTAGTTCGAAAGTCATTTTGTGATACTTACTGCGACTTAATCGTAACCTTCTGCCGTTCGCACGTGGCATGTGGCTCTGCCGACTTGGCGAGCCTGAGGCTGATGACGTTGCATAGCTTTCCGCTTCGCTTATTAGATCATCTAGGTTGCGATTCACATGACGTGACAATTCTTTAGGGTCACGGTTGGCGGGTATTCCAATGTAGATGGAGTTGAAAAGGAAGTCGCCGATGACGGATTCTTCCTCCTCCTCTGCTTCGAATGACTTGCGCCGATCAGCTTTAGAGCGACGCTCGGTAGCTTTGCTCTGGACATCTGCAACGGCCTGACTTATCACGTCTCTGGTATGCTGCCAGTCATAGCCGTCAAATAAATTCCATATGAAATGCACGTCTCGTACACGAACTCTGAGTGGACTGTCGGCGGTTTTGAAGTCGCTGGTCAAGCCATATGTGTTTTGCTTGGTGTCCCATCTATGCGCTGTACCTCCAACCGTTGAGCTAGCTCCGAAATGATCGTCCCTAAAATCGAGTGGTGCACCTCCGGGGGCAACCTGACACTTTTCCTGGAAGCTTTCAAGAAGTCTCTTGTCTCCAATCTCTCGAGTACCTGGCGGGCTTGCTATTGTCTCAAGGTCTTCTTCAAGCATACTGTCTGCAATACCATCATACAAACCGTCTGGATCTGGGTTATAGAAGCTACTCACAAACTCCAAGTTTTGTGGCACCTCATCATCGACCATATCGCCCTCTTCAAATCCTAACGGGTGGTTATCATCATTCCCATCACTAGCTTCTCCGGTAACAAAAGCATCGCCGGACAAGGAAGCGAGCATATCTTGAACCGGCACGACTTCTGTCCGGTACTTTAGCTCTACACTCGGCGGCATTGGTGGTTTTAACCCATTCATGATCAACTGTAAAGTTTGGGTCGAGTCCGCACATGTTTCGAGCACCAAGAGGTCATCCCTGAATTCGACATCAATAGATTGCCCTTCCTCTGTCGCTGCCTTGACGACCTGTAGGGCAGCTTTTGCTGCTGAAACATAGCCAACAGAGACGTAACCAATGTCAGAGAGGCCTCGAACCTGGCTATACTGAGTACCAGACGAGCTGTCGCTCATAGGATCGTCGGACCAGACGATATTCTGGACGTCATCGATAACCATAAGGGATGCTTTTCTTACCTCTAGTGTGGCGCTAGCTTCATCCTCTTTAGGCAGGGTACCGACAAGCTGAGTATTCGTCAGAACAATGAGGCCTCTAGCTGATGAACTCCGTGGATTTAGCCCAACAACGGAATTTCGGATCCCAATGTCAAATAGCAGAGTCTTCGAGCTGCTGGTAGATCTGTCGTTGCTTGAAGACGTTTGGCTCGAAGACTTGGCTGGAGATACACTAAGCTCTCGCCTATTTGTGACTGTAGCAATAGAGTTGGCAATATCAGCCACAATAGCTTCAGCAGTCATCGTGTCTGACATCCCCATGATCGCCATGATAGTCGAGACATGATATTCAACGCGTAAGTTGTGGAGCTTGATCTTGATTGTTGGCTCCATTTCATTACCCACGAACCTGCCCATGATCATGGGCGCAGGAGGCTCGTGCCCGAGGTTTTCAGAAAGTGCTTCTCCCAGTAGTTCTTCAGACTGATTCCGATGAACTTGTACACTCGCAATGCCAAGCGCTGTCAAGTTGGGTAAGGTCACATGTGCTACTTCCACATTCTTGATATTACACATAGTTGTGCCAAAGCTGCTGTTTACGAAGACTTCAATATGAGAATTGCGAACCAAGCCTAGGGTAAGTACGCCTGGCCGGTCGTCTTCGGGAAGGTACTTCGTTACTGTCGAGAGTTTCTTGAGCTCCTCTGCTAGCACGGGGAAAGACTCAAGGTCGCGCAACTCCGATACACGGCAGTCAAAGCTCTCAACTGTGGCACGAACGACGCCCCCTTGGCGTCGTTGACATAAAAGCGTATCCAGTAAGATATCGTCATCGTGTTCATACTTGTCCTTTGACGGGGATAAAAGGCTCAATAGTCTAGCTAAATCGACCTCTTTCGGTGTCGATAGGTACTCGAGTCTGATGTTCGCTAATTTGATGGTGATCGAGGGTACTTCATCTGCCAATCTCATGTACGGCCCACTGAAGTTAACCTTGTCCAACTGTACGCCTAGACCTTCTGCTCGACTAACTAGCTTCAACGCAGTGCTTTCTAATCGTACCGACGAACTCGTTCCGTGGAGATCAAGGACGAGCCCACCCAGCCTCGCTGTGATCTTCTGCTGCGGGTCGCTCTGATTGTCTCGCGAGTTCGTTTGCTCAGGCGTTTCAAAATGAACACCTCGACGACCATTTCCAAGTTGTGGGGATCGCGACTTGTCCACTACCGTCACAGTAGATACCATTGAGCTACCAAGACCAAGCATACTACTGAAACCGCCGAACCAACCGAATGTTTCATCAAGCCGCCGCAAGTCTAACGAAATATGCAGAGGAAGCGTTGTGAACTCAAACTTTAAATTTCCACGTGTGTTCGTGAACACGATGACCATATCATTATCGATAGGTGCAAGTATATCACGACTGGACTCTCTTATCTTCAAACCAGAATCAAACGATATGATATCGCTCGAATCGTACCCGAAAGAGAGTTTTCTTATCGACAGCTTGAAACTCATAGAAGGCCCCTGTGCACGATAAACGGAGCCTAGGTCTTTTACAACCGCTTTAAGCAGAATCTCAGCACCCGTGGTAAGTGGCATTGTTCCCACTTCAGCAAGGGAGACACGAGAGTCGGCGACTGTAACGCCTTTAACCGAGTCAACGAATTTCCAGCTTATGTTCTGAACTTTCAACTTTATTGGCCTCGAACTTGGCTTGGGAAGTGCGACATCCTTTTTCTTCGTGGGCGTAGAGCCGAACACCTCTGTAATGTGTTGCATCATCAGGATTGTCAATCTCGTAAGTCCCATATCGCTTTGTAGCTCGACATTGCCAACTTCTAATGAAATGTCTTGCCAAGACATCTTTTCAATCTCATCATTACTAAGTGGAGGTATGGTAGACGACGTTCGAATATATGGAGGAGGATCGTGTATTTTCCCCGTAAAGGGGGCGAGATCCACCGGCTCAGTGGTTGCAGTACGCTGCTCGTGGTCTACCTCCAAGATAATAGAGTCTACAGACATGAATCTCTTCAGAATGATCAAGGGGTTCTCTGACTTTGCTGAAGAGACCTCGGATCTTTGAGATGAGGCATAATTCGGGAGTGTTGAATTGAGAACTGCCTCGGGCCGGACAGCAGAAGTCGTTTCCAACGACGACAAGGATGCTGTTGAAGTACGGGACTGCTTTGGCGTGAAAGGCAGTTCATGATCATGGATTATAGGGTAATCTTGAGCTTCCTGCTTACAACATGAGTCCTCACTTTGTATAGGTGGCACGTAGTCACGGTCTTGTGGTGAGCCTTCAGGAGAGAGACTAGGGATTGTATCTTTTTCCTCTCCGTCAGAGCTGGAATCGTCCCAGTCCCCAGGGAGGGTTCTGCTCCTACCGCTGTTACGAGACGATGCATGGCTGATTGCACTCATATACATACTCTCTGCTTCTTCGTGACTGAATATTTTCGACTGTGTGAGATCCTCTGCTGATGTTTGGCGATCCTGCTCCGGGAATTGAATAAGATCATGCTTGCGAGCCGAGATATCTGGCTGACCGTTCCGTACGGATTCCGCGGTTAGTTGACTTTCAAGGCTACTATGCGTAGAAGATTGTGGACTTGAGAGCTGATTATGCCTAGCAGAAGGTGTGCGCAAGCGAGGACGTTGCGTTTCTATCCGCTCTTCGGATACAGATGAAGATGCCATGGACTGAGAGACTTGCCTGTAGCGTAATGATGGAGGCAGAATTTCGGAATCCATAATGTTCTCATGCCCATATTGACTGCCACTTCTATATGAATAGAAGGAATCCGTAAGAACGCTATCATGCTCATGTATGGTATGATGATAGCGTGCATCATCAGGCGATATCAGTTCTTCAAGTCCGTCTTCGAACCGTGCATCGGTGAACATCTCACCATCACTAGTGGCCATGGAATTTTCGAGTACCGAGGGGGTTTCAGCCGGACGAGCAGCACCAGTTTCAGAGGTTGCCTGGTGTCCCGTATCATTACTCGAAGAGGAGTGGCGCCAATGAGCTGTAGACCCCTCTGACCTTCTGTTGGGTTTCCCAAAAGCGCTTGTTTGGGTAGCTTCCGGAGAGGACGGCGCAACAAAGCGTGAAACATTGGCAAATAGGGAAGCATCAGACAATAAAATTCCGTGGACGTTCTGCAGAGAGACTCGCCTCGTCACTCTATTTCTTGTTGAAGGAAGAGCACCATCGATGGCTGATTTAGTGTTTTCCTGGGGTTTAATGTCGCCAGATGTGGAATACTCATTCATTACGCCATCGAGGTTTACTTCTTCGATCAATAATCTCACAGTTACGGCCTCAGAGTTGTTGAAAGTGTCGCTACTATTTGAAATCTCTGACGGAAGATCTAAGTTCAGGACCACGTCTACCTCCACTTTCTTGACTCGGAGCTGGACCCGCTCCACCACCCCTTTCAGGAAGTCTGCTAAAAAGCCAGGTAGAGAAAGCCGGTCACCAACTCCCGGACCCGAAACTTCATCCCCAGAATCACTTGAAGCATGAGATTGCTCTAGATGGTGGGAATGTGCGATGGTGGCCTGCAGTTCGGCTTTTTCCCAGGGTGGCTCTGCTTGTAGAAAAGACTGCGCGAGGTCATTGGTTGTTGGTATTTGATTCGACTGCTCCTTATCATCATCTTCGTCAGTATCCCGATAGGGACGCTGCGGTAGCCCCTCCGGGTCACGGACCAGTGATTGAGTACTCCTGTATCGGTCTGCCTTTACTCCTTTCGAAAACCTCGCATTTCTGGTATTCAGTCCTGTTTTCTCTCTTTTCTCCGTCTCCGCAGAGCCTGCACGTAGTCGGATCTCTACCCCTTCGATTTCGATCAAGATTCCACTTTTGTATAGATCCGCAGGAACGGTGATTCTCAGGAGCAATATCTTAGCCTTTTCGAGGCTCAGGTTTAGAGGAAGCTTCAATAAAGATGACAATTTCTAAACACAACTCGAATTAGTCGCTATATCTATCTCAGGGATTACCCGTGCGTTCCTTCATCATCTTTATAATCCACTCGGTATATTGTATTCGTACCTTTAAGCGGATACCAAGCTCCCGTAGCTCAACTGTACTCCTCTTTCCCCACGTTATGTCCAGCTTCCCAAGGTCCAGGTCATCTGTCTCTATCAACTCTAGTCTGGAAAGGGCATATCGTAGGATTCGCTTTTGGAAAAACGAGGGCAAGAAGTAAGACATGATGGTTATATTGGGAACAGGGAGCCTTGACAGAGCTATCGTAGTATCATATTTGTGGGCACTCCAAGCTCAAAGGATCCACTTCCATGAAGAGATGTCCTGAAAATTGGTGTTTGTTGGGGCAGACAATGAGGGCGGGGATATTCTAATCCCACTACCAACAGCATCCCAGTGAACGGTTTTAGGAGTCGACCAGCATGTAGCCATCCTTGAGATGGCAAATTTCAGACTCGCAAGACCAGCTCAGCAACACATGACGCTTTAAGGTGTCAGAGGTGATAACGCAACCGTGAACCTTATCGCATGCATGGCGCTAAAGTCGCCTTGTGCAAGCTGTGCTTGTATGTACAATTTTTATGAACAATCAATTAGTCATCAGCCCTACATCTCTACTGCTCAGTTTAACGGGGTTAGTGTGACACGTCTGAGAACCTGAGCCTCCTGATCGGTCATAGATGGAATTGGCTTCCCCTTTTGCATATCGAAACCTTTTGCAACTCCGTTTCCGCCTTGAAATATGCTATCAGTGACACATTCAGCTTCGAGATCCTTGGGCGAGACATCCTCGAGGCGCCTTCTGGCCATTTGCTAAACCATGCCATGACACCGCCTTTTCCTTACGTGCTTTCTGCTTCGCTAAAAAAGTCCCACAAAACAAGTATCCTCATCTTCGCCTATCGATAGACTAATGTCGAGATTTCCACAGCGTACGTTAACCTCAACGCCAATGTGATTTCATTACGGCCCCGTAATTCTTCGAAAGTAAGGTCATGGTGTTTCATCTTCAATTCTTTCCATCACTGCCGTAGTCTGCAGCATACTCCATGACAATCCACTCACAATATGTGTTCCATTCCGTCGCCCATTCCCTCAACCTTGAAGCTCGAATTCCGTTGCCGACAACCCCATCTCTAATGTCTTTGTTCCATTCTTTGGTTGTTTGGTCCGGCGAGTAGGCAGCATATCGTACGCTGTTCTCCGCAAGAGACCCGAGGCCCTCCAGACCAAGATTCTCCCAACCCTGCAGCGCCTGCCAGAAATCATGCGTCAGACCATTCTTTCCATGTCCTAGAACCACAGGATCATCGTTGCATAGAGACACTGTAACTCCTTTTGCCAGGAGAGATGGCAAAGGATGAGATTTGATGGAGCTTGTCAAACGCAAGACTTCGTTCGAGATTGGGCATGACTCTATCAAGATCTTCTTCTGCTTCACCATCTCCATCAACAACGGGTGCTTGTAAAGCGAGAAACCATGCCCTATTCGGCGGGTTCCAAGAAGTATCGCATCGAAAAGATTTTCATCCGTTTCATCGCCGTCTCCCAAACATTCGCCAGCATGGAAAAAGAAAGGGATATCTACTTGATTTTCAACACATCGCTTGCGAAACCAGAACAGCTCGGGTGTCAGATCTGCGAGCGGCCGTCCCATGTCTTCCTGCCCCACAAGGTCAAAACCAGCAATCAGATCTGGATGAGCGCGTTTCATCGAGATACACTGTTTCATGCTTTCAACAATATCCTTTTTTCCTAGCATTCTTAGTGTCGTCCAGATGAAGCGGCATCCCCAAAACCGCTTTCCTTCCTCTGTAGCCTGAAACTTCTTGACCTCCTCGCGGAAGACATTGAAGAACTCATCATAAGTGTGCTCCGGCTCATCGTGGTTCTCTCGTCTATACTTGAACACGAATGCAATTCGAAAATCCGCCCACCGTAGACCATCTTCGAGGAGTTGGTGTAGCAGACGTTGGACAGAAGCACGGAAAATAGGCTCGTAAAATATCATAGAGCCAAGTACTGGGAAAGTGCTCTGGAACTTCTTCCAAATTGCATCGACTCCGTGATGATGGTTCAGCGATTCTTCTTGCGTAATAGTACAGCGGTTCTCCAGCCACGTTCGAAAGCCTTCTCTTCCACCCTCTGGGAAATTTTCTGCGGCAGTCTGCACAGACACCAGCTGTTTGGGTTGGTACGGTTCAGTCCAAATAGACGTAACGTGCTCGGAAATCGTTCTTGAGTACTGAAATGATATAAAAACATTCTCTCTTGCCTTGGCACTGGAGAGTCCTCGATCAGCCACCATAGCCATTCCTTCCGTCACGAGGATTTGGTCAATTAGCCAGTCAGCATCAATCATAGCATCAAAATGGGCATGCAAAAGTGCGCCTTTGGGCATCTTGCTTATAATCTGCCACGACTTCGTTTTTTCCATCCGTGTCTTTGCAAGGGCAAACATCATCCCGGGATACAGATCGATGCCTTTTCGCTGAGCCAACTCGTCCTCGAATGTTCCTGTCCAGACCGTACGCTGTTCTTCTGATCTTATGCGTGAGACAATGGCACACGCCTCCACAGCGAGGGGGTTAAGAGTCTGGCGGAATGCATAGTCACTCCGCTGGGCTTTCTCTTGCTCGATGAGCGCTTCACGGCCTTGCAGGTATTGCTGAATGAATTGATCTCCAAATTGTGGGAGGCCTTCCTCTATCTCCCACTCCGATATCTCAGAGTCAGACACGGGATCGGAAGCCATCACAAGCTAGATGCTGTTATCAAGTCTATAAGATTTCTGGTGAGAGGATATAGTCTATAAGTAAGGACTTCGTAATAGGATCCTGCTCTGACTACCACATTCCTGATACGATCGTGTTAGCTTTGTGGAGTAGCGCCTGGGCGCAAGTCTGCCTGATGTCCATAATGTAACGATAATACTGATATTAACAGGTAGACGGTGTAAAGTAGCAGACTGATGCAGTACACAGTAGTCAGCCTAACAGGGGATCGGAAACTCCTAATCTGGAGCAACTGTCGTCAACATTGGGTGGAAGTAATTATGAGAGGCTGTTTACGAACTGGAGATGGCCGTATGTAAGGTATGGTTGTCGTGATAAAGGTACCTTAGGTATGACAGATACAATGATATACTGTATTAGTGAGTCCGTCACCAAACCTTTCACTTGATAATACAGTGGGGAAGTTCCCCATTGCGCAATCGGTTCCGTTTGTCGGATGGGGCGTAGCGTACTAGTAACCATACCTACTTGTAGTAAAGCCAACACTTGCTAACCAAATCTTTGTGACAGCCAGATTAGGGCAGACCCTGAACTGGCAATA